>Ga0187770_10000500_pt1 | contig 19017 bp, 19 predicted proteins | sample 0116_SJ02_MP02_2_FD_133154 | JGI IMG/M metagenome (GOLD analysis project Ga0187770, IMG submission 133154) | Tropical peat soil microbial communities from peatlands in Department of Meta, Colombia - 0116_SJ02_MP02_20_MG | ecosystem: Environmental > Terrestrial > Soil > Wetlands > Peat | place...
AATGAAATAGTATAATTAAACTTGTTCCAAAAAAGATATCTCATATAATTGACATATATCTATTCATTGGAGTAATTTTATGCCCGAGGTTAAAGACGAGGAAGTCGGTAGGCGATTATTTCAAATACACAAGGAAAAGGCAGTTGAAGTTGCAATAGAAAAAATACGGCGAAAGATGCGGTTAGAATGGGCGTCGTTTACTTCATCAGACATCGACATCCTCAAATATATCTTGGGGGAAGCGTGGGTTTGTATCAAGCGAGCTGAGTGGGAAGGTATCTCTTTTACAAAGTTGACGAAAAATGATTTACAAGAGATCATACAAGTTGCAAAGCAAGTGAATAATAAGGAAAAAGCGGAAAAATTAGCGATTGACGAAATCTGTAATGCGCTAATAAGTAAAGGATAGCCGTGTATTTAAACATCATACTGCTCGAAGCTTCAAACCTCGTTGTTTCATCGGCTAGAATGTATGCGTGAATTATCAAATTTTGTGCTAGCTAATAGAAGCAGCCACTTGTTTGCTCTTTGCAGCCTTCTTTTTTCGTTCGAGGAGCTTTTTTACCTTCTTCAGTCGATATAGGTCTTCTCTTTCCCGTTCTTCTATGGCAATTTTAATGTATTTGGCCTGCTTCCTTAATTCGGGGATAAGAACCTGTTCGAGAGCGTTTACTCGTCTTCTGTTCATTTGGATCTCGTCGCCGAGTCTTCTGAGCGAGGTCTCAGTCTCTGCAAGTTCAATTATTAAGTCTAATTCCGTTTCGTACCGTTCTGCTACTTCATCTATTCTACCACTCATCCCTATAATGCTGTACCCTCTTTCGAGGACGCTCTTTGTGACGCTTCTCTTCTCAACAAGCGGAACAGGAACTCCCATTATGTTTTTTCCCTTAATATCGAGGGATATGACTCTTTTCGTAGCGAAAGACGCAGATTTCAAAGTTACGGGATCATCAACAGCTTGGGCAAAGAGTAAGCAGCGTTCTGCATCCTCAGCTACGGTTTCTAGTTCCGCTCGTGAGTTGGACACTGATACCATTATGTGAAAAAATTCTTGGATAAGCGCATCCATTTTTTCGCGTAAAAGGTCCCTTCCTTGCTCTGCTAGCCTTATTTGTGCGTTTTTCTTGATCAGTTCCATTCTGGTCGGGTAGATTTGTTCCGTGTGTTATCTCTCCTTGTGAATAGGATGATATTTCTGAATATAGTCCAATCTTATCCTCTTTAGCTCCTCTTCGGGGAGCATGGAGAGAAGATCCCAGCTTATACCTAAGCTTGTTTCTATGTCCCTGTCTTCATCCCCTTGCGAGATAAACCTTCCTTCAAATTCGTCTGCAAACTCCAGATATTTCTTATCTAACTCAGTTAAAGCTTCTTCACCGACGATCGCGACCAACCGCCTCAAATCCCTCCCGTACGCATACGATGCGTAGAGTTGATCTGCCACATTTCTATGATCTTCTCTCGTTTTGTCCGGCCCTATCCCTAAGTTCATTAATCGAGATAAACAAGGAAGCGCGTCTATGGGTGGATCAACGCCCCTTCGATATAGATCTCTGTTCAACACAATTTGCCCTTCGGTAATGTAACCAGTCAAATCTGGCACAGGGTGCGTGATATCATCATCGGGCATCGTTAATATCGGAATTTGAGTTATGGACCCTTTTTTTCCTTTAATCCTCCCTGCCCGTTCGTAGATCGAAGCGAGATCGGTATACATATATCCTGGATAACCGCGCCGTCCTGGAACCTCCTCCCTAGCCGTAGAGATCTCTCGTAAAGCCTCACAGTAGTTTGTCATGTCAGTAAGAATGACTAAAACGTGCAAGTTGTGGACATATGCGAGGTACTCCGCTACTGACAACGCACAGCGCGGGGTTGCAACTCGCTCGATGGTGGGGTCATCTGCCAAATTCATGAAGAACACCACTCGTGCCAGAGCACCTGTTCGTTCAAAGTCATTCATAAAGAACGACGCTTCCTTGAAGGTAATACCCATAGCTGCAAAAACTACCGCAAACGACTCTTCTGCTCCTAATACCTTAGCCTGACGAGCAATTTGCGCGGCAAGCCGGTTTGCCGGCAAACCAGAGCCTGAAAATATTGGTAGCTTTTGTCCCCGGACTAAGGTGTTTAACCCGTCTATTGCTGACATGCCAGTTTGAATAAAATCAGTCGGCTTGTCTCGGGCATATGGGTTTATTGGCATGCCCGTTATATCTACACTCTCTTCGGAAATTATATTCGGGCCACCATCTCTCGCATTGCCAACGCCATCGAATACCCGTCCGAGCATGTCAAACGAGACATTTACTTTTGGTGGTTCTCCGGTAAATCGCACCCGTGTATCGAGGTTGTCTATCCCACTAGTGCCTTCAAAAACTTGAATAACTGCAAGTTCTTGAGATATGTCTAACACTTGGCCAGTCCGCTCTTCACCAGTGGGGAGGGTAATTTTGACCGTCTCTCCAAATGAAACACCCTTTACGTTCTCGGCAAATATCAGAGGTCCGGAGACATAATTTATTGTCTTATACTCTTTAGTGAACAAGGCGCGAGACGTCATACCTCTGCCTCAAGTGATTCGAAGCTCCGGTCTATTTCGCCGATGAGGTTTTTAATTGCTTCCACATCGTCTTGCTCTTTCATTCGGGCTATTTCTGCTTTCACCGGTAGATTCAACATTTGTTTTAAAGAGCCACCTTTACCCACAGCCCTAGTCACCGCATCGTTAAAGGTGAGGATTACTTTTAACATCCAATACTGTTTTTCAAGGGGACAGAATGAATCGTTTTCGTCAAACGCACTTTGTTGCAAGAAGTCTTCTCTTATTATTCTCGTCATTTCCAGAATAGCCTTCTCACCTTCTGGCAATGCATCAGGACCCACTAGCTGAACGATCTCTTGTAATTCGACTTCCTTTTGTAACAGAAACATCGTTTTATCTCGTAGTTCTCTCCAGTCGTGTGAAACATTGTCCTTAAACCAATCTTTTATGCTATCTAAATACAGAGAATAACTTTTAATCCAATTAACAGCCGGAAAATGCCTTCTATACGCCAAGCTCGTATCCAGTGCCCAGAATGTCCCTGCTACCCGTAACGTGTTTTGAGTTATCGGCTCAGAGAAATCGCCCCCCGGAGGTGATACGGCACCTACTATCGTGATGGATCCAATTCTCTCGTTGGAGCCTAAACAAACAACTCTACCGGCGCGTTCGTAAAAGGCGGCCAATCTTGTAGCAAGGTAGGCTGGGTATCCTTCTTCCCCTGGCATTTCTTCTAGCCTTCCCGAGACCTCTCGAAGAGCCTCCCCCCATCTGGAAGTTGAATCCGCCATCAAAGCGACATCATAGCCCATATCTCTATAATATTCTGCCATGGTAATTCCCGTGTAAATTGAAGCTTCTCTAGCTGCCACTGGCATGTTAGAGGTGTTTGCTATCAAGATCGTTCTGTGAATCAAGGGCTGCTTGGTACGAGGATCAGCCAATGTAGGGAATTCTGTAAGAACATCAGTCATCTCGTTGCCTCGTTCGCCGCATCCAATGTACACAACAATTTGTGTATCCGCCCACTTAGCGAGCGTTTGCTCTGAGACTGTTTTTCCCGTGCCAAATCCGCCTGGAATCATAGCAGTTCCACCCTTCGTTATTGGGAAGATGCTATCAAAACGCGTTGTCCAGTTAGTAAAGGCAAATTAGGATTGAGCTTCTTTTTATAAGGCCTACCAATACGCACAGGCCATTGTTGCATCATTGTTATTTCAGTGCCATTGTCTAAAACGCATACAGGTTGTTCTACGGTAAATTCTCCGCCCGCTATTTCTGTCACAATTCCGGATACGTGTGGGGGGACCATAATTTTATGCTCAATATGATGTTCATATACCGTTCCTACAGCGTCTCCCGCTTCTACGCGATCACCTTTATTTATCGAGGCGGTAAACTTCCACTTTCTCTCTCTGTCCAGTCCGGGTAAATATATGCCTCTCGAAATGAAACTTCCACTTTTTTCCACCAAAGTTGGTAGGGGTCTTTGAATCCCATCGTATATTGAGGAAATTATTCCCGGACCTAATTCGACGCTCAGCGGGCTTCCTGTATCTATTACTTGTTCCCCAACTTTCAGCCCATATGTGTCTTCATAAACCTGAATAACAGCTTCGTCTCCATCTAACCGTATTACCTCACCATTTAGCTGCTCTTTACCGACTTTCACGACGTCGTACAATTTAGATCCACGCATTTTGTGAGCATATACCACAGGACCTGAAATTCGTGAGATTGACCCCTTTAACATGTACTACCTCCTTACGACTATTTTGTATCCTATAGCCCGGCGCAGTAGCCTTTCAATGTAATCAGCGCGATCGATCCGTTGTGCTCTCGATGGTATGGGGATAACTATAGGTCGATGCGTCTTCTCAATTCGCTCCATTAACTTTTCGTCTAGTGAGATCATAAAATCCTCGTTAACAGCTACAATGCCAGTGTCGTCCTTGAATAACAAGGGGGGGATTATTCTCTTTGCCTCTTCTATAGTAGAGGCCTCAAGCACGTCTACTCCAGCCAATCGAAATCCGGATGCAGTATTTGGATCGGTGACAACGACAAACTTATACAAGCACCAACCCCCCCATCAACTCTTCTCCAGATATGTCTTCTGTTTTAGCTCTAGCTATGATCCGTATATTTGTGATCTCGTTGAACTTGGCATACAAGTATCCAATGACCACAGCCATGCTCAATGGATCGCCAGAGGACATTTTCAACGCTTTTTGCAAAAGAAATTTATCAAGGCCTCGCTCGAACACAGATATTTTTTCTTTTTTGACGTACTCGTCAGGGACTTTAGTTGGGGGTCCATAGGAGGTTCTAGCGAGTTGTTTGATCACTCCTTCGATCGTCCACGTTTTGATCATTGCCAATAGCTTGTCAATATCTAACTCACGTCCCCCGGCTATGAGATAGTACTCGGTGTCTTCAAGTTCGATTTTATCTCTGATTATCCTCAAAACGCTCTTGATATTTGTAACATCAATTTCCGTTTTAATGAGTCCTTTGATAATTCCTTTATCATAAGAGTCGCCCTTCGCGACGTTAAGAGCGTTTTTGTAGTAAAACTTATCGAGTGCATACTCCAAAACAACTAAATCACTGCTTTTGCTGTATTCCTCAAAATGTTCAGTTAACGGCTTTGCGTATTCAACCCCCCAAGATGCAAGCAAATCAATCACAGCCCGCACATCGGGTTGCTTGATCAACTCGATTAACAGCGCGTCATCAAGCGCCCCTGCCGGTGCTAAGCTCCCCAAAATCTCGTCTGAAGTTACGCCGATATTTTTTCCCCTTAAGATCGTTTTAATATTCTGTACGTCCCACTTATTCAGGAAAATGCTAATGCACTTTTCAGCCTCTTCGTTTTTCATCATATCAAAAAGTAGTCGAAAGGTCATAGCTAAATTCCGTCGCAGCGCCTCTTCTATGCAAGTGATGCCAGAATATTGTACACTGGCGTCTTCTAATTCTCGTCTATATGGCGTCTGCTCCAGTATTTTGATTACTGAATCTACATCTACTTTTGCCGCTAACTCTTTTAAGTCACTACTCTTTAGCAGGCGGCTTTTCATTCCCCGTATCCTAGCGTTCGCGTAATTGAATTCCACCTAATCACCAAAGAGAATTGAAAAAATCTCAAATGTCAGGAGTTCTTTTGCTCTCTCTGTTCTCGACTCTATTGTGTTGGATACGACAACTTTTCCGTCCTTTGTGTTGATGTTTAGTCCTCCAGCACACTCGATATCTGCCACGATCTCAAAATTCTTGTTCGATTCTTTCAAAATCTGTTTACAGAGGTCCTCATCCTTTTTATCGACATGGATTTCCACTTCTTCCCCTTCTAACTCGTGAACTGCCTCTTGGGTCATTAATTTTAAGCTCTTTTTGTACGCGCTGTCTTCTCGAAAATTTACCAAAATTTTTTTAGTCTCTAGGAAAGCTTTTTGTAAAAGTTCGTCTTTTGCTTTTATTAGGTTCATTTTCGTTTCTGTTTTTGCTGTGTACGTCTGCCTATTTTTTTCAGCTTCGACAGATTTAATCGCGTTCTCTAAATACGAGTCTTTAATAGTTTTCGCTTTAACTTCTGCGCTTTTTTTTACTTCGTCGGCGTCTTTATGTGCTTTGCTTATTATCTCCCGAACTTTTTCTTCAGCGCTTGCTTCCATCGATTCGATTAAATTTGCAGACGTCATTTACCATCAGCTACCTGCGCGATCTTCCACGAACGATTTAATGACTTGAATAAGGCATCAGCTTATTGCGGTTCCCCTCTCTATACACTTTTTGACGAATGTTTTATATGTGCTACTACCGTTTATCGAACTCATTTTTGTATAAATGTTATTTTAAAACGAATAGAATAATTGCTGCAACAACGAAGCCTAAAATGACTAAAGTTTCAGGAATTGCTAAGAAAACAAGCGCTAAACCAAATAGTTCCTCTTTTTCCGCAAGCGCCCCTATTCCAGCAGCGCCTATTTTAGACTGTGCCAATCCCGTTCCAACAGCACCTAGTCCGAAAGCTATTCCAGCTCCAATTGCTATCGCCGGATCTACCATTTTTTGTTAATTCCCCCTCGAATCACATTTTCCATTTTTTGAGATTGAGAGCAACAACAGACCGTTTGCGTTGTTGAATATCGTTCGACACGCTAATCCTGTTAATCGTGCTTTCTAACGTGTTAAATTTTTTCTATGATGATTGGCAAACGGTCGCCACTTTTGTAAACAGGTTGAGCTTGTTGTTAAACTACCACTTTTTCCCATCACCAACTTCATTAACATTTACATAGCGTTCATTTTGCAGTCTTTCGTTCGAATGGCTCGTAAATTCTCCCTCCACCTGTATAAAATTTGGAGTAGAATTCCACTATGTGTAATCGGAGGGCGTGTATCGAAGGACTGAACATGCAGAGAACGACATTTAATGTGTGCAAGATGGCGGCAATTAAAAATCCGACTAACGCCACTTCCATTGAACTCCCTAGCTTATTAGCTACAAATGCTAAGATCACTGAAGCCATTCCCAGTGCCATTAATCTTGTATAAGACAGGATATTCGTGATGCCACTCATGATTTCAAGCGCACCTACTGCTCCACCTCCGTACATGATAAGCGGCAATCCTATCACGAGTAGCATTATACCAGGAATAAAAAACACCCCCGGTACTTTGTTAGCAACAGCGAGAATAATAACAATTATGCTCGTCAATCCGAGCAGCATGCCCGATTTTTCACAAATGTGTTTTTTGTTCCGTCGCGTCACAGCATTGATGATACCTAAAGTCAGGCCAAAAAACACGTGGAATACCCCTATCGCGATCGTGAAAATGAGCAGTGGCACCATAATTTCGATCCTATCTAATGCCATTCCATTTATTACAGCTGGATTTATCCATCCCATCATCACCCCTAAATTCCCAAAAAATTCTCCAAACAGAAATCCAAAGAAAATAGTTGGAATTGAACTTATAATCAATATGTTCATAAGCTGTTTGATGGCGTTATGCGCCCCGTAAAGCTTTCTTACCACTAGTGCAAAAATCAAGATTACGATGCCGTATCCTATATCGCCCACCATGAGACCGAAGAAAAACGGGAAGAACAGCGCAAGCAGTGGCGTTGGATCAATTTCGCTATATGTTGGTTGACCAAGCAATGACTGCAGAAATTCGAAGGGCTTTACAATTCGTGGATTATCATAAAATGTCGGTGCATTATTTAGCTCCTCTGGGCTTACCTCGAGCTCATTTACAATAACTCTGCCCTCAAATGACTCTTTCAACGCATTTTTTGTCTTTTTAAGTCGCTTTTTTGGCACCCAGCCCATTATGACGAAGGCATAATCAGTTTGACCAAATTTCGAAAAAGCAGCGGTTTCTGCATTTCTCGCCTCGAGAACATCTTTAAGCACCGCAAGCTCTTGATCCCAATGCGAGGAAATCTCTCCTAATTTCTCATTTATGGTGTCCATTTCCGCTTTTAATTGTTGTCTCTTATCTTCTATTAGCGTCAGAACCTCCTCAAACGGCTTATCTAAGTATTCTGGCGGTAATCGGACTTCATTTACATTTTGAGACCAAATAAATGAGTGTACCTGATCAGAGTATATCTTGTTAAACACCGTGACTGCCGCAGTCGTCTCTTCATCCACGTCCGCGGATATCAACTCAAACTGGTTCCGCGTAATTTCAGATAAGGCTGCTCTGATGATCTCTAAGACATCTTTAAACTCTTTTTGTATGATAATTATTGTAACTTCAAAACCCTCTAAAATTGGCAGTTTTGCCTCTAACGGTTGTATTTTTTCAATAACATGTTCATAACGGCCCAGCGTAGAATAGGCAAATTCTATATCGCTTTTTCGCTTTACGAGCTCTCGTGTCGTTGTTTCAAGCTCTTCAATAACATAATTTGCTCTGTTCACTAGCTCCTCATGACTTTTCCATCTGAGCCCGTCGTGAAGTTGTGCTCGCTGCTCTTTGTTCTCTGGTATCATGGGAAGCGCGTGAAATATGCCACTTATCTTTACGAGTACGCTAACGATGTCGGATCCTGATTGTGATTCCATTCTTCGTAATATTGTGTCCCCCGGGGAAATAGTCTTAGAGACATCTTCTAAATGAACTGTTCCAATATCATATAAAACGTCAACTACGCTCTCAAGATCTTTTTTTGGTCCAATCACTTGAATTTTGCTCATCTTTTGCAGCATAACGACCTATTCCAACGTCACAACTGTTATGATTCTATCTATTGCTAAAGGCAAATTTTGTTCTCCCTTCACCGTTATGGATTTTAACTCTTCCGCGGCGAGCTTTTTTAGATTTTCACTTTCGTTTAGGATGCGGGTGTATCTTTTTTTATAGAATTCTTCCGCGACTTTTGCTCCCTGCACTTCTGCATTTTTTAGAATCTCTTCCGCTTCTCTTTTGGCATTTGCGACAATTTTTTCAGATTCTCGCCTCGCTTCATCAATTTTTACGTTAAGTTCCACCTCTTTTTTTCTTATTTGTTGCAACACTGACGTTCTTGTCTCCATTTTGACTCCTTGTTATAGTCCATGACGTCTTTTCAAATGTGTTGTTGAATTCCAATTTGAGGAAACGGGTTCAACGTTTTTTATCGAAGTATTACGCTTTTCAGTTGACCTCAAAACTCGCTCTCTACATCTTTCTACGGCCCCTCGTTGGAGTTTTTCGATTAGCTGCATAATACTGCTGTCCATTTATGTCACCTTTTTTACAATTACCTTCATTACTAGCAGCTAAAGAGAAATCAAATTATTTTTTTTATTGTTGGCAAATCAAATTTATCATTTTTAAAAATGATAAATTAATTTCTATATTTATTAAATATATGTAGTTGAAAACGATATAGCTTTCTACTTATACTGATGATATAACATCATATTTTCAATTTATACGCAGAATAGTACTGTCGTTTAAGCTATCTTCGAATCTTTGGCCGTACAGCTAAAAGTTACCAACATGATTATTTGTGCTTTTATGAGAATATGAAAGACTATTTTGAGAAACAGAAAAGTTAAGTGTCTTTAGATATATGTAGCTAAAGATAGTGTCTATAGATGCGTACAGAGCCGAGAAGCAACAGAGGTAAATTTAATGGCAAGGTTTCCAGAAGCTGAACATAGGTTGTTAAACGTTAAGATATGTATGAACTGCAATGCTCGAAATCCAATTAAAGCAACGCGATGCCGAAAATGTGGCTATAAACGATTAAGGGTTAAGTCTAAGGAGCGCAGAGGTTAAAGAGTGAACGTTGAGCAGCTCCTCTTGGAGTCGATCGAAGAGAATGGTACCATCCATCTCACGTTGATCGATCCTGATTTTCAAACGCCTCGAAGAGCAGCTGAAATAGCTGCAATGGCAGTAGAAGGCGGTACTACTGCTATAATGGTTGGAGGGTCGGTAGGCGTTGGAGGTCCAAAGCTTGAATACACTGTGCGTGAAATTAAGAATAATATCGATTTGCCTGTTATTCTCTTTCCAGCAGACGTCGGAGGAGTTTGTGCAATTGCAGATGCAATCTTCTTTATGAGCCTTCTTAATTCGAGAAATGTTATGTATGTGACGACAAATCAAGCTCTGGGAGCGCCGTTCGTAAAGAGGTATGAAATAGAGCCGCTTCCAATGGCATACATAATTGTTGAGCCAGGAGGTACAGTTGGATGGGTTGGTGATGCCCGCCCCATTCCCGCTGATAAATTTAATCTTGCGGAAGCCTACGCACTTGCGGGCAAATATCTGGGAATGCGGTGGATATATCTTGAGGCAGGTTCTGGTGCATCGAACCCAGTGCCATTAAAGATGGTCAGTACGGTGAAAGATGCCATCAATGATACAAAACTTATCGTAGGAGGAGGAGTTAAGACCGAAAAACAAGCAGCGCTTTTAGCAAAAGCTGGTGCTGATGTCATTGTAACTGGTACGGCCATTGAACATGAATCGGATGTCAGGGCTAAGATCAAAGGCTTTGTACAGTCAATAAGACATTAAATATTGCACTATAAAGGCGTCTGTGCCTGCTCGAGTGTAGCTATTATACACTTATTTTCTTTGTTCTATCGATCCAGTCGATGTAATTACAATAAGGACACCCAAGGTTCCAAAGCCTCTTTCCGTTGTGAACTTTGATAAGCTTCATTTTGTGCTTTTGACATTGCTTGTGAGTTACGTGTAGCCTTCCAGATTTTGGGAGCGGAAGTGCAAAGTTACAGTTAGGGTACCCGCCACACCCAATGAACCTTCCACCTTTTTTTGACCTTCTAACACTGAGATTTGACCCACATTCAGGACATTCACCTACTATCGCATCTTCCTTGAGACCTTCGAGCAAAGACTCCCTTATTTCATTGGTCTTCTCGTCAAGGGTGTGAAATATAGAATCTAACATGTCCCTTGAATTGTTAACCACAAAGTCTTTTGAGAGTTTGCCATCTTTTATATTTTCCATTTCTTCTTCGAGTAAACGGGTCATATCTGGTTTTGTTATAGCAGGCGCGTAGCATTCAAGTGATCGAGTTACAGCGCAGGCGAGACTGGTTGGTCGGAGGGGGTTTGTATGAATATATCCTCTTTGCACGAGCTTGTTTATGATTTCGTGACGGGTACTTTTTGTTCCGAGGCCGAGTTCTTCCATTTTCTTTATGAGTTGCCCTTGCCCAAACCGTTGCGGGGGTTGCGTCTCTTTTTCAATGATCTTTTTGTTTTGTATCTTCAAAAAATCTCCATTTTTTAAATCTGGAACATACCTCTCGTTTATAGCGATATAAGGGTAGTGATATCGCCATCCTCGGCTCACAAGCTCAAGTCCGGTCGCTTTAAACACCTCGCCTCCTGATTCTACTATTATTTTTTTGATACACCATTTTGCTGGATCTGAGAGAGTTGCGAAGAATCTCCTGACGATAAGCTCATAAATCTTCCAATTCTGAGCATCGAGATCGCGTTGCGTTGCTTTTGAGGTAGGGTGAATTGGCGGGTGGTCCGTGGTCTGCTTTTTGCCTTTCGTCGGGATAAGTTCTTGTTTTTGTAAGAGTTTTTCGGCATTTTCAGCGAATTCACCTCTCCTGAACATCCCTACCGTAAGCCTTAGATCAAGGCTGTTTGGGTAGACAGTATTGTCAGTGCGCGGATAACTTATCCATCCTGCCATGTAGAGCCCCTCGGCAATGTTCATTGCACGGCTTGCAGCTATTCCCAAAGCGCTTGCCGCTGCTAAAAATGCAGTTGTGTTGAAAGGCGTCGGAGGATTGTCAATTTTTTCGCCCTTTGAAAAGTTTGTAACATTTGCATCCTGTTGTATTCTACTTACGACGGAAGATGCCTCAGCTTTGTTGAGAAACCTTCCTTTGACGTGTTTAGCTTGAAATTTTGAGTCACCTTTGATGAGGTCGATAAAAACTTCCCAGTATTGCTCGGGGACGAACTTGGCTATTCGTCTTTCCCTGTCGACAATAAGGGCAAGTGTCGGACTCTGCACTCTTCCGGCAGATAGAAAATTTTTTCCTAACCTGTGAGAGGTAGTTGATAAATAGCGAGTGAGAGCTGCGCCCCAAATGAGGTCTACCTCCTGTCTCGCCTCACCAGAATAGGCAAGATCATGATCAATCTCTGATGGTGACTTAAATGCCTTTTTTATCTCATTTGGAGTCAGCGAGCTGAATCGCACTCGGTTGATGCCAACATCTTTTATAGACTTTATTATATTGTAGGCCTCGAAGCCTATAAGTTCCCCTTCTCTATCGAAATCGGTTGCAATCGTTACTAGTTCGGAGTCCTTGGCAACTTTTTTAAGTGCAGATACAATGGGTTTATTTGTCGGAACAATTATTAAGTCTGCCTTTATAAGCTCATGAAAGTTAACGTTCCACTTGCTGTACTGTGCAGGGAAATCCACCGTAACGATGTGGCCTTTCAATCCCATGACTGCTGAATTGTCGAATTTATAAACATTGACACTACCAACTTTTTCCATCAACGCCTTCCCGCGTGAAAGTATGGCGGATAAGCTCTTCGCTGCAAGGTCTTTTTCGGTTATAATTAAATGCATTAAAGCTGCTCCATGATTAACTGATTTACGAGGGTTGGATCAGCTGTCCCCCGCGTTTTCTTCATAACTTGTCCTACCAGGAAATGTAGCGCTTCTGTCTTACCCCCGTGGAAGTCTTCAACTGCTCTAGGGTTCTCGCTTACTACCTGCCCGATAGCGTCTCTGACTTCATCCATGTCTATCTTTTTGAGTGCTCTTTGCTCTATTATTTCGCAAGGAGTGCCCCCTTTGTCCAAAATGGTCCTTATTATCTCTACAGCTGCTTTTTCGGTGATAGTTCCGTTCGATATGCTGTTTATTACTTCAACCATATAGTTAAGCTCGAAGTCGTCGACATCCAAGCCTCTGTAATTCAGCTCTCCCTGCAGCACATCTGCAACCCAAGTGGAGGCCAGTAACGGATCGACCTCGCTTGCCACTCCTTCGAAGTAATCAGCTAATGATTTAGAGCCAGTTAGGACTTTTGCAAGATAGTCTGAGATTCCATACTGCGTAATAAACCTCTTTCTTTTCGCGTCAGGGAGTTCGACCTCTCCTTCTCGAGGAAATTCCGCTACTAGAGATAGCGGATCAACCTTGGTTAAATCAGGTTCAGGGAAGTATCTATAATCGTGTTCCTGCTCTTTTGATCTAAGCGAAATCGTTATCCCTCGTGCCTCGTCAAAGTGCCTCGTCTCCTGCGTTATTTTGATTCCTCTTCGAAGGAGGTTTTTTTGCCGGCTAATTTCAAATAACAGGGCTTTTTCAACTCCCTTATATGACGAAATGTTTTTGACTTCAGCTCTTTGACCCCCAGCGATTGAGATATTAGCATCGACTCTAAGTGAGCCTTCGAGGTTACCGTCAAAAACGTCAAGGTATTCGAGGATATTTCTGAGCTTGTTCAAAAACCTCCGCGCTTCCTTTGGTGTTCGGATGTCTGGTTCCGTAACAATTTCAAGCAAGGGTACACCGCACCTGTTATAATCGATTAATGAATATTGGGCCCTCTCTATCGTCCCCTTGTAAATAAGCCTCCCCGGGTCTTCTTCCATATGGACCCTTTTTAGCCTTATCTTCCTTTCAGTGCCATCAGCATCAACGTTTAAATATCCATTTATCCCAAGCGGGAAGTCATACTGGCTTATCTGAAAGCCCTTAGGTAGATCAGGGTAATAGTAATTTTTTCTGTAAAACTGGGTTCTCTCTACCTCGCAATTTAAAGATGCCGCGACCTTTTCAGCAAAAAGAACTGCTTTTTCATTAGTAACAGGCAGAGTGCCTGGCAATCCAAGGCATATCGGGCACGTATGCGTATTGGGCTCTGAGTCTTGGTATCTCGTCGCACATCCGCAAAACAATTTGGATTCAGTAGTAAGTTGAACGTGTACCTCAAGCCCTATAATAACGTCATTATCAGGAGCCATAGAATCTATCCTTGATTTTTTATATCGACAAATCTATAGTAAAAAACTAACTTACCAGAATTGCGAATTAGGGGTGAATTTATTTTTACGTTCTTACGCTTCTTATTTGTGTAATACTTGCAATAATCTTTATATCCTTTTGGGAAACGTGATTCGTGATTCAACCTCAAGTAAAGCCCCCTCATCTCATTCAGTAATTTTAAAATTTTGTTAGCCTTGCTTTATGCATTACGGGAGCGAAAGACAACAACCGAGAATGAAAATGAGCACCTACGGCAAGGAGAAACCTCTTCACACATCGTTTTGGTGAGTACACGTTACGTGCTGCCTTTTACAATTTAGCTTTATACAAATACAAAGCCGTTTAAACTTGTGTCTATATGGTAAAAAAGTCGAGAAGTCAATAACTTTAATATGCCTGTTGCACACACATCAAATGTGTTTTACCTTATACAGTCCAATTAAAAGCATTAACCTAAGCAAATTATCATGAACTCGTGAAATTTTCAACATATTATTATATTTGAAATAATGACGAATAAATGGAAGGTGGCTTGATGAAAATTTTAGCTGGTCCATCATCGCAATTTCTTGCGTCAAGAGTCGCTAAGGAGACAAAGTGCGATCTGGCTCTCGTTGAGTTTAAGAAATTTCCAGATGGTGAACTCTATTTACGTATTGCTGACGAATTAGACGGTGAAGCTCTCATCATTCAAAGCACCGTCACCAACGATGATGTAATCTCACTCCTGCAACTGATAGATGCCGCGTCTGACTGTTATCTGCGCATTGTCATCCCTTATTTTGGTTATGCTCGCCAAGACAAGCAATTCAAGCCGGGTGAACCGATTAGTGCACGAGCGATTGCCCGATCAATAGATGCTGATGAAGTTCATCTTGTAAATGTGCACGACACGAGTACTTTAGATCATTTTAAACTACGATCGAAGAGAAAAGCAATAAATCTCTCTGCGGCGCGAATTATGGGAAACCACCTAAGAGGCATGCGATTTGAGTCACCCCTTCTTGTCTCACCTGATGAAGGTGCAGTTCAGTTAGTCCAAGATACCGCGGATGCTATGAAAGCTGAGTTTGACGTGCTCGTAAAGACGAGAGTCTCATCCGAACAGGTCATCATTCAACCGAAGCACGTTGACGTCGACAGGAAAGAGGTAGTAATCGTCGACGATATGATCTCCACTGGGGGTACCATGGCAGGAGCAATAAAGCTATTGAAGAGTCAAGGTGCGCGTGAAGTGCATGTCGCTTGTATCCACCCTGTGTTCTCTCAAAATGCGAGGCTACTTTTATATCATTCAGGAGTCGAAAGCATAATAGCAACGGACACGATAGAAAGGGCGGAAAGTGTAATGAGCGTAGCACCGCTTATAAAAGAAGGGCTACAGATGCGTTAGACTCGCGTAAGTGCGTCTTGGATAATTCTCTCGTGATCGAATGCAAGTCGGGGCAGATTTCTTATATCAAAGAGCCTCACTTCACTCGCATCTGAGCCGCTTGATAGCTCTCCACCAATTATTTGAGCTCGGAATGCTAACGAAATAATGTGTCCTCGAGGATCTCTGTCCGGGTCGGAATAAACCCCAATTAGATTTTTTATTTTGACTTTAAGGCCTGTTTCTTCCATTATTTCTCTAATTAATGCGAACTCGACAGTTTCGCCGTACTCTACAAATCCTCCCGGAAGGGCGTATTGTCCTTCAAATGGAGGTTTAGACCGCTTTACGAGGACGATACTATGATTTTTAATAATTACACCATCAACGGTCAACACGGGATTTTTATAAATCATTCGTTTCACCATTGGTAGGCATCGCCATTTATCAACACAGACCTTCTAATAGTAAGTTTCTCTTTGATGACCAGCTACATAATGACCGTACATTGGATTACAGTAATCGCCTGTCAAGATTCACGACTGAACCTCAAGGCTGAAATTTGACCACTTTGATGAATGAGTGAGATATCCCAGTGATAAGACATCGACTCCAGTAGCGGCATAATCTGCAATGTTATGAGGAGTAATGCCACCTGATGCCTCTAATATAACTTTGCCCCGCAATCCTAATTGAGTCAAACGTGCTACAGCCTCAACTATTGACTTTGCACTCATGTTGTCAAACATTATGATATCGGCTCCGTATTCAGCTGCCTTTACGCAATCGTCGATTGTCTCCACTTCAACCTCAACTTTTTTAGTAAAATAAAGCCTTTTTTTAAATATATCTTCAATAGGAATTATCTTCAGATGGTTATCCTTGAAGAGATAGGCATCGGATAGCGTAAATCGATGAGGGTCCCCACCACCCAATATAATTGCTTTTTTTTCATATTTCATGAATCCCGGAGTAGTTTTTCTCGTCCCAGCGATTGTTACGCCTTTTGCCAGCTCTACGCACTTTTTCGTGAGGGTGGCAATTCCGCTCATACGAGATAAAAAGTTAAGTGCAACTCTCTCAGGAAGCAAAATATCTCTTGCTTCTCCTTTAACGCTCATAATTACTTCATCTTCTTTGTAATGGTCACCATCTACGTGGAAAGGAGATGTCGAAATGTCGAAATATCTGAAAATGCTCTTGGCTTCCGATAAACCAGCTAAGGTTCCTTCATCTTTTGAAATTATGTCAGCTACAACTTCACCGCTCGGCAAAGTTTGACTAGTAATATCTTCAACTCCTATATCTTCTCTGAGGAAACGTTCAATCTCAGTGCGATTCATGGTAGCACCAAACGCTTTTTTATCTTAAATAACTTAAAATGTTGTGGAATGATAATAGGAATCTTCGGGTGTGGGGCTATAGGAACTGAAATCTGTAGGGGGTTAAGTGAAGCAGAGATCGATGGAACGTTGTTCTTTGCAGACAGACATATTAAGCGAGCGATAAAGCTCGCAAAGGAAAGCAAACTGCCAGCTAAATTTGGTTCTTTGCATGATTTGGTAAATGCTGCTGATCTTGTTGTGGAGTGTGCATCGCCACAAGCTGCTCATGATATAGCCTTGCAGGTACTACAAAGGGGTAAAAGCCTTATGTTATTAAGTGCTGGCGTATTCGTAGATTCAGAATTTATGAGAGAGGTCTACGAAACTGCGAGGCAAAACAATTGCATTGTATACATCCCGTCAGGTGCCATAGGGTGTATCGATGCTGTGAAAGCAGCTTCAGTTGGCGATATTCGATCTATAACATTAACTACCATCAAACCGCCTTCGGGGTTTACAAACGCGCCTTATGTCGTGGATCACGAAGTCGATCTCAGTACCAAGGGTTTAATTTTTAAGGGAACAGCAAAAGAAGCAATTCTCGGCTTTCCCGAAAATGTGAATGTTTCAGCAACTCTTTCTCTTGCTGGGGTGGGATTTGAACGGACAATTGTTAGAATCATAGTTGATCCTACTGTAACCAAGAATATACACGAACTCGAGGTGGAGGGAGACATTGGAAGATTTTACGCGCGATTTGAAAATATGCCGACAGAAAATCAAAAAACAAGTAAGTTGGCGGCATATTCAGCTACGGCGATGATTATACAGATTTTGAGTTCGGTTCAAGTTGGCACTTGACGTCATTTTTGTTTTTTTGTGTCACCTTGAATTCGAATAGATGTTAGTGAAAAATAAAAATTCAGAAATGCCTGTTATACAAATATTTAGATGATTTGTTTACTTGTGAAAAGCGACAGTGATTTTGTTTTTTATAAATGTCTATAGAGTACGGAGATTATGTACAATACACTCTTCTCACGACGTTTGTGTGTATAAGTGTGGATCAAAGAAAGTTTGAGGCGACCTACGACACGTGAGTCAAATGTCTCCTGCACGTTTGGAAGTAAGTTTATGACGCTTTTACGAAATCTTACAAAGCTGAATTTTCGTGTGATGAGAGACCTAACACATAGCTAAGAATTCCTTGGGTTTTTTGGTGTATATTATCTGTGTGACCAGAGAAAAAGACCTTTAAGAAAGGTGAGATATTTAATTTGAATTATATAGTGCAAGACTAGGTGAATTTTTGACCACGGTAACAACTTTAAAGGGTTATCTTGCGGCTCTTAGGCCACTAAATTGCCTTATGGGATCAATAGCCGCAGTTATAGGTGGTTTTGTAAGCGCTCCTTTACTAAGTTCAAGTTTAATTTATCCTCTTTCTCTCTCGTCTATCGCCGTATTTTTGATAATTGGTGGAGGAAATTCGATAAATGACTATTTTGACGTGGAAATTGACAAAATTAATAGACCAAATAGGCCAGTTCCAACTGGAGCAGTTACGCAGCTGCGTATTTTAACTTATTCGGCAATGCTTCTGTCCGTCGGCATCGTATTATCAGGTGCAATAAATTTTGCGTGCTTAGCTATTGCGACGATAAATTCGACTCTTCTTATACTTTATAGTTGGAAGTTCAAAAGATCAGCTCTCATTGGCAATATTTTGATTGGTTACTTAACCGGCTCAACATTTCTTTTTGGCGGCGCAGCTTTGAGTGCATATTTTGTACCGTCAATCCTTTTTTTAAGTGCGATGTTTGCAATTATATCAAGAGAGATTATAAAAGACGTGGAGGATATTAAAGGTGATTTACAGTTCGGTGCATCTACGTTACCGATTAAATGTGGTGTTTGGCCATCCCTTGTGCTCGCTGCTTGCTTGATGTTCGTTGCAGTAGTCATTAGTCCCATTCCTTTTTTAATTTCCGCTTTTGGGTGGGTGTATTTATCCATAGTCGTGGTAGCTGATATTATTTTGATTTATTCAATTACCTTGTCATGGAAGTCCCCAACAAAAGCATCGACTTATATAAAGTACGGGATGTTTGCGGTACTAATGGCTTACATCCTCGGAAGGATTTAAAACGGTAAGTATATTACAATGTCCGTTTAACGTTTGTTGATTCAAAGTAGCACGCGTTGGAGGGTTAAACTAAAAAGAGGAATTACGTTGACCGATTATCCATCACGCTTC
>Ga0187770_10000504_pt1 | contig 18963 bp, 13 predicted proteins | sample 0116_SJ02_MP02_2_FD_133154 | JGI IMG/M metagenome (GOLD analysis project Ga0187770, IMG submission 133154) | Tropical peat soil microbial communities from peatlands in Department of Meta, Colombia - 0116_SJ02_MP02_20_MG | ecosystem: Environmental > Terrestrial > Soil > Wetlands > Peat | place...
CCATCCCAGGCCTCGCAGTAATCCAATTCAGGGCGTATGACGAAGCAAGGCGGCGTCTTTGCCGGTTGGATCGGTGGCCTCGCCGATCCGGACCCCGGCGCACGCAAAGTGGCTGCACAGAGGCTCTACATGGCCGGCGCAACGCTGTGCAAGTCCGTGCTGAATGAGTGGCTCGGCGACCGGGACTTCCGCGCGCTGGCTCTTCCTGCGGCCGAGAACGAGCGACCCGGGCCGGAAAGCGTGTCGTATACGGTCGGAATTGCCGTTGAGCCGAACAATTTCGAGAAAATTCGCGCCGCGAACGGTTCGCCCCGCCTTTCTGATGTACCGCCCGACCAAGACGCGAAGGAGTTCGAACTCTCCTTCGAAAACTCTCGCCATTTCGACATCTTAACAACCCGCGAACCGGGCGGTGCAGGCGCGATCGCTCGCTATCTTCAGAAATTTGGCGAAGGGATTCAGCAGATAGAAGTTAATGTTATCGATATTGACCGAGCGACCGAAATCCTTCGCGACCGATTCGGTCTCACGCCGATTTATCCGCAGACTCGGCCTGGGGCCGACAACACTCGCGTGAACTTTTTCCTCGTTCCCACGTGGAACGGCGGCAAAGCACTGATCGAACTGGTCGAATCAGCACCTAAACAGGAAAAGCGAACCAGCCGGACCTGAGATTATTCGCCGCTCTGCTCGAGAAGCTTTGCCACCAGGGCAGTCCATCCGGTCTGATGGCTCGCGCCGAGACCGGCGCCCGTTTCGCCGTGAAAATACTCGTAAAAGAGAATCAGGTCGCGCCAGTGGGGATCTTTCTGGAGCATCTCGTTGCAGCCATATACAGGCCGACGGTTGTCGCGCCGCAGGAAAATGTGCGACAGCCGGCGCGAAAGCTCAGCCGCCACTTCCCAGAGCGTCTTCTTCTGTCCTGAGCCCGTCGGATACTCCACCTTGAATCCCTCTCCGTAGTAGTGGTGAATCCGCTGCATCGATTCGATCAGCAGGAAGTTCATCGGAAACCAGATCGGCCCGCGCCAGTTGGAATTGCCGCCAAACAGGTCCGTCGATGACTCGCCCGGTTCGTAGCTTACGGAATGATGCTCTCCATCGATGGCCAGCGTGAAAGGGTGATTGCCGTGAAACTTCGATAGCGCCCGGATGCCGAACGGCGACAGAAATTCGTCCTCATCGAGCACGTAGCGGTAAATTCGCTCCAGCTTTTGGCGGTTTGCGATCGTCAGCAGCAGGTACGGTCCCTTCGGCGTGACGCGGCTCATCTCGACGTGCTCGGCGACATCAGCGTGGTGATCCAAGAACCACTGCATGCGCCGCACGAAGGCCGGCATGCGCGCCAGATCGTTCGGATGAAAGGCTTCGACCGCAAAGAGCGGAATCAGCCCGACCATCGAGCGGACTTTCATGGGAATGTGCGCCGAACCGTTTCCCATGTGAAGCACGTCGTAGTAGAAACCGTCGTTGGAGTCCCACAGACCGATTCCCTCGCCACCCATATCGTTCATCGCTTGCGCGATGTGGATGAAGTGCTCGAAGAATTTGCTGGCGACGTCTTCATAGGCAGGGTCGTCGTGCGCCAGCTCCATCGCCATCGAGAGCATGTCGAGGCAGAACATCGCCATCCAACTGGTTCCGTCGGATTGCTCGATGAAGCTGCCCGGGCCAAGCGGCCGCGAGCGATCGAACACGCCGATGTTATCGAGGCCGAGGAAGCCGCCTTCGAACACGTTCTTGCCCTGCGGGTCCTTGCGATTCACCCACCAAGTAAAATTCAGGAGCAGTTTGTGGAAGACGCGCTCGAGAAACGCGCGGTCCGCCTTTTTCTGGATGCGCGCCGCGATCTTGTAAACGCGCCACGCCGCCCAGGCATGCACGGGCGGATTCACGTCTGAGAAATTCCACTCGTAGGCGGGCAATTGCCCGTTGGGGTGCATGTACCATTCGCGGAGAAAGAGAATCAGCTGATCCTTCGCGAAATCGGGATCGATCAACGCCATGGCCACGCAGTGAAAGGCCAGGTCCCACGCGGCGTACCACGGGTACTCCCACTTGTCCGGCATTGAGATGACGTCGGAGTTGTAGAGGTAAGTCCAGTCGTGATTGCGCCCGCGATAGCGGGCCGAATCCGGAGTAGGCTGCGTCGGGTCGCCCTTGAGCCAGCGGTTCACGTCGTAGTGATAGCTCTGCTTTCCCCAGAGCAGCCCCGCGAATGCCTGGCGCTGGACGAGGCGGGGATCTTCGCTCATTCCTTGGTGGATTCGCTGCTCGTAGAATTCGTCGGTTTCCTTCAGGCGCTGTTGGAAAACTTCATCGAAAGGAGAAGTGAAAAATTCCCGCGCGGTCGCGCCGCTTTGCAAGGGATTGGAATCTAGAAGCCGCAGACGAACTTGCCAGCTCGCGCCCGGCGCGATTTCGGAAAAATAGTGCGCCGCTGCCTTTGTGCCCCTAAGTGCCGAATTGACGGCCGTCTTCTCGCCATTGATAAGGTAGCGGTGGAACGCGTCCTTTACGTAGGGCGTGCGGCTCTTCGTTTGGAAGAGCCGCTCCATGTTCGTTTCGTTTTCGGTGAAGAGCAGTTCGGGCGAGCCTTCCATCAGCAGCCAGCGCTTGCCGTAATGAAACTCAGTCAGCTCGATCAGCTCGGTTCCCCCGGGTCGATCGATGCGGGAGGCGGCAGGCATATCGTCGAAGTCGCCCCAGGACCAACGATTGCGAAACCAGATCGTGGGAAGCAGGTGCAATCGCGCAGGATCGGGACCGCGGTTCCAGGCGGTAATGCGAATGAGGACGTCCTCGGAAGTCGCCTTGGCGTACTCGACCAGCACGTCGAAGTAGCGGTTCTCGTTGAACACGCCGGTGTCGGTGAGTTCGTACTCCGGATCGTTCCGCGTGCGCTTGGCGTTTTCGCTGACGAGCAGATCGTAAGGAAATGCCACCTGCGGATACTTGTACAGAAACTTCAGATACGAACTCGTCGGCGTGGCGTCGAGGTAGTAGTAATACTCTTTGACGTCTTCGCCGTGGTTCCCTTCCCGATTCGTCAGCCCGAAGAGCCGCTCCTTGAGGATCGGGTCCTTTTCGTTCCAGAGGGTAATGGCGAAGCAGATGTGCTGCCGGCGGTCGCAGATTCCGCCGATGCCGTCCTCGCCCCATCGGTAGGCCCGCGAGCGGGCGTGATCGTGCGGCACATAGTTCCAGGCGTCTCCGTTAGGGCTGTAGTCCTCGCGGACCGTGCCCCATTGGCGCTCGGAAAGGTAGGGTCCCCAGCGGCGCCAATGAACCTCGCGCTTCTCGGAGGCATAGAGCCTCTGTTCTTCGCTTGTCATCCCAAGTTTCCTCGCGGTGCAGAGGCTGTGGGCTCGGCCGACGGAACTTCGTGGTAATGCTCTCGAGCAGACCCGATTTCACTCTAGCCGCCTGACTCCCGCGTGGCAAGATGGCCGCACGCGGCGCATTCCTAAATCGCACGAATCGAGTTGGACACTGGCGGCCCGCCAACTGATTTTGTATCCTCAGCCCAACGAGCAATCTACGGAGAAATCGGCTGACCAAGCTCCTCACCAGCTCCCCGCCCTGTCCGACTCTCGCAGAGGGCCAGTCTTCGTGGCGCTCGGCACTCTTTTGGGTTTGCCTGGCCGCGACGGCCGTCGTCGCGCCGATGCTCTTCCTTGGGAACATCTCCGGCCACGATTTCATTTTCCACGCAGATTCCTGGATGGATGTCGCCGGCCAATGGCGCGAAGGCATTCTCTTTCCGCGCTGGGCCGAATGGGCCAACTGGGGATTTGGCGAACCGCGATTCGTGTTCTATCCACCGCTCTCGTGGCTGGCAGGCGCAGCGATTGGCTCGGTGCTGCCGTGGAAAGTGGCTCCCGGCGCGTACATCTGGCTCGCGCTGATCGTCGCAGGCATGTCGATGTGGCGCCTCGCGCGCGAATGGCTTGGCGGGCCCTACGCCACTCTTGCGGCGGTGCTCTACGCGATCAATCCCTATCAACTCGTGATCGTGTATTACCGCAGCGCGTTCGGCGAGCTGCTGGCGGCTGCGCTTTTGCCGCTTCTTGTTTGGGCGGCCCTGCGGGTCATCGGCGGCGAGCGGCGGCGCATTCCAGTCTTGGCGCTGGCGTTTGCGGGCGTGTGGCTCGCGAACGCGCCCGCGGCCGTAATTGCAACCTATTCGCTTGCGGTCGTCATCGTCGTTAGCTGCCAGCTGCGACGCAGCCTGCGGCCGCTTCTATCGATTGCGGGAGCCAGCGTCGCGGGAATGGGACTGGCCGCGTTCTATGTCGTGCCAGCGACGTGGGAACAGAAATGGGTTCAGATCGAGCAGATCGTGTCGCAGGATCTTGTGCCGTCCGCGAACTTTCTTTTCACGCGCGCGAACGAGCCGGACTTCGTCGCATTCAATCGAAAAGTGTCGTGGGTGGCGGTCGGCTTGATCGTCGCGACTTTGATCGCTGCGGTCACGACGCTCAAGAAACGCCGCGAAACTGCCGGAGCATGGTGGACGCTCGCCGCCCTCGCGATCATCTCAACAGGAATGATGCTGCCGCCGAGCCTCTGGCTTTGGCGCCATTTGCCGAAACTTTGGTTCATACAATTTCCGTGGCGCTGGCTTGACGTGTTGGGACTGGCGTTCGCATTCCTCTTTGCGCTGTTGATAGCGAATCTGCAGAGTCGTGCGGCCGCGTGGACGGCAGCGGCACTGATTTTCGCGGGGATTTGTGCCTCGGGCCTCGCGATTGTTCGAGACGCGCCATGGGATAGCAGCGATCTTTCGAATATCGCCCATCAGATTCAATCCGGCAGAGGCTACGAAGGCACCGACGAATATGCGCCCATCGGCTGCGACCGCTACCAGTTCCCCGGAAATCCGGACGACAGCGAGCGTCCCGAAGATGTCTCGCCCGAGAGTGCGCCCCGCATTGCAAAACTCGATCCTGATTCGGACGACATCGTTCCGGCCGCCGGCGTGAGGCTTCACACGCAATTGTGGACGTCCGATCGGAGGGAATTCACGGCCGAAAGCGCCGAAGCCGTGACTCTGGCGGTGCGGCTCGTGAGCTATCCGGCGTGGACCATTCACGTCAACGGACACGACGCTCAATTCGAGACGCGTCCTGAAACCCAACAGATTCTCGTGCCGCTTCCGGCTGGAAACAATCGTGTGGAGATTCGCTTCCGCCGCACGCCGGATCGAACACTCGGCGATGCGATTTCGGCGCTCTCGGCCGCGGCGCTATGTGCGTTTGCCTGGATATCTCGCAAGCGGAGAAGCCGGGCGGGAGTTTGATGTAAACAGCAGGACACTTCTATGACGTGCCCTAGGCGATCGTTTAGTCAAGCGAACGGTGCTTGAATTTCTTTTCGCCCTTGGCGTACTCGGCCACCGTGTGTCCGTGGCCATACAGCTTGTATTTGTACGTCGTCAGGCCTTCGAGCCCCATCGGCCCGCGCGCGTGGAGTTTGCTCGTGCTGATTCCAACTTCAGCTCCGAATCCGTAGCGGTAGCCGTCGGCAAAGCGTGTGGAGGCATTGTGAAAGACGCCGGCTGAGTCGACTTCGTTCAGAAACCTGCGCGCGGTTCCTGGATCCTCGGTGACTATCGCGTCCGTGTGATGCGAGCCCCAGGAATTGACGTGGTCGATGGCCTCGTCCAGATCAGCGACCACTTTGATCGACAAAACCAGATCCCCATATTCGGTGGCCCAGTCCTTCTCGGTCGCAGGCACGATTGACTCCCCGGGCAACAACACGCGCGTCTTCAGATCGCCACGAATCTCGACTCCGGCCGCCTTTAATTTCGCGACGATCTTCGGCAGAAATTCCGGAGCGATCGCCTCGTGAACGAGCAGCGTCTCGGCCGCGTTGCACACCGCGGGATATTGCACCTTCGAATCGTAGGTGACGTCGATGGCTTTTTTGATATCTGCCGCGCGGTCGACGTAGACGTGGCAAATTCCCTCGCCGTGGCCGAGTACGGGAATTTTGGTGTGCTTCATGATGAAATGAACGAGTTCATAGGATCCGCGCGGGATAATGAGATCGACGTCGCGATCCTGTCCCAGCAGTTCCATCACGTCGGCGCGAGATTGCAAAAGATTGATCGAATCGGCGGGCACCGCCGGAAACGTGGCGAGACATTCGTGCCAAATCGCCACCAGCGTTTCGTTCGTTTGGGCCGCTTCCGCGCCACCCTTCATCACGACCGCGTTGCCGGATTTCAACGCCAGCGAAGCAAGCTGCGGCACCACATCGGGCCTCGATTCAAAAATCACGCCGATCACGCCCAGTGGGCATGATTCTCGATAGAGCACGAGGCCATCATCGAGTTCCGTCGCGGCCAGCCTGCGCCCCAAAGGATCGGCAAGCCGCGCCACTTCGCGGACCTGCGCCGCCATCTGCGCTACGCCTTTTTCCGTCACTCGCAACCGAGCGAACATCGCAGACGACATTTTCCCGGCCACAACTTCCGGCTCCGCTGCATCGCAATCGCGCGCGTTGGCGTCGAGAATTCGCGGCGCGCCATCTTCAATGGCTTTCGCAGCGGCGAGCAATACTTCGTTCCGCGCCTCGAGCAAGAGCTTGGCCAGTGCGCGCGAAGCGATCCGCGCGCGGTGCGCGACAGAAGCGACCGAAGCTTCGCTCGACTGCACCGGCGCTGTGGTTGACTGGCTCATGGGTTTTGCAATAGCACGATATTGTCGCGGGTGACAAGAACCGGAGCGGAAGGAGCTCCTTCACCGCGGCTGCTTCTCTTCCCCGAAAATTTTGCGGCTTCCTCACTCGCGCAATTGGCGATTCCGCGCGCAAATTCGTGGCCTTCGGCATCAACGATGCTGACCACATCCATCGGCGCGAAATGATGCTCCACTCGCACGATCCCCGACGCGAGCAGGCTCGCCTTTTTCTGCGTGATCGCGCGGTGCGCGCCTGCATCGACGACGACGCGCCCGCGAACGTCCGCTGCATACGCAATCCAACGCCGCTTCCCGCGCATCCTTTTGGCGGGCAAAAATGCGGTGCCGATGTTTTCGCCGGCGAAAATGTGGCCGATCGTGTCGGGACGGCTGCCGTTTGCGATCACAGCCGTGCCGCCGCAGTTCATCGCGATCTCCGCGGCTTCAAGTTTGGTGCGCATGCCCCCGCGTCCACTGGCGGATGGCCCCGCGGCAAGCGCCTTTAGCTCGGGCGTGATCTCGGCAACAAGAGGAATCACCTCGCCGCTCTCGCCGGAATTCGGCACGGCCTGCTGTAACAAGCCGTCCACATTAGTGAGAAGCACGAGCGCGTCGGCCTCCAGGCCACTCATCACCAGCGCCGCCAGGCGGTCGTTATCACTGAATGCGACGGACCGCGCTCCCTGAGAAACGGATTCGAGCTCGGCCGTGGAAACCGTGTCGTTCTCGTTCACGATCGGCAGGACGCCGAAGCCGATCAGCTTCTCCATCGTCTGCCGGAGATTCGAAAAGCGCCGCCAGTTGCTGAAATCCTCTTCGGTAAGCAGCACCTGCGCGATCTTCACGTCCCACTGCGAGAAAAGGTTTTTGTACACATCCATGAGCAGGCTCTGCCCGACCGCTGCGCACGCCTGTTTGGTGACCAAATCCTCCAACCGGGAGCGGTGCAAACCAAGCCAGCCCCTCCCAAGCCCTACGGCGCCCGATGAAACCAGCACAACCTGGCGCCCCGCCGTTAGCAGGTCGGCAATGGATCGTGCGATCGGCTCGACGCGCTCACGGCAGAGTTCCCCCTCCACCCCGGTGACGGTGCTCGTGCCCACCTTGATCACCACGCGCCGCGCGGATCGCAGCAATTTTTCGCGCTCAGCTTGCATTTGTCGATCTTCGTCCTACCGAGAGCTCACCCGGATCTCTTGGATTGTCGAAACAGGGCCGCAGCTTTCCCCAACTAGCTTTTATTGTATCGAAAATCACGGACCCCACGTGGCCCGATTCTGGACGGCGTCTCGGGCCGCTATGGAATAGCTGGGCGTGGGGTCGCGCTGCAGGTCTCGTGGTTGGGAAAGTTTCTGGCTAAAGCACGTAAGTGCCTTCTTCATAGTCATTTGTATGGTAACCGCACTGTCACAATTGTGCAAAAAGCTTCCTGTTGACAGCGCTCGTAGGCCTCTGTAATTTTGCGTCCGTGAGCGCGGCTCGCGTACGCGCTCCGTGTTTGCGGACACGCCAGATATCTGAGGGGCTGACGGACCGCGGGAAGTTTCGGGTGAGGCCCTGATGAAAACGGTGTCCAAGGTATCCCTGCTTGCGGTTGCTGCACTATTCCTCGCAACCGCTCCTGCTGCTCTTGCCGATACGGCAACGCTCACTCTCACGAGTGCGGGTTCAAACGTCGCCGACGGTGTCTACGTCGGTCCCTACACGGCGACCATCGCCGGAACTCCCGGATCGGTGCAGGTCATCTGCGATGACTACTCACACGATTCCTACGTGGGCGAAACGTGGACAGCAAACATTTCTTCTTTCCCAAGCCTATCTAGCGTCCGCTTCACGAGTGGTAGTGAGACGCAGAACTACGACGAAGTGGCCTATCTGGCGAACAACCTCTTCAATTTAGGGGGAACCGACAACGCACAGGCTGATGCGCTCCAGTTCGCTATCTGGGATATCTTCGATCCGTCGGCGATTGCGACTTCCACATGCTTCGGTGCCAACTCCGACGATTGCGTGAGCTATTGGTTGACGGCGGCCGGGGAGCAGAAGTATTACGCGGGGGAATTCTCCAATATCCTGATTTACACACCGCAGACTACCGGGAATCCGCAGGAGTTTATCGTGCGGACACCTGAGCCGGGTACGCTTGTGCTCCTGTTCCTAGGTCTTGCCGGACTGCTTTTGCTAAAGGGATTCAAATCAGGAAAGTTTGCTCTGTTCGGCAGCGTAAAAGCGTGCTAAAGTGAAATTGCGTTTGTTGCTCTTGTAACACCTTTAGATTCGTTTGAAGGGGCTGCGAGTACAAACTCGCGGCCCCTTTTGCTTTACGGCTGGAGGCGGTCGAGGGGCGCAAATAGCTCAAAAGTAAAGTGAGTACATCAGTGAGAGAACAAGGAACCGTGAAGTGGTTCAATGCCAGCAAGGGCTATGGGTTCATCCAGCGCCAGTCCGGCGAGGACGTTTTCGTCCACTTCTCCGCTATTCAAGCGGAGGGGTACAAGTCGCTGAACGAAGGCCAGGCGGTTGAATTCGAAGTCACCCGCGGCCCCAAGGGCCTGCAGGCTGCGAACGTCACCAGCCTCTAGTCGAACGAAGGCGGACCGGCAAACGCTGGTCCGCCTTTTTTCTGTCTGAAACTTGACCGAATTCTCTGTTTAATCCTGCCTGCAGCATCTAAGCCGCTATTGACCGATTGTACTGAGATGAATGACTTTATCCGGATGCAGCGCCCCCGCACGCTAAAATACGGCATTGCCGTCGGTAGCGTTCCGGTCGCAAGGTCTCGGGACACATCTCCATCAGCTACTGCGGAGCCAACGGGAGATCTTCATGTCGAATATGAGGGCGCCGCTGCCGCGTGAAATTCCGGCCGAACGCCGGCGCTCGCAGCGGGTCAACATTGCGATGCCCGTGCTCGTCCGCGGAAAACGCGGAGGGCAACCCTTTGAGGAGCAAGCTTTTACGATTTCGGTGAACGCGCACGGATGCATGGTCCGTCTCTCGACGCCAGTCACGCGAATGCAAGAGATCGCCATCGTCAACGTAAAGACTGCCGAAGAGCTACCGTGTAAGGTATCCTTCCTAGGGCAGAAGGAAGGCGGAAAGACCGAGGTGGGTGTCGAATTTTGCGAGCCGTCGCCGGTCTTCTGGCGGATTGCGTTTCCTCCGGAGGACTGGGATCCCTCCGAGCGGAAGCGCCCCGGCGGATCGCGCACTCCGAGTTCTTCAACCGGCGACTAGTGCCGTTGCCGCAATCGTCGATGACCAATACCGATCGGGCGCAGTCCGACGCGGCGGTCTCCTGCGCGATTTTGAGTTTCTTACGAGCCCGTTGGCCGCGAATTCTCGTTGTTTCTGCTCTGGTTCTTGTCCCCTGTTACTGGCATCGCGAAATCGTTTCGTCCGATCTTGGAAGCCATCTCTACAACGCTTGGCTCGCGCAACTAATTCGCCGCGGGCAGGCGCCGGGCCTTTACCTCTCCCGGCAGTACACCAACGTGCTGTTCGACTGGATGTTGAGCGGACTCGGTTCAATCTTCGGACTGCGAATCGGTGAGAAGATCGCCGTTTCGATCGCAGTGCTCGTCTTCTTCTGGGGGACGTTTTCCTTCGTTGCCGCAGCCGTTCGCCGCGCGCCTTGGTACCTCACGCCCGTCATCGCGATGGTTACGTTCGGCTGGACGTTCCATCTCGGATTCTTCAACTATTATCTCTCACTGGGACTTTCCTTCTTCTGCCTGGCAATTCTGTGGCGTGGCAAAGGGTGGGAACTTCTGGCGGCATTGGCCATTGCGCCGCTCGTAGTCTTCGCGCACGTCCTCGGGTTCTTCTGGCTGCTTGCGGCGGCGGCGTATATCGGGATTTATGAAAATGTTTCCGGCTGGAACAAAGTCCTTCCCTTGGTGCTCGCGATTGCAACTCTCTTCGCATTACATCTTTTCTTTTCACGCCGTTACATCATCAGTCCCGGAACACCGCCGTTCTATTCCTTCAACGGTGCAGATCAACTGGTTCTGTTCGGTGAACGGTACCGCGTGCTCGCGCGAGCATTGCTGATTTTCGCCGTTGCCTCGCTCTGCGTGGACGTCTTTCGGCGCCGCCACCAGCAGGGAGTCTGGCAAGCTTATGCGGTAGCTCTGCAGCTTTACGCGATGGCCTGGCTGGCCGTCTTTTTGCTTCCTGAAGGCGTCCAATTTCCGCCTCCGAAAGTCGGCATAGCATTGCTCACCGAGCGGCTCACGTCCGTGTCTGCGGTTCTCGGATGCTGTCTTCTGGGAGCGATGCGCCCAAAGAAGTGGCATCTCGCGGCGGCAGCTGCGATCGCTGCTATTTTCTTCGCTTTCGATTATCAGGATACGGCGGTGGTGAACCGCATCGAGGCGCAGGCCGTCCAGCTCGTCAGCACACTTCCGCCAAATCAGCGCGTGATGGCGACGATCCTTCCCCTCAAGGGCTCGCGCATCTTGATCCAGCACATCATCGATCGCGCGTGTGTCGGCCGGTGCTTCAGTTACGGCAATTACGAACCCGGCACAGCGCTGTGGCGAGTTCGTGCCTTGCCGAAGAATCCTTACGTCCTCACGAGCTATGATTTAGCGATCGATATGGAGCGCGGAGGATACATCGTGCAGCCTCAGGACTTGCCTCTCTACCAGGTTTACCAGTGCGGATCTGGTGGAACCAAGCTCTGCATGGCCTCCCTAAAGGCGGGGGAGGCCAACGACGATCTCGGCGAACACGAGGACCAATAGCGCGCTACAAGCCGGGCGTGCTGCTCCCCGGGTGAGGCACTTTGAGTGGAGGCAGCGACCGGCGTTTGTCACGGGGTGGCTTCGACCTTCTCACGAGGCCAGCTCCCTGATTCGTGAGCCCAAAAACCACAACGGTGCCCGGCTGACCGCCTGCCGCACCGGTCCCGACGTACACTTTTCCATTCGCGATCATGGGTGTGATGAATTTCGTGTTGCCATTCGCCGGAAAATTGCCGCTGAACAATTCGTTGCCAAGATTCGTCGCATCGTAGGCGTTGAGGGTACCAGAGCTTTCGATCGCCCACACGATTCCGTTGCTCGAACCGTTGGCGGAGATGCTCGGCGTAGCTCCGGGATAGCCGTAGGTTTCGGGACTCGTCGTCGACGCTGATGATGCCACCTTCGCCTGTGTGATACTGAATGCTTTTAGATTGTCGTTCACCGCGCCGTAGTAAAGCGTGTTGTTGAAGTAGGCCGGGGCTGCCCAGACACCATTACTTTGCCCGCTGAGCAACGCATTAGTGATTTCCTGATAGATCGAGTCGCCGCCAGAGTTGAACTTGCCCATGTTGTCTCGATCCACCACGTAGAGCACGACATTTCCGGAATTCACGTCTGCTTTGCCGGCGCCAAGGGCCAGGTGGCGCGTGGTGTTGCTTGAGTCTTTCATGTCAGGTAACAGCAGGAGGCCGCCGGAGCCAAGGTCGCGGTCGTTATTCGATTGGTTCACTGTGTCGGACATCTCGAAATAGTCCGCGACTGCCAAAGTGCCGTTCGCCGTGGAGAGCTTGATGAAGCCATTCCCGTAGTCGCTGTTGATCGGGAATCCGTTATTCAGCGTAGTGTCAAACGTCCCGTTCCCGTCCAAGAAGTAGATATTGGGTGGCGAATTCGCGTCCGCCGCGAGCCCGTCGCCCGCCATCCAAATTCCTCCGCCATCGCCGTTCGGCGTGAGGTTGAGCGCGCTCGCCTGCTGCAAGTTCGATTCGCTGTAACCCATTACCCAAGCGTTGTACGCACCATTGTCGCAATGCGATGTCCACGCCAGATAGACCACGCCGTTCAGCAACAGCAGGCCGGTGCGCTCCTCGTACTGCCCCGGAACAAATCCGGTTGCCGATATGTCGACCGCCGTCATCCGATCAGCGCCGGTCGTCAGATCGAGCGCATGTAATCGCTGATGATAGGTGCTTCCGGATTTCGACATCGCCACGACGAAAATCGTGCCGTTCGGCCCGGCATTGAGATCGATCACGGGTGTCGAGGTGATCCCGATTGTCGGCTCGACCTGAGAGCAACCGTGGTCATCGCTAGGCGACTCGCCCGTGCCGTTCAGCACTGCGTTGTGCCACAGCTGCGTATACGAGTCCGCATCGAACGCATACACCGAATCGCTTTCGGTAACGATAAACAACACGTTGTGCGTCGCGCCGTTGATCGTCATGCCGCCGACGTAAAGCGGTTCAGCATCCACCGGTCCATCCACGTTGATCGTTTCCAGCTGGCCGAACTGAGCCGAAGCCACGTTGGCAGTCGTAAGTGTCGTTTCATTCAGATTCTGACCCGTTCGCGAGTTGTCGTTGTGGTATGTGAGAACGGTCACATTGCTGGGAGGCGGCGCTGCATTCACAGTCAGCGTGACCGCCGTGCTGGTCTGCGAGCCAACGCTGTTAGTGACGACTACTTGGAATTTCGATCCGCTTTCCGCCGTCGTCGTTGCGCCCGTGTTGTAGCTCGACGAAGTCGCTCCAGCAATGTTCGTGAATGTGTTTTGCCCGACGGCCTCTTCTTGCCACTGATAGGTGGGTGTGGGTGATCCCGTCGCCGTCACACTAAACGTGGCAGCGGCCGGCGCCGTCACAGTCTGATTCGTGGGCTGCACGGTGATCGACGGGGCCACGTTCCCGGAATTCACCGTCAGTGTGACCGCAACGCTCGTCGTCGAGCCTGCCACGTTTGGCACTCCGACCCGAAATTTAGATCCGCTCTGAGCCGTCGTTGTTGCGCCCGTGCTGTAGCTCGACGACGTAGCTCCGGCGATGCTCGTAAAGGTGTTCTGCCCGACAGACTCCTCCTGCCACTGGTACGTGGGCGCGGGAGTTCCCGTCGCGACGACGTTGAACGTGGCCGCCGCAGGCGCGGTAACCATTTGATTCGTGGGTTGAGTCGTAATCGCCGGCGCGACGTCGTTGTCGCCGCCTCCGCCCGACCCGGTTGAGCCCGAGCACGCGGCCAGCACCAGGACCATGAGCGTCGCCGCGCATCCGCCTATCCAACGCACAGTAGAGAACCTCCAAGACCGTTCAGACCACTGCCCTATTTTGGCATATCGCGGGGACGGGGAATTAGCTCTATAAGGACAGAAAAGGGACAGGTACGGGCGCACAGGTCGCGACCGCGGTTACAGCCGCTTCCCGCCTATTGCGCGGGAATGCCAAGTTGCCACGTCAAGTAGCTGAGGATGTCCGTGTACTCGTCGATCGTCTTGGTGACCGGACGTCCGCCGGAATGCCCCGACTTCGTATCGTAGAGGAGTAGTATGGGATTCTTCGAGCCCGTATCGGCCTGCAACAGCGCCGCCATCTTGCGCGCATGCAGCGGCGCGACTCGCGTATCGCCATCCCCGGTGACGAAAAGCACGCTGGGGTACGCCGTTCCCTTCTTCACATTCTGATACGGCGAATATTTGTAGATGTACTGGAATTCGTCCGGCTTGTCCGAGCTGCCGTATTCGCTCACCCAGAACGCTCCATCCATGAATTTCTGGTAGCGCAGCATGTCCAGCAATGGGTAGAGGCACACGATGGCATGGAACAAGTCGGGCCTCTGCGCCAACGCCGCGCCGACGAGCAGCCCTCCGTTGCTGCCGCCGAGAATCGCAAGTTTGCCGGGATTGGTGTACTTGTTCGCGACGAGATATTCCGCCGCGGCGATGAAATCGTCGAAGACGTTCTGCTTGTTCGCTCCCATGCCCGCACGATGCCATGCCTCGCCATATTCGCCGCCGCCGCGAAGGTTGGCGACCGCGTAGAGTCCGCCCTTCTCAGCCCACGCGATCATCGCGGGCGAGTAGCCGGGGGTCTCGCTCACGTCGAATCCGCCGTAGCCGGTCAAAATCGTCGGATTCGCCGCATCCAGCTTCAAACCCTTCTTGTGAAACAAAAACATAGAGATCTTCGTGCCGTCCTTCGATGTGTACCGGACCTGCTCGGTTTCGAAGATGCTCGGATCGATCGGCGCATTGAGTTTCGACCAAATCGACGAGTGTCCGCTCTGAATGTCGTACACGAAATTTGTGTTCGGATAATTGAAGCCCGTGAACCCGTAGAAGAGTTCGTGCGAATCCCACTCCCCCGAAACCGCGACCGAGCCAAGCGCGGGCAGTTCCGCGGGCTTCGCGTTCTTGCCGTCGGCGTCGGTGAGAATGATCTGCGAGGTAGCGTTGTGCAGGTACACCGTGACGAGCTTTCCGCCCACCGGCGCAAGCTGGTCGATCGTGTCGTGCGACTGCGCGATCACCTCGCGCCAGTGCTCCCGCGTTGGTGAGGATGCGTCAGTTGCAAACACGTGCCAGTTGGGAGCATTCCAGTTCGTCTGGACGTACAGCGTGTGGCCGCCGAAAAACGGATAGAAAGTCGACGGAATATCGTTCACTACGGTCACGACCGGCCCGTGGTTTTTCACATCCTGAATGTAAATCTCCGATTGTGGTGCGCTCGAACCGTGCAGGACCAGATATGCGACGTACTGGCCGTCATCGGAAAGGTCGAGAACCAGAATCCGTTCCTTACTGAGTCCGTCTCCGAACATCAGCTTGTCCGTCGCGGCGTCGGTTCCGATCGCGTGATAGTAGGCCCGCGGACCGTCGGGCGTCGCCCTCGTGTAGTAGACCCCGTGGCCATCCGGAGTCGGCTCGACGGAGAAATACGTCGCCGACGGAAGCACATCCGCCAGATCCCGGTGCGCATCCACGTCGAAGAGGTGTATGGTCACTTCATCTTGTCCGCCTTCGCGCCGGCTGTAATAGAGAAACTTTCCGTCATGGCTCGCTCCCTCGATCGTCGTGCTCGCCGAATGATCCTTGCTCCAGCCGAGAGGATCGACAAGCAACTCATCCGCTCCTGTCCTGCCGCGACGCATGTAGATGAGAGCGAGATCCTGATCAGCCAGCCGCTTCGTGAAGAAGTACCGTCCTGAGCGCTCGAGCGGCAGCGAATAGTTGTCGGTGTGATAGAGATCGGCGATGCGCTTGCGAAGGTCGCCGCGGCCGGGAACATGTTCGAGCACCGCCTCGGTGCACTTATTTTCCGCGTCGATCCAAGCGCGCGTCTCCGGGCTCGTTTGGTCCTCGAGCCATCGGTAGGGATCGGCCACCTTCACCGATCCGTAGGTGTCGACCACGTCATCGACGCGTGTTTTCGGAGGACACCCGCTCGCAGAATCCGACGACTGCGCCCGCGCGATCGTCGCGCAGCCGAAAATACAAGTCGCCGCAAATGCAACACGCCAGAATCGCGAGACTAGCGGCAACTGCAAATGTCGACGAACCGATCCGGACATGAGTCCCAAAATTGCCCCCTTGAATGAGCGCATAATCGTACCTCAATGAAAGCCAATTCCTTTAGACGAGTAGACTTGCGAAAGGTATCTACGCCGATTCAGCCGTCGTTGGCCCGGAAGGCGCGCGGACGCCCGCAGCGGCCGCCTTGCGCCGCCCAATGAGCCATGCCCCCAGTCGCCACGCCAAGAGAATCGCAATCAGGAACGCATACTCCAGCGGCTTGCGTTTATCCGACTTGAGAGACCAGTCGTAGTGAATCACGCCCACAATCGCCGTCACGTAGATCGCGCGATGCAGCATCTGCCAGCGCTTTCCGCCTATCCGCCGAATCCAGCCCGCCGTAGACGTCACCGCGAGCGGAATCATCAGCACGAAGCCTGTAAAGCCCAGTGTGATGAACGGTCGTTTGTGTACATCCGCCCACATCTCCGGCCAATCGAAAAATTTGTCGAGCACCATCCACGTGCAGAAATGCAGGCAGCCATAGAAGAACGCGTACAGCCCGACCATCCGCCGGAAACGGATCAGCTGCGGCATTTTCAGAATCTTTCGCAGCGGCGTGATGGCGAGCGTGATAATGACGAAGCGAATCGTCCAATCGCCTGTGCGGTGCGTGATGAACTTGATGGGATCGGCCGTCAGATACGTATCGAACGGCAGCCCCTGCAGCAGCCCGTACACCGTTCGCCAAAGCAGGTCCAGGAACGGGATAAGACAAACCAAAAAGACGCAGACTTTCGTCCACTTGCTTGTGAGTATTTTGTTCACCAGCTGGCTTTCAGAAGTTCTTGCGCAGGTCCATGCCCGCGTAGAGGCTTGCGACCTGGTCGCCGTAGCCGTTGAACATCAGCGTCGGCCGCCGGAAGAATTCGCCCAGGCGACGTTCTTTCGCCTGGCTCCAGCGCGGATGATCGACGTTTGGATTCACGTTCGCGTAGAATCCATATTCCGAACCGCCGGCGTACATGTTCCACGTGGTGTCCGGCTGGCCCTTTACGAGCCGGATTTTGACCAGCGACTTCGCGCTCTTGAAACCGTACTTCCAGGGAACTACCAGCCGCACCGGCGCGCCGTCCTGATTGGGCAACGTCTCGCCATACATTCCCACGCACAGCAGCGCCAGCGGATTCATGGCTTCGTCCAGGCGCAATCCCTCGAGGTACGGAATTTGAATTCCCGCCTGAGTTGCCAACGGCATCTGTTTCGGTTCGTAGTAGCTCTCGAACGCTACATACTTCGCCTTCGGCGTCGGCTCGACAAGCTTAATCAGGTTGCTCAAGGAATAGCCGATCCACGGCACGACGATCGACCACGCTTCCACGCAGCGATGGCGGTAGATTCGCTCTTCTAGCGGCGCAACCTTCAAAATCTCGTCCATCGAAAACTTGCGCGGCTTCGCAACCTCTCCCTCCACGGAAACGGTCCAGGGCGACGTCACGAAGTTTTTAGCGTTTCTCGCGGGCTCGTCCTTATCGACGCCGAACTCGTAGAAATTGTTGTAGGTTTCCACGTCGTGCTCGGGCGTCACCTGCTCGGTCGTGCTGTAAGGGCTTTTGACGACTCCATTGAGCGGCGCCGGCACAGATCCGGTGGCAGGTCCTGCCAGCCAGCTAGGCAGCCTTTTCCAGCCGGCGACTGCGCCGCTGGTGGCCAGCAACCCCAGGAGAAAATTGCGCCGGCCCATGTACAAAGCCTTGGGCGTCACGTCCGCATAGGTCAGTTCCGGTTTCTCTTTGATGACCATAGACATTCTCCCGCCCCAATTCCAATCATACTCGCCCCTCAAGAAATTGGATGTAGGAAGTTGCTCGCGGGAATCCTGAAAATCAGCGTGATTTGTCCGTCAATTCGGCCAGAAGTTCGTTCCGCAGCCGCTCCTGCTGCGCGAGCGAAAGCTTTTCGCCGCCGGAGGTTAGATAAAAGGCGTCAATCGCGGTTTCACTTTCCGTATCGATCACGGCGATTTCGATGTTGCACTTTTCGCGGGCGAAGAGCGAGCTGATCCGGTAGAGCAATCCCGGCTGGTCCTGCGTGATCACCTCGACGAGAGTGCTTTGCGCCGAGCATTCGTCGTCGATTTCGACGCGCGTTTCGACTTTCGTCTTTGGCGCAGCTCTTTTCTCAGATCGCATCCGGTCGCGCAACATGCGATCGAGATCGGCTTTGCCGGTCAGCACGTCGTGGACGCTAGTCTTGAACCGCTCCCATTCCGGCAGATTCAATTCGAGCGTGCGGAAGCGGTCGGTGAAAAAGAACGTGTCGACCACTATTCCCGCCGCGTTCGAAAACGCTGCGGCCTTCACAATATTCATTCCCCACGCCGCAAGCGTCCCCGCAATCTTCGCAAAGAGAAACGGTCGGTCGCCCGTCACGAGCGTCAACTCGTACCAGTGGCGTCCTCGCGCCAGTTCCAGTTGCACGGGATCCTGGCCGAGACGGCTTGCCATCTCCATCTGACGGATCACGTCACTCGCAGTCTGCGTTCGCAGATAGCGCCGCGGCAAGCCGTCAAGAAAATTGTCGAGTTTCGCTCCCGCCGCCGGCATCAGCGTGCGAAGATGCGCCATCACTTCCTCGTCGACGTCTCCGTGCAGCCGCTGATCGACGCTCTTCATCAGGAAGTTTGCGGCGCCGATGTAGAGCTGCCAAAGGTTTTCCGCCTTCCACGGCGTGAGCGCCTCGGGATTCACGGCCTTGATGTCCGCGTACGTCAACAGGCACAGCATCTTCAGCCGCTCGGGCGTGCCCATTTTTTCGCCGATTTGCGTGATCGTCTCGGGGGCAAATATGTCGCGGCGCAAGGCTGCCCCGATCATAAGGTGATGTTCGATCAGGAAAAGCACCGTCTCGCGATCCGCCGGATCTAGATCGAGCCTCGCCAATACTCGCTCGGCGACCTCGAGGCTGCCCGCAACGTGACTGTCCGGCCTCGTGCCTTTGCCGGTGTCGTGAAGCAGGAGCGCCA
>Ga0187770_10000505_pt1 | contig 18956 bp, 16 predicted proteins | sample 0116_SJ02_MP02_2_FD_133154 | JGI IMG/M metagenome (GOLD analysis project Ga0187770, IMG submission 133154) | Tropical peat soil microbial communities from peatlands in Department of Meta, Colombia - 0116_SJ02_MP02_20_MG | ecosystem: Environmental > Terrestrial > Soil > Wetlands > Peat | place...
AACTAGTCGCCGCCGTCGACGAGCTCGGGCAAGCCAACGCGTTCCCATCGGTTGCCGACGTCACCGACGAGCTCGCGGTGGCGCGCGCGATCGCCGCCGGCGTTGATCGCTACGGACGATTCGACGTCGTCGTAAGCAATGCCGGCATCAGCGGCGCGGTCGCCCCCATCGTCGACTACCCATCCGACGTGTTCTCGCGCACACTCGCGGTGCATGTGGTCGGTGCCTTCCACGTCCTCAAGCACACGATCCCGCACATCCCCGACGGCGGGAGTGTGATCATCACCTCAAGCGTGGTCGGCCTGATCGGGCCGCCCGGGGTATCAGCCTACGTCGCCGCCAAGCACGCCCAGGTCGGCCTGATGCGGACTGCCGCCAAGGAGCTCGCGCCGCGCCGCATCCGGGTGAACACCATCCACCCCGGTCCGACCTCGACTCCGTTCCAAGACGACATCGAGATGCGCGCCACGCACCTGCCACGCGACGAAGCCGCCAAGGCCTTCGACGCGATGATTCCGCTCGGTCGTCACACGACCCCCGAGGAGATCGCGCAGGGCATGCTCTATCTGGCCGCCGACGAGAGCGCGATGGTCACGTCCCACAGGCTGTCGATCGATGGCGGCATGAGCGGCTGATCGCACCCGCCGGGACGTTCTCACAGCGCTTTCAGCAGCTCCGCCACCCCGTCGATGACCGCATCGGGCCGGTGGCGGTCGGGGAGCTTGTCGAGGTCGACCTGACCGCTCATGCCGCTGCGCACGAGCACGGTGCGCGAGCCGCCCATGCGGCCGAGGGCGATGTCCATGCTCGCGTCGTCACCGATCACGGCGATCTCGCTCGTCGGCAATCCGAGGCGCACAGCCACCTCCTCGACCGCGGCGCGCGACGGCTTGCCGACGATCCGCGGCCGGGCGCCGGTGACCTTGGCGATGCCGGCGGTGACCATCGCTCCGCGGCTGTAGATGATCCCGTTTGCGCCGCTGTAGCCGCGGGCGTAGCTGCCGGTGAGCAGGGGCGCGCCGCGGGCCACGGCGCGGGCGGCGTGGTCCATGTCGCGCAGCTCGACCTCGTCGACGTGGGCGACGAACACCACCTCGGCGTCGTCGCCATGCGTTTGCGGGATGCCCGCCGCGACCATCCGCGCCCGGATCACGTCGTGGGCGAAGAACAGCGCCGGACGATCCGGGTAGTGGCGGCGGATGTAGGTGATCGCGCTCTCGACCGGGGTGAGCATCTCGTCGTCATGCACCGGTATGCCGTCCTCCCGCAGCGCGCGGGCCATCGTCTCCGCGGTCACGTGGCTGCCGTTGGTGAACACGGCGAGCGGGCGGCCCGAGGCACGGATCCGCTCGAGCACCTCGACCGCGCCGGGCTGCGGGTGGGCGCGGCCGTCGGGGCCGCGGTGGGCGAGGGTGCCGTCGACGTCGAAGACGAAGCCGCGGACGCCGTCGAGGAGACCGTCAAACACGGCGCCACACCACCGTGTCGCCGTCCTGGGTCAGTTCGAACTGCGAGATCGCCGGTCGCTTGGCCAGCTCCTGCAGGAGCGAGACGACTGGGCTGCGGCCGGGCCGCGCCGCCGGCGCCGGCGCCTGTTGTCCGCGCGCTGCGACCATCGCGTCGACCTGCTCTTCCGGCATGGTCAGCCTGAGCAGCAACTCCTCCTCCGAGATGCGTCGGCCGAAGCGCTCGCGCGCGCCCTCGAGGCTGATCGGCTTCAGATCGCGCAGCTTGCCCACCTGCGGACGCGAGAGAACCTTCTCAGCGATGTCCGGGTCGACCGGCGCCGGCGCCTCACCGTAGTGGCCAAGGAAGTAGCGCACGGTCTCGTCGGAAACGTTCGCCCAGCGCTCCGGGTCGATCACGTTCCGCACTGCCTGGTTGGCCATGAACTGCGAGACCGGCGTGACCAGGATCGGGTAGCCCATCTCGGCCCGCACACGGGTGATCTCCTCGAGCACCGTGTCGAACAGCTCGGGACGGCGCAGCTCCTCGAGCATCCGCCGGGTTGTGGTCACCATCCCGCCGGGCAGTTGGTGGTGGTAGTAGACCGCGTCGAACTCGCGCGGCTGGCCGGCGGGAAGGCCTTTGGCTCGGGCCAGCTGCCGGAAGTGCCCGGCGACGATGGCCTCGGCCTCGAGGTCCAGTCGGTGCGAGTACCCGTTCACCTCGAGGTTGCGCACCGTGCTCGCCACCTCCGGCTGCGAGGTTCCGCGCGACAGCGGTCCGGATGCGGTGTGCACGACCTCGAAGCCCGCCTTCACGCCCTCGACGTAGACGATCGGGGCGAGGCCGATCGTGCAGTGGCTGTGGAGCTCGACGGTCCGCTCGCCGGCGGCGGCGATGAAATGCGGCGCCAGTTCCCGCACCGCGTCCACCGTCAGCAGCCCGCCGGGGTCCTTGAGATACAGGCGGTCCATGTGCGCGCAGTCGGCCAGTGCGCCGGCGCGCTCGGCGTAGTAGGAGTGGGTGTGCACGTCGCTGATCGAGTACGTGAGCCCGATCACCACCTCCTCCATCCCCTGTCCCTTGGCCAGCTCGGCGACACGCTCGAGGCGCCTTACGTCGTTGGAGGGGTCGGCGATCTGCAGGCGCCTGATCCCGTTGCGCACCACGAGCTTGAAGACCAGCTCCATCACGTCCTCCTCGGCCGGCACCCACGCGATGAAGCGCAGGCCGGGGGTGATCATGCTGAGCGGCGTGTTCGGCATCGCCGCGCTCACCAGGCGGATGCGCTCCCACGGGTCTTCGCGGTGGAAGCGCACCGACACGGCCATGTGCGTGCTCGAGGTGAAGTCGCAGGCGTGGTAGCCGACCCGGTCGACCGTGGGCGCGGTCGCAAGCACGTCGGGCGTGGTCAGGCCGGTGGCACTCCACAGGCTCTGGTTGCCGTCGCGCATGGTGGTGTCGACGAACTCGATCGTCCTGCCGGCGCTCATACGATCGCCCGCTCCAGCCAGTCGGTGGTGACGGCGCCGCGACGGAAGTCGTCATGGCCGAGGACGCTGATGAGCAGCGTGCGGTTGGTCTCGACGCCCTCGACGTCGAGGTCCTCGAGCGCCTCAAGCAGCACGTCGATGGCGGCGTCTCGCCCCTCGGCGTGCCCAATCAGCTTGGCCATCAGCGAGTCATAGAACGGCGGAATCGACGCCCCCGGGTAGAGGTGGCTGTCGACGCGCAACTGAAGCAGCTCGGGCACCGAGAACAGCGACAGCGTGCCCGGGCTCGGCGCGAAGCCGTGCGCAACGTCCTCGGCGTTGAGGCGGCATTCGATCGCGTGGCCGTCGAACAGCACCTCGTCCTGGCTGAACCCAAGCGGCTGGCCGTCGGCGATGTGAAACTGAAGCGAGACCAGGTCGCGCCCCGTCACCGCCTCGGTGACCGGGTGCTCGACCTGGATCCGGCAGTTGATCTCGAGGAAGAAGTACTCGCCGGTGTCGGCGTCGACGACGAACTCGACCGTCCCGAGGTTGCGGTAGGAGATGGCGCGGGCGAACGCGACCGCCGCGACCGTGAGAGCATTGCGGGTCGCGGGATCGAGCATCGGCGCGGGCGCCTCCTCGATCACCTTCTGGTAGCGGCGCTGGACCGAGCAATCGCGCTCGCCGAGGTGAACGACGGCGCCGAGCTCGTCGGCGGCGATCTGAACCTCGACGTGCCGCGCCGCGACGATGAAGCGCTCGAGGTAGACGCGGTCGTCCCCGAAGGCCGCGCCGGCCTCGCTCCGCGCCAGGCTGAGCAGGCCGTCGAGCTCGTCCGGATCGCGGGCGAGCTTGATGCCCCGGCCGCCGCCGCCGCCGGCCGCCTTGACCAGCAGCGGGTAGCCGATCTCGTCCGCGACCTCGTGCGCCATCGCGCCGGGCCCCACCTCCTCACCCGGCAGGACCGGCACCCCGGCCCGCGCCGCCTCCGCCCGAGCCCGGAGCTTGTCGCCGCTCAGCTCGATCAGCTCCGGCGACGGACCCACGAAGACAAGACCATGCTCGCGCGCGCGCGCGGCGAGCTTGGGGCTCTCGGACAGGAACCCGTACCCGGGGTGGATCGCGTCGCAGTCGGTGCCGAGGGCCGCCTGCACGACCAGGTCGTCGCGCAGGTAGCTCTGCGCCGCCGGCGCCGGTCCGATGCAGACCGCTCGATCCGCCTCGCGCGCCGCCAGACCGTCGCGGTCGGCCTCGGAGGTGCCGACCACGGTCTCGAGCCCGAGGTCTCGGCAGGCGTTCACGATCCGCAGCGCGATCTCGCCGCGGTTGGCCACGAACACGCGCTTGATCCGCTTCATGCCGGCTCGACGCGGAACAGTGGCTGACCGTACTCGACCAGCTCGGCGTTGTCGGCGATGACCGCTGCGATCGTGCCCGACACGCCGGCGGGGACCGAGTTCATCATCTTCATCACCTCGATGATGCACACGATCGTGTCGGGCTCGATCCGACTGCCGACGTCGACGAACGGCGGCTTGCCCGGGGACTCGGCCCGGTAGAACGTTCCGAGCATCGGGGCGGGGATCGTGACGAGGCCATCGCTGTCGCCGTCCTGGGCTGGTGGGGGTGCGGAGGCCTCCGAGTCGCCCGGCGGACGCCCCTCCACCGCACTGTCCGACACGGATCGAACCCGAGGGCGGCCGGACGCCTCGGCATCCCCCCCACCCTTGCGGACGTAGAGCGAGAAGCCCTCGGTCTCGATGTGTAGTTCAGCCAGCTGTGACTCGTCGATGATCCGCAGGATTTCCCGCACGTCTTCGTCGCTCAACGGCATGCGGTCAGCTGCCCTTGGAGCCGGCGCCGAAGGTGCTCATGATCAGCGACATCGCCGACTGCGGCTTCGGCTTGTCCCGCCTTTTGGCGAGGCCGGTGACCGGACGCGCTTGGACGACGAACAGTTCGCCGCCGCCGCGGGCGATCGCCCACTCGATGTCCTGATGGCTGCCGAAGTGTCGCTCGACCCGCTTGCCGACCTCGACCAGCCGCAACAACCCCAGCTGATCGAGGCAGGCGCGTTCGGAGCGCTCCGCCGGGACGTCGACCCGGACGGCGCCGCCGCCACTCGGGTCCGGCACGTACTCGACGTCCTTGAGGTGGACGTGCTCGCGCACCACTTCCCCGGTGACCTTGCTGACGAGATAGTCGTCGGGGGTGACCTCGCCGCCGACCACCGCCAGCCCGAGGCCCCAGCTCGCGTTGATCGCCACCATGCTTGGATCGCCGCTCACCGGGTTGCACGTGAACATCACCCCGGACACCTCGGCGTCGACCATCAGCTGCACGGTAACGCCCATCGTCGGAGGCTCCTCGGCCTGATCGAGGCGCGCCCGGTAGCTGATCGCCGGCGGGCTGTAGAGGCTCACCCAGCAGTCGCGGACGGCGTCACAGACGTGCTGCACGCCGCGCACCCACAGATACGTCTCCTGCTGGCCGGCGAAGGTCGCGTCCGCGCTGTCCTCGCCGACCGCGCTCGAGCGCACCGCCACCGGTGGCGAATCGACGCCGGCGGCGGCACCGATCTGCGCGTAGTGCTGCTCCACCTCGGCACGGACGGCGTCCGGCACGGGCGCGAAGCGCATCGCTTCGCTGATCGCGTGCGAGGCCCGGCCGATCGCGTCCACATCTCGAGCCGATACCCCGGCCACCGCGCTCGAGATGCGACGCTCGAGGCCCGCGTCGGCCACGAATTCCTGGAAGGCAGTGGACGAGATCGCGAACCCCGGCGGGACCGGGATGTCCGCTGCCAGCAGTTCCCCCAGGTTGGCGCTCTTACCCCCGAAGCTCGGCTCGTCGCTGCGGGAGAGTTGCTGCAGCGGCCGGGTGTAGCCGCTCACAGCAGCGTGACCGTTCCCTCGGAGCCGTCCACCCGTATCGTCTGACCAGTGCGGATCGCGGCGGTGGCGCGTCCGGTTCCGACGACGGCGGGCAGGCCGTACTCGCGCGCGACGATCGCCGCGTGGGACATCACGCCGCCGACGTCGGTCACGGTCGCGGTGATCTTCGAGAAGATCGGCGCCCAGGCCGGGGAAGTGCTTCCGCACACGAGGATCTCGCCGTCGCGGACGTCGCCGATCTGGTCGACCGAGCGGACCACGCGCGCTTCGCCTTCGACGACGCCGGGCGAGGCCGCGGCGCCGGTCAGCACCGCGCCGCCCTCCTGCTGGCGCGCCCATTCCTGCACGCGCTCGGTCGTCACGCCCCACAGCATGATCGTCATCGGGTCGGTGACGGCCTCGGGGGTGACGCCGATCGCCGGTGGTGGGGTCCAGTCGGCGAGCTTCTTGAGGATCTCCTTGCGGCGGGCGACGATCGGCGGCCAGTGCTTGGGACCGAGCGGAACGCCCCCCGTGGCCCACGTCAGCACCAGCTCGTCGAGCGCGCCCGCCACCTCGTAACGAGACAGCTGGAACACGTCCTCGCCGTCCTCGAGGAAGCCACTACGCGCCAGCAGCGCGCCGAACTCCCGGATCTTGTTCCACCACCGCGTGAGGAACCAGTAATCGCAGTAGAACTTGTGCTCCTCGACGTACGGGAACACCATCCGCGAGAGGTTGAGGAGGTCGTTGAAGCTCTGGCGGGAGTCCTCGTCGAGCAGCGCCGCGTACTCCTCGGCCAGCCGGTCGCGCTCGCGCACGATCTCCTCGGTGGGGCGGTCGATCTGCTCACCGGCCTTGAGCGCGCTGACGTGCCCGATCAGCGACGCGTACGGAATGCTCGGGTCGTCCAGCCAGCTGCGGTAGTAGTGGTAGAGGCCGTCGCCCGTGGCCATATTGAAATAGGGGTCCTTGACCTTCTCGAGCTCCGCGAGCCAGCTCCGGCCGGCGTCGCTCTCGGCCAGCTCGGCGTCGATCTCCTGTGGCGTGCGGCCCTGGGCGAAGCTCGCGTCGACGCCAGTCTCGATCGCCAGCCGCGCCAGCCGGCGAAGCTCGGCATCGGGGCGGAACAGGATCACGTCGATGCCGGCGACCATCTGCGCGACGTGCTGGTCGGGGATGTCCGGGAGTTGGCCCTTGCAGAACTCGGCGAACGTCCCATAGGCGCCGTAGCCGAGCAGCAGGAACTCGAAGTGGTGCTGCCACATCAGGTCGCCGAGCCGGAGCGCGCGGCCGTAGGCGTTGAGGAGCTCGTAGAAGGCGGTGTTGCGATTTTCTCCGAAGGCGACCTCGTCGGGCTCGTACTCGGGCAGGTCGGGGACCTCGAGCTCGCCCAGCTCGCGGATCAGCGCCTCCATCTTGGCCCGCCACTTGCCGTAGAGCTCCGGCCAGTTCTGGAAGTAGTAGCCAGCGCGCTGCTGGAAGAACTCGGCTCGCTCGGCGATCTTCGCCGGGTCGGTGACCGGGTTGCCCGAGATGTAGATGTAGCCGTTGACGCAGCGGTAGTCGATCCCCATCGCCGGCGGCACCGCGAACACGCGGTTCTGCCACGCCCCGACCGCCTGATACGGAGAGTCGATGCAGATCACGTCGAACGCGGGCATCGGCACCGGGAAGTGCATCGAGTTCCAGAACCAGAACCGGTTTTCGTCGGTCTCGCGCCGGCGTTCGTCAAACAGCGCGTAGTAGGGGTACATCTCCTCCCAGCCCTCGCACCCGGGGGGAGTCTCGATCTCGTACGGGCTCGGGAATGCCCCGGCCTTCGGCGCTGTTGTAGCCATCCGTTCCCTCTCGCCTTCCTCGTCGCTCTCGGCCTGGCGAGAGTCTAACCCTGCGTAGTTGCCGTCCAGCGAACGGTTGTGCGCTTGGCGTCGCAGCACTTAGGATCCCGCCACGATGGCGAGGATCGTGCTTGTTCATGGCGCGTTCGGACGGGCGGCCAATTGGGACCGGGTGGCGCCGGGACTGCGGGCGGCCGGGCACGAGGTCGAGGCGATCGACCTCCCAGGCCAGGGCGACGACCCCACCCCGGTGGCCGAGGTGACGCTTGACAGGTACGCGGCGCGCGTGTGTGAGGCGCTCGCATCCGGGCCTCGCGCCGTCCTCGTCGGTCACAGCATGGGCGGGGTGGTGATCACCCAGGCGGCGGCGCGGTGTCCGGAGCGGATCGAGCGGGCGCGCGAGGGCCTCATGCACTGCTGCGACGACGAGGCGGCGGCGTGGGCTGCGTCGCTGCGGGGCACGCAACCGGTGGCCCCGTTCACCCACCCGGTGCAGATAGATGGCGGCGAGGCGTTCGCCGGGCTACCGCGGGCGTACGTCATGTGCCTGCAGGACCGCGCGATCAAGCCGGCGCTCCAGCGGCTGATGCTCAAACGAGCCGGGTGCGATCCGGTGATCGAGATCGACACCGACCACTCCGTGTGGGCCTCGCGCCCCAACGAACTGGTCGCCGCCCTCGACCGGTTGGCAGCGTAAGGCGTCGCCGATCAAACCATGAAGCGCCGCCGGCAATCCGACTCAGCCGGAGCTCAGGCCGCCCGTCCAGCGATGCGCTGGGCCAGCTCGCGGCCGACCAGCAGCGCAAGGTGAACGTCGACGATGGCGTCGGTCAGCTCGGGCAGCGTCTCGGGATCGTGCTCGAGCACGTGGGCGGTGACGAGCTCGTTGACCGCCCCGACCGCGGCGCGGAACGTATACGGCGCGAGCTCGGGGATCTCCGGGATGTCGGCGCGAGCGCGCTGGTGGATCGCCGCCAGCTGCGCGGCGAAGCGCTCCTGCACGACGTCGCGACGGGCCAGCGCCTGCGGGCCGGCTCCGAGGACCTCGATCAGCAGGGCCCGGGCGAACCCCGGGCTTGCCGCCATCGTCTCCAGGTACACCTCGACCGCACGGCGGGCGGCGGCCAACCAGTCGGGTGCCGGCCCCGCCACCGCGTCATCGATCGCCGCCAGGAGATGGTCGACGCCGGCGTCGTAGGCGGCCAGGAAGCATTCCTCCTTGTTCGCGAACTGCTCGTAGAAGGTCTTGCGCGACACGCCGGCGCGCTCGATCACATCGGCCACGGCCACCCGCGCGAATCCCTTCTCGGCCATGGCCTGGACCATCGCTTCGAGCATGCGCGCACGCTGGGCCGCGCGGACCACCGGCCGGGGCGCCGCGTGGCGGCCTCGGGGCAGTACCGTCCGCACGGGCGATTCGGGTTGGACGCTCATGGGAACATCAGTGTACATTGGAGAACACTATTGTTTCTTCGACAACCGGGGAGATGGCATGAGCACCGCTGATCGACGCGACTTCCGAGTGGCGATCCTGGGCGCCGGGTTCGGCGGCCTCGGGATGGCGATCCGGCTCAAGCGAGCCGGGTTCGGCGACTTCGTGGTGTTCGAGCGCGACGAAGACGTTGGCGGTACCTGGTGGGCCAACACCTATCCCGGCTGCCAGTGCGACATCCCGTCCCACCTGTACAGCTACTCGTTCGCGCTGAACCCCAACTGGACGCGGACGTACCCGCTCCAGCCCGAGATCCAGGAGTACCTGCGCGAGTGCGCCGACCGCTACGGCGTGCGGGCGCACCTGCGCTTGGGCTGCGCGGTCGAGAGCGCCGAGTGGGATGAGGAGGAGGGCGTCTGGCGACTCGAGACGAGCGACGGACCGTTCTCGGCCCGCCTGGTCGTCGCCGCGCCTGGCCCGCTCAGCGAGCCGTCGATACCCGACGTGCCGGGAATCGAGGACTTCCGCGGGGTCACCTTCCACACCGGGCGCTGGAATCACGAGCACGACCTGACCGGCCGTAAGGTGGCGGTCGTCGGGACCGGCGCGAGCGCGATCCAGACCGTTCCGCAGATCCAGCCGATCGCCGACCAGATCACCGTCTTCCAGCGCACGCCACCGTGGGTGGTGCCGCACCGCGATCGGCCGATCACCGACTTCGAGCGCCGGCTCTACCAGGGTCTGCCGGCCGCGCAGCGGGCGGTGCGAACGGCCGTCTACTGCGGCCGCGAGATGCTCGTGACGGGGCTCGTCTACCGCCCGAAGCTGATGAACGTCGTCCAGCGAGCGGCCGAGGCGCACCTGGCCAAGCAGGTGCCGGACCCGGTGCTTCGCGCCAAGCTGACCCCCGACTACGTGCTCGGCTGCAAGCGCATCCTGCCCTCCAACGAGTGGTACCCCGCCATCACCAAGCCCAATGTTGACGTCGTGCCGAGCGCCGTGACCGAGATCCGTCCCGGCGGGGTGGTCGGTGCCGACGGTGCGGAGCACGAGGCCGACACGCTGATCTTCGCCACCGGCTTCCACGTGACCGATGCACCCTTCGCGCAGTTCATCACCGGACGCGACGGGGTGACGCTCGCCGACCTCTGGCAGGGCAGCCCGCAGGCCTACCGCGGCACGGCGGTGCCGGGCTTCCCCAACCTGTTCTGGCTGATCGGCGCGAACACCGGGCTCGGCCACAACTCGATGGTGTTCATGATCGAGGCGCACCTCAACTACGTGCTCGGCGCGCTGGGGACGATGGAACGCCGCGGCGCGACGCGGATCGAGGTCCGTCCCGAGGTCTACGACGCCTACAACGCCGAGCTGCAGGCGCGCCTCGCGCCGACGGTGTGGAACACGGGGGGATGCTCGAGCTGGTACCTGGACCGCAACGGGCGCAACAGCACGATCTGGCCAGACTTCACGTGGCGCTTCTGGCAACAGACCCGGCGGTTCGACGAGGCGGCCTACGTGGTGGCGGACGGGTCCGGACGGGCGCTCGCCGGCCTCGCGGCGACGGCCCGCTCGGCATCCGAGCCTCGCTGACGGGCCTGCCGCGAGGTCATCCGGAGGACGCTGCGCGCCCGCTGGTGGGCGGGACTGTTTCAGGAGTCGCAGGTGGTACCAGAGATCCTTGGTGCGTTTGCGCCATCCGTGGAGGCGCCCCGCGGTCCCCGCATCCGCATCACCTGCGTGCTCGAACGCGCGGCGGCCGCGGCGGTAACCGCGCCCGAGGCCCGGCGCGAGCGCCTTCGAGCCACCGCGCGACAGCGGCCAGTCGTCGATCCGGGAGTGGCCGGCGCGCAGCTCGTCCGCCACCGCCTCGGTCTGGAGTCGGTAAGGCACGTGATTTTGCTCCTCGGTGGCTTCCCTGTCCTATCGCGCCACCCGGCGGCGGTGGCGATGAAGCGAGCAGGCTCGCGAAATCGCCTCCGATAATCTTCAGTAATTGAATTGACTTTTGGTAGTTTGCCGGCAACCCCGCCATCGAAGGAGAATGATGAGCTCGACCGACGAATTGCTCGCGAACAACGAGGCGTACGCCGCGTCATTCGACAAAGGCGACTTACCGCTGCCGCCGGCCACCAAGGTGGCAGTGGTGGCGTGCATGGACGCCCGGCTCAACGTCTACGGCGCGCTCGGCCTGGAGGAAGGCGACGCCCACGTGATCCGCAACGCCGGCGGTGTGGTAACTGACGACGCGATTCGCTCCCTGGCCATCTCGCAGCGCCTGCTCGGAACCGAGGAGATCATCCTCATCCATCACACGGACTGCGGAATGCTGACGTTCAGCGACGACGAGTTCCGCCAGTCGATCGAGCGGGACAGCGGGATCAGACCCGCGTGGGCGGCCGAGGCGTTCGAGGACCTCGAAGGGGACGTGCGCCAGTCGATCGCGCGGATCAAGGCCTCGCCGTTCATTCCCCACAAGGACGCGGTCCGCGGCTTCGTCTACGAGGTCGAGAGCGGTCGCCTGCGCGAGGTGACCTGAACTTCCGCGCCGGCGAGGTCCGGCGGTAGGCCCGCGCGCGCGTCGGTGACCCGTGGCCGGTCGAGTCGGCGGCGGATCGCCTCGGACGTCGTCTTCAGCTCCTCCAGCGTCTGCACAGCGCCGTTGCGCGAGTCCGACAGCAGGGCCAGCAGCAGCCGCTCGACGCCGAGCGAGTCCTCGCCGCGCTCGCGCGCCTCACGACGGCGACCGCCGGCTGGCCGAGACGCTTGGCCTCCTCGCGCGCGAACTGGATGCATTGCCGGGCCGCTTCGCTCGCCTGGATTCTCTGATCGGCGCCGGTCTCGCCGCCGGGCTCGAATAGGTGGCGGTACTTGCGGTGGGCGGCCTGCTTGCTGATCCCCGACGGCGCGAGCGATCAGGCTCCACGAGGCGCGGGACTGCAGGGCGCGACGCACGATCTCGGGCTCGGTGGCATCGAGCTCGCGCCGTAGCGCGGTGAGTGCCCGTAGTGCCGTCTCCGGATCGTCGATCTGAACGGTCTCGCGCGCGCAAGCCGCTCGATCGTCGCCGGAGGCGAGCCCATGGGCAAGGCCATGGCCCGGGAACTACCCGCGCAGCACTCCGGCAATCGCGATCGACGGCGCCGGACTAGACCGAAGTTCCCCTCATCGGACTAGAGCAATTGCGGTTAAGTCGACACTCGGCCATCACCGGGGCGCGAGTGCGGAGATAACCGTGCCATAGCCGGATGAACCCGAATTCACCGTGGCTCGGGCGGCGAGTGAGGGGTTAACCGGAATCGCCCGCCCGGGAGCGCTGATCGGCAAGAACGGCTGCACGGGATGACTGGACTCGGTCCGGCGTGCGGCGGTACCGTCGATCTCACACGAGAGGAGCGACGATGGCCGAGACCCCCCTGATGGCTACGTACTGGACCGTGAGCGGTCCCGTCGAGGTCCATACCGGCCGCGAGTGGAGCCTGTTCAGCTGGAGCGACCGGTGCGCGGAGGCGACCAAGGTGGGCTTTCGCGGACTGGGGCTCTGGCACGCCGACGTGTCGCACCAATTGGAGTCGACGACCCTCCAGGAGATGGCGAACGTCTTCCGCGACGCCGGCCTCGAGTACCTCGAGGTCGAGTTCCTGTGGGACTTCTTCGTCCCGGAGGGCGAACTCAAGCGCGCCGACTCGGACCGTCTGCGCAAGCAGCTCTTCGAGACCGCTGCCGCGTTCGACGCCCACCACATCAAGGTCGGCAACATCCCCGAGACGCCCTGCGAGCTCGACCAGCTGATCGAGGAGTACGCGGCGCTGTGCGACGACGCCGCGCAACATACCAACGCGCGCATCTCCTACGAGATCATCCCGTTCGACCCGATCTTCACCAGCCTCGACGAGGGCATCCGGCTCGTTACCGAGGCGGGCCGCAAGAACGGCGGGCTGGCCATCGACACCTGGCACATGGGCAAGCTGCGCATCCCGCCCGAAGACCTGAGACGCATCCCCGGCGAGTACCTGGCCTGGGTGGAGCTGTCGGACGGGCCGGTCGAGTTCATGGACGACCCGATCGACGAGGTGATCAACCACCGGCGTCTGCCCGGGGAGGGCGAGTTCGACATCCCCGGCTACATCGAGTCGTGCCGGGCTATCGGCTACGAGGGCCCGTGGGGCGTCGAGATCCTCTCCGAGGAGCTGCGCAACCTGCCCATGGACGAGGAGTTCAAGCGGGCCTACGAGACGACCGTCGCGCAGTTCGGCGCCGGCGTGACCTGACAAGGAGAGACATGAAACAGCTGGACAACGACCGGCTCGTCTGGATGTTCACCCAGATGCTGCGGATCCGCGAGTTCGAGGAACGGGTCAAGCGGACGTTCGAGGAGCACCCGGGCGTCATCCGGGGACACACCCATCTCGCCGACGGGGCGGAGGCCTCGATCGTGGGCTCGCTGGCGACGCTCCAGCCCGGCGACCAGCTGATCGCCACCTATCGCTGCCACGGCTACCCGATAACGCTCGGCACCGACACCAAGGCGATCATGGCCGAGATCTACGGCCGCAAGGACGGGCTGTGCGGCGGCTACGGCGGCTCGATGCACCTGGTCGACCCCGGCCGCGGCTTCCTCGGCACGAGCGGCATCGTCGGCCAGGGCATTCCGCAGGCCACCGGCGCGGCGTGGGCCGCCCAGATCCGCAAGCAGAACCAAATCGTCCTCGGCTTCTTTGGCGACGGCGCCTCCAAGCAGGGCGCCTTCCACGAGTCACTCAACCTTGCGTCGCTGTGGAAGCTGCCGGTCGTCTACGTGATGGAGAACAACAACTACAACGTGGCCACGCGCTCCGAGCAGGAGGACGCCAACGCGGCCGCCGGCGAGCCGCTGTCGGTCAAGGCGAAGGCCTACAGCATGCCCGGGGTCACCGTGGACGGCGGCGACCCGGTCGCGGTGTACGAGGCGGTGGGCGCGGCCGCGGACCGGGCCCGCGCCGGCGATGGCCCGACCCTGGTCGAGTCCAAGGTCTACCGCCTATCGGCGCACGGAAACATCATCGCGCCGCCCGGCGTTCCCCTGCACTACCCCGAGCACGAGGCGATCACGGTATTCGGCAACCGCGAGGAGTACGAGGCGGCGCTCCGCGGCGACCCCGTTCCCCGCTTCCGGGCACGCCTGATTGAGCAGGGCGTGCTCGACCCCGCGCGCGCGGACGAGATTGCGCAGGAAGTTCGGGACGAGATGGATACCGCGGTGAACTTCGCGCTCGAGGACCCCTACCCGGACCCCGCAGCCGCCGCCCGCACCGACTACGTGTACGCCTAGGAGAGAAGTCATGGCACGAGAGATTCCCTACATCGCGGCGGTCGAGGAGGCCATCTTCGAGGAGATGGGCCGCGACGACACCGTCCTGTTCTACGGCCAGGACGTGGCCCCCAGCGACGACCACCGGTTCGTGCAGGCGTACGGGCGCGACCGGGTCCGGGTCTCGCCGATCTCCGAGACGGCCGAGATCGGCATGGCCGTCGGCCTCGGGCTCGCCGGCTACCGGCCCGTGGTCGAACTGCTGATGGCCGAGTTCATGCTGGTGGCGATGAACCAGGTGGTCAACGAGGCGCCGCGCCTGCGCTACATGAGCGGCGGCCAGGTCAAGGTCCCGGTGGTGTTCAAGGCCGGCTACGGATTCACCGCCGGCTGGGCCGGCCAGCACACCGGCTCGATCTACGGCGCGTTCATGGGCTTCCCCGGGCTGAAGATCGCGCTGCCCTCGACGCCGGCCGACGCCAAGGGGCTGATGACGACCGCGATCCGGGACGACAACCCGGTCTGCTACCTCATCAACTACCTGCTCGTGCTCGAGCACGGCGACGTGCCCGAGGGGGAGTACTCCGTGCCGTTCGGGCAAGCCGCGGTGCGTCGCGAAGGCGGAGACGTCACGATCGTGGCCACGGGGTGGACCGTCGGCCGGGCGCTCGCCGCCGCCGATGCGCTCGCACAAGAAGGGATCCAGGCCGAGGTCATCGACCCCCGCACGCTCAACCCGCTCGACACGGCAAGCATCCTGTCCTCGGTCGAGAAGACCGGCCGGCTCGTGGTCGTGGACCAGGGAACGCGGCACGGTGGCGCCTCGGCGGTGATCGCGGCCGAAGTCGCGGAGCATGGGTTCGGAACGCTGAAAGCGCCGATCGCGCAGGTGACCGCGCTCGACGTGACTGTGCCCTACAGCGAGCCCATGGAGGCCTACGTCCTGCCCAACGAGGAGAAGATCGCCGGGACCGTCCGCCAGGTGCTGGGCGAGGCGCCCGTCGCGGCGTAACTGTGTCGCGTGGGACAAGGATGAGGATTCTTCGGCGGTTGCCGCCTTGATCGACGGTGAGGCCGCGGGCCGGCTCCTACGCACGATGTGGCGGATCCGGCTGTTCGAGGAGCGCGTCGCCCAGCTAAAGCGCACGCTCGTCGTCCACGGCCTGATCCACCTGAGCATCGGCGGCGAAGGGGTGGCGGCGGCGGTGTGCGGCCAGCTGCGCGACGACGACGCGGTCTACAGCGGTCATCGCGCCCACGGCCACGCGATCGCCAAGGGCGCGCCGGTCGACCGGGTTATGGCCGAGCTGATGGGCCGCGTCGATGGGCTGTGCAAGGGCGTCGGCGGCTCGATGCATCTCGTCGACGCCGAGCACGGCTTCATGGGCGCCACCGGCGTGGTCGGCGGCAACCTGCCGATGGCGCTCGGAACAGCGCTCGCACGCCACCTCAAAGGCACCGATCAGGTGAGCGTCGTCTTCTTCGGCGACGGCGCCGTGCAGGCCGGGCACTTCAACGAGACGATCAATCTGGCCGCGCTGTGGCGGCTACCCGTGATCTTCGTGTGCGAGAACAACGGCTTCGCGGAGTTCACCTCCCGGGAGGAGCACTCGACGATCGAGCGGGTCAGCGACGTGGTGGCGCCTTACGGATTCGCGCGCGAGACGGTGAACGGCTCCGACGTGCCGGCTGTCTACGAGGCGTTCGGTCGGTTCCTGAGCGAGGCACGAGCCGGCGGGGGGCCGTTCCTGCTCGAGTGCCTGACGTATCGACGGCGCGGGCATTACGAGGGCGACCAGCAGAGGTACCGCGATCCGGCAGCCGAGCAGGAGTGGTCCGAGCGAGACCCGATTGCGCGGTTGACCGAGCACTGCTTCGATGACGATGTAGCGGCCGAGATCGAGCGTGAGGCCGCCACGGAGATCGAAGCGGCGGTTCGGTTCGCTCGTGACAGTCCGTTCGCCGATCCGGGCATCGTGGCCGAGTTGGTCTACGCGAAATGACCGAAGCCACGTTCGTCGAGGCGGTCAACCGCACGCTCGCCCACGCCATGCGTGAGGACGAGCGGGTGATCGTGCTCGGCGAGGACGTGGCCGAGGGGGGCCCCTACCTGGTCACCGCCCGGCTGGCCGAGGAGTTCGGGCGCGAACGGGTGCGCAACACGCCGATCAGCGAGGGCGCGGTCTGCGGGGTCGCGGTTGGCGCCGCGCAGTCGGGGCTGAGACCCGTCGTCGAGATCATGTTCATCGACTTCATCACGCTCGCGCTCGACCAGCTCGTCAACCAGGCGGCCAAGGCGCACTTCATGTCGGGCGGGCAGCTGTCGGTGCCGCTGGTGCTGCGCACGCAGGGCGGCTCGGGGCAACGCAACGGCGCCCAGCACTCGCAGAGTCTCGAGGCGTGGCTCACGCACGTCCCCGGGCTGAAGGTGGTCATGCCGAGCGGCGCGGGCGACGCGGCCGGGCTACTGATGAGCGCGATCGCCGACCCGAACCCGGTGGTGTTCGTCGAGAACAAGTCGCTCTACTTCCGCAAGGAGCGGGTCCCCGATCCACCTGAGCCGATCCCGCTGGGCCAGGCACGTACGTTGCGCAAAGGGCACGACGTCACGATCGTCGCGCTCTCCCGTCTCGTCGAGGACGCGATGCAAGCCGCCGAACGCCTGGCGAACGACACTGGGATCGAGGCCGAGGTGATCGACCCGCGCACGCTCGTCCCGCTTGACCTCGAGACGCTCGCGCAGTCGGTCAGGCGCACCGGACGCGCCGTGGTCGCCCACGAGGCGGTGACCGCTGGCGGATTCGGGGCCGAGCTCGCCGCCCAGCTCCAGGCGGCCGCGTTCGACTACCTCGAGGCGCCGATCCAGCGGGTGGGCGCGCCGTACACCCCCGTGCCGGTCAGTCCCCCGCTCGAGGACGCCTACCGACCTGGAGCTGAACAGATCATCACCGCAGTGAACATCGCCTTGCACTGGGGCGAGTACGACGTCGAGCCGTGGGAACACGGCGCGATCGCCTAGGCTGAATCGAGTTCGCCGTCAAGCGCCAGCAGTGAGGCACCGGGCACCTGCTCGAGCAGGCCGCGCCGGCTCAGCACGATCTCCAGATTGGTGAGCGACAGGCGGGCGTGCTCCCGGGCCACGTTATCCGCGCGCGACCCCTCCCGGTTGGAGATCGCGTCGACGAGCCACAGGTGCTGGCGGTGGGCGACGATCAGGATCTCGCGCGACTCGGGGAGCTGGGCGTGCTGGAGAACGAGCGCATTGGGGGTAGCGAATGGCAGCGACAGGACGGTGTCGAGCGTCCGCTCGAGCAGCGGGCTGTGCGCCATCTTGATCAGCCGTTTATGGAACTCGCCGTTGAGCGCGACGTAGCGCTCGAACGATTCGTAGTCGGCACGGTGCACGAGCGGCGCGATCTGGTCGTTGATCGCTCGCAGGGCGCGGAGGTCGCGGCGACTGGCCCCCTGCTCGGCGGCGAAGCGGCAGGCCGTTCCCTCCAGCACCCCGCGGATCTCGATCGCCTGCCTCATGTCGGCCTGGGTGAACTCGCGGACGACGTACCCGCCGGCGGGCAGCAGGCGCAGCAGGCCCTCGTGCTCGAGCGAGGCGAGCGCCAGCCGAAGCGGCGTTCGCGAGACTCCGAGCCGCTCGACGAGCGGCAGCTCGGACATTCGCTCCCCGGGCTTGAACTCGCCGCTTAGGATCTGCTCGCGCAGGGCGAACAGCGCACGCATCATCTGCGTTCGGTTGGCCTGATTCACCATCGGCGGGGGAGTATCGCGGGCGGATTTCCTGTATGCAAGCGGCCCAGATCCGAGCGCTGCAATCGTTCTTTTTGGTCATGCTAGGCGTTACGAGGTCGTTGTTGCATACAGAAATGCTTGACAATAAGATCATCGCCTCGCCCAGCCGGGGCGGGTCGACCGAATCATCAGAGGAGGAGGACAAGGGTGAGGATGAACCACCATGCGCTGCGCCTGCGCACGTGCGTTGCGCTGGCCGTGCTCGTCGGTGCGTTGCTACTGGCCGCGTGCGGCAGCAGCAGTAGCAGCACGACTTCGAGCGCCTCGAGCGCCGCATCGAGCGCGTCGAGCTCGAGCACCACGGCAAGCGCGGCCGCGAGCTCGACGAGCACTTCTTCGTGCGGGCCGAAGGCCGGCGTGAAGGCAACTGGAACGCCGATCAACATCGGCACGATCGACACCAAGCAGCCGGGCACCGACTTCAGCGACGGCCCGAACATGATCAACGCGTACTTCGCGTGCGTGGACAACAACGGTGGCGTCAATGGCCATCCGTTGAAGCTGTTCGTCATCTACGACCAGACGCAGCCCTCGCAGATCACGGCGGCCGCACACAAGCTGATCCAACAAGATCACGTGGTCGGAATCGTCGGCGTGTTCGACCTGCTCGAGTGCACGCTCGACCAGAGCTACTGGCAGTCGCTCGGGATCTACGAGATGGGCGCCGGGATCGCCCCGGAGTGCTGGTCGACTCCGCACAGCGCCGCCGTGAACATGGGCCCGCGCTATAGCTCGGACGGTGCGGTCCAGTACGGACTCACCAAGCACCCGTCGAAGATCGTGTTCGTCCAGTCCAAC
>Ga0187770_10000506_pt1 | contig 18953 bp, 23 predicted proteins | sample 0116_SJ02_MP02_2_FD_133154 | JGI IMG/M metagenome (GOLD analysis project Ga0187770, IMG submission 133154) | Tropical peat soil microbial communities from peatlands in Department of Meta, Colombia - 0116_SJ02_MP02_20_MG | ecosystem: Environmental > Terrestrial > Soil > Wetlands > Peat | place...
GCCAGGCCGTATGTTCAGGTCTACAAGGACCGCTCGCTGTCCCGCCCAAACTGGAATGTCCTTCTGAAAGCTGACGGTGATCCTGCCATCGGGCTGAGGGGTGACGTGGCCGAGGCTCAGGCCGGAAATGGTCTGAAGATGGAGATCGACGGGCTTGCGGATGCCCTGCCGGAAGTAGGGGGAGGCCCTGAAATCCAGTGAGAGCTGGTGCGAGACCTTGATTCCTTCGCTCCCGACACCGACCCCCTTCTGGAAGTCCTCCACGGTTGCCCCCTTCAGACACAGGCCAACCCTAGAGCCTTGGGAAGCGTATTCCACGTCGACGTCCATGATCTGGATGCTCCTAACCTCTGCCTCCTTTCCCTGAGGAAGGATCTTCACAAGGTCATGCGAGCGGACCGATCCGGATACTACGAAACCCAGGACGATGAGGCCGACTCCCTTTACGTTGAAGGCGCTGTCGATCGCGACATACGTCTCATGACCTGCGCCCTTGCTCTTCGACAGGCCCTCTCCGTTTGAGGAGAAGAGGGAAGCATCATCTGACGAGCAGACAGGAAAGGAGGAGAGCGTGAGGCCTCTGAAGACCTTTTCTGCAGTGGACCGACCAGCGTCTATGCCGCCCGACGTTACGATCCTGCCACTGGATATCTCGAGAAAGTCCAGCAGTAGTGCAAGCTCTCCATCCATCCAGCTCAGCTGGCCGTCTTTCGGCAGGAAGTAGTAGGCCGAATCCGAAATCGATGCGATCCTGAGGACATCTTGAATCCTGCCGGGGTAGGCTGCCTCATCGAGGAGGATGAAACCGCTATCTCCGGTCGCATTGTAGTACATGAAGAGGCCCACCTCTTCGCTCGGTTGGCCGAGACGCGAAGCAACTCCTCTTCTGAGAGCGCCGTCAGAGCCTAGCATGCTTGATAGAGTGACTGCCAAGGTCCCCGTTTCGCTTTAGTCAATGCGCCGCTGGGCCGAGCTAATAATCCTTTTCGATATGGCGGAGCGTGGGCTTGAAATGGGTGACTCGATGCGCTGGAGTGACTCTAAATGCCGCGGGCAGGATTTGGGCCTGCGACACATCGGTGACTGATTCCGACCAACTTCAGCCGATTGCTCTCCCAGGCTGAGCTACCGCGGCGCAGATTTGAAGAGCGCTTCCGGGCAATATATCTCCTTTTCTCCTACGGCCTAGGGCATCGTGTTCCGAAGATGCAAAACCTGACGTCGTGCCGCAATAAGGGATGTCGTTGTTTACAGACGATGAACCTATCGCGGTTCAAGGTTGGGATTCCATCGGGCTAGGAGGTGCTAGGCGAGTTTCCGGGCGCGTGACTGGCGGATTGACCTCCAAGCTCCTTATGGCAGGTCTATCTGGTGCGGTATGAGATATCAACAATGGCCTCGTGGCGACGGCCATTTCTCGCGTTCCAACCGCGGGATCCCTACACATTGGAATCTCTCCATCGTGGTATGTTGGAGTCCCACCGATAGGCTAGGTCTCGATGTACCCACTGCATCTGACAGCCGAGGCGCTGATCCTCGCATGCTCAACGGTATTTGTCTCAGCGGTTGCCCCTTCCAAGAAAGTCAACCGAAGCTCTTCGCTCCGCGGGGATGGGCGCTCCGGACTTGCTCGAGCGACCCGAGACAAAGCAAGGAATTAATCCATCCTTCGTGCTCTCTGTTGCCTATGAAGGCCGGTGCTGACCTCAAGGCCGACCACCGCGTGATAAGGAGGCTCGAAGCGGCAATAAGGGCGATGGCGGCCAAGATAGCGAAGGGCGAAACCATCTCTCCTGACGACGTTGAGGAAGCGATCCAGCTGATGCTTGAGTTCGTGGATTCCTACCACCATGCAAAAGAAGAAGCCGGGCTCTTCCCTGTGATCCAAGGGGCCGTCAAGGAGCAGCAGAAGGTTGTTTATGGATTTCTCGTCGAACATGAATTCGCCAGGAGGGCAGCGCGGAGGATAGAGCAGGAGTTCGCCATTTGGATCAAGGAAGGGAACGACGCCGAGCCCCTCTCTCGCTTCCTCCTGACATATGCAGACTTCCTGAAGACTCACACTGAAAAGGAAGACAAATGGTTCGTAGAGGTCGATGCAAAGCTCCTTTCCGCCGAACAGCAGAGGGAGGTACTTGGGAGATTCGCCGAGGTCTCGGAGGGGCGCCCTGGTTCGAAGAAGGACTTCGTGCGAAGGGTTAACGGGCTAGCTCGAAAGTACGTAGTATGAACATTCGACCGTATGATCCGGGATGGGGAAGGTTCCCCCATGTCGTCGCCCCTTAGACCTTATATTCATCCGTGTCCTGAGCCGATAGAGAATGGCCGAGGCCGCGCCGTCGGGTTATCGCCCAGATTGCTCGACAGCCGCATTCAACGCCCACATGGAGGGCTGAAGTTCGAAGGCTTCGAGGGTCATCCTCGCCCTCATCGGCGTCGTCCTGATTGCGGGAGCGATAACGTACGGCTTCATAAGTGTAGCCAACGGGAGGCCTTCCAAAGTGACATCGACCTCCTGTGGACCGACCTCGCTGGTCAACGCCAGCGCCACCTATCCCATGGAATACGTGGTGCCGGGCAATTGCACGGCGCCCAATGGAATCACAGTGGACGGTGACGGCCGTGTGTGGTTTGTCGAGCAGAACACCAGCCAGCTCGTGCGGTATGATCCCAAGAGCGGGAACTTCACCGAGTATGACCTTCCCGTTGCCAAACCTATCACCTGGTCGCTCACTACGACCTTGGATAACGATGTATGGCTGACGGACGCCAATTCGAGCGAGATAATCCGGTTCGATCCCGCCTCCTTGAACTTCACTCAGTATCACCTTGCCGAAGGATCCTTCCCCCAGCAGATCATAAGGGGGCCTGACGGGGCGGTGTGGTTCTCCGAGCTATATGGCCACAGGATTGGAAGGATCCAGCCGGACAACGGCCTCCTGACGGAGTACCCTACGCCCAACAACGACACGGCCCCATCTGGGATCGCCTTCGATTCCAAGGGTATGCTTTGGGTGACCATGGTCAGCTCCAACAAATCGGTATCCAGCACGATAGCGACGTTGGACCCAGCCAATGGGACCTATCAATATTATGAAATGCCCATCCCCATCGCCCAACCGATTGGAATCGCCGTCGACAGCTCGGGGATGGTTTGGTTCGCTGAAAACGGGTCAAGCCTAATCGGAAGGTTCGACCCCCTTACAGGAGGCCTAATCCAGATGCCCACCTCCGGCAGACAGGGGGTGACTACGACCCTCCCCTACTGGATGGCTGAGGATCCTTTGGGGAACATCTGGTTCAACGAAAATGGAGCGAATAGGGTTGCGGAGCTGAACCCCACCAGGATGACGCTGGTCGAATACGACATCCCATCATACGTCCCCTCATATGGGAACATCTCCAATGCTCAGACCATAGCCTACGGCGCCGGGGGCCTCTGGTTCACGGAGCTGTCGACGGGGAAGATAGGCTTCGTCAACGCCTCCGTCTCCCCGGACCTTTCCGTGACGGGCCCTGACGCCTTCAACGTTTCTTCTAGCACGACGGTACAGCTCAACATAACAGCTTTGGGGAATTATTCCGGACAGTTCAGCCTTGGGGCCACAGACGCCGAGGTGAGCGGCGGCGCACTTCAGAACTTCAGCGTCTCCTTCGCTTCGCCAGCGTACTTCCTGAGCGGCAAGCCGGTACTGCTGACCGTAAACGCCACGGTGACGGTGACGACGAGCACGATTTTGGGGGACTACTACTTCACGATTACAGCTCGTGAGCCTGGGATGGCCGCCTCGAAGATCGTGGAGGCCTTGCTGGTGCCCCCTCGCTAGGACTGCGTCCTCCGGTTGCAACCCGTTTCTGAATGTGCCCGACTATCTCCCTAAGGGAGGTGCCAGGCCCGAAGTTTCCGCTAATGCCCATGGCCTCCAGTTTCGGCTTGTCTTCGTCAGGTATGATCCCTCCGCCCACGACCAGGATCCCCTTTCCGCCCTTCTCACGAAGTAGCCTGAGGACCTTTGGGAAGACCGTCATGTGAGCCCCGTTCAAGAGGCTCAGCGCCACGACGTCCACGTCTTCGTCCACAGCCATCTGGGCTACCTGCTCGGGAGTGGTGAGCAGGCCCGCGTAGATGACCTCCATGCCGGCATCCCTGAAGGCGCGACAGAGCACCAAGGCGCCCCTGTCGTGGCCATCGAGGGCCGGCTTCGCTACGAGGATCTTGATTGAGACCTTTGATGCCCTCGGTGCCATGTTCAGAGCATCACCGGCTCCTGCCAAGGACCGAACACCTCCCTTCCCACCTGCATTATCTCTCCCAGGGTCGAGCCCGCGCCCGTCGCTCGAAGCAGGGAGGGCATTGAATTGGCCTTGTCGTCCTCGAGCGTGCGCCGGAGTTCCTCCAGCGACGCCTTCACGGAGGCCCCATCCCTGGTCCTTCGAAGCCGCGCCAGCGCCTCACGCTGCGCCCTTTGGGCCCTCTGGTCTATCTTTAGGGTTCTAATGGGCCGCTCCTCCTTGACAACGAAATCGTTGACCCCGACGATTATGCTTTTCTTCTCCTCTATCCTCTTCTGGGTTTCGTAGGCCGTATCCGCGATTTCGCGTTGGAGGAAGCCGGCCTTGATGGCGCCGACCACTCCGCCCAGCTTTTCGATCTTGTCAAAGTACGCATAAGCGCCGAGCTCCAGCTCACGGGTGAGCCATTCGAGGTAATATGAGCCGCCCATCGGATCCACGACGTCGGCGATGCCGGTCTCTTCGGCTATGACCTGTTGCGTCCTCAGCGCCACCTCGGCTGACTCCTCCGTAGGAAGCGCCCAGGCTTCGTCGTACGCGTTCGTATGGAGCGACTGGGTGCCTCCAAGGGTCGACGCAAGGGCCTCTATGGCGGTGCGGACTATGTTGTTCAGCGGCTGCTGCCAGGTGAGAGATGCCCCCGACGTCTGGGTGTGGAACCTCAGAAGGAGTGACCTGGGGTCCTTCGCCTTGTACTTCTCCTTGAGCACCGTCGCCCATATGCGGCGGGCCGCCCGAAACTTCGCAACCTCTTCGAAGAAGTTCATCGTCGAATTGAAGAAGAACGACAGTCGCGGCGCAAACGAATCCACCGGGAGCCCGGCCGAAATCCCAAGGTCCAGATAAGAGAAGCCGTCGGCCAGGGTGAATGCCAGCTCCTGCAGGGCACTGGCACCTGCTTCTCTGATGTGGTAGCCGCTGATGCTGATGTAGTTCCACATGGGGACCTCCCGCGTGCAATATACCATCATGTCCCTGATCAGGCGGAGATGCGCTTCGGGCGGGAAGGCCCATTCCTTCTGAGCGATGTATTCCTTCAGGATGTCCGTCTGGGTCGTTCCGCGAAGCTGTCGGAGCTGGACGCCCTGCTCCTGGGCAGTGCGCAGGTACATAGCCATCACCACCGCTGCGGGGGCGTTGATCGTCATGGAGGTGCTCACCTCTCCGAGGTTTATTCCTGAGAACAGCTCCTCCATGTCGCGAAGGCAGCTGACGTTTACACCGCACCTCCCCACCTCCCCCCTTGCCCTTTCATCATCCGCATCATATCCGTAAAGGGTCGGCATGTCAAATGCGATGCTGAGGCCGGTCTCTCCCTTGGCGAGGAGGTACTTCAACCGGCGGTTGGTGTCCTTGGGTGTCCCGAAGCCGGAGAACATCCTCATGGTCCACGGACGGCCGCGGTACATCGAAGGATATATCCCCCGTGTATAGGGATAGCTGCCGGGGAATCCGAGGTCACGCAGAGGATCGATCCCTTCGACGTCCGCGGGCCCGTATAGCGTCTTCAGATCGAAGCCAGAGGAAGTGGCGAAGGATGTCTTGCGCTCAGGGGTGGCACGGAGCCAGGGTGAGAGCGTCTTCCTTTCCCATTCGCTTATGGGGTAGCCCGAAGCTGTCTTTCCCTTCGGCCCAGCGCGTTCGCGAAGCTCCTCGATCTTGGAATTCCAATAGCCGGGGCTCTTTGGTTTCGGCATGTGTACGATGAAGCTTCTGAGCGGATTATTTCTAGATTGTTACAAATGCGTCCCAGGGCTCTGCGTGGACGGAAAAGGACAAACGAAATAAGGTCGAGTTCCCAACGAGCTATCCGTTGAGGGCCCTGGAGCTCGTGCGAGGAGTGACTCAAGGCAGCCGAAGGGACATCTCCAGGGCGATCACCATTCTCGAAGATGAGCTTCCGGGATCTGGGGAGCTCTATGCCGAGATATACCGGAGGGGCGGGAAGGCGTTCGTCCTTGGAGTGGCGGGGCCCCCGGGGGCCGGCAAAAGCACCCTGATAAACTGCCTCATTCATGAACTGCGGTCGAGGGGGCACAAGGTTGGAGTGGTCGCCGTAGACCCCACTAGCCCATTCACTGGAGGGGCCCTCCTCGGGGACCGAATCCGCATGGTGGATCACAGCCTCGATGAAGGCGTCTACATCAGGAGCATGGCATCGAGGGGGAGCAGGGGCGGCCTTTCTCGCAATGCGAGGAAGGCAATCTGCGTGCTCGACGCCGCAAATTATGACGTAATCATACTGGAGACCGTGGGCATAGGTCAGACTGAAGTGGACATCGTCAGGGTAGCCCAGGCGACCATAGTGATAATCATGCCAGAGATGGGGGACTCGGTGCAAGCGATGAAGGCGGGGCTCATGGAGATCGGTGACATCTTCGTCGTCAACAAGGCCGACCTCGAGGGCGCCGACAGGGCGGCGCTGGAGATTGGCCAGTTCGCTCGGGGCAAGGACGGAGGGAGGCCAAAGGTCCTCAAGACCGTGGCGAAGACCTGTCAGGGGGTTCCGGAGCTTGCTAGCGCCGTGGAAGGCCTGATGGCAAATGCGAAGGCGAAGCGGGCTACGCGTGGGAGGGAGGAAGTAGTGGACGAAGTAAGAGAAGCGTTAAACGGAAAGGTGGAAAGTGCCTTCGCTCTCGGTGTTGTGAGCCATCCTGGGTGGGAGGCCCTCTTGAAGAAGGTTGCCGAGAGGAAAGTCGATCCGGATTCCGCCGCCGAGGTGATGATGAAAGACCTTGCCGAAGGGGGAAGGGCTTCACCTCGCAACCCTGCGCGTCGCGGAAGATGAAACCTATCCTCTAGTTACTCGGCCCGGATTTGGAGCGACCGTAGACGACCTTTCCCGAGGGAATAAAGGCTGGGACCATCTTCGTGTAGGTTACGTAGTCCTGGCCGAACAGGGCAATCATCTCTCGTTTTTCATACGGCATGACGACGATGTTGAACCAGGCGAGCAGCCCGAAGCCGGCGATCAGCAGGAAGGTTAGGCCTGAGATGAGGGCGATCCCGAAGAGTGTCGCACATACGCCGAAGTAGGTTGGGTTCCTGACGTACAGGTAAGGCCCGTCCACGACAAAGGGCTCACTCCGGCCTAGCGAAGATGAAGGATCCGTGCGAGTGAGGGCCTTCTTGAAGGTGTAGAAGGTCGAAACGAAGAACGCCTTCGGGGTCCTGTAGACGAAGACCCACCCGGCCCAGAGAAAGCCTAGGCCGAACAAGAACGCGCCCAGCGCCCACCATAGCCCTGCTCCTCCGAAGTGCCGCGGAAGGCCGGAGACCGCAGTTATGGCAAAGGCCAGCGCAGATATGACCACTACGACTGCGGTGGCTCCTGCGGCGGCTAGCGTAGCGCGCAGATAGTCGTTCAACCAACGGGTCCCCCCTTTGATGGACTCCTCCTATTGTCATCCTCTCGAATGCTTCCTTCCTCGGAGGGCGCGTGCAACTCCTCGACTTGCTTCGAAACGAAGTTGATGAGATTGGATTCGGCCTTCAGATACAAGGCCTCCCCTGCACCCGCGGTGCCCGCGACGGACAGCCCGAGGGTGAAAGGCGCCAGGGCCCAAGCCACCATTCCCGCCAGGGTCGTGTCCTTGACCATCCGCGACACGTCCCTATCCATCACAAGTGTGAAATCGCTGGGATCCCCGACGATCTTAAGGGCGAACGTCACCTTGATCACCGTCAAGGCCTTCTCCTGGGCGGCGACCAAGGTCAGGTGATCGAGATCGGACTGCACCCTGTAGCCGTTCATGGTCAAGTATGCGCTCACCTTCCTGAACAGAAGTTTGGGGTCCGCCCCAGAAGAGAGGAAGCGCCTGCGCATCGGTTCCTCGTGGGCCTCCGGGCTTCTTTATAGTATCCGCTCCAAACGAGCCTCGTCCATGAACGCACGCCTCCCGGGTTCGATCACTGCCAGGCGAGATGTCTATTCAGGAAGGGAATCAGGGCCAAGGTCGTCCCATGGACGTACAATCCCGTCCTGTCGATGACTCCCTTGGTGAAAATCCCCACCGCTCCGGGGCCGTGCTTTACGTCTGACATCCCGGTGATCCTATCCATGGCTTCACCCAGCTCAAGGCCCTCGCCAATCAGCCTCAGGGATTCGAGCGGAAGCTGAAAGAGGCCGGTGGTGGCCGAGGAGCTCTGGCCCTTTGCGTCTATTATCGAGATGGCGGCGAAGGCGAACTCCTTGCCGTTCAGCTCCATGATGCCGCCTTCGATTCCCACCGCCAGATCGCATTTGGAGAGTTTCATGGCACCTTCCGCCCTGTTCCTCGCCCCTTCGAAGGCTTCGTCTCCGACCGGCTGGGCGCGGACCCCTGAGCCGACGGCAATGGGGACGACCTCGACATCATAGTAGGGTCCGAGCGCCCTTCTGACGGCCTCTATCTTCACTTTGTTCGTGCTACCCACGGCGACCCGCATTCTGGGCTTCAAGGGATGGGATTGGGAGAGCCGGTTCTGCAGATGAACCTTTCGAGAGGTTAGTGAAGGAGCCGAGTCATTTGGAAGGTCATGAGGTCGTCGTACGAATCCTTGGAAAGGCTATCATCCCGGCGGAATCGTTCTATATGGGATTGACCGAACAAGTTGCGTCCGTGAATCAGCCAAGCGATTGGAAGAGGGTCAGGGAAGTCCTGAAGGAGCTGAAGTCCAAAGGCGACCAAAGCAATGTGGAAGGGATGGCCCGCTTCGGGATCACGCCGTCCGACGCGTATGGCCTGTCGATGCCGGAGTTACGCCGCCTTGGTAGAAGCTTGGGGAGAGATCACGAGCTGGCGCAGGGCCTCTGGGCCACTGGCAACTTCGAAGCCAGAGTCCTCGCCAGCCTTGTGGATGAGCCGAAGAAGGTCTCCCCCCAGCAGATGGAAGAATGGGTGGAGGGCTTCGACAACTGGGCCATCTGTGACGGATGCTGTTCCAACCTCTTCGACAAGACGCCATACGCATATCAAAAGGCCCTCGAGTGGAGCCGGAGAGATCCGGAATTCACCAGAAGGGCGGGATTCTCCCTCATGGCCGCCCTTGCGGTCCATGACAAACGGGCCGAAGACGCCCGATTCCTCGAGTTCCTCCCCGAGATACTGTCGCAGGCTGAAGACGAGAGGAATTACGTCAAGAAGGCCGTGAACTGGGCGCTGAGGCAAATCGGGAAGCGTAACAGGAGACTCAACATGGAGGCGATCAAGGTCGCCCTGAAGCTCAAGGGCAGCAAGTCGGCAGCGGCCCGATGGGTGGCTTCGGATGCCCTCAGGGAGCTCACGGGCGATGCAGTCAAGGCCAGGCTGAACAGGAGAAGCAGCCCGTGATTGGACTGGGCATATATCCTTTTTAGTTCAGGAGGGCGGCGAGTCGATGAGAGAAGGATGAGGCCCAGCCTGACCTTGGATACCGAGCGCCTCCTGCTGAGGGATTTCAGGAGGAGGGACTGGAAGGCGGTCCACGTCTATGCGTCCGATCCGGAAGTGGTGAAGTTCATGCCGTGGGGCCCGAATACGGAAGAGGGGACGAAGGCCTTCATCGAGAGGGTCATCAAGTTCCAAGAGGAGAGCCCGAGGCAACACTTCGAGCTGGCAGCCGTGCTCAAGGAAGATGGCGCACTCATAGGTGGATGCGGGCTGAACGTCACCAGCGAAGCGGACAAGACCGGATGCATCGGATATTGCTATAACAGGCGGTATTGGGGGAGGGGCCTCGCCACGGAGGCCGCTGAAGCATTACTGTGCCATGGCTTCGGGGAGCTGGGGCTCCATCGGATCTGGGCGACATGCGATACGCAGAACCTGCCGTCGGCGAGGGTCCTGGAGAAGTCGGGGATGACGCTGGAGGGGTGCCTCCGAGAAAGTGCGTTGGTCAGGGGTAGGTGGAGGGACTCCTTCCTCTATGCCATCCTAGAAGGAGAGTGGTCTCGACAGAAGGAAAAGGGACGGTCGGGCCACGTCGGAGGCGAAGCCAAAGGAGAGGCTTGAGTTCCATGGTGCACAAGGAGTTCGCCTTCGCCTATGTCAGCGCGGCGATCCTCGTCCTCGTGTTGGTGGCGGCCATAGTTTGGCGAGACCCCTACGCCCAGTCCATCGAGGCTACCGCCATGATCGCCTTTGGGGGTTTTCTCTTGGCGTTCGGGTTCTGGGGCGCGGACTACGCGTTCTCGGTGAAATTGGGAGAGTTAAACCAGTCAAAGCAAGATGGAGTGGTGAAGGGTGAGGAGGGGAAGGTCTACGTCCCCTTCGTTGGGAACTACACCCCAGCCGAGTGGTGGAACCTAAACTGGTTCTTCGTGACCATCGGGGCCTTCTGCCTTGCCTTCGGCACCTTCCTTCTCGGAATCATCCTGGGAAGTCTGGGCGCGTGATTCTTACCTTTAATCTTGGCTGCAGAGAGATATGCCGAGGGGTGATGGCATCCTGAGCATGGGGCTGACGGCTGGAGTAGACATCGGTGCCACTAGGCTGAGGGTCTGCCTTGGCGGCGATGATGGTAGGATCGTCGCCAGGACATCTGAACCTAGCAGCCGAGAGGGTTCCGGTAGGGCCCTCTCGGCGCAGATCGAGCACTGCATCAGGCGTCTGTTGGCGGAGCGCGGCGCCTCGACCGTCCGCCGGGTGGGCATCGCCACCGTTGGCCCTCTTGATAGGAGAGGCGGAATAGCAAATCCCGCGAACCTGCCCAAGGTGGGGTTCGTGCCTCTCGTCAAGCCCATCCTCAAGGCCTTCGGAGGGCAAGTGGTGCTGATCAATGACTGCTCTGCTGCCGCCGTCGCCGAGAGGGAGGCCGGCAGGGGGAAGGGATTCGACAGCCTTGTCTACCTTACCCTCAGCACCGGCATTGGCGCCGGGGTCTTCGTGGACGGCCACCTACTTGTGGGGAAGGACGGCAACGCCCATGAAATCGGCCATCTTGTCATAGATAAGGAAGGCGGGCTCGTATGCGGCTGCGGCAAGCGAGGCCACTGGGAAGCCTATTGTTCAGGAAGGAACATCCCCCACCTGGCTGCCATCGTCCTCAGGGGGGAGGAGGCCCGGCGCGTCGAGGCCCTCACCGCGGCCGAGATATTCAGGCAGGCAAAGGTTGGCGATGAGTCATGCGCCAAGGTCATCATCGAAGTCGGACGCCTTAATGCCATCGGCTGCGCCGGAGTAGTCGACGCCTACGATCCGGAGCTCCTGGTGTTGGGTGGGTCCGTGGCCCTTCACAACGCGGAGGAGGTGCTGGCGCCCATAAGAGAGGGGATCAGGAGCTTCGCCCGGAACAACGCCCCCATCGTAGCCCTGACAGACCTGGGGGAGGACGCCGTCCTGATAGGCGCCATGCTCGTCGCTCTCCACCCAAGGGCGTATCCAGGGCTAAGGCCGTGGACCTTTGGGGGCAAACGAGGCTCTGTACCGTAGGGTCGGCAGCCAATCAGCGGAGGTCCTGAAGGCCCCTCCTGTCCTTAATGAGCCCCAAAACCATGTCGACGTAGGAGGTCAGGGCACGGCGGAAATCAGCCTCGCCCCAGTCAGCCCTCGCAGTTTCAAGGAAGGACTCCACCCTATCGAACTGTTCCTTCCCGGATTCCCCGTAGAATGAAAGGAACCTGCCGTTCTTGGCCTCCATGTCCTCCATCCCCGACATAAGACCCCGCCGGCGAAGAGATGCCAGGGCGAAGGCGTTCCTGACAAGCAGGGTAGCGTCCAAAATGGGGTCGCCCGTCGGCCTTTCGGAGACCCAGTCCGCGAAGAACCTCTGGGCCTGCTTGCGCTCTCTCCCTGACATTGAAGCGAAGACGATATCATCGACGATTATGTTCTGGAGATGGCTGAAGGCGTCCACGAGTGCAGCAGACTCCCTTTCGTTAAGGCCCTCTCGCTCAGCGACCTCCCCAATGACTTCATCGACGATTCTGGACGTATGAGAGGCGGAACCTTTCTCTGTGTGGTAGACGTGAGCGAGTTCGTGAAGGAGGAGGCCTCCCAGCATCTCCGAATCGAGCGCCCACTCGGCGATTACTATCGTGTGGTTGCCGTCCTCGTTGTTGGCATACCCCATTATCTTCAGATCGGGGTCCACCTCCACGGTCACCTTGGAGTCAATCGGGTAGCCGGCATTGCGCATCCTTTCGATGGCCCACTGCAGGGTCCCGGACAACGAACCGTCCTCAGGTTCTTCTCCCAAGGGTCAGTCCACGCTGGGCCAGCGCAACGGGCCATCAGATAAACAAGACTCCGCTAATGCGCTCCGCTGGTTTCGAGAGAAACGGAAGGGGAAGCGGAAGGCGGATCAGAGCTGCTCGATGCTCTTGAGATAGCCCGATTGTCTCCTTTGCCGGTCCTCTTCTTTGGTCGGAAGGGACCACAACTTGATTTCGTCCTTGGATTCCACAGGGACATATTGTGATGAATACGCCGTGGTGCCGACTCTGTCAAGCGTTACAGGATAGGCGAGGACCTTCCTCCCATACCTGCCGGTTGTTGCTTCCGAAATCGGTTTGCCATACCTCCTGCCGAGCCTCTCTATCTGAAGCTCTCCCTCTCCTAAATCTGCGCCACCTTCAGGCATTCCTCCACCTCCCCTCGATTCCCCGGCTCGGAGGAAGGGTATAACGAGAAGCGTCCATATTTCCTAGGTTTCTGGCTAGTGGCTCTAGCCTCCTCCGTGGGTTAATGGCTAGTGTGTTACGCCGAGCAGGTCCAAGAACCGCATGAAGTCTGCCTCGCTAACCCAGTCGACCCGAAGGTACTCGACTAGGGCCTTGCCCTTGTAGCCAATCCTTCGGGCCTCCTTAAGGGTGGCCCTGTAGGCTTCGATTTCGGTAGGGCGGTCCACGTATTCGTATCTCCTGTCGAAGAGCTCCTTGCCTTCTTGGAACTGCCTGACGTGGACCAGCTCATGGATGACGTCCAGGTAGAGGTACCTTTCGTCAGCGACCTCAAGATAGGGCTTGCTTACCCACAGGTCCCCGGTCTCACCATCGACGTGCATGTAACCTTGCCTCGAGGCAAGAACTACCTTCGTCTTGGACAGGATCGAGGGGGTGGGTTCTCCAAAGATCGCCCTTACCGCAGCCACTTTATCAAAGCCCTGGAATACATCGGTGAATCTGTAGGCTCCAAGCTGCAGGTCTCTCCTTATTGCGACTCCCAGATTCAGGAACTGCTCACCCTACCTTTCTGGAAGCATGACCAGCTTTCGGTACACGGTTTCGAAGCCGCGTGAGGAATAGAACCCAGCCAGGTCGTCGCTGGCGAAGGTCTGCAACACGAGCCTGAGGTTCTGCTTCTCCGCACCCCTGATGGCGTAGGCCAGCATCTGGCCCGCGACGCCCGATCTCCGGTGAAGCGGAATCGTGCCGACACAGTATGCGCCCAGGAGACCTCCCTGTCGGAAGAGCGCCAGCTGCCCCAATACCTCCTCTCCGCGCCGTGCGACTAGCAGGGAGGCATCTTTGTCTTTCGCAGCATTTGCGGCGGCGGACTCGATGGCGGAGACGGGGGCGTCGCCGTCGTAAAATGATGCGACGTAACTCTTGACCCATGCGCTAACGTCGGCGTTGGCTTCAGCCATCTTGACGGATGTCTCCGGGTATTCCAAGGCCCGCTTGGCTACCATTACCTCCAACATGTCCTTGGAGGAGAATCCCGACGACATCAGGGCTGATTTCGCGCCTTCGTAGCGCCGATCGTCGATGACAAAGAACGAAGGAGGCACGCCTACGTCCCTGAACAGCTTAACGGCCCTGTCGATGGCCTCAACGGAGTTTCTCTTATCGCCGACGATGGTGGCGTGGTTGAACAGGGGCTCCTGGAATACGGGGGACGTAATGATGTATGAGGTTTCATCGAGCATGAGGACCTTGGCCCAGTGCGACCACCAGCGGAGCTCGTTTAGCTCCTGCTCCTTCACGGCTACCCTAGTCAAGGAGGCTCACGCCCAGGATGGAGGAGGCCTTTGTGATGGAGGCGGAGTACTCGCTCGTTCTCTTGGCATCGGCCTCCGATGCGCCCTCGTCTACCAGCTTTGTAAGCTCGACAATGGCCCGGGGTGTGTCGAAGTCGTCGTTCATGGCGTCGAGGAAGGGCTGCAATAGGGAATTGCCTGCCTCGGTTTGAAGTGACGAGCCCTCCTTCAGCTTGCTCGCGCGCTCCTTGATCCTCCAATATTCGGCGTCAACCTGTCTCAGCCGCGATTCGTCGTACTCGGTGTCCTTTCTGTAGTGGGACATGAGAAAATACAACCTCAGCTGGCTCGGGCCGAAACGGGATAGAGCCTCTCTCACGGTTACCATGTTGCCCTCGGACTTGGACATCTTCTTTCTGGAGATGGTCAGGAGCCCTGTGTGCATCCAGAACCTGACATAGGGCTTCTTCCCGGTCAGGGACTCGGCCTCTGCGATTAGGGATTCATGGTGAGGGTAGATGAGCTCACGGGCGCCTCCATGTATATCGTACTGAGGGCCCAGCTCCGAGATGGCGACCGCCGTGTCCTGAATGTGCCACCCGGGGACTCCGCTCCCCCAGGGGCTCTTCCAGCGCTGGGTGGCGGAAGAGGACGCCCTCCACAGCGCGAAGTCGGTGAGATGTCTCTTCTTCGGGGTGATCTCCACAGGCCTCAGGGTGAGCTCCTCGGTGGAGATGTGCGAGAGCTGGCCGAAGCCGGGGACGGTCATGGTGTCCATGAACACGTCGCCGTCGACGACGTAGGCATGCCCGTTTCCCACCAGCCCTTGGGCCTCCTCTATCATCTTGGGGATGTAGTTCGAGACCTTGGGGTACTTCGTGACGCTCCGTATGCCGAGCTTGGCGGCGTCCTGCAGGAAGTTGTCAGCAAACCGCTGGGCAAATTCCGCAGGCGAGATCTTCTCGGCTTGGGCACCTTTGACGATGCTCTCGTCGATGTCCGTCATGTTCATGAGGTAGGTTACCTGGTATCCGAGGTAGGAGAGATAGCGGGCGACGGTGTCGAAGATTATCCCGGTCCGGGCGTGGCCCACATGCATGAGGTTCTGCACCGTCGGGCCACAGACCACCATCTTGACCCTGCCCTTTGAGACGGTTTCGAAGGGTTCGGCCTTACCTCTAAGCGTGTCATAGATTCTCAGTTCAGAGGGCATGCGCTGGAACGACGCCTCAGGCGAAGGTGGGCGCCGGGGGAGGTTAAAAGCATGCCCCACTCTCGGTTGGGGGAAGGGACGACAGGTTATTCCTCCCGCAGAAATCTCGGCGCTCCACATGAAAACGAACCCCGTCGCGATGGGCGTGACCGACCCCGGCGAAAACTGGATTGAACTGTGCATGTAACAGGGGCAGCAGGGACGGCGGCGATGGCGACCGAGAGCGGGTACCGTCGTCACATCGAAGCTGGAACAGATATAGGGGTCCTCATTGGACGGTAGACTGGCTTGGTCTACGAGAAGCGACTGAATACCAAGGCCGAACTCGGCGAGGAGCTGCGGACTTTGGATTTCGATGCGGGGATTCGGGTGTTGGGAACCTATGAAGGAGTGCCCTGTTTCATCTTCATCACCAAGGCCGGGGAGAGTTTCATCGCGGCAGTGTACGCGAGGAAGAGGAGCGCGTCCGGCTCAGAGGTGCCAGAGAGGAGGCTGATGCTGAAGGACTATAAGGAGATCGGATCGCTCATGGGGTTCGTGGAAGAAAGGGCTACGGAACCCCTCGAAGCGTATTCCTACTAGACCGCGAACGCTTATTAGCTCAGGAGGCATCGTCGGAGCTATGCCTTTCTGTCCTTCGTGTGGCAAGGAGGTCGACGAAAGCGTCCTGTTTTGTCCCAGCTGCGGACACAGCATAAACCCGATATCACAGGCGACTTCCCCCCAGCCTCCCGCCACAACAGCTCCCATGGTAGGGGCAGGCGAGAAGAAGCATCGGCCCCTGGGAGTCACCATAATAGCGGTCCTCGACGCGATCGCGGGCCTGCTCCTCCTTCTTCGAGGAGGAGCCTATTTCGGCATCCGTTCGATGATAGGCTCTGCCGGAGGGCCGCTGGGGTCGTATCGGGGGTTGGTCACAGGCCTGGGCCTATTGTTCGTGTTGGTCGGCCTGGTCACCATCTTCCTGGCGTGGGGGCTGTGGTCAGGCTTTGGGTGGGCTTGGACCGCCGCGTTGATCCTCGCGGTCCTTGGCCTGGTCCTTCATCTGTTGTCGTTCAACCTCATCGGCCTGATCATAAACGTCGTAGTGCTCGTCTACCTTCTGGTGCCGAACGTCAGGGCCTACTTCGGACACTGAGTCGCCGGTTCCAAGGGCCTCAAAGGCTTCTCCGCGAGGACATCTTCTTCAGCCGAGCCGCTGGCTGGCGGACACCGTTAAAGGGCGCCCTGTCCGAACCCATGAGGACCGTGCTTGGTGATAGCTGGGAAGACGGTCTACCTGAGAGGGCTTGAGCGAGAGGATCTGAAGCTGATGCACAAGTGGTTGAACGATAGCGAGATCATGCAGTGGGCCCGGTCCCAGCCCGACAACGTCGCGTCGATGGAGGCGGTGGAGAAGGAATTCGAGCTCGACCTCAAGGGCGAGAACCCACATAGGAGGACCTTCATCCTTGCGGAGGCGGGCACCGACAGACCAATCGGGTGGGCATCCATGCGCTGGTGGAGGCCGTTCAGCACGACCACCGACATCGGCCTCGTGATCGCGGACAGGGACATGAGGGGGAAGGGGATCGGGACGGAGGCCACCATGCTTCTGACCAGCGAAGCCTTCGATCAGCTTCACATGCACAAGGTGGAGCTTTGGACCAGGGCCGACAACATGGCAGCCCAGAAGGTTGCCCGCAACTGCGGATTCCAGCTGGAGGGGACGGATAGAGAGGCGACCTTCTTCAACGGTGCCTTCCATGACGGCCTTTCCTTCGGGGTCCTGGAGGACGAGTTCCACGGGGCCATGGCCAAGGGCGCTTCAAATGAGTAAAGCCCCGCCGCTCGGAGAAGAGCCGGGGGCTAGGCGCCGGCCCGATTCGGTGGGCAATCACAAAAGGCTAATGTAACACCGCCTCGCGCGCATGGCACGTGAGACGTGTTGGTGCAGAACTGCCCTGAATGCGGCAAGGCCGGTGCGACCACCGAATGTCAGTATATGGAGTTCCCTGTGGGCGTCCATCACTATTTCGAGGAGAAGGTCTGCACCTTTCACTTCTGGCTCCTCTACGTCAGACCCAAGAGGAGTTGGGAGGAGTTCCTAAAGTTGGAGAGAGCCCACAGCGAGTCCGCCGGTTACATCCTGACCTTCCCGTCGGACGAGCTGATCAAGGCCGTTCTTGCCGGGGGTGCCCTTCAAAAGGTGGAAGCCCCCGGTCCGCAACCGCCAGCAAGTCCTGAAGCAAAGCCCGCCTCGGCCGGCGAGGCTTCGGCTGGCGCGCCGACTCAGCAGCCCACCTCCGCCTAGGGCCCGTCAGAAAGAACCGGGCTAAAGTTTCGGCCGGATGTCTTCCTTTATCGTCCTGACGGTCACCGTCGAATTGACGTCCTCTATCCCCGGAATCTTCGAGATGACGCTTCCAACGTTGTGAAGGTCGAGGTTGTCCCTGACCTTGACCTTGGCCAATATGTCGAACGGTCCGGCGATCTCATGCACCTCCAGGACCTCCGGGAGTGAGGCGATCTGATCGGCGACCTGGCAGCAGTCCCCGATGGTGCTGACCTTAATCTGAAGGAAGGCGATGGTGTTCAACCCAAGCTTCTGAGTGTCAAGCATGGGGACGACGCTGGTTATGATCCCCTCCTTTCGGAGCCTCTTGACCCTGTCGAAGACCGTTGACGGTGGCAGTCCAGTCAGGTCGCCCAGCTCCTTGTACGGCAACGAAGCATCCTTCATGTAGCCTCGCAGGACGTCCTTGTCGACCTCATCCACCTCGTAGGCGCCGGTCAACTCAGCATGCTTCAAGATTGCCAATGCGGTTCACAATCGAATAGCAAGGCTTCCGTCGGACTATATTTGCCTTTTCAATCATGCTACGGATGCAATGCGAAAAGGACGCCGCCAAACACCATATGGCCCTATCTTCTGGATGACATCCGGAAAAATGTCAGTTTTGCATATAAGATTCGGTGTTATCCCCCGTTGGCGAAGGTAGTTCGAAAATGGCAGAAAGCATGGATGTAGGTTCCCTCTTGCGGCACCTCGCCAGCGGTTTCGGCGCGGGCAAGCAGGACCTTGAGATGAACGTCAAGCCTAGCCCCAAGGCCGAGCTGGCAAAGGTCCATGACGAAGCGGTTGGGTTCGTCGCGGTGACCCTGGCCTTGATGGCCAGCGAGGCGGCCGCCGAACAGCAGTATCTGGGCCGCAAAGAAGCCATCTCTCACATCAGACCCATCTAGGCCTGGCCGAGACGGCGACCGAAGCATCGGGTAGGGCCAACCGAAGGGCCCTGGACCTGCGTTCCGCCGTGGCAAAGTAGACCAGATGAGATCCGCAGCGGCAGTCAGACGAGCCGAACCCATCGGTCCAGCCGTCCGAGCTCCTCTTCAACGCATTGGCCACTTCACACTCCGAACGATGGCGCCAAGCATCGACTCCTGTGACCGCATTCTTCGGGTTCGTAGTCAGGTAGTCGACGTGCCATCTGATCTTCTTGCTTTGAGCCAAGTGCCTTGCGACCCGCTGGCGCAAGTTCTTCCGGGCTGACCCGACATAGAGGTAGAAGCCCGGTTTGAACGTTAC
>Ga0187770_10000507_pt1 | contig 18951 bp, 19 predicted proteins | sample 0116_SJ02_MP02_2_FD_133154 | JGI IMG/M metagenome (GOLD analysis project Ga0187770, IMG submission 133154) | Tropical peat soil microbial communities from peatlands in Department of Meta, Colombia - 0116_SJ02_MP02_20_MG | ecosystem: Environmental > Terrestrial > Soil > Wetlands > Peat | place...
CGCGCTTCTGGCGGCCGGAGCAATCAGTTTTGCGCTTCTTCGCGAGGGACATCGTGCGCAAGGCCCGAGTGACAATACCAAGTTGGCAGTTGCCGGGATTATCAATGCCTGCGGGCTCCTCGGCGCGATCATGTTGATAGTCTATATAGCGGCGTTTTCGCCATTCTATTGGTACGGCTGGTGGAGCGGAATCGGAGATCTGGCTAACTACCATCGATGGGCGCTTCATACGAATCTCCGTCTGCCGCGCGCCGTGCCGCGCGCCTCGCCGTTCTGGAGCTGGCCATTACTTCTTCGCCCGTATCCATATTGGGAGAAATTCTCGGCCGCTCATTCGGTCGCAATGATATGGTCGGGAGGGAATCCGCTTCTATGGTGGGAGATTCTCGCCGCGATTCCCATAGCTATTGCCCGCGCATACAGGCAAAGGAAATTCGCATGGGCATTCCTGGCCATCGGATACTTTGCATACATGGCGATGTGGATTCCGATCCGGCGTTACCTTTTCATCTATGACTATATGCCGGCGGCCTACCTTGGATTGATCGCTTTGGGCGGCGCGCTTGCCGAATGCTGGGAAGGCGCCGCGTTGCGTTGGGAACAGATACTTCTCCTGATCCCTCTGGCGCCGTGCCTGGTTCTCGGTCTGGGACGCTTCGAGGGCGGAGCCGCAGCGCTCGCTGTCGCGCTGGCCTATCTGCTTGCGGTCGCGTACAGCGATGGATACGAGGGGAAGTTCGTGTTCGCGATTTTTGGCGTCTCAGCGATCGTTTTGTGCATATACTTCTTCCCCATCTGGACGGGTATGCCTATATCGCAGCCCGCCTGCGCAGCACGAATGTGGTTCCATGGCGCGGGACTGGCGAACTGGATGTGAGCACCGATCGCAAATGTCAGGGGGCTGGACGCGCGATTATGGCTGCAGGCGCGGCGCTTACGCTGATCGTCTGCGCGCTATCCTACTATTGCGATCCCGTTCGGCGCTCCAGAAGCGAGGTTCCGCCCGATGGCCGCCGCGAATTAGTACAGGCAAATTCGCTGGAGCGCTGGTGGGCTTTCGGAGCATTATCCAAAAGTGATTTTCATTTCAGTAAGAGCAAAACAGGCGCGCCGGAAATCGAGATTCGCAACGACGGTTTTTCCACGGTCGGGCTGCGGTACACAGCCGGCCTCTTCTATCCCGGATGGTACGAGTTGACCGGAGAATTTCGAGTTGAGGGAGCTGAACCCGGAGCGGCCACCGCCGAGCTGACAGTAGCCACTTCGCATTGGATGTCGGGGCACGTTCCTGAAACCGTCATCACCGCGGAGTGGAAAAAGATTGACCTTTACTTCCGCCCGTCGCCTTTCGACTCGGAAGCGGTGGTGACATGCCAGTTGGGTGGCGCGGGCAGGGCGTACTTTCGAGACGTACACCTCGCAAACATCGGCGGCGCCCCGCCGGCGAACGCTCCTCAAACCGACCTGGAAAAAACGCCTCCATCTCTTAGCAATCAGCATGAACCCAGCCGCGGCGGCAATATCTGGAGCGTAATTATCACGGTTCTTCTAGCTGCGGCGCTCGCGGGCGCGTGCTGGGAGCGGCTGGGGGAATATTCCGGGCTTGCCGGCCGGGAGGAACCGGGCGGGCGAAATCAGACGACAGCCTGAATCCGGCAGACCGCGGCGCGCGCGATGGAGGCCGCAAAGTAGTAGCGGGCTTCGAGAGGCGTCATCTCCTTCGCCCCCCGGATCGCCTGGAGTTCTGCCTCGACCGCCTCGCGTCGCTCGGCAATCGCCTTTTCGAACAACGACTCTGCGTAATCGTACAGGGCGAGATCATACTGCTCGTAGGCGCGTATCATTTCACGAGTCGAAGCCGGAACGCGCTCGGTCGGAACCCTGCCTTTGGTCACGCGGAACTTCCTGTAGCGTTTGATGTTCCAGCCAAAGGCGATTTTGAGGAGAGCGAGCGTTTCATCGAAGCGTTCGGTCAGGCCAACCACGCTGAAATACCGATCCAGGTTGGCCTTGGCCGTGCTCAGCGTGTCCGCATTGCACTCATCGGGCAAAAGTTGGTCCGTGGAACTCGGCCCGGCGAGGATCCTCGTCTGCCAATTGTGGTCATGCTTGTGGACGAAATAATCCTCCAAGGTCAGTTCGAGAGCGGCGCGATGGTGACGATGCGCCTTGAAGCTGCGCGCCCAGTAGTAATCGGAGACCGCCCGCTCCACCGGCTTGCGCAGAACCGTGATGTAGGTCGCCGGGCGCGGGATCAGCCGGTGCAGGCCGAATGGCATGTGCCCCTTGAACACGTCCATGCGGGCCAGCCGCGATGGCGGCCAGCGCATGATTCTCTGGTAGGACCAGCGCCAGAAATTCGGCTCGACGTTGCAGACTCGCCGCACGTCGTATTCCCACTCGATGATCCGGTTAAGCGTGGTCCCGGCCGTCTTGTACAGGTGGATGAAAATCAGAGTGCGATCGCTCGGCAACGACATCAGTATCAACCTCGCCACCCGCCTCCCACGGGTGGTCCCTGGCTCGGAGGAGCCAGGTCGGTGTCGCGGGTCCCCTCGGACCGCCAGCACCTTTCGCTCCAGCAGGGATAGAGGGTTCTACAGGACCCCTCAATCCGGCCTGCGCCACTCGGGATGCTAGCTAGTCCGGCCTGGCTGGCCACCAAAACGGCGCGGAGTTATTGAGTTGCGCCGCGTGGCCCTCGACGTTTGGCACAGAACCGCCCGACACCTCCAGCCCCAGCAAACAAAGGCCATTAAATCCCTCGAAAGCACGGCTAACGTTCTATCGGGTCAATGTCAAGGTTCGAACTGCGTCGGCATTGACTCCCAACCCATGGTGGCCTAGCGTTGCTCGTTTGCTAGACTAATTTGAAACTACAATTTACCCGCACGGATTCGCTCGGCCTGCCGGCCGGGCGCTGACGTAATGTTCGACACCCTTAGCGAACGCCTCGAAGGCATATTCAAGAAACTGCGCGGCCAGGGCCGCATCACCGAACGCAACATCGAGGATGCGTTGCGCGAGGTGCGCCTTGCGCTGCTCGAGGCCGACGTCAGCATCAAGGTCGTTCGCGACTTCATCGATCACGTCCGGCGCAAGGCGCTCGGACAGGAGGTGCTGCGCTCGCTCACCCCCGAGCAGCATCTCATCAAGTTCGTCGCCGCCGAACTCGCCCAGGTGATGGGCGGGCAGGCGCGCGAACTCGATCTCAAGGTCAAGCCGCCCGTCAAGATCATGGCGGTCGGGCTCCAAGGTTCGGGCAAGACGACGACGCTCGCCAAGCTCGCGCGATGGCTGAAGGTGGAGCGCAAGCGCCATCCGCTGCTGGTCTCGACCGACGTGCAGCGTCCCGCGGCGATGGAGCAGTTGCGCGTACTCGGCGCCGGGGCCGGCGTGGCGGTGCTCGACACTCGCGAGGATGAGGACCCGATCGAGATTGCCTCGCGCGCGCTGGCGCGGGCCGAATCCGCCGGGCACGACGCGGTTCTGATCGACACCGCCGGACGGCTTCAGATCGATGAAGAGCTGATGAACGAGCTGGTGCGGCTGAAGGCCGTCGTCCAGCCGCATCACATCATATTCGTCGCCGATGCGATGACCGGCCAGGAGGCGGCGAACGTCGCCGCCGGCTTCCACGAACGGCTCAAGATTTCGGGAATCGTGCTTACCAAGCTCGATTCCGACGCGCGCGGGGGCGCGGCGCTCTCGGTGCGAGCGGTCACCGGCGCGCCGATCCTGTTCGCCGGCATCGGCGAGAAGCTCGACGCCTTCGAGGTGTTCCATCCCGACCGCCTCGCATCGCGGATTCTCGGGATGGGCGACGTGCTGACCCTGATCGAGAAGGCGCAGGCGGGATACGACGAGGCCAAGGCGAAGGAACTCCAGCGCAAGCTGAAGAAGAACGAGTTCACGCTCAACGACTTCGCCGATCAGATGAGAACGCTCCGCAAGATGGGCTCGATCGGCGACCTGCTGGGGATGATCCCGGGGCTAAAGAAGGTCGCGGGGGCCGCGGATTCCGAGGAAGCCAGGCGCGAACTCAAGCGCATCCAGGCGATCATCGATTCGATGACGCTCCAGGAGCGCGATAACCATTTGATCCTTAACGGGCGCCGGCGCGCGCGAATCGCCGCCGGCAGCGGTACGTCGGTGCAGGAAGTCAATCGCTTCCTCAAACAATTCGACCAGACGCGCAAGATGATGAAGAAGCTGACCCGGCTCGGGGCCGGCAGAAGCATGATGCGCGGAATGGGTTTCGGGAGCTAATATAGGCGAGGAGAATCGTATGGCACTTGTGATCCGCTTGCGCCGCCACGGCAGCCGCAAGAAACCGTTTTTTCGCATCGTCGTCGCCGATTCGCGCGCGCCGCGCCAGGGGCGCTCGGTGGACCTGCTCGGCACCTACGACCCGGCTTTTGAGCCGCCCAAAGTCGCGCTCAAACAGGACCGGGTTGACCATTGGATTAAGGCTGGCGCTATACCGAGCGAGACGGTAAAGAAACTTATACGGCAGGCAAGCATCGCGAAGATCCCCACGTGACTCCAACTGCTCCAACGGAGCCCGCCATGAAGGAGCTCGTACAGTTTGTTGCCCAGCAGCTCGTGAACAACCCGGAGGCGGTGGAGGTGAAGGAGACGCACGGAGACACCGCCTCGGTGCTCGAGCTGCGCGTGGCGAAAGAGGACCTGGGACGGGTGATCGGCAAACAGGGCCGCACTGCCAAATCGATCCGAACGATCCTGAATGCGGTCGCATCGCGTACCAACCGTAAGGTGGTCCTCGAAATCATCGAAGAAAAGTAGCAGGGTGATGGCTCCGCCCGGCCCGCCCTCCCCTGCGCCGGCCACACCCGCGCCCGCCGGGACCGCCGCGCCCGGCGCAAACCAGCGCGAAGCCGCACGCACAGTCCGAATCGGACGAATCAGCGGCGCTCACGGGCTTAAGGGAGCGCTAAGATTCAGTCCCGACGATCCCGATTCGACGGCGCTCTCCCGGATTCATCGCGTCACGCTCGAGCTTCGCGGTGAGTCGCGCGAATACGAGATCGCCTCTGCCAGCCGCAGCGGCCCGACCTCGATGCGCATCACGTTGTCGGGCGTGAACGATGCGGCCGCGGCTGAGGCGCTCAAGGGCGCAATCGTGACCCTGTCGCGCGACGACCTGCCGCCACCCGCCGCCGGAGAGTTCTACTACTTCGATGCGATCGGCTGCGACGTATTCACAACCGACGGCCGGCGCATCGGCGCGATCGAGGATGTCTTCCCGACCGGAGCCAATGACGTGTGGGTCGTGCGCGATGGCCCAAGGGAGGTCCTCGTCCCGGTCATCGCGGATGTCGTAAAGGAAATGAATTTCGCCGCGCGGCGAGTCACGATCGAGCCGGTTCCCGGCCTGCTCGATTGAGTCTCGAGCCTGCTTCGAGGCGGATCAGGGAACCGAACGGCAGACCGCGGTGGCGGCGCATTTCTCCACGGTGCTGAAGTGGCCGCCGATATAGTCGATCCCGTCATTCGGACAGAATGTGAATGCGCCGTTGTGGAACCATCCGCCGGCCATGCTCGCATCGGTGCCGGCTTCCTTCTTGTCGGGCGGGTACGCGACCCAGCCGGCCTTTTCCTTGACCAGGTAAATGTCGAGCCTGGAACCCTCCGTCTTGGGGAGGTCGGTCGATGTGGGAGCGAAAAATGCGGCGCTGACGACCGCGTCCTTGGCGCTGAACCGGCGGATTTCGACCTTGCCGTCGTAAGCGACATTCAGCTTGGGACCGGTCGGAAGCGGGCGAAGGTCTTGCGCGGCGAGTTTCTTCTGGAATCTCTTTGCCGTCAGCGACTGGACGGTCTTGACGTCCTGGTCGGCGATAGCTTTGAAGAGCTTCTGAGCGGTCGCCTCGATTTGCGGGTCGGGCGTTTGCATCCCGGCATCCTGCGCCATCGCGAGCGGCGCGCACATCACAATCCCGGCCGCGAGCATAGCCGCGCCGCAGTACTCAAAGAGCTTGCTGGTAGGATTCATGCCGACCTCCGGAGCTTTCCTCGCAGGCTGGTGATAAATCACAGCCTGCTCCCCCTCTCTTATCTCCCCCGGAAAAGACCGGGGGAGATGATAGAGGAAAGAAGCCATCTTTTATGCAGGATGTTGAGACCGCAGGGCAGCCGAACTGCAAGGCTCTCGCTCTTCTCAACATCCTGCTAAGTACCATCGGCAAAAGCGGAGTAGCAATAGGTTTTTTTGTGCGCCGGGGGACGGCTGGTGGAAGTCCGCCGGGGCGGATAAATTTAGATTGAGGGCGCGCGAGCGCACGCTTGGCGATGAACTTTCACGTCATCACGCTATTCCCCGAGATGTTCGACTCCCCGTTCAAGTGCGGGGTGATCGGACGCGCGATCGAACAGGGCATCATCGCGCTCAAGGTGCATGCGTTGCGCCCCTTCGGTCTGGGCAACTACCGGCAGGTGGATGACGCGCCGTATGGAGGCGGAAGCGGGATGGTGATGCGGCCGGAACCCGTCGCGGCGGCGATCGATGCGGTCGATTCCGCACATCCGGGGCTGTGGAAAATCCTGATGACGCCGCAGGGCGAGGTATTCGACCAGGCGATGGCGCGGGAGCTGGCCGCGCGCAGCCCCGGCCTCATGCTGATAGCCGGACGATACGAAGGCATCGATGAGCGCGTGCGGACGCTGGTGGATCAGGAGATATCGATCGGCGACTACGTGCTGAGCGGCGGCGAGTTGGCCGCGATGGTCGTAATCGAGACGGTGGGGCGCCTCGTCGCCGGCGTGCTGGGCAACCCCGAGTCGCTGGCGGAGGAATCCTTCGCCGCCGGGGAGCTTGAATATCCGCAGTACACCCGGCCGGAGGAGTTTCGCGGGATGCGGGTGCCCGACGTGCTGCTCAGCGGCGACCATCGCAAGATTCGCCAGTGGCGCGAAGAGCAGGCGCACAAGCGCACCGCGCGCCGCCGTCCGGACCTCACCGGGCGGCGCTGATTTCGAGCGTGGCCACACTCTTCATCGCACTCATCCATCATCCCGTCCTCAACCGCAACGGGCGGATTGTGACCTCCGCGGTGACCAGCCTCGACCTCCACGATATCGCGCGCTCATCGCGCACCTACGGCGTGCGCGCATTCTACGTCGTTCATCCGATCGCGGAGCAGCGCGAGTTCGCCGCGAGCGTGATCGCCCACTGGAACGAAGGCTACGGCCGCGCCTTCGACCATCGCCGCCGCGAGGCGCTCGGACTGGTGCGAATCGTCGCCACTCTCGACGAGGCGATGGCCGATGCTGAATCGATTTGCGGCGCGCGCCCGCTTGTGATTCACACTTCGGCGCGGACCAGCGACGGGACCGGCTACGATGAGCTTCGCGCGCGGCTCGAGGCGCCCGGCGCGCCGCCGGCGATGATCCTGCTCGGGACCGGCTTCGGACTTGCGCCGGAGGTGGCGAGGCAAGCCGACATCGAGCTTGCGGCAATTCAAGGTCAAAGCGATTACAATCATCTGTCGGTCCGCGCCGCGGCGAGCGTCATTTTGGATCGGCTGCGCGGCAGGTGATCCGAAAGCGAGATGCGCATCCGCCGCGCACCTGCTCACAGGCCCGACGATCGCGCGCCAGCTCCGCCCCTTTGTCCCAGGCGCTGCTCTACCGAGGCGAGCAAACGGCGCTGTTGTACCAAGGCGAGCGATTGGATAGGTTTAACGTTTCCAATCTCGGTCTGGGTACTCCCATGAACAGCGTAATCAAGAAGCTCGAAGAGCGGGGCCAACGCAACGACCTGCCCGACTTTCGCGTCGGCGACACGGTCAGGCTCCAAATCAAAGTAATCGAGGGCGAGAAAGAACGCTTGCAGCCCTTCGAGGGTGTCGTCATACGGATCAATCGGGGCGGCAACCGCGCGACCTTCACGGTTCGGAAGGTCTCATACGGCGTCGGGGTCGAGCGGATTTTTCCGCTGAGATCGCCGCGGATCGACAAGCTGCAGGTGCTGAGCCGCGGCCGGGTGCGGCGCGCCCGCCTGTATTATCTGCGCAAGCTCTCCGGCAAAGCGGCGCGCCTCGACACCACGACCTGATTCGCAAGGCGCCGGGCGCAACTCCGGCCTTTCTTCGCAACGAGTGAAGTTCCCGACGCGCGGCCGTCCGATCGCGCGCGGACCCAAGCGACCCTCTCAGTCCGCGCTCCTGGCGCCGGTCATGCTGACGTGACCGTCGAGATGCGCGCCCTCGCGAACCGTCAGGCTTTGCGTCTCGATATTTCCGTAAACCCGGGAGTGCGAATCGAGCACGACCCGGTTAGCGCCTGCCACGTCGCCGCGCAACTCGCCCATGATCATTAACCGCGGCGCACGGACCTTGCCCTCGATCGTTCCTTCCTCGCCGATCACGACCAGGTCGGTGGAGGTGACTTCGCCTTTGAAGCGCCCCTCGATCCGGACCGGCTGGGAGAAAATCAGCCGGCCCGAAACCGTCACGTTGCGGCCCACCGCAACGCGGGTGCGCTCCTCGACCAGCAGATCCGCGGAAGCGCCCGAGTTCTGCGATCGCGCGCCCTGGGATTCCTGGCCGCGCAACACCGCGATATGGTCGCCTTCAACCATGGCTATTGCCCCCGCTACGGAGCGGGGAACACGTGGCATGCGACCGCGTGACCGCCCCGCCCGCTCTCAAGCGGCGGTTCGATCGTACTGCAAACATCCTTCGCATATGGGCATCGCGGATGGAAGCTGCACCCCGGCGGCGGGGCCACCGGGCTTGGCATCTCGCCCGGAAGCTTGATCCGCTCGGGCCTGCCGGCCGAGTCGATGGTCGGCACGGCCGAGAGCAGCGCGCGGGTATAAGGATGTCGCGGGTTGGAGTAAATCTCTTCGCGCGCCGCAAGCTCGACGATCTTGCCAAGGTACATGATCGCGACGCGCCGGCTGATGTGCTCGACTACCCGAAGATCGTGCGCGATGAACAGGTAGGTCAGGCTGAGACGTTCCTGGAGGTCCTGGAGCAGATTGATTATCTGCGCCTGGATCGATACGTCGAGCGCCGAGACCGGCTCATCGAGCACGACGAAGCGCGGGTTCACCGCGAGCGCGCGCGCGATTCCGATGCGCTGGCGCTGGCCGCCGGAGAATTCGTGGGGATAGCGGTTCATCGCGTCGGCGCCCAATCCGACCATATCGAGCAGTTGGACGATGCGTTCTTCCTTGGCCCTGCCGCGCGCGAGTTTGTGAATTTCGATTCCCTCGCCGACGATCGAGCGCACGCGCATGCGCGGATTGAGCGACGCGTAGGGATCCTGGAAGACGATCTGCATCTCGCGCCGCAACTGCCTGAGTTCTACGCGGCTCAACGTCGCGAGATCGCGCCCGTCAAAGATGACCCTGCCCTCGGTCGGATCGATCAGTTTCAGGATCAGGCGGCCGAGCGTCGATTTGCCTGAGCCCGACTCGCCGACCAGCCCGAGCGTCTCGCCTCGATAAATCTCGAGGTTCACGCCGGCGACCGCCTTGACCGTGAGCTTGCGGCCAAAAAAGCCGTCGGTGCCCGCAGGGAATTCCTTGCGCAGGTTCTCGGCGCGGACCAGCGGCGCGCCGGCCGGGGCCGGGATGGCGTTGGCCGTGGAAGCCATCGCGGGGTCAGGCGCGGATGCAGGCGACATAGTGGTTGGGAGCTTTGGCCTGAAGCGGCGGCACCGCCGCCGCACATTGCGCGATCGCGATCGGGCATCGCGGGTGGAACCGGCATCCGCTGGGCGGATTGAGCGCGCTCGGAATCGTCCCCGGAATCGCCTGGAGGCGGCGGACGGGCTTGCCATTCATCCCCGGGATCGATTCGAGCAGGCCCCGCGTGTACGGATTGAGCGGACTGCGGAACAGCTCCGCCGCCGACGCCTGCTCCATCACGTGCGCCGAATAGAGAATCGTCACGTCGTCGGCGTACTCGGCGACGATCCCGAGATCGTGAGTGACCAGTATCACGGCGAGCTTGAGGCGCGCCTGAAGCTCGCGGATCAAGTCGAGAATTTGCGCCTGGATGGTCACGTCGAGCGCGGTGGTCGGCTCGTCCGCGATCAGCACCTTCGGATTGCACGCAAGGGCCATCGCGATCATCACGCGCTGGCGCATTCCGCCCGAGAGCTGGTGGGGGTAGTCATCGACGCGCCGTTCCGGGTCGGCGATTCCCACCATTCTTACCGCCTCGATCGCGCGCGCCCGCGTTTCCTGGCGCGAGGTGCCCTGGTGGAGCCGGATCGCCTCGCCGATCTGGCTTCCGACCGTAAAGACCGGATTGAGCGAGGTCATCGGCTCCTGGAAGATCATGGCGATTTTCGCGCCGCGCACCGCGCGCATCTCGGGCTCGGGAAGCTTGAGTAGGTCGATGCCCTCGAAGAGGATTTCGCCGCCCATTATCCGCCCCGCCTCGGGCAGCAATCGCATTATCGACAGAACCGCAGCGGTCTTTCCGGAGCCCGACTCGCCAACCAGGCCCATGAGCTTGCCCGCGTCCACCGAGAAGCTCACGCCATCGACGGCGCGCACCTCGCCCTCCTCGGTGAAGAACGAGGTGCAGAGCGACTTTACTTCGAGCAGCGGCGTCATCGGGAAATCAGGTTATCATCGCCGCGCCGGACCGGACCAGACGGAGCGCGTTGGCGCAGGTTTCATCGCGCGTGTGCGGGGTCGAGCCGATCGCGCAGGTGGTCGCCGAGGAAGTTGAACGACATCACGGCGAGAAAAATGAACACGCCGGGAATCAGGATCCAGGGATAGTGCTCGAGGTTCTGGATGTCCTCGGCCGCGGCGAGCAGGTTGCCCCACGACGATGCGGGCTCCTGGATGCCGAGCCCGAGCAGCGACAGCGCGCTCTCGCCCAGGATATAGCCGGGGATCGAAAGCGTCGCGGCGACGATCGCGTATCCGATTACGGACGGGATCACGTGACGCACGATGATGCGCATGCGCGAGGCGCCCAGCGCGCGCGCCGCCTCGACGTACGGGCGCGATCGCACCGATGCGGCCATCCCGCGGATGATTCGGGCGAACCCGGCCCAACTGATGAACGCCATGATCGCGACGATCATGAAGAAGGTCACAACCGTGCTTAGCCCCGGCGGAATTATCGCGGCGAGCGCCAGCAGAAAGTAGAACGACGGCAGCGACATCTCGATCTCCGACCAGCGCATGATCAGATTGTCCACCAGGCCGCCCATGTAGCCCGAAAGCGCGCCGACCGTGATGCCAAGCGAGAAGCTGATGACGACGCCGATGAGCCCGACGCACATGCTGACGCGCGCGCCGTAAACGATTCGCGAGAAAAGATCGCGCCCCAGGCCGTCGCTCCCCATCATGTACCAGGGCGGGTCGGCCGAATCGGTCGTGAAAAGGTGGCCGGCGCGGAAAAAGTGGATATAAACCTTGCGCGCCGGGCCGGGCGCGTAGCGCCGCGCGACCGGATCGACCATCACCATCGCGCGCGCATACAAGAACCCTTGCCCCCAATCGGAAACCGCCGCCAGATGGAGCGCCATCGGCGGGCAATCCGGCATGCCGCGATTCTGGTAGGCCGGATCGTAGGGCGCAAAGAACGGCGCTCCGGCCGCGAGCAGATAGAACACCGCGATGCAGAGCGCGGAGAGGCGCACGGTCCACGATGCCAGCCGCCACTCGCGCCGCAATCCCGCCAACCTGACGGCGCCGGCGCGCGCCGGCGCGATCCCGGCTTGCGATGGCGCGGCGGCGCTCATTGCGATGCCATCGAGGAAAAATCGACCCGCGGATCGACCGCGACCAACGCCAGGTCCGCGAGCAGGTTGCCCGCCAGCAGCAGCACGGTGCCGATCAGCACCGAGCCCATCACGAGATAGATATCCAGCGAGCGCACCGCCTGCAGCAGCAGCAGGCCGAGCCCCTGCAGGTTCATCACCGCCTCGACCAGCGCCGCGCCGCCGAGCAGATCGCCGAGCGAGTATCCCGCCATCGTGATGAACGGGTTGAGCGCGTTGCGCAGCACGTGCTTGTAGATTACGACCCGCTCCGAGAGCCCCTTGGCGCGCGCGGTGCGCACGAACTCCGAGTTCTTGATTTCCAGGATCTGCGAGCGCATCAGCCGCATCAGCCCGGCCATCCCCGCCACCCCCAGTACAAACACGGGCAGTATCAGGTGATAGATCCGGTCGCCGACTCGCGCCCAGAAGTCGAGCTCCGAGTAATCAACCGAGGTCGTCGCGCCCACCGGGAACCATCCGGTCTGAAGCGCGAAATAGATCATCAGGAAAGCGAGAAAGAAGTTCGGCACCGACATCCCGAGGAACGCGAAGAACGACAGCACGCGATCCCACACCGAGTTCTGCCGCACCGCGACGATGATTCCGATCGGGATCGCAAGCGCCCACGACATCAGCATCGAGCACGCCGCGAGGATTACCGTGTTGAACGAGCGCGCGGCGATCAGCGAGGTGACCGGCACGTTGAAGGTGAGCGAGATGCCGAGGTTGAGGTGCATGACCGCCCACAGCCACTTCGCGTAACGGAGCATCAGCGGCTGATCGAGGCCGAATTGCGCCTCCATCTGGCGGATGACCTCGGGCGAGATCTTCGGATTGAGCTTGAGGCTGGAAAGGAAGTCGCCCGGCACCAGCGACATCGCAAGGAACGAGAGGAAGGTGATCCCGATGATGAGCGGGATCATGTTGAGGATGCGCTTTACGAGGAAGCGGCCCATCGAGTCACAGGTCTCCGGGAGCGGTGCGTGCGCGCGGCCGGCCAGCGATTTTCACTCGGCTCTGAATTGGATCCATTCCGGTCTGTACAGGCCCCAGACGGTCGGCTGGTAGTTTTCCAGCGAGTTTTTCCACGCGGCGTAGCGCTGCTGGCGGACGGTTTCGATTACCGCGAGTTGATCGTGGAGGATCTCCTGGATTTTCCAGTAATAGGGCGCGCGTTTGGTCTCGTCCATCTCGGATGCGCCCTCATCGAGCAGCCGGTCGATCTCCGCCTCCCACGGCGTTGCCGGGGTGGCCTGGTCGGGATTCCACATGTGCAGGTTGCCCGAGGAGCGCAGAAAATCCGCGCCGTCGTTCGGTTCCAGCCCGCCGGTGAAGCCGATGAGGATGCAGTCCCAATCGAATGTGCTGTCGATCCGTTCGACCAGCGTGGTGAATTCCACGGGGCGGTAGTTCACCTTGATGCCGAGATTCTCGAGGTCCTGCTTGAAGATGACGCAGATCTGGTCGCGCTCGGGCGTCCCGGTATTGGTCATCAGGTTGAACTCAAGCCGCCTGCCGTGCGGATCGACGCGCACGCCGGGTTTGGCGAGATGGTACCCTGCCGATTCGAGCAACTGCGCGGAAAGCTTCGGGTCGTAATCGTAATCCCGGATGTTCGGGTCGTAAAAAATCTTGTTGGCCGGAGAGATGTCGCCGACCGCGGGCTCCGCCAGGCCGTGGAAGCACAAATTGATCATCGCCTTCTTGTCCACCGCATGCGCCATCGCGCGCAGGAAATTGATGTCGGTGAACCAGGAGAGCTTGGGATCGGCCACGCCGCCGCGAACGAAGTGCTTCGGGTTGCGGTTGAACGAGAAGAATAGCGTCCCCGTGTCGATGCCGGACTCGTAAAGCGTGATGTCGAGCTGCTTTTTCTTCTCGCCCAGGTCCACGACTTCTTCGGGACGCGGGCCGTAAATGTCGATCTGCCCCGAGAGGAAGCGCAGGTAGGCCGCGTTCATATCCTGCACGATGATCTCGGTTTGGCCGCGCAGGCGCGGCAGCGCCCCGCCGTGCTCGTCCTTCATCCAGAAGTCGGAATTCCGCGCGTACTGAACCACCTGGCTCTGGACGTAGCGCGTCATCTTGTACGCCCCGTCGCCGATTAGCTGGTCCACCGGCGTATTGATTCCCCAGCTCTGGTTGAACTTGCCGGCGGCGTAAATCGGCTCGAGGACGTGCGCGGGAATAATCGGAATCTGGATCGCATAGAGGAGCGGCGCGAACGGCTTGGGCAAGTGCATCACGACCGTGTAATCGTCCGGCGCCTCGCTCTCGATCTGCTTGCGATCGATCGTGAGACCCGGCCGGATGCTGTTGGGCACTTTCGGATCGTAGATGACCTTCATTGTGAAGAGCACGTCGCGCGATGTGAGCGGCTGGCCGTCGAACCATTTGACGTCGTGGCGAAGATGAAAGGTGATCGTCTTCTGGTCGGGCGATATCTCCCAACTCTGCGCGATCCGGGGCTCCGGCAGCGTGGTCATAGGATTGGTCTGAATCAGGCTGTCGAACAGGTCGCCGATTATCTGACCGGATGCCGAATCGGTGACCAGGATCGGATTGAAGGTGCGCGGATCGCTGGCGGTTGCATGGTAGAGGACCTGCTCGCGCGCATGATCGGCCCCCTGGCGGCGCGGACGGCATCCGGCAACCATCGCGATCGCAAGCGCGCCGAGGGCAAAGACCGCGGCGAGCCTTCCCGCCGGAATCGATCTGCCGATCGAACGGTTCAATTTCGCACGAGAGGCGATCATCTCAAGCGCATTTCGCGGCGCGGCACCTCTCCGCCCGCAGAGCAAACGCCGCATCCGGCTTAAGCGGCTCCTTTGCTGCGGCTTGCGGGCTGAGCACGAACGTCCCGTCGGGAACATCGCCGTTTATAATCGGCCGATCGTAGCGCAGCGTCAGATGGCTGTGGGCGATCGGGAAATCCGCATCGACCACGTACGGGAACATCAGGCCGCCGATATCGTGATATCCGCTGTAATGCACTTCGTACGTCACGCCGCCATCGGAGCCGATCTGGCGCACCATCGCAAGCTCGCCGTCCTGAAAACCGATCTGATGCGATGTGGAATCGCGCCACGATGCGACCGTCATCGCGCCCTCCTCGGCGACCGACCCGCTCGCCGGCGCAAGCGGCGCGCCCGCGGGCGCCAGTCCCATCAGCAGGCGCACCGCATCGGCGGGTTCCATCGGGATTTGCGCGTAGCGATTGAGCGCATCGGCGGTTGCCGCATCGCGGATGACGTGGTTGCGGGAGGGCTGGAAAATTTCGAGATTCGGCCCGTGCGCGACGACGATCAGCGCCACTCCGAACGGCTGCATCGCATCGACCCGCAAGTCATCGGGCCTGCGCGCCACGATCTGCTCGCGCGCTTTGACGTGCCGATCGGCCGTGGTGTACTCGAACACCGCGCCGGATTGTACGGAGTCGAGCACGCGATCGCGATGGGCCAGTTTCTGGAGCGCGTCAGCGACCTGCGACAAATCCGCGGCGGACGGCGCGATCGCCTGGGGAGCGATCTCGGGGGCGGGCTGGCGGCTTGCGCACGCCGAAATTCCCAACGCCGCCGCGCCCAGCAGCGCTACCGCCCCGAGTCGCACGGCGCGCAGCCAAAGCGGCGGACCCTCAATGGCCCGCGGCATTCTCCGCATGCTCGAGTAACTGGAGCTTGCCCTTGAGCCGCTCGACCTGCTCCACCTCCTGGGCCTTGTGCAGGGCGTCGCGGTACTCCTGGGTGGCCTGGCGAAGCTTGCCGATCTTGCGATAGGCGTCACCGAGATGCTCGGTGATGGTGGGGTCGTCGCCGGTCAGGTTGACCGCGCGCTCCAGTTGCTCGACCGCCTGCTTGTACTCGCCCTTCTGGTAATAGACCCAGCCGAGGCTGTCGACGTAGAAGCCGTCCTCAGGCTCGATATCCAGCGCGCGCTTGATAAGTTTTTCGGCCTCATCGAGATTCTTGCCCTGCTCCGCCCAGGTGTAGCCGAGATAATTGAGGGCCTGCGCATTGGCGGGGTTGAGCGAGATCGCTTTCTTCATCTCGCCGATTCCGGGGTCGCGCTGCTTGTCCTCATCGAGCAGGGAGCCCAGCGTGAAGTGGAATTTGTCGTTGTTGGGCTGGATTGAGACCAGCTTGCGCGCAAGATCGATCGCGGTCGCGTAATCCTTCTTGTCCCGGTAAACCTCGACCAGGAAGCCCATGATTTCGGGATCGTTGGGCTTCTTGCCGAGCGCCTCGTTGAGCGCCGCGATCGCGTCATCGTACTTGTTCTGCTTCTCGTCGAGGTATGCGATCTGGAGGCGCGACTCGACGTAATGATCGTCGCTGGCGGATATCTTCTTGAACTCCTCGAGCGCCTTGTCGGTCTCGTTGAGTTCCGTATACACCGAGCCGAGATAATAGCGGACCCGGGTGTTGTTCGGCTCGGAGCCGAGCACGAGGTTGAACTCGGTGGCGGCCTGATCGAAATCGCCACGCTCGTAATACAGAAGTCCGATCCGGGTGCGCGTGTCGTTGGGAGTGGTGTCGATGCCGTCGAGGTTCTTCAGCTCGCCCAGCGCCTGCTCGTACTTCTTCTCGCCCACGTACAGCTCGGCAAGCCGCTTGCGCACGAGTTCATTGTTGGGATTGACCTGCGTGATTTTCTTGTAATACGCGATCGCATCCTGCGGCTTGTGCTCGATCTCCTTGAGTTGCGCGAGATCGAGCAGGACCATCTCCTGCTGCGGGCTGAGATTGAGGGCCTTCAGATAATACTTCTCGGCATCGTCATATTTCTTGGCCGATGCCATCACGCGGCCCGCGTAGTAGTAGCCGAGGAATGAGTTGGGTTCGAGCGCGATCAGCCGCTGAAAGGTTTTTTCGGCCTCGTCGTAGTCGCCGCGCTTGGCATCGAGAGTGCCCAGGTACAGATAAGCTTCCTGGGTCTTCGGGCTCAGGCGCAGGACTTCCTTGTAGTCCTGCTCGGCGGTCGCGTCGTCGCCCAGCGCGGTGCTGATGCCTGCCGCAAGCAGGCGCGCATCCACCGAATCCGGCCGCACGGCAAGCGAATGGTTCACCTGTTCGAGCGCATCCCGCAGGCGTCCCTCGCGCACGTACAGGGTCGCCAGGCGCACGCGAAGCTCCGCGTTGTCGGGGTCATACTTGACGGCGTCCTCGTACCCGCGAAGCGCCTGTGCGCGGTCGCCCTGCTCGGAGGCAAGCTCGGCGGTCAGGAACGCGCCCATCGCGCGCGCATCGGCGGGAATCTCGACCGCGGGGGTGCCGCCGAACGGATTGCCCTCGTCGGTGCTCACGGTCTGGACCGGTTCCGACCCGCGGCCCGCGCCCAGCCGCGCGCATCCCAATGCAACCGCCGACGCGACGGCCACGACGGCCATTGCGCATTTGATCGATTTCGTCACTGCGGGGCGGGATTCTTCGACTAAAGTCTTAATTAGAGCTAACACCACGATAATGGACCGTCAACGGAATGTCGCGATGCGATCACGGACACGCCGGCTCCTGATCCGACAACCATTATAAAGCTTGCGCGGCTCGATGCGAACCAGCAATGTCCCCCTCGCGCCCGCGCGCCCCGCTTGCCACCATCGGCCCGCTCCGTTACAGGCAATGAGCGGAGCCCCCTGAGTTTGACCCCGAAATTGGCAGCCGAGCCGCTCGATTCGAACGCCCCGCGGCTCGATGCGCACGGGCTGGGCCGAGGCCGCGCGCTCGCGCTGTTGCCGCTGGTGTGCCTGATGTACCTGGTCGTAAGCGGCGGCGCGTACGGGCTGGAAGATGCGGTGCGCCTGGCCGGGCCGAGGCTTGTGATGCTGCTGTGCCTGGTGGTGCCGCTCACGCTGAGCCTGCCAACCGCGCTGATGGCGGCGGAACTGACGGCGCTGATGCCGGCGGAGGGCGGCTTCTACTTCTGGGTCAAAGAGGCGCTCGGCCCGTTCGCCGGTTTCGCCGAGGCGTACCTCACGATCCTCTACACCGCGGTCGATATGGCGATCTATCCGGTGTTGTTCGCGGCATATTTCTCGTTCCTGGTTCCAATGGGGCCGGTTGCGCGAATCGCAACGCCCATCGCGATCGTGTGGCTGTCCGGCGCGGTCAATCTGATGGGGGTGCGGCCGGTCGGGAACACATCGATGGCGATGACCGGACTGCTGATCGCACCGTTCGCCGCGCTCATCGTGGCTGGCCTGCCGCGTCTGGTGCATTTTCAAATGCCGGCCGAGCCGCTGTTCGGCGCCGATCCGCTGGGCGCGCTCGGGGCGGGGCTGACGGTGGTCATCTGGAACTTCGGCGGATGGGAAAACCTGAGCGTGGTCTCTGCCGAGATCGAGAACCCGCGCCGCAACTACCTGCGCGCGATCGCGATCGCGCTGCCGCTGATTGTCGCCGGCTACATCCTGCCGCTCGCGGTATGCCTGTCGGGCGAGACCGGCGGCGCCAACTGGCAGGAGGGATGGTTCTCGCACGAGGGCTATCGAATCGGGGGCGCGCTGGTCGGCGGGTCGCTCGCGATCGGCGGCGCGCTGATGACGTTCGCGGTGTTTCAGGCGGCGATGCTGTGGGTGTCGCGGATGCCGTTCGTGCTCGCGCATGAGGGTTATCTGCCGGCGCAGCTCAAGGAGATCTGGGCGGCGCGCGCTACCCCGGGGCGCTCGATTGTCGCTTGCTCGATGGTCTTTACGATGCTGGTGCCGCTCGGTTTCGTCGCGCTGGTAGTGCTCGACGTATTCTTCTATATGGCGGCGCTCGCGCTCGAGATGGCGGCGCTCTTGAGGCTCAGAAAGTTGCGCCCGGACCGCGCCGGACTTTTCGCCGTGGGCGGAGGAAACCTGGGGCTCGTGCTCACCGCCGTGGCGCCGCTCGTCACCTGGCTTGCGACGTTCGGGCTTGCGGTGTCGGCGACCGACGGCAAGTCCGATTTCATCATCGCCGTGCTGCTCGCGCTCGGGGTGTGGCCCGCCTACGCGATTGCCCGGCGCCTCTACGGCGGCCCCGCCGCGCAAGCCGAGGGCTAGCATAAGGTTGCGCGGGCGAAGCGCCCGCGTATCAACGGCGGGCACGGCGAGACTGTCTCAAAAGATCAGCGAGAAGCGAACGCGGGTAATCAAGCGTGGAGCGGGGCTGCTTTTTGCAGGGCAGCGGCCCGCGCGCGCGGCTGGCTGCTTCGATTTCCCCCTGTTGC
>Ga0187770_10000508_pt1 | contig 18937 bp, 16 predicted proteins | sample 0116_SJ02_MP02_2_FD_133154 | JGI IMG/M metagenome (GOLD analysis project Ga0187770, IMG submission 133154) | Tropical peat soil microbial communities from peatlands in Department of Meta, Colombia - 0116_SJ02_MP02_20_MG | ecosystem: Environmental > Terrestrial > Soil > Wetlands > Peat | place...
AAAGGGTCGAATGGAAGGAAAACGTTCTGAAAAAGTAGCAGACCTGATCCAAAAAGAAATCTCTCAAATGCTGGTGAAATCGGTCAAAGATCCCCGCATCGGCTTTGTCACGATCACCAGGGTGACTGTTTCCGAAGACTGCCGGTCTGCAAGGGTCTATTACAGTGTGGCCGGGACCGAGGCAGAGAGGGAAAGTTCGATGAAGGGTCTGGAGAGCGCCAAAGGGTATGTCAGGAAGGAGCTGGGTCGTCGCATCCGGCTGAGATACACGCCGGACATTACGTTTCAATTCGATCCTTCCATCGAGTATGCGATTCATATGGAGGAGTTGATCCAGAACATTCATCAGGGAAAGGAGCCCCATGGGGAAGGGGATTGACGGTCTTCTCATCGCCGATAAGCCTGAGGGGATCACCTCGCTCGATGTGGTCAGGGAAGTCAAGCATCGATTCGATGTGGAGAGGGCAGGCCATATCGGGACCCTCGATCCTTTTGCCACGGGTGTCCTGCCCGTTGCCATGAACGAAGGGACGAAACTGGTTCCATTCCTGGCAGAAGGTCCAAAAGACTATCAGGTGACGCTCCGACTCGGAGAGGAGACGACCACCGATGATTGGACCGGCCAGGCGGTCATGAGACGGGAATGGGAGGGACTCGTCCCCGAAGAGATCGCAGCTCTTATTCATACTTTTTGCGGAAAGATGCTTCAGATCCCTCCCATGTTTTCAGCTGTCAAAATGCAAGGGAGGCCTCTTTACAGGTTAGCCAGAAGAGGGATCGAGGTCGAGCGAATAGAGAGAGAAGTAGAGATTTACCGGATTCAAGTGGAAGAGATTGAGCTCCCGCTTGTTCGTTTCAACGTTTCCTGTTCGAAGGGAACTTATATCCGTGCTCTGGGAAGGGACATCGGAAGAAAGTTGGGATGCGGGGCTCACGTCCTCCGTCTGAGAAGGGTGCGGAGCGGGCCTTTCATTCTGGAACAAGCGATTTCCTGGGAGAGGTTGACAAGTCTTTCCACGACCGATGCCCTCGATCCCTGGCTGATTTCCTTGAGTGCGGCTTTGCCTGATTTGCCCGAGGTCATCGGGGACGAACGATTGGTCAAGAAGGTGCGTTTTGGAAAAGAAATGATGGTCCAGGATCTACCTCCCCAGTCTCTTCCAACCCTCAAAAAGGGGGAGTGGCTCAAGATGTCTTCTCTCAGGGAAGGGTTGGTGGCCATCTTAAGATCGGAAGTGAAAGGATCGGATGTTCCTCGGGCAGATATGGAACGGGTGACCCTTCGCCCGTTAAGGGTATTCCGGCCCCAGGAATAATATCCTACAAGCCGTCACGGTTACTCTATAAGGAGGAATTTCATGACACTCGTCCAGGAGAAGAAAAAAGAGATCATCGAGCAGTTCAAAAGCCACGAGCGGGACACAGGCTCTCCAGAGGTTCAAATCGCTCTTCTCAGCGAAAGAATTCGATATTTGACAGAGCACTTCAAGGTACACCAGCGAGACCATCACTCCCGCAGGGGTCTTCTCAAATTGGTCGGGCAGCGGCGGAGACTGCTCAATTATCTGAAAGAAAACAAAGTAGATCGATATCGAACGGTCATCGATAGGTTGGGTCTACGGAAATAGTACGATACGTTATAAGTGAAAAGGAGTAAAGAGATCTCTATGAGTCTAATGCGACAGATCGATTTTGGAGGAAGGCCCTTTTCCATCGAAACCGGGAAAGTGGCAAAACAGGCGAATGGTTCGGTGATCGTTCAATATGGAGAGACGGTCGTCCTGGTGACGGCTGTGGCATCCGAAAAGAAGCGGGAACGCCTCGATTTCATCCCCCTTACAGTGAACTATTTAGAAATGACGTATGCCGCCGGCAGGATCCCGGGAGGCTTCTTTAAAAGGGAAGGGAGACCCACCGACCGTGAAACCCTGATCTCGCGTTTTATTGATCGACCCTTAAGGCCCCTTTTTCCGAAAGGGTTCCAAAATGAGGTCCAGATCATCGCCACCGTCCTCTCGGCCGACCAGGACAATGATCCTTCCATCCTCGGAATGATCGGGGCCTCCGGCGCACTCTCTCTCTCCGATATCCCTTTCGACGGTCCAATTGCCGGAGCAAAAGTGGGCCGGATTGACGGAGAATTCGTCCTCAACCCCACCCATGAGGAATTGGAGATGAGCGACATCGATCTCTTTGTGGCGGGAAGTGAACATGCCATCATTATGGTCGAAGGAAGTGCCAAGGAGGTCAAGGAAGAGGAGATTCTGGACGCAATTTTATTCGGCCATCGATCCTTGAAGCCGGTCATTGCTCTCCAGCAAGAGATGAAATCGGCCGCAGGGGCAACCCCTCGGGAGTTTGAACTCCAAAGGCCAGAAACGACTCTTTACGAGAAGGTAAGCGCTTTCGCCCAGGAGAAGCTAAGAGAGACTTTTCAGATTACGGAGAAAGGGAAGCGAAGAGAGGGTTTGGAGGAGATCCTTCAGTCAACTTTTCAGGAGATCGGAGCCGAAGACGAACCTTCACAGCAGATGGTCAGGGTTGCCTTCGAGGAGGTCTATCGCAGACTGGTTAGAAAATTGATTTTGGAAAAGAAACAGAGAATCGACGGAAGAGGGCTCTCGGAAATTCGCCCCATTGCCTGCGAGGCGGGAATCCTGCCCAGGACGCACGGCTCGGCTCTTTTCACGCGTGGAGAGACTCAGGTGCTGGCAGTGGTTACCTTCGGGACCTCTGAAGACGAGCAGAAGATTAATTCCCTGACCGGAGAAACTTACAAGTCCTTTATGCTCCATTACAATTTTCCTCCTTTCTCTACTGGAGAGGTTTCTCCACTGAGGTCGCCCAGCCGGAGAGAAATTGGACATGGCGCCCTGGCAGAAAGAGCGATCTTGCCCGTTCTTCCTTCTAACGAAAATTTTCCCTATACCATTCGAATCGTCTCAGAGGTGCTGGAATCAAATGGCTCGTCCTCCATGGCCACGGTGTGCGGGTCAAGCCTCTCGCTCATGGACGCAGGGGTTCCGGTTAAGGCTCCCGTAGCCGGCATCGCGATGGGGCTCATCGTGGAAGACGGAGAGAGTATTGTTCTCTCAGACATCCTCGGGGATGAAGACCATCTGGGGGATATGGATTTCAAGGTGGCGGGCACTTCTGAAGGGGTAACAGCCATCCAAATGGATATCAAGGTCCGGGGTATCTCGAAAGAAATCATGAGAAAAGTGCTCGATCAAGCAAGGGAGGGCAGGTTGCATATTCTGAATAAAATGAACGAGACGATCTCAGAACCCCGAAAAGATCTCTCACGGCATGCTCCTCGGATCGTCAGCATCCAGGTGAAGCAGGAGAAGATTCGGGATGTCATTGGCCCGGGGGGCAAGAACATTCGAGCCATTGTCGACCAAACGGGTGTCAAGGTGGACGTAGAAGATTCCGGATTGGTGAAGCTGGCCTCTCCGAACTACGAGTCCATCGAGAAAGCTATCTATATGATCAAAAGGCTCACACAGGAGGTCGAGGTAGGGGCCCTCTATAACGGAAAAGTCGTACGAATTCTGGGATTTGGTGCGATTGTCGAGCTTTTTCCGGGTACCGACGGCCTCGTGCATATCTCCCAGTTGGCGGAGAGCCACGTGAAGGAGGTCTCGGATATTTTGAAAGAAGGGGATGAGGTACTCGTCAAGGTGATCGATATCGACCCGCAGGGACGAATTCGTCTGAGCCGCAAGGCGGCCTTGAGAGAAACAAAGCAGGGTGCAGGCGAAAAGGGTAGGGAGGAGCGAAAGGAATAAAAGGGAATGGAAGCCGAGACGAAGAAGATACAAACATCCGTTAATTCGTCATGGATTGATACGGGTTCCGGATATCAGAAGACTATTCTCGACAATGGTATTCGAGTCATTACCGAAGAAATTCCTTATCTCAGGTCGGTGTCCATTGGCGTCTGGGTGATCACCGGGTCGAGAGATGAACAACCGCATGAAAACGGCATCTGCCATTTTATTGAACACCTTCTCTTCAAAGGAACAGAAAAGAGGACGGCTTTCGACATCGCCAAAGAGATTGATTCTGTTGGCGGAACGCTGAACGCCTTTACGGGCAGGGAATACACGTGCTTTTACGCCAAGGTGATCGACAAGAACCTGGCCCTCGGCATCGACCTTCTCTCAGACATTTTTCTCCACTCCGTCATGGAGGTGAAGGACGTCGAGAAGGAAAGGATGGTGATCCTCCAGGAGATCAAGATGGTGGAAGATACACCCGATGACTATATCCACGATCTTTTCAACCGGGCCTGTTGGCGAGACCATCCCTTGGGCTTTCCGATTTACGGGACATCCGAGCTTGTTCAATCCTTCGACCGTGACAAACTATATCGTTTTTTCAAAGAGAACTACCCGCCTGACCGAATTATTATCTGCGCGGCCGGAAATCTAAAACACCAGGAAGTGGTTGACCAGATCGGCGCGACATTCGGCCAGATTCCAAAATCTGCTAAACCGACGGAAAGGAGCAAACCCGATCCCAACGCCGCGACCCATAGCTGGAAGCGCGACCTGGAGCAGGTTCACTTTTGCCTGGGCACCCGGGGGCTTCCATACAATCATTCCCTCCGGTTTACCTCGTACGTCTTAAACACGATTCTGGGCGGAGGAATGAGCTCGAGACTTTTTCAGGAGATCCGTGAGAATCGCGGCCTGGCCTATTCCGTTTACTCCTATCTTCCCACCTACATCGACACAGGACTGGTCGTCGTTTACGCGGGGACCAACGAGAGCTCTTTTCGAGAGGTCATCGAGCTGGTTCTCAAAGAGTTCGACCATCTCAAGAAGGAACCTTTGAAACACGAAGAGTTAGAAACCGCAAAGGAACAGCTGAAAGGAAACCTCCTCCTCAGCCTGGAGAGCTCTGACAATCTGATGACCCGCCTGGCGAAGAACGAGATCTATTTCAAGACCTTCCTCCCTGTCGGAATGATCCTCAAAGGGATCGATCAGGTAGAGGAAGGAACCGTTCGATCTTTAGCGCGCGACATCTTCGATGAACGCTTTTTTTGCTTGACCGTCCTCGGCCCGATGAACGGGAATGATTTGGATCAGATCCCCTGGGAGGGCAAGGAGCGAAACCAACCTGCTCCGAAGGCAGGGTCTCAACAATGAAAATCTACTTCAAACGTTTGAGAAAAGTCCCTTGCGCGCCCCTCCCCCAGTACATGACCCCAGGCGCCTCGGGAATGGACCTCTTCGCCTCGCTTGAAAAGGAGATCACCCTGGAACCCGGGGAGAGAAAAATCATTCCGACAGGGATTGCCGTGGCCATCCCCGAGGGGTATGAAGGCCAAGTTCGACCCCGGAGCGGGTTGGCCATCCAGAAAGGGATCGGCCTTGTCAATGGACCGGGAACGATCGACTCAGACTATCGCGGGGAGATTGGCGTCCTTCTGATCAATTTTGGAAAAGAGCCATATACCATCCGTCACGGGGAGAGAATTGCTCAGATGGTGATCTCTGAAGTTCATCGTGCAACTTTGGAAGAAGTAAATGACCTCCCGGCGACCCAGAGACAGGGAGGGGGATTTGGTCACACAGGGTTCTAAGGAGAGAGTGCACACAATGATTTGAGCGAAGAAAGCAGAGGCAACGGTCACCTCTGCTTTTTATTTGGCTCCTGCCATTTCAAGGAGATTGTACGGTATTCATGATGGAAGGAAGATACGGGCGGGAGCAGACAGTCAGGCTCCTCAGCTTTAGAATGCGGTCATTTAGAGGTGTGGATGATCGAGCCCCTTGTAAATGCAATCTTTTCTTAAGCTCGTAGCCCGGTAGCTGACCGATAAAAGGTTTCCGCTCTAAAGCTTCGTCACCTGACCACCTGCTCCGCCCTGTTGAGAGTGCGCTCTTCTTCGTTGCGAAGAGTTTCAAGATAAGAAGGCAAGGGTTGGAAGAAGTTAGCAGTTAGGAAATACGAATTAGGAAATAGGCATGGATGAATTATTGGACCGGTTTCTTCATTACCTCATCGTTGAAAAAGGGCTTTCCAGAAATACCATCGACGCCTATAGCCATGGGTTGACTCGATTCCTCAATCATCTGAAGGAAAACAGGGTCCCGGAAATCCGTGAGGTGAGCAAATTCCATATCAGGGGTTTTCTCCTGGCCCTGAGAAGGAAGAACCTTAACACAAAGAGTATTGCGAGAGACCTGGTCGCCATTCGTACCTTCTTCCGATTTTTGATTCAAGAAGGCATTCTGGAGTCCAATCCCGTTGAGGAGTTAGAATCACCGAAGGTAGACAGAACGCTTCCCGACATCTTGACGTTGAAGGAGATCGAGCAGATTCTCGAGCAGCCCGATCTTCAGACTCCTCTGGGAATAAGGGACAGGGCAATGCTGGAGATGCTTTACGCCACAGGGATGAGGGTCTCCGAACTGACGCAGCTTCCGACGCACCAGGTTAACCTCGAAGGAGGATATGTGCTCGTCTACGGGAAAGGTTCGAAGGAGAGGATTATTCCGCTCGGAAGCGAGGCGTTGAAGTGGATTGCCGCTTACTTAAAGACCGCCCGCGTATCCCTGTCGAAGGGGAAAGACAGCGCATCGCTTTTTGTCAACCGTTCGGGGAAGGGGATGAGCCGGCAGGGGTTCTGGAAGAGCCTCAAAGGTTATGCGCGAAAAGCCGGCCTTCGAAAAAGGATCACCCCTCACCTCCTTCGCCACTCCTTTGCGAGCCATCTCTTGGAGAGGGGGGCGGATCTTCGTTCCGTCCAGATGATGCTCGGTCATGTGGACATCTCGACCACCCAGATCTATACGCATGTGGCCGGAGAGAGGTTGAAGAAAATCCACAAACAATACCACCCGAGAGGTTAATGTGAGAATAACCGAATATGCTTGTCCAGCTGATGCATCTATTTTTGCCTACAAGGAGGTTAGGATGAGAAAGCTAAGACTGGTTTCATTAATTATGGTACTAAGTTTGGTTTTATGGGGGAGCATTTTAGCTCAAGGTGAGGAAGTTTCGATTACCGAGCAAAACGTAGCACAGTTGCGGGGTGCATGGAAAGGAGAATGGAAATCAAGGTTAAGGATGAGAGGAGGGACATGGGAATGGGTAACCAATGCGGCTGAACTAATCGTGGAAAACAATCCAGCGCCCTTAAAGGCCACGGTTAAAATTCAACGTGCGACGAGTGGTGAAGATTATGTGTACCCCAACGGCATTGGATCAATTGAAGGGGGTAAATTATTGATTAAGTGGGTAGGAGGGCGGCAAGCCCTTTTGAGTTTAGATATATCAAAGGACGAAATGAAACTTTCCGGAGATATGACTGTGAATTATATGGGGCAGCCAGCTACTCTTCAGCTTAAATTTGTAAAAGGAAAAGAGTAGTCTCAATTTTTATTTCTTTAGTGCGTCAACTGGATAAGCATATAACCAAATTCCAAGCACCAATAATCAGACGATGACAGAAAATTCAATGACCAATAACCGAAAAGGTTTTAGTTGGTTATTGGAGCTTGTTTGGGATTTGGGATTTGACAATCGGAATTTGATCTATGGATGTCATCACCACTCATACCAATGCCGATTTTGATTCCCTGGCTTCCATGCTGGCCGCCAAGAAGCTCTATCCTCATGCGGTCTTGGTCTTTCCAGGCTCCCAGGAGAGAAGCCTGCGTGATTTCTTCATCCATTCCGCCGTCTATGCCTTCGAGGTGGAGCGGATCAAGAATATCGATCTCCAGCAAGTAAGGCGATTGATTTTGGTCGACACTCGTCAAATCAGCCGGATCGGGAAGTTTTCAGAGATCCTATCCAAACCCGGTTTGGATATTCACCTCTATGACCATCACCCTCCCTCCTCCGAGGACCTTCACGGGTCCCTGGAGGTGATCTCAGAGGTCGGGGCAACGGTGACCCTTCTTCTCGATATCCTTCAAGAGAAGGAAATCGAGATCACACCCGATGAGGCCACGGTGATGATGCTCGGGATCTATGAAGATACAGGGAACTTGACCTTTCCTTCAACCAGAGAGGAGGATTTCAAAGCCGCTGGGTATCTCGTCCGCAAGGGAGCGAACCTCAGCGTCCTGGCGAATCTGATCACCAAAGAACTGACGGCAGAACAGGTCTTCTTGTTGAACGATCTGATCCAATCCGCTACCCGGTACAACTTTCACGGGATCGACGTCGTCATTGCCCAGGCTTCTGTGGATCGGTATGTGGGCGATATTGCCGTCCTGGTCCATAAGTTGAAAGATATGGAAAACCTGGACGCCCTCTTCGTTTTGGTCAGGATGGAGGACCGTATCTATCTGATCGGAAGGAGCCGCCTCGAAGAGGTGAACGTCTCAGAAATCGTAGGCGAGTTCGGAGGAGGGGGGCACCCCACTGCCGCCTCCGCAACGGTAAAGGGAATAGCCCTCGTAGAGGCCCATGACCGGTTGATCAAAGCGCTGAAAGAGATGGTTAGGCCCAAAAAGGTGGCCAGGGATGTCATGGTCTACCCTGTGAAGACCATTGAGCTGGAACGAACTCTAGAGGAAGCCGGGGAGATAATGACCCGGTATAACGCGGCAATCCTTCCTGTTGTACAGGATGGAAAAGTGATTGGTTTGATCTCCAAGCAGGTCGTGGAGAAGGCTGCGTATCACGGTTTGAAAAGCTTTCTGGCAAAGGATTACATGACGACTGAGTTTTCGGTTGTCTCCCCTGAGACTCCTTTTTCCCGTGTCCAGGCTATCATCATCGAGCAGAGCCAGAATCTCCTTCCTGTCATTGAAAAGGATCGGTTGGTGGGAACGATTTCTGCCGCCGAGATTATGCGGATCCTCCAAGAGGAGATGATGAAGTCGGAGACGGGGACTTCCGCCTTTGAGAGTCAGCCCCTCTACGGTCGCAAAAGGATGCTTTCCAAACTGATGAAGGAACGTTTTCCCGAACCTCTTTACAACCTGTTGATGGAGTTCGGCAAGACGGGGGATGAATTGGGGTACTCCGTCTATGCTGTCGGCGGGTTTGTCAGAGATCTTTTACTGAAAGTGGAAAACTTCGATGTGGACGTTGTGGTGGAGGGGGATGGCATCCGACTGGCTGAAGCTTTTGAAAAGAAGTCCCCCTGCCGAATTCGGACGCATAAGAAATTCGGGACAGCGATCATCGTCCTTCCTGACGGGTCGAAGGTGGATGTGGCTACCGCCCGCTGGGAGTTTTATGATTCTCCGGCAGCCCTTCCCACTGTGGAAAGGGCGTCGATCAAGACGGACCTCTACCGCAGGGACTTCACCATCAACACCCTGGCCATTCAGCTCAACCCAAAATCGTTCGGAGAGCTGATCGACTTTTTCGGGGGGGTGAAGGATATCAAGGAAAAACTGATCCGGGTCCTTCACAACCTATCGTTTGTCGAAGACCCCACCCGGGTCTTTCGGGCCATTCGTTTTGAACAGCGTTTTGGATTCCATATTGGAAAACATACCCAGAATCTGATGAAAAACGCCGTCAAGATGGGTTTTTTGGAACGCCTCTCCGGGGGACGCGTTCTCTCCGAGATCATCCTCATCCTTCAGGAGGAAGACCCCCTTCCCGCTCTGAAACGGATGAGGGATTTCAACCTCTTTCATTTTCTCCACCCTGCACTCAGGCTTGACGAGCACGGGGAGGTTCTTTTTGAACAGATCCGACATGTCATCTCTTGGTTCGACCTCCTTTTCCTGGAGCAACGATATGACCGTTGGCTGATCTATTTTTACGGGCTCATTGATTCCTTGAAAGAAGGAGAGAGAGAAGCGCTTTGTCAAAGATTGTCCATGAATGAGAAGCTTACAAAAAAGGTGCTGGAAGGAAAGGGTCAGACGGATCAAACGCTTCTGCAAATTCTCTCTTGGATTCAAACGGAACGACAACCGAAGCCGTCAGAAATTTATGACGTCCTTGATCCTCTTTCTACTGAATCGAAACTCTTTATGATGGCCAAGACCACCCAGGTGGCGACCCGCCGTTATATCTCGGCGTATTTCACACAACTAAAGGATACAAAACCCCTCTTAAAAGGAAAAGATCTGATCCAGATGGGAATGAAATCGGGTCCTTTGATCAAAAAGATCTTGGCCGGGTTGCTCAAGGCGAGATTGGACAAACAGGTAATCAGCCGTCAGGACGAGATGGATTATATCTCGAAGGCCCAGGGGTTGGAATAATGGCGGAAGACGCTTTACATTCAGAGGGAAGAGACAATTATACCTTCCGATTAGAGGGATTTGAAGGGCCCCTGGACCTGTTGCTCCATCTCATCCAGAAGAACGAATTGGATATTTTCAATATCCCGATTGCCCTCATCACGGAGCAGTATTTAGAGTATCTCCGATTGATGAAGGTGCTCAACTTGGATATTGCCGGAGAGTATCTCCTGATGGCCTCCACGCTTCTTCACATCAAATCGAGGATGTTGCTCCCCAAGTCTTCAGGGGGGGAAGAGGAGGAAGAGGAAGATCCAAGGGCAGAACTGGTCCGTAGGCTTTTGGAGTATCAGAAGTATAAACAAGCAGCAGCGGAGCTCGAAAAAAGGCCCTTGTTGGACCGGGATGTCTTCGTCCGGCTGGTCGCCGGAGAGCCCGAACTGGAACCAGAGGAAGAAAGAATCGAGGTGAATCTTTTCGAACTCTTGGAGGCCTTCCGGAAGGTTCTCGAAAGAGTCAAACCAGAGACCTTCCATCAAGTCGTCTTGGAACACATCAGCGTTCAGGATAAAATCCAAGAGATTCTGACACTGCTCGAAAGAGAAAACCGGAGCATGGCATTCCATCGTCTTTTTCCTGAGCAGGCCTCGCGGCAAGTTGTCGTCATCACGTTGCTGGCTATCCTTGAACTGGTTAAGATGAGACGCATTCGGATTTTCCAACTGGCTCCTTTTGAAACAATCCGAATATCGCCCTTTTGATGGAGAATAACGCTATGCGGGTAGCGCCTGCCCGCACGAAGCCTTTCGGCGAAGGCAGGCAAAGCGCTTAGCTTTTTTAAAACAGGAGGAACCCATGAAACGAAAACGAATCTTCCTTGGTTTAGGTGCCATTGCCGCACTTCTCATTTTTTTCTTCGGTATTCTTTCCCTCATTGGAGGTTCTTTGGGGGGGAAATCGAGCCGACTGGCCTTTGGAGATAAGATTGCCATTGTGGAAGTGAAAGGAGTGATCGCCCAATCCTCTGGAGTCATTGAAGAGCTCCAACAATATGTTGACGACAAAGATGTCAAGGCCATCATCCTGAGGATTGATTCTCCGGGCGGGGGGGTGGGCCCGTCGCAAGAGATCTACCGGGAGGTGATGAAGATCAGGCCAAAGAAAAAAGTGGTGACTTCCATGGGGTCTGTGGCCGCGTCCGGAGGCTATTATATCGCTAGTGCCTCTGATCTCATCGTGGCAAATCCCGGGACGATCACCGGTTCGATTGGCGTCATCATGCAATTCTCCAATTTTGAAGAACTCCTCAAAAAGATCGGGATCAAAGGAGTGGTGCTCAAAAGTGGGGAGCATAAAGATATCGGCTCTCCTTTCCGCGAGATGACCCCGGAAGAGAAAAGAATCATGCAGGAAGTCCTCGATAACGTTCATCAGCAATTCATTCAGGCTGTGGCGGACGGCAGAAAGCTGGATCGAGCGAAGGTGGCTGAGATCGCTGATGGTCGAATCCTGACTGGCGAGCAGGCGAAGAATCTGGGTCTGGTTGACCAGATGGGAAATCTTCAGGATGCGATCGAGATCACTGCTAAAATGGTGGGTATCTCGGGAAGGCCGAACGTTATCCATCCCAAAAGGAGACTTTCGATTTGGGAGCTTTTGATGAGGGACATGGCTTCTGCGATCATCGATGTGTTGAACGAGAAAGGGTATGATTTAAGCTCTGCCCTTCAGATTAAGTAGGACTACCGCGTTTGCATGAGTTCGGCAATCTTTTTCATATCCTCCCAGACCTCCCTCTTTCGTTCAGGATTCCTCAACAAAAAGGCGGGATGATAGGTGGGAATTACCTTGATTCCATCAAGATCAAAAAGCCTGCCACGGAGGGCTGTGATCTTCGTGTCGGTCTTAAGTAGAGTTTGTGCAGAAAAAGTTCCTAAAGCACAGATGATTTTGGGTTGAATTAGGGTGATTTGCTTCATCAAAAAGGGATGGCAGCTCTGGATCTCATCAGGCTCTGGATTTCGATTTTGTGGAGGTCGGCACTTGACGACGTTGGTAATGTAAACCTTCTCTCTCGGAAGGTTGATCGATTGAAGGATTTTCGTTAAGAGTTGACCAGCCTTCCCCACGAAAGGTCTTCCCTGAAAGTCTTCATCATACCCGGGACCTTCCCCGATAACCATCAAGCTTGACTCTTCATTGCCCTCGCCAAACACAATCGTCCGTCTTGCCCGATGAAGCTTGCATCTCTTGCAATCCCCTAACTCTTTCCGCACCTCTTCCAGAGTCATCACGTGAGACGAACTGGGTTCATGAGCTTCTGTTTCAGAAGCGACGAGAGAATGGATCCCGATCCCCGTGAGGTACTCGAGATAAGATTTAAGATCCTGAATTATCTCGCCAATTTCTTCATCCATTGACTCCATTCCTCCAATAGATTTCAAATATCCTTTTCCCGCGTCCCTTGTTAAGAAATGCAGAAAACACGTTTTCTAAAAGAGCAAACTCATAGATGCTCCTCTGATTCAAATGATTATCGATGGCTTGATGGCTCAACAGGCATTGTATTTTATCCCCCGGGTGGCGAATCCCACAAAGATTCAATCGAAGGAAGGCCACCTCCGGGACAAAGCTCTCTAGGAACTTCATATCACCACTTTTTGGAAACCGTATTTCATAATTACTGCAAATAGGTTTAGGGTCGTGTCGTTGGATTGTCGTTGAAGAAAGCAATAAAGGGATACTAACCAGCCCTCATTTCAATTATCAAATAACATTGTCCTTGTCAAACAAAAACCACTCTTTTCAAAAACATTTTTTGTTTCCCAATTTGTTCTTTATCATTCTTGCCAAACGGAAATTAAGGGGGCTAACCGCGTTTATCTTGGCGCAAGAAAGGGAAGGTGAAGCGGCGCGAAGACCAACGAAAGGCGAAGGGTTTAATCCGGAGAAATACGGAATGATTTTTTGCCCCGATTGTAAAGGTTCTGGCAAATCCCCTACTGACGTTAAGCGAATTCATGTTTGCAAGGTTTGCGGAGGGTTCGGAGAAGCCCCCGCAGGCCCCGCCGATGGGCGGAGAAATTGACAAACCTAACTCCGTCATAGAAAATTCGAGCCGGCCCAATTCTCATTCTGCAACGTATAATGTCCCTTTCGACAGAATAACATTAATGGGAGAAAATACCGCTAACAAAACTTTCAACCGAGGTCTGAAGCTTTAGGTTTTCAGTCCAGAGGTGGGTGGCAATGAGGAAACATGGAAAGCTATTTCGTCGTCCTGATTGCCTTACCGGAGGTCGACCCGCTAAAGCCCCAAGTATGTCTTACGAACCACCTCGTCTTGAAGCAATTGCTCGGCGGACCCTTGGGCGATAATTTTTCCGGAGGACAGGACATAGTTGCGGGAAGCCATTTTGAAAACCGTACTCACATCCTGCTCGACGAGCAAGACGGTGATACCTAACTTGCTAATGTCTCCGATCTTCTGAAATACCTCCGCACGCAAAATGGGGGCCAGTCCCGTCGAGGGCTCGTCGATGCACAGCAGTTTGGGTCTGGACATCAACGCCCTGCCGACAGCGAGCATTTGCTGCTCCCCGCCGGAGAGCGTCCCGGAGATCTGATCTGTTCGATTCTTTAACACAGGAAACAGTTGATATACCTTCCCTAAGTTATTCTGAACTTCGTCCTTATCCTTCATGAGATAAGATCCGACCATGAGATTATCAATCACCGTCATCTCTCGGAACGGCCTTCGTCTCTCTGGGCAGAGGATAAGGCCTCGCTTCACGATTTCATGGGCAGGCACCTGATCGATTCGTTCTCCATCAAATGTTACCGTCCCCTCCAAAATCACGTCACCGCGCGTTGACCTGCGAGTCAGCTCCCTTTCCCAGGCCACCAATCCGGTGATGGCTCTTAGCAGGGTCGATTTTCCAGCCCCATTGGGGCCCACAAGGCTGACCAGTTCGCCTTTGTCTACTCCCATGCTCAAGTGGTTAATGAGCATGGCCTTGTCATACCAAACCGATAAATTGGCAACTTCAAGCAGCACGTCTAATTACCTCCTCCGCCGAGGTAGGCCTGAATCACTTCAGGATTCTTAACGATTTCATCGGGTGTTCCGTCGGCAATGAGGGTTCCGAAATTCAAGACGATAATACGATCCACGATCTTCATTAGCCACTGAAGCTGATGTTCGACGATGATCATGGCGGGTCCTTCACTGTGCAATCGGCCGAAGCGGCCACCCTTATGTAGACGCTTAATGGATTTTGCCATAAGCTCCGTCTCAGCGGGGCTCAATCCCCCGAAGGGCTCATCGAGGAGGAGCAATTCCGGCTCTGTGGCCACGGCCCGCGCCACTTCCAGTCTCTTCAGGTCACCCTGTGAAAGCGTAGAGGCTTTTTCCCGTGCCATGTCCGAAATACCTGCAAATTCCAGGGCATCCATTGCTTTTGCCTCCAACCGCTTGACCCATTCTCCCCTCTTCATGGCACGCGGGCACATACAGGAAACCATGACGTTGGCGATGATAGGGAGGCGCCGGAAGGGTCTCATGTTCTGGAAGGTGCAGGCGACACCCATATTGACGATGCTCCAGGTCTTGCGGCCCGCGATTTCCTTTCCCATGAAACGGACGCTTCCACTGTCCGGTTTCAGAATGCCGGTGATCAGCCGCAGCAGTGTGGTCTTGCCAGCGCCGTTCGGCCCGATCAAGCCCAGAATCTGATCCCTTTCCATAGAGAAACTGACGTCGTTGACCGCCTGAAGGCCGCCGAAGGTTTTGGTAAGGCCCTTAATTTCAAGGAACGACGGATTCATATCAGCCTTCGCTTTCTTCTCTCAATTCCCTGCGCGAAACCTTCCCTACGTCCGTCTTTGGAAGCTCCCCTCTGAATTCAATGATCTTGGGAACTTTGTAGTGGGCGAGATTCTTTTTGCAAAACTCAATGATCTCCTCCTCAGAAATTCTGCCCCTGGCTTCGCTTTCCAGAACCACGTAGGCCTTGATGAGATTGCCCACCTTTGGGTCGGGTACTCCCACGACGCCAGCGGCCTTAATCTGAGGATGCTGGTAAAGGACCTCCTCAACATGCCTCGCGAAGACCGAATACCCCTTATACTTGATAAGATCTCTTTTCCGGTCGAAGAAGTGGAAATAACCATCCTCATCCATGCTGACAATATCTCCGGTTCTGAGCCACTTCTCCCCGTCCATTTCGATCAACGATTGGCGGGTTTCCTCCTCCCGTTTCCAATAGGCTTGCATGATGTTCGGCCCGCTCAGAATCATTTCTCCAACCTCGCCAGGAGGCAGGTAATTGGTTCCTTCGTATTCGACAATCGCGGCCTTTACGCCCGGTATCGGCACTCCGAAAGAAGTCTTCTTGGGTTTGAGATAAGGGTTGCCGTGGCTAACGCCAGTAGTTTCGGTCATCCCATACCCCTCATAAATCTGCGACCCCGTTCTTCTCTCCCATGCATCAATGGTCGATTCATGAAGTGTATCCGCACCACAGGCGATCAACTTAAGCTTCTTCCAATTGACTCTGTCTGTTTTTTCATATTCTTTGAGGTATTCGAACATGGTGGGGACACCGTTAAACGTGGATGCCTTATACCTTTCCATGGCCGATAGGATATCATCGATGTCGGGTGTGGTAAAGAGAACCATCGTGAAACCCCGGCAAAGACTCGCGAGCATCACAACCACTTGACCATAGATATGGAAAAAAGGCAAAAAGGCCATGACCATTTCTTTGCCTTCTTCGAGGAAGGGCCAGAACGCTTTTCCCTGAGCGTACAGGGCCACCATGTTGTAGTGGTTAAGGACAGCTGCCTTGGGAAGACCCGTGGTGCCACCTGTATAGGGGAGGATGGCGATGTCCTTTTTCGGGTCGATGTCTACCTGAGGAGGCTTGGGGGGATACTTCTTGATGAGCTCCTCGAAATCAAGGAGACCGGCCTGAGCCATCTGCTCGGGGGTAGGGACTTGAAGGTCGGCATAGTCCTTTCCCAGCATCCCCCTACCCAAAACCTTCTTGAGCGTGGGCAAGTATTCAAGAACACTGGTGAGGATGACATTCTTCAAAGCGACGCCGGTTTTCTCCACATTATCATAGAGGATGTCCTGACAGATCAACGTCATCGCATCGCTGTCCTGGAGCTGATGCTTAATTTCATGGCTGGTGTAAACAGGGCTGATGGGGGTTACCTTAGCACCGATTCTCAAAGCCGCGAAGTACCCGATGACATACTGTGGGCAATTCAGGAGGTAGAGGGCCACCGTGTCCCCTTTCTTCACTCCTAAATCTGCAAGGGCTGTGGCAAAACGGTCGATGAGCTCTTTTAGTTTTGTATAACTGATCTCTTTCCCGTAGAAAATTAATGCGGACTTCTTGCCGTATTTTTCCACTACCTGATTAAAAAGGTCGGGAACGGATACGTTGGGTATGTCCACGGTCTCAGGGACACCTTCCGGATAGTACTTCAACCAGGGTTTTGAAGCATAGATTTCTTTTGCGTTCATTTCCTTGTCCTCGCTCTTTTCTTATCTTTCCAAGGGTGCCGTACACACGCGGCATGTATGACGTGTGGCGATATTCCTGATTTTGCACCGGGGGCATTCCTTTTCTATCTTGTCCCGCAGCCAATGAAAAAGCCCCTCGGGCATATAGAGAAGAATCAGCAACACTACAACTGCAAATATCAATGTCCGGTAGTTTTGCACAACACGTAAAAACTCCAGCAAGGGAAAAAGGACGAATACCGCTCCAATCGGACCGTAGATGGTCACAATCCCACCGAAGATAGCCCAGATGACCACCGTAAAAGACATGGACACTTCGAGGGTTGAAGGTCCTGCGATCCTCATAAAATGTGCATAGAGCCCGCCGGATATCCCGGCAAAAAAACCGCTGAGGCTGAAGGCCAAAAGTTTATAACGGGTCGTGTTGACTCCGGCGGCCCTGACAGCCACTTCATCCTCCCGGATGGCATGGAAAATAATCCCGGTATCGGAGTCGGTGATCTTCCACATGATGGTGCACAGGCCAAGCATCAGCACGGTGACGGTATAGTAATCCGTGACCCGCGACTGGGTCAGCCGAGCAATTCCTGAGATTCCGAGTTCTCCACCCGTGAGGTTAGGGAAAGCAAAAACGAGGCCCATCAGGACGATGGGAAAGGCAAGGGTGGTCAGGGCCAGATACGTGCCTCTGAGCCTGAGGCAGGGTATCCCTATGATCAGGCCTGATAGAACCGCGCACAGCGCGCCAAGAGGGATACTGCCCCACGGAGGGATATTGGCACGCAGATTGAGCAACGCTGCGCCGTAGGCCCCCACTCCAAAGAACAGAGCATGCCCGAAGTTCATTTGGCCGGTAAACCCGGAAAGCAGATCCCAGCTCGCAGCCAATATGGCATAAATACTAGTGAGGATGAAGATGCGCAGGAGGTAGGGATCTTTGGTAAACACAGGCAAGAGGAGCAGGAAAAGAAAAAACAGCACGACGACGACGCGGGATGGGAGAACAAGCACTTCGTTTTTGACTACGGTAAACAGTTTTCTTAAATAAAACAGAACCAGTTCCATGTCTACCTTTCTTCCTCGAAGGAAACGCCGAAGAGGCCTTCCGGCCGTATGAGCAATACCAGGATCATAATGCAGAGGGCCACCGGACTCTTCAAATAGGCGCCCATGGGAGCAAGAAAGACCACCAATGCTTCTGCAAAGCCCAGGATGTACGCTCCGATGAAGCTGCCCTTGAGACTGCCCAGCCCGCCTAACACGACAACTGCCATCATCATGATCAGCGGAGGTGTCCACATTTGTGGTTCAAGGATGGTGAGGGGTACGATGATGGCACCCGTGAATCCGGCCAACCCAACGGAGAGGCCCATGGTGATCATGGCCACCTGAGCTTCGTTAATCCCCATGAGGTTGGCCACTTCCCTGTCTTGAGCAGTAGAACGGATGGCCAAGCCCGTGTTGGTTCTCATCAGGAAGACCCACAGCACCACCAGAATGAACAAGGCGGCGCAGAAGGTCAGGAGCTGTTGATAAAAGATCTTTACCCCCAAGAGCTTAAAATACCCCCCGATGAGCGCGGGCACGCTCAAAAAGGTGCCCGTAAATATTAGAGACATAATTTCCTGAAAGATCATAGCCAAGGCAATGGTCGCTATCAGCACGGCACCTTCATGCTCTCGGATAGGGTTGATGAGGGCCTTGTAGGAGAGCATGCCTAAGAAGGTGACCAGAACAATGGCTGCGAGCATGCCCCAAACGGGATGAAGGCCCATCTTTTGGCTCGCAACATAGATGCAGTAAGCGGCCAACATGTAGAACGCGGTATGAGCGAAGTTTACGATACGGGCTACGCCGAAGATAAGTGAAAACCCAATGGCGAGAAGAGCGAAGGTACTCCCGTTGATAAGACCACCGATAACAATGTCTGCAATGAGGCCCATGTCACCTAATCGTCCGGAAACTTACGTTTCCGTGCCCGTTCAGCGCGTCTGCATAAATTTGAAGCAAATTTTAATTTGCCTAACCCCCCTTTGTAAAGAGGGATTAGGGGGATTTTCATCAACACCCTGAAGAGGGGTGAGTAGACGATAGAAAATCCTTATTTCTTGTACTTCTCGATCACCCAGGGAGGTAGCTTAATGGGAACAACTCCCTTATAGGTCACCTCCGGTGACTCCGGGGTCATCTTCCACTTGTAAGGCCAGACACCCATTATCTTGCC
>Ga0187770_10000509_pt1 | contig 18935 bp, 17 predicted proteins | sample 0116_SJ02_MP02_2_FD_133154 | JGI IMG/M metagenome (GOLD analysis project Ga0187770, IMG submission 133154) | Tropical peat soil microbial communities from peatlands in Department of Meta, Colombia - 0116_SJ02_MP02_20_MG | ecosystem: Environmental > Terrestrial > Soil > Wetlands > Peat | place...
ATATAAACAGGAGTTTTAAAAGATAATTTTCTGGATATATTTTTAAGTGGAAGCAGATAACGGTCCCCTTTTTCAACGATTTCAGACACGGGGTAATTAAGATCGAATGTACTCATGATATAAAGACAGTCTATGTTCCTTTTTTTAATTTCCCTGTAAATTGCTAATCCGGGAATTAAATGCCCCCCCGTCCTTCCGCCGCTTACTAAAGCCCTCATTTGCTCATCCCTGAAAAATTAATTTAGAATTTTATATATCACCTGCTAAAATAGCAAATATTCAGGGGCTATATTATAATTTTATGCTTCAGACCTTGCAGGAGGTTTTCAATGTTCAGAGTATTCATCCTGAGCGTCCTGATTTGTATCTTCACTTCTTCAATTTATTCGGAAACAGATGACTCTATTTGGAGTAACAGGGATAGTGCCGAGGGGTCAAAAAAAGCCTACGAGTATTACAAAGAATTATTCGGCAATGAAACAAATTATGAAAACGCATGGAAATTCGCACGTTCAGCTTTTTACTATGCTGATAATTATTTACAATTGAATGATATGAAAAAAAAGATATTCTCTGAAGCTAAAATCGCCTCCGAAATTGCCACTAATCTAGAACCTGAAAAAGTTGAGGGTCATTATTACCTTGCAATATGTGTAGGTTCCCTGGCTGAAGTTAGCAGTATTTTTGAAAACTTATCAGTCGCCGATATCATTATCAGAGAAGCAACAAAGGTCATCAACATAGACCCCTATTTTGATGATGGGGGTGGTTATATGCTCAGGGGACGTGTCTATCAAATGGCTCCGGCAATAATCAGTGTGGGTGACCGCCAGAAAGCGATCAAAGACTATGAAAAAGCGCTTGAATACGGACCTGATAATAGAACTTTGTACAGGTTTTATGCGGAACTTTTGATGGATTTTAACAGGAAAAAAGCGGCAGAAATAATAACAAGAGGGCTCAGTATTCCTCCGGCCCTTGAAGATGTAAGCCAGGATCATGAAGAAATCAAGATCCTGAAAAATCTCCAGAGTAAGCTTTAATATTACTGGAGCTCTGCTTTTTCAAGCGGGATAATTTTTGTTCCTTTATGGATTATTTTTAGACTTATCCTCTGCTTCTTAAGGGTTATTGCTATCTCGATCGGCGATTTCAGGTCATCTGTGCTGATATTTTCATGGAGCAAAAGTTCCGTCGAAGGAATTTCTATATATTTACTTATCGCCCTCGAGAGGGATCTCGCACCATACTTGCTTTCATATCCTTCGGCTATAATATAATTCCTTACTTCACTGCTAACCTTGAATTTGATTCCTTTCAGAGATAGATTGTCGTTAAGCTCGAAGATCATCCTGTCGAATATTTCATTGAGCACGGGTCCGTCAAGGGGATTGAATATTACAATATCGTCAATTCTGTTAAGGAATTCCGGTTTAAAATACTGTTTTAGTTCGTTAAATAGAAATTCCTTATTTTTATCATCTTTTGAGGCATTGTCCAGAAAACCCATATTGCCTTTGTTTGCAAGTTTATCTGTTCCCAGATTAGAGGTAAGTATAATAATTGTATTTCTAAAATCAATTTTATTCCCTAGACTGTCGGTAATAAAACCTTCATCAAGGATCTGAAGAAGCATATTAAAAATTTCCGGATGAGCTTTCTCAATTTCGTCAAAAAGTACGACTGAATATGGTTTTCTTCTTATCTTTTCAGTCAATTCTCCGCCGGATTCATGTCCTATATACCCCGGAGGAGCGCCGACGAGCTTTGATACATTGAATTTCTCCATATATTCGCTCATATCAACCCTGATCAGATCATCTTCGGATCCGAATATGAACCTGGCCAGACTTTTGGCAAGAGCAGTTTTTCCGACGCCTGTAGGACCTATAAAAATCAGGCTCGATATCGGCTTGCCGACCCTTTTAAGTCCCGCTACGCTCTTTTTGATAGCGTTCGAAACTGTTTCAATGGCATTGTCCTGCCCTTTGATGCTTATTTTTAATTCTGTACCTATATTTAAATATCTTTTTTTGTTATTTTCATCATCAAGACGGTGAATTGGAATGTTAGTTATCGAAGAAAGGACACGTTCTATTTCCTTTTGATCGATTATGATTTTTTCCATTTTGTTTTCAGAAAGCCATTGAGATTTTACCTCTTCATAAATGCCCCTTAGTTCTTTGATTCTGTCTCTGATATATGCGGCTTTTTCATAAACCTGGGATTTAACCATACTGTTCTTTTTTTCTTCAAGTTCATTTATCTCCCGTTCTACCTTTAGAAGCTCTTCGGGTTTTCCGTCCAGAGATATACCGCAAAAAGACCCTGCTTCATCAATTAGATCTATCGCTTTATCTGGAAGTTTTCTATCTGAAATATACCTGTTTGCAAATTTTACTGCCGCTTCTATGGCTCTGTCGGTATATGTGACATTATGATATTGTTCATACTTGAATTTTATTTTATTCAATATTTCAATAGTTTCAGAGATTGTGGGCTCGTTAACTGTTATTGTCTGGAATCTGCGCAGAAGTGCCTTATCCCTTTCGAAACGTTTTCTATATTCATCGAATGTTGTTGCGCCGATACATCTTATCGAACCCCTTGCCAGGGCTGGTTTTAACATGTTTGACGCATCGAGAGCTCCTTCAGCATTCCCTGCGCCAAGGATAGTATGTATCTCATCTATAAACAGTATGACATCTTCCGATTCTTCGGCTTCCTTTATGATGTTCTTCATCCTTTCTTCGAATTCTCCCCTGTATTTTGTACCAGCAACCACCAGTCCAAGATCAAGGAGCATGATTCTTTTGTCAATAAGCTTATCTGGAACCGTATTATCAGCTATCAATTGAGCGAGGCCTTCAATGATGGCAGTTTTACCGACGCCAGGTTCGCCGATGAGGATGGGATTATTCTTTTGCCTTCTGCAAAGGACCTGGACTATCCTTCTTATCTCGGATCCTCTTCCGATAACTGGATCAAGCTTATCTCCGGCTGCCATCTGTGTAAGATTTTTAGAATAACGGTCAAGAAATTGAGTCTTGATCTGTTTTTTCTTGACCTTTGTCACATTGATCTCACCATAGCCAACGGTTTTTATTACCGATTGTCGCATAAAATGAATATCTATATTTCTGTTTGCAAAAATTATGGGAATGAGAGCGTCGGGGTCTTCTTCGGCCAGAAGTCCAAGCAGAATATGCTCAGTTCCAATATAATTATGGCCAATGATTTTTGATTCCTGTTTACAAAGCTCAATCACGTTTTTAAACCGATTTGAAGGGGGTATTCCGCCCAGTGTAAGAGTATTGGTTGATTTACTCCTTAAGATCATTTCAAGCTCTCTTTTTATATCATCGAGGTCAAGACCAAGATATGCCAGGGCTCTGATGCCGGAACTATCGGATTCCCTCACGATCCCGAGAAATAAATGTTCCGGAAGGACCTGGTCGTTGAATAATCTTCTTGCTTCCTGCTGGGCAAGTATAGTTATTACCTTTTGGGCGCTTGGAGTAAAACCGGTAAAATCATTCATCAGGTACTCCGATATTTATATTTCAAATTGGATATATATTTTTTAAGCAGCTTTAATCTGACCTTGGGGATATCGTTTGTTTCTGCCATTATTTTATACTGCAGGTATTCATCTGTGCCCTGAAAAACCAGATTTCTGATGCGGTTAATATTATCGGCCGTTATATGCCTTTTATTCAAGGCGTCGATAAGAGAAATATAATAAATAAGGTTATTCCAATCAATCCTGTCTTTTTTACCCAGTTCCATGATTTCTTCCATGGAAATTTCCAGTTCGTCCTGCCTGCTGAAATATGACCTTCTGGATTCCATTTCCAGTTCGTTAAGCTTTTGAATAAAAATCTCGAATTCGTTAAGCATGTCTTCTTCTGATATCCCAATGGAAAAGAAATTGTATATATAAAATAGGGGGGAATCGCTGGCAGAAGATGTTATATTGGTGACTGAATAACCGGTTTTGTTGGCACTTTCAATAAAATTTTCAATATTTTTTTCAGCAGCAAGGCCATAAAGATTTACAAGAACGGACAGTCTCAGCCCCGTTCCAAAATTCATTGCAGAGGCTGTAAGATAACCGTATTTCTCATCAAAAGCAAAATCTATCTCGTCTTCAAGCTGTACAAGAATGCTGGAAATCCTGTTGTACATATTTTTGACATTATAACCCTCTTCTACTGCAATGATCCTTATATGATCGTCTTCATTGAGCAGAATGACCCAATTCCCGTTGATATCATAGGCTAATACCCTTCCGCTCCTAATGAATTCATTCGTAATGATATGATTTGACTGGTAAATTAACAATTTTTCCCTTGGCATATCATCCAGGGTTTCGACTTGAACATCAACTGGAAGTTTTGCTATTAACTTACTGAGCTGTTCGTTAATATCGTTTTTTTCCTTTTCGGAAAGCATTAGCGGAAATTTTATGCTCTCAAGATTCCTGGCAATTCTGACACGGGTTGAAAAGACGAAATTATCCAGCGTGTTTCTTTTTCTCTCCTGATGTTTTGGGAAATCAATTGATCTCATCTTCCTTTCCGACAGGATAACTGCCTATCAGTTTTTCCAGTCTTTTTTTTGTCTTTTCAGCCTCTTCGTACCTTTCCTGGAAAATAAGTTTTTTCAATTGATTTTTTAGAAAAATGACCTCTTTCTTGAGAAGATACAGTCTTATATATTTTCTTGGCATATGCCCTTTGTGTATAGGACCCCGCTCGATTTCTATTATAAAATCCTTGATAAAATCTCTGAAGGTCTGGTAGCAGACAGGACATCCGAAAAAAGCCTCGGTTTTCAAATCATAATAAGTCATACCACAGTTGGGACATTTCAACTCGTTCTTGTTATCCTTGTTCAGAACGTCACTTATGAATTGAATGTTTGAAACAATAGCAGTCAGAAGAGTTCTCATTTCTTCCAGAGCATCAACTACACGCTTATCTATAAACTGAAGACTTTTAATCTTATCTTTTCCGTTCATATATCTGATTGCGCACTGAGCACAAAGTCCTTTCTCCTCTATTTTATTGGCTGATACAAGTTTAACGAATATCAGAGCTTCTTCTTCACCGCAAATACTGCATTTCTGAAGGCGGTAAAGGGCCATACAAACCTCGCTACGGTAAACTGATTTTCTCAAAACGGATTTATAATAAATTTATTTTAACATATTTTAAAAAAAAGGTAAAGCAACAGGCTAGCCATTTAATTTCTGGATCAATACAGTGTGGAATTTTTCTGAGGGGCCATGCGTTTTTTTTCAAGTTCCGTATTTCTTCTGTAAACATGCACCATTTTTTCTATGCTTGATACATCCTTAGAAAAAATCTTGCCATCCTGTATACTTAAAGTTTTATCTTCGTCAAAAAGTTTTTTTATGTTTATATGTCCTTCCTGGGCGGTTGATCCTACTAATTTTATTAGCTCTTCAGCGCCAAAATCAAAGGAGTATGACGTATTAAGAGCTATAGGAACTCTAGCTTTCTGGAGATGTGTATACAAGGCGTCATAGAGTTTGCCTATTGGATCTTTAATAAGTGCGTTGGAAAATTGCTTGTAAATGACCCATGTTCTTTCACTCAGCAGTTCAATTATTTTTGTGGCAATTTCAGGATGTGCCTGTACCATGGGTTCAAAATTTGCTTTGCTGACAACCATCAGCTTTGCATTGCCGAATGATATTGCACTTGCACTTCTGGGTTTGTTGTCAAGTAAGGACATTTCTCCAAAGATATCACCCTTTTTCAGTACAGCCAGAAGAATCTCATTATTATTGACAAGTTTAGTTATCTTAATTTTTCCTTCCTGGATTATATATAATTCGGCGCCGGGTTCATGCTCAAGGAAAACAATCTGTCCGTCTTTATAAAGAGAGTAGAAACTTTCCTTGGCTGGTACAAGCGAATCCTGCGGCGTGTCTATTTTGGCAAGCTTCATCTTTGCCATTGGAACATAGCCTCCATCGGGGCAGAATTTTATATAATGCAGGTAAGCATAAGCGGCATTTACAGGCATGTTTATCGAACTATAATATTCGCCGATGTTGAACAGATAATTCGGGTTCTCCTCTATCGAGGATTTAAGCGTCATTTGTGTAAGAAGTGAATCATAATAGCGGAGCTGCTTGCCGAAATATCTTAATATTTTCATGGCTATCGGTGTGTTCTTCTGGATAAGCGAGCCAAAGTGTTCCCTTTTGACGTTAATTGTTGTCGTGTCTTCAACGGCCTGGACGGTTTCTATCCGGGGCCTTTTAGTCATGCATGATATTACTCCGAAGAAATCTCCAACAGTAAGTAAAGTGCCACTTTCCAATTCTAATTCTGAAGCTGATCGGTTTTCGATCACTTTGCCTTTTTTGATAATAAAGAATTCGCCTGAATCTTCCTGATCTTCAATAATGATATAAGAATTATTTTTAAAGTTTGATACTTCGAATACTGTATCATCAGACATTTTAACTCCACCTTAACAGGTATGGACAATGAGAAATTACCTGTAAGCTTAAATACCTATATAAATTTTCGACCACTTAGGCTGTACAATTAAATTTTTTTCATTATCAGTGAAGGTACATTCTTGCAAAAATATTTTACATTAAAAATATTGTAATATTTTAATTCCATAAATAAAATTATTCAATTAATCGTGTTTTTATATCTTTTAAAATTCTGCTTGACATGTTACTACATATGTAGTATAATTCCTAAAAATTAATCTTAAGGACATCAAATGGAGCAAAAAAGAATTTTTGGGGAATTGGAACTTAAGGTTATGAATGTTTTATGGGAAAAGAAAGAGGCAAGCGTTTATGAAGTCCAGAATGCCATTGGAAAGGATGTCGCCTATACTACAATTTTAACCGTTCTTTCAAGAATGTTTTCAAAGGGAATGGTTGACCGTTCAAAAGTAGGTAAAAACTATGTATACAGCATAAAAGTTGGAAAAAATCAGGCAGTTACTTCTATGCTGGATAAAATTAAGAAATCTGTCTTCGGGGGAAAATCTTTTCAGATGGTCAATTACCTTATAGACAACGCGGATGATATTCAGGATGAAGAGCTTGTACTTATCAGCAATTTGATCGAAAAAAGAAAAAAAGAATTAAAGAGGGATTAAGAGAAAAATGCCGGGTGAAATTTTAATCTATTTTCTGGCGAATATATTCTTCAACAGTATTATTGCCTTCGGATTGAGCGTCCTTACGGTAGAACTGTTCATTATGCTTCTAAGGCTGAATAAGAAAAAAATGTTCAAAACAGTTTACTTTATGAGGATGCTTCCATTTATAAAAATTATCTACGATATTATATTTAATTTTAACACTGCTTCGTGGGCTATTGCTAACGGAATTGATATAGTAAAACGCTTGCCTAACTCAATGTCGCTTCATATGGGCGCCAACTATCTGCAGCCTTTTATTCCTTTATTTTATTATTTTGATTTTTCGATTTATAAGGATTACACTTTCAGTCTTGCGGATATTATCACGCAGCACATTGGTTTTAAATATACCCTTTTTATTGTTTTGTCTCTGCTGACAGTATCCATTTTTCTGCTTTTATTTAATCTTATTAAAATGGTTTATTCTTATATTACCACTAAATTGCTTCTATCGGGCTCCCGATTATCGCGACGCTCTGTCTTCAATGAGCAGCTTAAAAAAAGACTTTCCGAAAGAAACATTGAAGTATGGATATCTCCTGAAAAAGGCTTTTCACCATTTTCTTGGGGAATAATAAATCCTAAAATCGTTATACCTGAAAGTTTCTATAAGAAACTTACAGTCAAGGAATATGAAGTTTTGATAATTCATGAGATCGGTCATGTCGGATTGTTTCATATGCTGTCGAGGTATTTTATTCAATTTATAAAATCGTTTTTCTGGTTTATTCCTTTTGTTCATCAATATGCCAATCAGGTCAATCTTACAATGGAACTGGCTTGTGACAGTAATTGCAAATCCTTTGATTGTGATTCTCTTACTCTTGCCGAACTTTTAAAAAAGGCCGCTTATTACGTTAAAACCCCGAATATTTTAGCAGCATCGGCTCTCTACCCGGAGTTTTCGCCATTGCTTTTACGGATCAGGGCATTGTTGGACATATCGATAATGAACAGAAGTGGAAAAGCGGGGAGTGTTATTTTAAAAACAATATCGGGTATTTTTATTCTATTTTTATCGTTTTTAATATCTTTTTTCATTTTAAACAGCCGCCTGGGCATCATTTAAATTTTCATCCATTCTCCTTAGAATTAATTAGTTTCATTGCTTTAAAATTTTCAGATCATAGTCTATACTAAGTAAAGAAAGTTATAAAATGCTTCTAATGAAATTTACTGAAAGGACGGTAATAGAAATGAACAGAAAGTATGCCGGCTTAATTTTATTGGCGGTAATGGTCTATTGTGTGTCGCGGACCTTCTCAATCGACTATATATCTGATGATTATTTTGAAACAAATACCTTTGATATTCATTCCTACGGCCTGGCTACTTTTGGGGTCCACTCGAATACTTTTCAGCTAAGGGATATGTATGTGAGGGGAAATTATGACTTGAGCGACGATATCAACGAACTGCAAATATTTGCCACTATTTACGGATACAAGGATACGCATGACCCGAACATAAACTATACATACGATCTTGGGAATCTCAATTTATACGATTATGGATCTGAATACAGGCTTTTCAAAGAATTTTTTATTTCTTTCCGGGGCGCTGCCCTTTATCAGTTTAATACAGAAACTTATATGCTTCTTCCAGCTTATATAAACAGTAATAACACGGCCGAAACTTACGATTCGCCTCAGCAATACATAAACAATGCCATCAATTATGTTATACCTCCACCGGGGATAAGGGTCGGTTATATGGATCAGAATTTCGAACTGGGTTATTCACAGGGTGATTTCAGGCATGATATACCAATCGCATTCCTAGGGAAGGTTACTTTTGATAATTTTTACATAAGGGCTTTATTCCAGCATTCGGAGATAATCACAAATTGGTTTGATCCGGGTCTGACGAATATAGCAACCTGCAGCCAGCTGAGTTTTGGCGGAAATTACCGGATAGGGGAATTTCTGTTATGCGGTATTATTGAAGGAGTTTATTGGGGTGGGGGTACCACGAATCCTTCTGACCAGACTTATAATCCCCTTTCAGGCAACATCTGGGTGAGGCTTGAAGAAGCAATAACATGGCATGAATTTACTCTGGCATTCAGGGAGCTTGTAATGAATTATGCTCCCACTCTTTACGAGGTTTCTCTGAAAAAGGAATTCTTTGATGTCGATTCGTTCGGTATTTTAATTGGTTCTGACGGTATCTATACAAGGTTTTATATTGGAGATGAGATCTATTTTTAGCAGTATCTCAGAGTTTTTGAGGCTTTTTGAAGGAACAAATTTGACTAAAGAAATGCTTTTCATTATAATGATTTCCATTCATGCCGGGGTGGTGGAATTGGTAGACACGCTAGCTTGAGGGGCTAGTGGGCGTTAGCCTGTGTGAGTTCAAGTCTCGTCCCCGGCACCATAAAAAAGCACTGGGTTAAACCGGCGCTTTTTTTGTTTTCCATCACACCTGCTCTTAATTCTTGACTTTCAAGCTTTACTTCTTTAATCTATTTATAAGTACCGCCAATTTCAGGAATATTGAAATGGAAATGTTAAAAGAAAAATATATTACCGATGAAAAAGGCACTAAAATCGATATTGTCTTGCCTATAAAAAGATATCTAAGACTGATGGAAGACATTCATGATCTGGCTGTTGTTGCTGAAAGAAGAAATGAAACTCCGGTAAGCCTGGAAGAAATGAGAAAAAGGCTTAAATCTGATGTCCGGTTATGAATTATCATTCAAACCATCGGTTGAAAAAGATTTAAGGAAAATATCACGTAAATTTCAAGAAGCTATTTTTGACAAAATTATTAGTCTTGCTGATCAACCCAGACCAAACGGAGCGGTCAAATTAACTGGTTCTGAATTCCTTTACCGAATCAGATCGGGTGAGTACAGGATCGTTTACGAGATTGACGATGGATCAAAGAAATTAACAATTCATTATATCAGACACAGGAAAGATGCTTATCGGGATTTATAATGATAATGCCAGGTGAATTCCGGGACGAGCCATACCATATTATAATGTATTTAAAAGATTTTTAATTAATATAGGAAGCATTTTCCTCTGCCTGTATGAATATTTTCTTATGGAATTATGAATGTAGCTTTTTGCCCATTCAATATCCAGATCTTTAGAGACATAAAATTTTGAGAAAAGCAAATTGTCCGAAGCCTCAATGACCCCCTCCTTAATTGCAATATCAAACATTTCGGTTTTTGGATTAATCCGGATTCCTATTGCAAATTCAGCAAATTTATAGTTTATTTTTGATAAAAAAGCCATAGATTCTTTAATGGTTTCTTCATTTTCACCCGGTCCGCCAAAAAGAAGCTCTGCTCCAAATTTTAGAGAATTCTTATCGCACAATTTCCCAAATTGATATATATCATCCAGATTAAAGGGTTTTTTATAATTTTGAAGCATTTTATCAGAAAAGGATTCGAAATCAACCATAGCAAAATAACCTCCTGCTTTCTTATATAATTTTATAAATTCATCATCATATTCTCCTCGAATGGGATAAAGCCTGGTCAGAAAACGTATCCTCAGCTTTTCATCAATGATTCTTTTCAGAAGCCCCTTGGCATAATCAATTGGAGAATTGAAACAAATAGCATTAAAGAAGAAAGTGCGGACATTATAATCAGTTTTTAAGCTTCTAATATCATTAATAATTTCTTCATAACTTCGCATTATAAATTTGTTTCCCATGCTTTCCCTTGCATTACAAAAAGTACATGGATAGGGGCATCCTGTTTTGATAACAACACCGGCGCAGGGAGTTAAAATTGATTTTCTTTTGTATTGTTTGACGTCGATTAAACTCCAGTCCGGAGTTTTACCGGAATATCCATCCATAATAGGAGTATTAATGATGATCTTACCTTGTTGCCGCTTGACCAAACCAGGAATCTCATCGTTTTGAGTTTTATTCTCAAAAGAATTAACCAATTGCAAAAAACTGTTTTCCCCCTGTCCTGCAATACCATAATCTGCTTTCATATATTCCAGCATTTCCGCTGGAAATGTTGTAAAAGCTGTACCTCCCAGAACAGTTGGAATACCTTTGTTTTTTACTTGACTGATATATTCCTTAATTTCCGGAAGGTTGTTTTTTAGTTTTAGCATATATTGATTATCCAGATTTCTAATTGAAAAACCTGCTATCCCTGGTGAAAATTCTAATATTATTTTATCTAAATCCTGTTTTGGATCTTTTGAGAACATTAAATCTAAAACTTTCACCTGATGACCGCTATCAATAAGCGGCGGAACAATGTAAGTTAACCCTATTGGAGGAGGCGACAAATATCGATTAGTATTTGTGTATATCAGCAATACTTTCATTTTATTCCCCTTCAATCTTTTTTTATTACGATTTGATTTACTAAAGAGTCTATGAGCAAATCCAATGACTCCTTGTAATTTAAATCGCCAATCCCTTCCTTATGGTATGTTAGAAAGAGGAGAGCACGAATTGAGCCGGCCAGGACTTCAGTATTTATATCAATCAGAATATTCATATTCTGCCATTCCTGAACAAACCTTATTAAAAAATCCCTCATTTCTTTTGATCTTGATGAAAATTTATACTGCAGCAAAGTATTTTCTTCCCAGACAAGAAGCTTGTTTAATATTGCATTATTCTCCATTACATTAATAAAATTTCCAATGATGAATTTCACCATTTTTTTGGGGTGATCGGTTAGGGATGTCATTATTTCCTGGTTTTTTTCAATTTCTTCCTTAATCTCATTTGTAAAAATCTGAAAATAGAGTTCCTCTTTGGAATCAAAAAAGAGATAAAAACTGCCGGTTGCTATATCGACTGATTTGACAAGCTGTCGGATCGTAGTTTTTTTAATACCATATTGTTTGAATATTTCCTTACCCTTAATTAATAATTGTTGTACTATAAATTTCTTTTCCTCATCATCAAAAGCTTTCATATTTTTACTCCATAGCTATATGAACAAAATGTAAATACGTTCATATATTTTAATGAAAAATAATGGCTTTGTCAAGTATTATTTTTTTGCTTGTGTCATGGGAATGGATTGTGAGTAGGCGCTTTTGTCACTGTTGAACTTCTTAAGTATTGATTACCATTCAGGAATATCAGCAGAAAGTTGAAATTCTATTGTTTCATAGTATAATATCCCCGCCTCAGTTTGAGGTTTACCTCATTCCCATTTTGACGGTTTGGGTACAGAATGGTGACATTTTGAGGGCAACGAACCCTTGGGATGTGTTAACTGTTTGCGGTGTATAATATTGCTGGAATTTCATTGCTCGTCCCCGGCATTTTTTATTGCTGGTTTTTTACCCCTGCTGGATCTGAACTTGGAAGATAACGGAACTTCAATCCTGGAAAGGGTTATCCCGTTAGTCGTTCCGATACGGAAAAGACTCACGTCTAAATTTGCCTTCTTAAGCATCATAAGGACAAGGGCAAGACCCATCTTTTCATCATAATAATCATAGTCTTCAACATTATTGTCATCAAATAGATTTATGTAAATCATGGATTTCTGAAGTTTCATCCTTATCTGTTTTTCTTCGATCCCGACTATTGGAGAATTGTTGGTAATCTCGAATTTTAACCCGTTCTTATTATGCCTGATATTAAATTTGACCCAGAGATTTTCTTCCTCAAGTGCCGCGAAATATTTTTTAGCCTCATTTTTATCGATCATATCATTGAACATTGTCATGCCGGCAACATAATCACCTATATTGTTTACATTGAGATTTTTTTTAGCAAAATAAAGGGATTTAACATTTGTCATTACTGCATTCGTAATAAGTTCCTTGACACAGTAATAGATAATATCCGTTAAATCTTTCCTGTTATACTGGTTAAAAATACTTTTTATTGTACTTTTTATGGAATCGTTTGATTCCTTATCATTATTAAATAACTTAATGGAAACAGAACTGCCGCGATTTATTATTTCCATCGCAGATCCTTTTTTTGTTTCATTAATCTGACTCCCCTGTTACAGTGTACCTTGTCGGTTCACTTTTACGGTTATTTCAAGTCCTTTTATGCTTTTTATGGTAACCATACTGTCTTTTTTTATATCTTCATCCGAAACTGCTGACCAGGTTTCACCATGAAAAAATACTTTCCCTCTGCCTCTGGTGAAGTCAGTCACGGCAAGTCCATTCTGGCCTATCATCCCTTCTTTACCTGACATCGCTTTTCTGTATAGAACTTTTGAGATAAGGTATACAAGGCTTATAAAAACAAGGAATGTAGTTATAGTGACTACGGCTATTGAGGAATATGAAACTCTGAGGAAGGGCAGTGGAGAATCGAAGAGCATGGCCGAACCGATTACAAGACTGATCAGAGCGCCTATTAGAAGAAACCCATGTGAGGTAGTGAAAACCTCTATTAAAAATAAAACGAATGCAAGGACAATAAGGATGAAACCTGCAAAATTAAAGGGGAGATACTGCATTGAAAAAAGTGCAACTATCAGAAGCAGTGCGCCTGTGGCTCCAGAAAAAATAGTTCCCGGATGAATTATTTCATAAAGTATCCCGTAAAAACCGAGAATCATAAGAAAATAGACCAGGTTTGGATTGGCCAGTACAGTTAAAAGTGATTCTGCCCAGTTTTTTTTAATAGGCCTCAGTGTAAAAGCGATATTCTTACCATAGATCTGCCTGACCAAATCTGTTTCATCTCTTGCTATGTAATTAATAACTCCCTTTTTAAGAGCCTCTTCACTTGTTATTGAAACGCTTTCTTTTACAGAGTCAACAGCCCAATCGATGTTTCTTTTTCTTTCCTTCGCGATCGATTTGATAAAAGCTATGGAATCGTTTTCGATTTTTTGAGATAGATGCTTTGCATTTTCATCCTCTTTTCCTGTGCCCCCCTGGCTGCCGATTGTCACAGGATGAGCTGCGCCTATATTGCAGGCAGGAGCCATAGCTGCGAATTTCGCCGATAATGTTATAAAAACACCCGCTGAACCAGCCCTCGCTCCGGATGGAGATACATAGACAACCGTATCAATTTTTGCATTCAGCAATGCCTGCACTATATTCCTTGTGGTGTCCAGCAGGCCGCCGGGAGTGTCTAATTCAAATATTATGGCATCGAATGATTCTTTTGAAGCCTCGTCGAGGCTCCTGACAATATATTTTTCTGTTACCGGTGTTATCGCTTCTCTAATTTCACAGACAGCTACCTTTTTTTCAATGGGATATGATATTACCGTTATTAAGAATACAGAAGCAAATGTGCCTAGTGCTTTCATCAGTTACCTCGAATAAAAAATGCATTCGTTATTTTAATAAGTATAGTATTGACAGTCAAGAAAGTCGAGAGTTACGGGATTATGATTTGATTGTATATATAGATGAAAAGTTTCCTGCTATAAAATTAATAATTATCATTGATAAATTTAATATAACAGTAGTGATTTTACTATCCTTGAATACAGGCATGAATGTAATAATACGGGAAGTGTTGCCTACTGATAAAATAATTCCGATTATTATAAGGAATTGTAGAAGTCCTACTATGCCCCCGAGAAGGCTGTCAAGCCATTCAAGTTCCAGGAATTCTACCATATCAATGAAAAGATAGGTCAATTTTTTGATTATAACATAAATCAGGATGAAAATGAGTATAAAGACTATTATATAACCTATTCCGTAATATTGCCGGGGGAAGATCGGCACTATAATCGGTGCGAATCGACTGGCGGCGAATATTCCACCGATGATAGACAGTAGACTGAAAATCATATAAATAAAACCCTTGCTGAAACCCCAGGCGAAACCTGCGATTAATAATATTATTAAGACAAAATCGATAGGATTCATAGTATCTCCTTTAGATAATATCGGTATTATATGATTTCTTGTTATCGATAATAATAGGTTTTATAATAATTGACTTTTATATCTGTAAATATATAATCCCAGAGCCATGAAGTAGAGGAGATTCTATGAAAGGTGTGATAGTAGCCGCCGGTTACGGTACCCGATTTTTACCCCTCACAAAAACAATTCCGAAGGAAATGCTTCCGCTATACGACAGGCCGTTGATTGATTTCATTCTTGATGAGTTCGAAGAGGCTGGAATCAGGGATATTATTATCATATCGAGCAGAAGAAAGAAAATGCTTGAAGATTATCTTGACAGAGACATCGAACTTGAAAAATTTCTGGGAGATGGGAAAAAATACGATGCTCTGAGGGGAATAAAACCAAGAAATATGGACTTTTGTTTCATCAGACAGCAGGAAATGAGGGGAACAGGGCAGGCGCTTCTCCTCATCAAACCATTTATTAAGGATGAACCGTTTGTGGTGGCTTATCCCGATGATATAGTTTTAAATAATCCGGGCATTTCAAGCTTGATGATCGATCTTCATAAGCAAAATGGGAAAAATATTCTTGCGGTCAGGAAAGAGACTGTTAACCTTTCCCGTTATGGTGTTGCCAAACTAAAAAAATCAGGAGATACTCTGGATATTGAAAAGCTTATTGAAAAACCCTTAAATGAAGATGCGCCATCAAACTTCATTTCAATTGGCAGATATTTATTTACGCCAGAGATTCTGGGTATCCTGGAGAAACAATACAAGAATCATGCGAATGGCGAGTTTTATCACACTGAGGCCATCAATGTACTGGCTGCCGCCGGAAAAGTGTCAGCTTTCGAGATAAAGGGTATAATGCTCGATACAGGAGAGCCGGAAAGTTATCTTTTGTCACTTTTAATGTATGTCAGCAGACATCCATCTGGAGCAAAGATACTTGATGAATTTTTAAAATCTAAAACATAAACATGCATTGATATCCGAAGGGCCACCGCTGTTTAATCCCAGGTAAACTTCCTCATTATATAGAGCGTAACAGGTTAGTCCCATAGTAGCGATGCCGGCAATTATTCCCCAAGTCATCGAAGCATGATAAAGCTGGTTATAAAAATTATAGTAATTTATTGCATTGGTATTTCCAGCATTGTAATACTGGTCCAGGTAATACTGCTGTTCGTAATCAGCGTAAATGTTCAGGCTTACGCAAAAGAGGGTAGCTCCCCAGCCGGCATAGACCCCGTACCATATCAACCGCCGTTCCCACAACGGTGTGCCTTGAGTTTTATTGAGAAAGGCATCAATTTCATATTGATAGTTTGAATTATGAAGGGTAAAGGTGTTATAAAAGGGGTAGTAGTTTGAATCAGCTGTTTCTATAGTAAGCCTGTGAAGGGTTTCTATTGTCAGGTTTGTAAGAACTAGTGGCGTATTTCCTTCATAAGACGAATCGATATAAACAAGAGCATTGGTAGGTTCAGACTTTATGCTCACAATTCCACCGGTTTGGATCTGTTCTATTGGCTTGAAGATTAAATTTGTTCTATTAGTAATGATATCGGCTTTAACTACAACCTGTGCAAATCCCTGTTTCAATAAAGAAAAAATATGCTTGCCTCCGGGGATTGAAGGGTAATATAAAGGGGTCTTGCCTATAAAAATTCCGTCATAATAAATACTTGCCTCTTCAGGCTTTGAATCGATTATTACATCTCCAGTATCTCTATTCAGGCAGAAACTCCTTACCGGCTTCACAAAATCAAATACTCTATCAGAGAGCTTATCTTCCCTGCCTGAAATTTCCATGTCAATAGAATTTGTCTCTTTCATGAAAAAAGTAACTTTCATTTCGACTTTTAACTGGTTTGGTCCTTCCCGCTTTTCCAGCAGGGAATAGTTTCCCCGTACTTCACAATAATTATTGGTGATAATATTCGTTATGACATTCGTTAAAATATTTGTTATGCTTTTCGTAATATTACTGGATATTGCGTTGCTGATCAAGTCTCCGCTCTTGATGACATCGATAGGCATAAAACATATCGAATTGGTTAATTCCGTGAATTCAGTAATTACAAGAGACATGTAATTTTCCCTAATTAATTTCGGAAGGTTGGTGTGAATGGTGTTAGTTACGATCATGTTAGTGATTAAATTCGTGATCGTATTCGTGATTATTGCGCCTGAAATCTGATTGGAAATAGGTAGAATATTTGAAACAGGTGAATTTGTTTTGATAATTGTTTCAATTTTACCAATAGAAGTAACAGCGTTGTACTGGGTTATTAAAGCGGGCTGTAATAAAAGATAATTGCTGAAAATTGAATTTGTGGCTTCCGCAAGATTTACCACATTTGAATTAAGGCTGAAATCAACCGATTCAAAAGGAATAAAAGATGTTTCGTATTCTATCGGCTTTAAATGGCTTTCAATCATATCAGGTAAAGCATTTGTAAGATAGTCAAGATCTTCCTCGTGAGTAAGGTTGCGAAAGGGGTATATTATTATTGTGTAGCGATTGGTGAATGAGTTTAAGATAGCCTTGGATAAATTGTTTCTCTGTCTTTCCTGTTCATCCCTGACAATTCCGGGCGTGCAGGAACAAAAAAATAATAGCAGTAGACCTAATCCATATTTAAATTGTTTGATTCCATTATGCGAGATCCATGAGTTCATAAATCTTTATCGGCTTATCATCCCCTTTTACATAAATACTGTCCAATTCTCTCACAACAGCCCTTTCTTTGACTTTCTCATAGGTAAATTGACTTATTATAATGCTTGTTTGATAAAATTTATTTTCATCCTCAAGATCTTCAGCCATCTCCACATTGCCTCCTATCGCTGTATAATTTCTCTTTTTTTCAGAACCTATGTTGCCTACCGTAATATTGCCTGTATTTATGCCGATTCCAATATCTACAGGTTTATTGCCCAATTTTACCTGTTCATCATTAAAGGCTTTCAGCGAATCAATCATCATGAGAGAGGCCCTGCATGCATTAAGTGCATGATCCGGAAGATCGATCGGCATTCCCCAGAAAGCAACTATAGCGTCACCTATATATTTATCAAGGGTTCCTTTCGTTTCCAGGATGATATTTGTCATTCTTGTAAGATATGAATTCAGGAATTCTATTAGATCCTTTGGCCGCATACTTTCCGATAGAGTTGTGAAACCCCTTATATCTGAAAATAGAACAGTTGCCTCTGTACCCTGACCCCCCAGTTCTATCTTTTCAGGGTTTGCAATAAGTATATTGACAAGATCCGGGCTGATGTATTTTGAAAAAGTGGATTTGATAAAGCGCTTTTCTCTTTGCTCTGTAAGAATTATAAATATCTCACCTGCTACAAGAGCGATCAGTCCTGTTAAAACAGGGATAATAGTTATTATTATTGTATTAAATTGAAAAAGCACGAAGCCTAGGAGAAGGGGGAATATCATTACGAGAAGGATTGCTATAATAGCGTTTGATGTACCGCGTGTCAATAAATACCCTGTCAACAGAATAAAAAGTATTAAATATATGAGTTCGGCAAACCAGGGAATCTCAAATAGAAAATCCCTGTTTAAAATTGTACCTATAGTGTATCCTATATGTTCTATGCTGTACATATCTCCCATTGGTGAAGGCCATCTGTTGTCCGATATACCGGATACAGCAACTCCGGCCAATAATATCGAACCTCTGGGAAATTGCGCCATTTCAGCGTTTTTAAGTGACAAAAAGTTTATAAATCCGGAAGAGGGTGTAGCCCTGTAGTTTATAAAAAGCCTGAAATGATCGTCGACCGGTATTGAAATATAGTCTTCTTTGTCTTTCCATTTGGCATGCTTGATTATTAATGTACCGTTTTCAAGAACGACATTGCTCAATTCGGCACCTGTAAGCTTGACAACAGCACTTAG
>Ga0187770_10000511_pt1 | contig 18929 bp, 15 predicted proteins | sample 0116_SJ02_MP02_2_FD_133154 | JGI IMG/M metagenome (GOLD analysis project Ga0187770, IMG submission 133154) | Tropical peat soil microbial communities from peatlands in Department of Meta, Colombia - 0116_SJ02_MP02_20_MG | ecosystem: Environmental > Terrestrial > Soil > Wetlands > Peat | place...
CAAGGCGAAGGCGATCTGCTCCTCCGTGAACTTCGACTTCTTCATCCGCGCCATCCTCCTTCCCTGAATTTTGCCACAAAACTGCCATTTTCGCTGGCACAGCTTTCAGGGATGAGGTCCGTTGTAGCCATCCCCAACTCCAGTCTATTTATCGCCAAAAGCATTTTCCCTATCGAGCACGCCGAGGCAGTGCAGAACAAAGTCGATCGGGCATTTGAGGACCTCGACAAGAATGCACCCAAAGGCAGCTGGATGATGAACGGGTCGAATCCCTTCCAACCGCAGCATAGACTTCGGGCAGACCTCCAGACGAAGAGGTCAACTGTCGAGAAACAGATAAGGGACGCGTATTACTCCGCCATGTTCCGTCAGTTCGATCGAACTCGATTGGTGACGATAATTTCCCCGGTATCACTTTTCGAATACCTTTCGGAAGCCGTAGTCGGAGGCGGGTACCTACGCTTCCGCAAGGCCTGGGACGATATGCACGTCTACCAAGGTCAATTTCTGAATTTCTTCCTGGCGTTCGATGCCGCCGACAAAGACAGCCCACATTGGTATAACCCCAATGAAGACGTTTCGACAACGCGGAAACCGGTGGCATTTGAAAAGATGCCGCAGTTCATGGAAAAGCCGATGTCCTTCGTTGAAAGAGTGGCCTCGGTTCTTAGATATCTGATCATTGGGGTTTTCTATGCGTGTGCAGTTTTCCTCTTGACATACGTCCTTTTCGTGCGCTACGACGTTCGCTGAGCAACCATATGGAACTGCTCGCGGGCCTCTTTAATCACTAACAGAGGTTTACACTCAACCTAATTGCCGAGGACCCGCCGCTGCTTAAATCTGGTCAAGAAGTGGATTGCCGGGCTGAAGCGTATCTGATCCAGATCAGCCAGTTCTGCGCAACGAGGCCAATTATGTACTCGCCGACCGCCGTTTCCCTGCCTGCAAACGAAAAATCCCGCAAGCCCACTCATTTTATACGGACCGATGGCTGTTCAACGCGCAGAGGCAAGCAGAGGCGGGATTTTGGCGGAAATTAGCGTGGGGCCTAGCCGTTATTTGCCCAGCTAGGGTTCTGCTTATTCTCTGGCGCTTAAGAGGCTAAAGAATTCCTATCGGCACGGCCCTGGAGCGAGGACGAGCAAAATGCTCACCTTCCGATCGCTTCTCACAATGCCATGCCTTATACGGTGTTTAGACAATGACAAAAAGCAGAGGACCTGAAAGAGGCCGAAAAGGAGGTGCAGGAGTTTTGCGAAGGGTCGAAGATCGTGCGGCGAGGCTGGTAGGTGGAGAAGCCGATAGGTGGTATCGTGAGTAGGAACAGGCCGGAATTCCGGGCTGATGCCTCCGACCATCTGCCCGCCGCGGCTGCGGGCCGCCGGAACTCTAGTTCTTGACTCTTGCCTAAGGCCGCGCTATCCTCCTTTTCGTGAGGGGGAGGGTTTACGGGTGTGGGATCGGCGATTTCGGGCCGAGCGCAAGAAGGAATTTTCTTTTAAGTCGTGTCCAAACGTGGCTCTACTAATCCCGTAAAGTCTTTCCAATAAACTCAAGGAGGTAACAATGAAGCAATTCGTGTTTACAGTTTCTTTAATGTTCCTCTCGGCGTCATCATTTGCAGGAATGAGACAGGGCTATTACAGATTCCCTGCTATCCACGGAGATAAAATCGTCTTTACATCTGAAGGCGATCTCTGGGTCGTCGGTATAAGCGGTGGAACTGCAGCGAGGCTAACTACTAGCGAGGGTACCGAATCGCATGCGATGGTTTCTCCTGATGGCTCGACTATAGCTTTTTCGGGCCAGTATGAAGGCCCGACGGAAGTGTACACGATGCCTTTTGACGGCGGCGTACCTAAACGTATAACTTACGAAGGGCAGAATGCAACCGTTGTCGGATGGACCGCTGACGGAAAGATATTGTACACAACCACGCACTATTCAACGCTGCCGAACGTTCAGATGGTGCTGATTGATCCGGCTAGCGGTGTCAAGACAATAGTCCCACTTGAGCAGGCGAGTGACGGAACATTCAATAAGAGTAGCGACACTTTATTCTTCACCAGGCTGCCGTTTCAAGGAAGCCACACAAAGAGATACAAAGGTGGAACTGCACAAAACATCTGGCGATATGTCAAAGGAACTCAGGAAGCTGTTCCGCTGACGGGCGACTATGCCGGTACGAGTAAAGACCCGATGTTGTGGAACGGGAGGGTATATTTCCTGAGCGACCGTGACGGCACGATGAACATATGGTCGATGAATGAAGATGGAAAGGACCAAAAGCAGGAGACTTTCCAAAAGGGTTTCGACGATGCTTCAGCAACCCTGAGCGACGGCAAGATTGTTTATCAAAGTGGTGCGGATATTTACCTGTACGACATAGCTTCCAGATCGGACAATATCGTTCCAATACAACTCACATCGGATTTTGATCAGGAGATGACGACCTGGGTGAAGAAGCCGATGGATTACCTGACGACGGTCAACATCTCTCCTGACGGTGACCGTGTCGTCCTGACCGCGCGGGGACAGGTGTTCGTAGCGCCTGTTGGCGAAGGAAGATTTGTCGAAGTGACGCGTAAATCGGGAGTAAGATACAGGAATGCGAAGTTCTCACTCGATGGGAAGTCGCTGATACTGCAATCGGACCAGACGGGAGAAGCTGAATTTTGGAAATACGCCGCGAACGGCGTCGGGCCGGGCGTTCAACTTACCCGCGATGGAAAAGGATTTAGGATGGACGGCACTCCCTCTCCTGACGGGAAATTGATTGCATACACCGACAAAAAGGACAGGCTTCTTCTATTCAATACGGATACGAAGGAGGCAACCGTAATTGCGACTTCACAGATTGGCGGATATTACAGTCTGAGGTGGTCGCCGGACAGCAAGTGGCTGGCGTACGTATCTCCGGCGGCAGCAAATACATACGGCCAAATTGTTGTTTACAACGTTACCGGCAAGAATTTCATAACGCTCACCGATGATCGGACGGACAGCGATGATCCAACCTGGAGTCCAGACGGTAAATGGCTCTATTTCCTTTCCGATAGAAATTTTCAATCGCTGGTCGAAAGCCCGTGGGGGACTCTGCAACCAGAACCCTACTTCGCGAACCGGACGAAGATTTATGCGATTGCACTCGTCAAGGATTTGAGATTCCCTTTCGCTCCGCCCGACGAACTGCATGCTGCACAAAAACCGGGTGATGAAAAGAAGGATATCTCCAAGGACAAGAAGGAAAGGACACCTGAGACAAAAGCTGTCGAGGTGAAAATAGATACATCCGGGATTCAGGGCAGAGTCTATGAGGTCCCCATTGCCGCGGGCGAATACTCGAATCTTGCGATGAATGACAAGGCGCTATTTCTAACGGAAACGCCAGTTGCGGCCGAGCGCAAGACAAAACTTGATGCCATCGAGATTACGAACAAAGATGTGCCAGTAAAGTCGATTGTGGAGGACATCAGAGGCTACGATCTGTCGGCAGACGGCAAGAAAATTGTGTTGCGCAAGGGTGAAGGGATTTATGTCGTCGATGCATCCACGACTCCGATAACGGAGCTTTCGAAAAATGCGATCAACCTCAGCAAGTGGATGTTCTCCTTCGACCCGCGCGAAGAGTGGCGCCAGATGTTCATCGAAGCCTGGCGGCTAGAGAGGGACTTCTTCTACGACCCTGGGATGCAAGGAGTCGATTATGAGAAAACGCTTGATAGGTATCTGCCGCTTGTGTCGAGGGTGAGAGACAGGGACGAGCTCAATGACCTGATCAGTCAGATAGTCGGGGAGCTCTCGGCCTTGCATACGTTTGTTGTCGGTGGAGATGTTAGAAAGGAATCTCAGGAAGTGGCGGTGGCTTCACTCGGGGCGGAGCTTGTCCGGGACTCGCAACAGGGCGGATATAGAGTCGTTCACATTTACAAAGCGGAGCCTGATTATCTCGATGTATCTTCGCCCTTGGCTAAGCCCGGATCGGAGATTAGCGAAGGGGACATAATCATGTCGATCAACGGCGTCTCTGTCGACTCCGCCGCGTCGCCGGATGAGCTGCTCGAGAACCAGGCGGACCGGCAAGTTCTTCTGCATCTCAAATCGGGCACGACGGGGAAGGAATACGACGCCATTGTCGTCCCGATTTCACAGCGTGCAGGGTCAAACCTAAGGTACTTGGAATGGGAAAACGCGAGACGGCTGATCGTTGACAAGGAAAGCAACAACAGTATCGGCTATGTCCATCTCCGGGCAATGGGTGGAGGAGACATTGCTCAATGGGCGAAAGAATTTTATCCCGTCTTCGCTAGAGAAGGTCTGATCGTAGATGTTCGGCATAACAACGGCGGGAACATTGACAGCTGGATACTCGAGAAGCTGATGCGCAAAGCCTGGATGTACTGGAAAGAGCGTGCGGGCGCGCCCACGTGGAACATGCAGTACGCGTTCCGAGGACATATTGTCGTCCTGTGTGACCAGAACACTGCCTCAGACGGTGAAGCATTTACCGAAGGATTCCGGCGCCTCGGACTCGGAAAGGTGATCGGGATGAGAACATGGGGCGGCGAGATTTGGTTGTCTTTCGACAATTTCCTGCTCGATAATGGAATTGCATCTGCAGCTGAGGTTGGAGTGTACGGCCCTGAAGGGAAATGGCTGATTGAGGGCCATGGTGTTGACCCTGACATAGTGGTGGACGACCCGCCGCACGAGACTTTTGACGGTCAGGACGCACAGCTGCAAGCCGCGATCAATTATCTGAAACAGGAAATCAAGGATCACCCTGTTCAAATCCCTCCACCACCGGCATATCCGGAAAAGGCGATACATTACAAATAGAGATGCGTCTCTATATAAAATGCGGAGGGGATATTCGCTTGCTCGTGGGCGGATCCTGTTTAATTGAGGCTGGATAGGCACACTTGGAATTTTGTTATTTTTTGTGCGTCTATCTGATGTCAACGCATTAAAATATGTTACACAACCATCTGATTTTCTTAGCGGACCAGGAGCGGGTATCCTTAAATATGGCCAAGCGCATTAATTCCGGGTTTTCAAACCAGCGATTCGTCGTCATTTCGTACCGAGCCTGTTTCCAGATTTGTTCTTGGGGATTCAGCTTTATTACGGGGCGACATACGTTCGAGCGGAAAGGCAAGGAGAGGCGGGATTTTGGCGGAAATTAGCATGGAGCCTAGCCGTTAGTTGCCCAGCTAGGGTTCTGCTTATTCTTCGGCGCTTAGAGGCTAAAGAATTCCTATCGGCACGGCCCTGGACTGAGGCCGAGCAACGTGCTCACCTTCCAATCACTTCTCGCAATCCCATGCCTTATACGCTGTTCAGACAATGGCAAAAAGCAGAGGACTTGAAAGAGGCGGAAAAAGAGCTGCAGGAGTTTTGCGACGGATCGAAAATCGTGCGTCGAGGCTGGTAGGTGAGGAAACCAATAAGTACCAAATAATCCCAAGGCTATCGGCCGTCGGCGCCGGAGGCGCCATGGGTTGAAAACCTCATTTCAGAGTGGTATCGTGAGCGGGCGCAGGTCACTTTGGATCCCGGACATGATCAAGGTGCGGTACGCTGCGGCCCCTGCGAGCAGCACAAAGCAGTGAGCTTACGTAAGTAACCTTGGGGCTACCAATACAGTTCATATATTAGACTGATAGGAGAGGTTGATTATGAAGGTCATAGCATTCAACGGAAGTCCCCGAAAGAAATGGAACACGGCGACTCTTCTGGAAAAGGCCCTGGAAGGGGCATTGTCACAGGGTGCCGAGACTGAGCTTATTCATTTGTACGATCTGAATTATACGGGGTGCATAAGCTGTTTCTCCTGCAAGATGAAGAACGGGAAAAGCTATGGCAGGTGTGCAGTACAGGATGATCTGACACCCATCTTCGAAAAGGTACTGGACGCTCAGTCACTCATCTTCGGATCACCGATTTATCTGGGAACGGCGACAGGTCAGATGAGATCATTCATGGAGCGCCTTGTTTTCCCCTTTATGCCCTATACTGACCCTCCAGGCACTATATTTCCAAGAAAAATCAAGACCGGTTTCATCTATACACTCGGTGCAACCGAGGAGATGGCGAAAGAGCGTGGATTCGATCATTATATGGGCCTGAATCGGGCGTTCCTGGAAAGAGTATTCGGGTTTTCTGAGACGCTGTGCAGCTACGATACCTATCAGTTTGAGGACTACGCAAAGGTGTTCGCTCCAAGGTTCGACCCCGAGAAGAAAGCCTTGAGGCGAAGGGAAGTGTTTCCCCTCGACTGTGCGAAGGCCTTGGAAATGGGGGCCCGCTTGGCCGGGGATGATGGAGGGCAACCTAACATATAGGGGGAGGCACGATGAAGAACGCAAATGGAATCAGGGTTTACGAGAATCTTAGGGAAATCGCCGATCCTTCCCATTCCTGCCTCGTGGTGTGGGATGTGCAGAACGGCCTGGTGGACAGAGTCTTCAACAGGGTGGAGTTCATGTCTTCCCTGAAGCGGCTCATCGATTCGGTGCGCGGCAGAATGCCCGTCTTCTATACGCTAGTCACCCCGCTGCCCGTGAGCTTCCGTTCGTCCTGGAGCTTCTATTCCGCGATGAGGCGTTTCAACGTGGCCGATCCGAACAAGTTGCCGCCCTTCATGGCACCCGGGTCGCATGAGGCCGAATTCCCGATGGACGCCCGGCCCGGGGAAGGTGATGTCGTCCTTCGGAAGTCCACGGCGAGCATCTTCCTGGGCACGGATTTCGAGCCCATGCTACGCAACAGGGACATCGCCACGATCATCTTCACCGGCATCGCCACGGAGATGGGCATCGAATCCAGCGTGCGCGATGCCTCGAACAGGGGGTTCTATCCTGTGGTCGTATCGGACTGTGTTTCCTCCATGGACAGGGAGGCCCACGAACGTTCCTTGAAGAACATGCGCAAGCTCTGCGTCGTGGAGGATTCCGCTGCCATACTGAGGGCCCTTGAGACCCAATGACAGGAGGCAGGCCCTCCCCGACCACATCCTCATGAAATGGAAGATTACGGATAAACGTTTTTCCCTGAAGTTCATCGGCGCCGTTGTCCTGTTGGCCGGGATGGGGATTGCCTCGGGCGTATATATCAACGCGGGTGGCGGCACCCACGGCGCCATAGGGTATGAGATCATCGACGGAAAAGCATACCCGGTCATGCCTGAAGACTCCAAGGCATACAATCGCGACCTGAGGCTCTACGGCGGCGAGTCGGCTGTGTTCGCCGATGAGCTCAAGCGATGGTGGGTGGGGCTGTGGCACGGGAAGTCTCTTGCCTACACCATAGCGTTCATCACCGTCTCTGTATCTTCAGCGATCTTTCTAGCTGCCAGCGGTATCCTGGCCGGGGAGAGTAAAGGCCCCGATGATGAGGCAAAGAAAGGAGGAGTCTCTCATGGCTAATAAAAAGGTATTCCGGAACGCTTCTTCACAAAACCCGCTGCCCATCGAGTTGCCGGAGCCCACGTTCGATGGGGGAAAAACGGTGATGGAAGCCTTGCGGCAGAGGAAGACTATCCGAGAAATACGGGATAAAAGGCTTCCCCTGCAGGTGCTGTCGAATCTTTTCTGGGCGGCGTGCGGGGTGAACCGCAAGAAGGTTGCCATAGGGCTCTGTGGGCGGACCGCCGCATCGGCGAGCAACTCGCAGGAAATCGACTTGTACGTCATCATGAAACAGGGTGCGTTTTTCTATGACGCGGTCCGCCACACCCTGATCCCGGTCCTTGCCGAAGACCTGAGCTCCGTGGCGTTGGGGGAAGGGCAGCCGGATATCGGGGCCTATGCCCCGGTCCGCATCATCTATGTGGCTGACATCGACAAACTGGCCAACACAGCGGGGTTCCAGGAGCCAGGGCTTCGGGACCCCGAGATCCAGAAGTCATATTATTTTGTAGATACAGGGCTCATCGCCGGCAACGTGTACCTGTTTGCGGCATCTTATGGCCTTGCCGCCTGGTTCCACAACTGCGACAGAGCGGCTCTCGCGAAAAGGCTGAAACTGCGCACCGACCAGCGGGTGCTCTTCGGTCAGACCGTGGGATATCCCCTCAAAAAATAGCGGCTTCGCACTGTAGAGAAGCGCGGGAAAAATATACGGCCACATGGTTCCATATCGAATGAATGACGGAGAATTCTCATGGAGATTTCAGGGAACACCTTGCCGATCACAAGCGGCGCAACTTACCCGCCCCCTATCAATGTACCACCCCCTGATTAGGCTTTTCAAGCCAGGGCGCCTCACCCGAAAACTGGTCCAGCGGGGGAAGGCCACGGGAGCTCTTAGCTCGGCCTGCAGTGAGCGCAGCGGCTCACAGTGGCTATTTGTATCAAGGCCCCCGCTCTGGTAGCCTTGACCTCGGCGCGCATGCACGCTATAATAATTCTATAAGGGCGAGAGAACTTCCCCAGCTCGCGGGGCAGGAGCGTCTGCGAGACATCTCGCCCTGGTGAGATCCCCGAACTCCTGAGGAAGCCAGTCTTGTTCAGCCAAGGAGGGCAAGATGGATAACTTCCTCAATATGGACACCATCTGGAAGAAAACATCAACGCAGCTTCTTGACATCGCCATGCGTTCGCACACCCTCCGCGAGTGGGCTCTCAAGCAGGGAGAGAAGCAACTGTTCGATGACTTCGTGGTCAGGAACGGGGATCACCTGCCGAGGAAGGTCCAGGAGCTGCGTTACTTGGCGCTGAGCAACCTGCTCCACTCCGTCGATCGCGCCCTGGCCGACGGACGGATCTCTCCGCAGGTCCGCCGGAGCCTGATCAAGACCCTTATTGGCAACGTGATCATGGGCGAGTCGACCCGCATGGAACCCTTTGTGAAGCGCCATGGTTTTGCGCCGCCGACGCTTCTTGTGATCAGCCCGACCCAGCGGTGCAACCTGTGCTGCAAGGGCTGCTACGCCGTGAGCTCCGCGGCGGAAAAAGCGACCCTGAGCTACGACATCTTCCAGCGCATCCTCGCTGAGAAGAAGGCCGACTGGGGCTCGCGTCTCACAGTTATCACGGGCGGCGAACCTCTGATGTATCAGAGTGATGGCAAGGACTTATTCGACATCCTGGAGGAGAACCGGGACACCTATTTCGTGATGTATACCAACGCCACGCTCATCGGCGACGAGGTGGCGCACAAGATGGCGGACCTGGGCAACATCACCCCGGCCATCTCCGTCGAGGGATGGGAAAAAGAAACGGATGCGCGCCGCGGCCAGGGCGTCTTCAGCAAGATCCAGCAGGCCATGGACCACCTGGTCGCCCGGGGCGTTCCGTTCGGGGTCTCGGCGACGGCGACGCGGGAGAACGCCGAGACCATCATGTCCGAGAAGTTCCTGGATTATTATTTCCACGAGAAGGGAGCGGTCTACGGCTGGATATTCCAGTACATGCCCATCGGCCGGGGCTTTACCGTGGACCTCATGATTACTCCCGAGCAGAGAAAGTGGATGCTCGAGAAAGAGCTGGAGATGATCTACCGGAAAAACCTCTTCCTGATCGATTTCTGGAACGGCGGTCCGATGTCCGTCGGCTGCATCGCCGCCGGCCGGACGGGCGGCTACTTTTACATCGACGGTCACGGCAACATCGCCCCCTGTGTGTTCTTCCCCTATTATGTGGATAATATCTACAAGGTCTATGAAGAGGGACGGGATATGACCTCGGTCCTCAAGTCCGGCTATTTCCGGACCCTGCGCGAGTGGCAGGACCGCTATGCGAGGACCTTTAAGCATCCCTCTGACGTCCAAAACCTGCTCATGCCGTGTCCGATGCGCGACCACCACAAGTTCGCTTATGATGTCATCACCCGATTCGGTGCCAAACCGCTGGACGACGAAGCAGAACGGGCGATCGCCGACGCCGACTACCACTCGCGGATGTACGAATATAACGCCCGGGTGGGGGAACTTCTCGACCCCATCTGGGAAAAAGATTTTCGTTCAGGAAAGGCGACACTCGAGGAGCCGGGCAGGCTGCCGGTCGGGAAAGCCTGAAGTCAGCCCATCCCTATTCCTTGGACGTTTGGCCCGAGAAATAGCCTCCTTTGAAGAGGGCACGATGCCTTATGTGATAACTTTGTCCAGGGATCTTAGTGTTTCCGAAACGCCAGGCTCGAAAACCGGCTTTATCGGTGTGGCCGCTATCCGGCCGTCGACAAAATATCCCCAACATCCTTTTTTCCAAATGGGGCGTTTCCAAAACCCGCCTATAGATTCTAGCACCGATTTGAGGGTTGCCGTGAGAATAATGCTGGATTTCATATTTCCGTTATCGAATGCTATTGTGCCCGATCCGGGATTATCAATTGAGATCGATTGGCCCAAAGCCAGGGAACGGGCTAACGAAGCTCTTCGCAGTGTTGATGAATTGGCGGGGTATATTTCCAGGGAGGACGAAAGAAACCTGTATAAGCAAGCCCTTGAAATCGTCCAGGAAACGATCGAGTTCGTCTTGGAGCAAACGTCTACGGGCGAGAATTATTCTCTCCTATGGCAGGGGTTTGATTAACCTGCCCCAGAAAATCATTCAGAGGAGGTAGCGTGCGGTGATTGATGTAGAATATCTCGAATATCTGTGGCCAATGCGGAGCTATCTTATCACGTGCGGTAATCTCAGGACAAAGGCGAACATCATCGCTGTCAGCTTCTGCATGCCGGTCTCAAAGATACCGCCTCTTATAGCATGCGCGATCGGCAGGGGAGCTTATTCCTGCGAGCTCATTGCCGCTTCCGGCTGTTTTATCGTCAACGTGCCGCCCAGGAAACTGAAATCAAAGGTTTATTTATGCGGCTCACGGTCCGGGCGCGACGTGGATAAATTCAAGCAGGCGGGATTGACAGCCAAGCCATCGCGACAACTGAAGGCCCCGGTCGTCGGGGAATGTGTCGCGTTCATGGAATGTATCCTCCGCAAAGAAGTCGAGGCGGGCGACAAGATTATTTTTCTTGGCGAAGTGGTGGAAGCCTATGCAAACGAATCCCTAAGTTTGCGAGGGAGGAAAATCCTATATTGTGAGGGAGAATTTCCTCGGCGCGTCTACGGCACGCGTTTTTTTCTGAAATAGTCCTCTGCGCCATCGAGACCTCAACTGATCTAAGTCAGCTGCTCCTTCAGCGCGGCCAGCCACTGCGTTACGCCTGGATCATGATAACTTCAGGCCACATAATTCTCTGGGCTATCGGCCGCGGGCGCCGGAGGCAATGCCGAGTTGAAAACATCATCTCAGAGGTAGTTTCGTGAGGGGGGGCAGGTTATCTGGCCGATTCAATAAACGTCGGTTCTGGCCAAGTTGTAACCGCTTTCACTCTAAGACCAATGGCAAGGGCCCCAACTTCTCAAGATCTTCATCTTGACGTTGTTCCCTATGCGGGATTACTATCGCTTCCATAAGCAAAACCCTTATCATGAGTCCGGAGCTCTGAACAGCTCAGTGGCCCTGGAAAGTATCTCAGGGAGAAAATAGAGAATATGAGCAACCTCAATAGTGCCGCCGAGGATCGATCATTCATAGTTAATCTACTCCGCACTTTCGGGCATTTTAGAAGAATGGGCAGAGTAATAGCGTTGGTCGCATTAGCTTTGTTTGCGTCAAGAACATCGGTGGTCGCATCCCGCTTCGACATCCATCCGCGACTTGAGTTGAATTTCTCTACAGGATGGCTGTTCTCCCCCAAGGACGAATTGGGAGCTGAGAAACCCGGGTTTAGCGATGCTAACTTCGAGCGCATCAGCATTCCCCACGCCAACATCATCACGCCGCATGAAATGTTCGATCCGGACACGTTCCGCTTCGTCTCATGGTACCGCAAACATTTTCGCCCCGATACGAACTTCCGTGGCAAGGAGGTTTACGTCGATTTTCAGGGAGTTATGACGGTTGCCGATGTCTATCTGAATGGACGGCAGCTCGCCCACCACGAAGGAGGATACACGCCTTTCTCGGTCGACCTGACGCCGGCCCTCGAGCTCGACTCCGAAAATGTCCTAGCTGTGCGGGTCGACTCGCGCGTCCAGAAGCACGTGCCGCCGGAGGGAGCCGATAAAATGTTCGGATACTACCTCTTCGGCGGAATCCAGCGGGATGTAACCATGCGTATTGTTGATCCCTTGCACATTGAAGACTCGTATTATACGACGACCCGAATCCAGCCAGACACTCGGGAGGATGCGCAAGTCAGAATCGTCAACCGCCGGCCAGGTGTAGCCACCATCACCATCCTATTTCGTCTGATGGACACCGAAGGGAAGAAAGTAGCAGAGACACAAACGAAGGCCCGTTTGGAGCCCGGCGCAGCTGGTGTGTTCAAGCTGGAGCTTGGACCCCTGCGGGAGATTAGGTTATGGGACGTCGACCACCCAACGCGATACGTGGCAATGACCGAGATTCGCCAAGGCGCGACCGTGGTGGATCTCGATCGAACCTGGATCGGGATCCGGGCCATCCATTGGGACCCGGAAAGCGGTGAGTTCCGGCTCAATGGCCGAGCTCTCAAGCTGCGCGGGATGAATAGACACCAGACCTTCGCCTACATCGGTGGGGCCGCGCCAAACCGCTTGCAACGGCGCGACGCGCGCATCCTGAAATTCGAGATGGGGCTCAATCTGGTGAGGTCGTCCCATTATCCTCCTGATCCAGAGTTCCTAGATGAATGCGATCGCATCGGGCTGCTGGTAATGGACGAATTCCCGGCCTGGCAGTTTATCGGGACGAGCCGCGAATGGCAAGACAACGCGGTTCAGGCCGTGCACGACATGATCGTGCGAGACCGCAATCATCCATCCATTATCGTTTGGGGCGTTCGCGGCAATGAGGCCTCGCCTCACGAAGAGGACGACCGAACTCTCTACTCGCGAACCTACGGATTAGCCCGCGAGCTTGACCGGACGCGTCCCCCCGGCGGCGCCCGGTTGAGCGATGCGTGGCACGGGAAATTCGTTCCTGAAGAAATCCTGGCGGTGAATGATTACTCGAACTGGGACAAGCCCGAGTCATGGCCCCAACAGGCCACCAGCAGGCCGTGGCTTATCACTGAATACGGCCATCCGGAGCAGTTCCCCGCTTGGGTCGGCGAGCGGGATCTGCTGCGCTTCGCGCTCAACTGGATGGGCTACCTAGACCGCATCAACCGGCATCCGGAGATTTCAGGCGGTATCGGTTGGGCCGCGTTCGACTACAATTCCCCCGAATTCAATACACCGGTTGCCGCGACGGCTCATCACTGCGTAGACGATATCTTCAGATTGCCGAAGGGATTCAGCTCCTATGCGCTTGCGAGCCAAGCCGACCCCGTGGTCTATGGCCCCATGATCAAGATCATGAGTACTTGGCGGTGGAGCGACGGCAAGGTATATGTGGCCAGCAATGCGACAGAGGTGGAGCTGACGCTCAACGGCAAACCCTTAGGCCGGGCGAAGCCGACCGAGTTCCCCAATTTGATTCATCCTCTATTTGTCTTCACAGTGCCCACTTTTGAACCGGGCGAGCTTGAGGCTCACGCCTGGATGGAGGGGAAAGTGGTGGCGACCGATGCCGTTCGCACGCCGGGGCGGGCCCAGAGACTGGTACTCAAGTCGGACGACGCTGAACTCGTTGCCGACGGCGCGGACATGACGCGCGTGGTTGTAACTGCCGTCGATGAGCATGGTACGCCGGTCCCTGTTGAGGACCGCCGGGTTTTTATAGAAGTTAAGAACGGCACTTTCATCGGCGAGAATCCTATTCACCTTGAGGCCGGACGAATCGCCTTTTATATCAAGAGTCGAGAGGGGTGTACGATTCCCATCAGAGCTCGTGCTTACGCGGAAGCCCTGGAGTCATCGGAAGTCCTGGCGCTAGGCGTCAGGCTGTCCGTCGGGCCGCTTGTGCCGTTTAGTCCCTTCGATGTTCAAGGAATCGCAAGTCTGAAATGATAAGCGAGTTTGTCGGATAACCTGTCTCCCGCTCACGATACCACCTCACAATAGCCTGGAAAGCCAAATCGAACTCCGTCTAAGAACTAACGGCCGGGCCTCTCTTGCTAAGGTATAAGGGAAAAAGAAAATGGCCCTTCCCGTGCAGACTGAAGTCGAGTCCGATGGTCATTTATGCTTGTTATTAACCATGGCCCGTCACCCCGTAGCCCCTGCCGAGCACGAGGAAGAAGAGTATCGTGACCAAGGCCGAGAAGAGCAGCCAGCCATTGCTGCGGACCATAAGGCTAGGCGGGGGCGAGACGCGGGCTCGATTTGAGCCGAGAAAAGCAAGGAAAAGCAAACCAGCGGCCGATTCGAAACTTTCCCGTACCGCCTCCCGTAGAGCCGGCAGCGTTGGACCTACATAGAAAAGCGCCGCAACGCAGGACACCACTCCCGCGACGAGATAGGGCCAAGCCAAAGGCGTACCTGGGGGGACAAGTGAGGCAACAGCTCGCGTCGACCAAACGTACAGGACAGCGCCAAGCGTACCCATAAGGACGCGCCACAACCAGCGGGGCTCGAGTGAGAGGTCACGCAGCACGAACGCCCAGTCCCCTGTATTAGTGGCGGCAGAAAAGATGAAGTATCCAGCACCCCAAAAAAGGTTGAAGGCCATGGCCAAGACGAAGAATAACCGAGACCAGGACGCAACCGGCCGACGGCGCGCGAGTAACCAGCACGACGCGCCAACAATGAGGTTCATAAGTGGGCCCGCAGCGTCGGTGAGCGGCCCTCCATTCGTACACCGGAAGTAAACGGAGGTGAGCAGGGTGATACGCCCTCCGAGGGCGAGGCACATTCCGCCGTGACCGACGGCTTCATGGGCAACACAAGCGGCGATGAAGGCCACGGAGGCGACGGCAGCGAGCGTGCTGTAGCTGTGAGCGTGCGATAGGATTTTCATGCAATGCTCAGCGGATATAACCTACCCCTCTTCACAATACCATCTCTGAAGTGAAATTTTCAACCCACGGCGCCTCCGGCGCCGGCGTTCTAAAGCCAAACGGCTGTGCGCTCGATGGTGGTTATGGTTCAGGCGAAAGGCAGAGGCTGGCCGCGCTGATGTCAGACATTACACAGAAAAGCTTACACTCCCAGTCCAGATTACTACCGATGGTCACAAGATGTACCTGGAAGCGGTAGAACGTGCTTTCGGTGCTGACGTGGACTTTGCGCAACTTGTGAAGTTATACGGCCAAGAAATTGAATCTGAGAAGCGGTATAGCCCTGCCAAGTGCATAGGCGCTCAGAAAGTGGTACTCATGGGCAATCCCGATAATAAGGCTATTTCTACCAGCTTCGTTGAGCGCCAGAATCTAACAATGAGAATGTGCATGAGGCGGTTTACCAGATTAACTAATGCCTTCTCAAAGAAGCTAGAAAATCATGGCTTAGCTCTTGCCCTCTATTTCATGCACTATAACTTCGTAAAGACTCACGCAACGCTTGCTAATCCGTATCCGAGAACACCCGCAATGGCTGCCGGACTTACAGACCGTATCTGGACTGTTGAGGAAATCGTTGTCCTAGTAAAGTAACCCTGCTAGAATGGGCAAAACCAACGAATGGAAGTGGAGTCACAATGACCAGAGAAATATGGCATCAATTGTTTTTCAATGTTTCGCCGCAAAAACTCTATGAGGCGATTACCGACCCCAAAAAGCTTGCACAATGGTGGACGACAAATGTGCGAGGCACTTCACGTCTGGGCAAATATCTAGAATTCGGGTTTGGAGGGTTGTCTCAAGAAATGCTCGTAGGTGACCTGGAGCCAGGTAAGCTCGTGCGGTGGACGGCAACGGAAAAAGGTCTTTCCGACTGGGCGGGAACGCTTCTTGAGTTCAAGATTTTTCGTCAGGATAATCGAACATATTTGCATTTCCGTCATTCCAATTGGAGGGAAGACGCCGAGATGTACGCGCAATGCAATACTGATTGGGCTTTCTACCTTCTGAGTTTAAGGGAGTTTGTCGAGAAAGGAAAAGGACGGCCCTTTCCAAATGACATATTGAACAATGGACTCTGACCCTGACTCTTTCAATCTTCAGACTTTTTGTGCTAATTCGGTCACTTTCACAACTGCTAAGTTCAAATTGATACACTACCCGGCAGGAACAGAATTAATGCCGACCTCAGATAAGCAGTTATTACCCCTCCCCCTTGCCTCATCCTTAACAGATATTATCCGCTCTTGATTCTGTAGGGAGATCGTAATAATCTTTTTATAACGTCTCCTTAAAAGAAGGGATAATGGAGAAAGTGCCGTCTGAACCGATGGTTTTCCCTATTTGTCCTGTCAGCCGACATCTCCGGGCACGGTCTCAGCGGGTATCATTCTGGGGGCTGCTTTCTTGCACGGTTTTTCTTTTTCCTTTCCTTCAGCAGTTGACCTTCGCTTGGGGGAAAGATGGCCATGAGTTAATCAATAAGGTGGCAGTCCAGAAGATCGCAGCTTCACTTCCGGGCTTCTTTAGCAAGGCCGGGGATCAGATTATTTACCTCGGCCCTGAGCCCGACCGCTGGAGGGAGGCTTCAGAATATACTCTAAAGAACGCCCAAGAGCCGGATCATTTTATAGATTTAGAAAAGCTCGCAGGCTTCGGAGAGTTGCCAAGAGGACGCTACACATTCTATAAGCGGCTTTATGAAAAAAGAGCCTCTGTTACCCATGATCGGGATGATTGGTTGCCTGAAAGCATAGGCCTTCTCCCGTATATTACGATTGAAATTTACGATAGGCTTAAGGTTGCTTTCCGACAATATAGAAACCTCCAAGATTTAGGTCAACCTACAGACCCAGCCGAAAAGGACGCTATATTTTATGCAGGATGGTTAAGTCACTATGTAGGCGACGGATCTCAGCCTCTCCATACAACTATCCACCACGGTGGATGGGTTGGAGATAACCCCCATGGTTATACAACGGACGGCCGTATTCATTCGGAATTCGAAACGGCCTTCGTTTCGCGGAATATAACACCTGAAGGGTTTGCCGATTTAGTTCATGCTCCGGTTCTGCTAGCAGACCCTTTCGAGGATTTTATAAAATACCTATACGAATCAAATAAGCTCGTGGAGAAAGTCTACGAAATATATAAAGCACATGGCTTTGACGGCAATGGTTCAAAAGAGGCTCTTGAATTTACAAATGAACGACTGGCAGCCGCCAGCCAGATATTAATCAACCTTTGGTATACAGCCTGGCTGGATAGCGCTAACCATAACCGCTAGGGGGGTGCATTATGAGAAAAGGCTTCAAAATTCTCCTGCTTTTGTTGCTTTTGGCCGGTGCGCTTGGCGTTTTGTTATGTTATGGGCAGACATCAAAAACGCAGGCCACGATAAGCGCAGCAGAGGCGAAGGACCATATTGGCGAAGTGGCAACAGTGTGCGATATAGTCGCCAGCACAAGATATGCATCGTCAACCCGAGGGAGGCCGACTTTCTTAAACCTGGGGAAGCCATACCCGAACCAAATTTTCACCGTAGTGATATGGGGCAGAGACCGGGAAAAGTTCGGTGAGCCTGAAGAGAAGTATCGGGATAAGCATATCTGTGTAACGGGAAAGATCATTCTTTATCGGGGCACAGCGGAGATTCAGGTAACTGATCCGGAGCAAATTCAGATCAAAGAAAATTAGAATTTATAAAAGCATAGTGCTCTCAGAGTCTCACTTCAGAGGTGGTATCGTGAGCGAGGGCAGGCCATGCCGCAGATGTCCGAACGGGGCGATTAATCAGAACATTAAGAGCCGGGAAATCCGCTCAGGCGACAATACAACTCTGTCATCGCAAATATCATAAAGCTCTTGGCTCGGCGACGTTTCTTTCGAATAGGACCCATGCCATAAAGTAATCACAACTCCCTCATTTTTTACAGCTTGAATCGCGGGGATGAGATCGCTATCTCCCGAAAGAAGAGCCAGGCGAGTAATCTTGCCCTTGCCTGCTAGCAAGGCCATATCAACGCCGACCATCGTATCGACGCGTTTTTGGACAAAAATCTTTTCGCCTTTTTGATCCACGCCCCTACACACAAGCTTGCCCAGCCGAACCTGAAAATGCGGTAATCGAGAGAGAGCCGCAAAGAACCTTTGCCGGCTAGCGAACCGTTGGCGTTCCTCTGGAGTTGGGGGGTCGCTCTGATACGGCAAACAATGGTAATAATACGTCCTTAAGAGCTCGTCTGGGGCCGCAATATCGATTGTCAATTTCTGAAAATCGAGCCTCTTGTTATTGTGGTCAAAATACATCACCTTATCAAGATAGCCGCCATCAATAAAGACGGGACTGTAAGAAAAACTGTGTAAACCTCCTTGAACAGATAAAATAACTCAAGGAGGTACAGTTGGCTCTAGACAAGGATGAGCTGAAAAAACTGCTTAAGGAGAAGGGCGTCAAGTCCCTGGACGATTTTAACGCCTTCATGCGGGACATTAGCAAGGAGGTCGTCGAGACTCTCCTCGAGGGCGAGCTGACCGACCATCTGGGTTACGAAAAACACGACCAGAAGGCCAAGGCCACCGACAACGCCCGTAACGGGTTCACGTCCAAGACCTTCAAATCGAAGTTCGGGGAGATCGACCTGGAGGTTCCCCGGGACCGGCAATCTGATTTTGAGCCGCAGATCGTCAAGAAGCGGCAGAAGGACATCTCGGGGCTCGAGGAGAAGATTGTAATCCTTCATATCCTCTTGGACAATATTTCAATTATTCTAAGGTACTCTTTAATGCTTCATAGGGTGTTTTGCCCTTAAACGCTCCGTGAGGACGTTCCAGGTTATAAAACCTTTCCCACTCCGCCAATTTCTCATTCAAATTGACATCATCCGTATATGTCAACAGTTGATAAAATTCTTCCTGATCCGTCCGATGAGATCTTTCAACTTTCCCATTGAGTTGCGGAGATCGAGGTTTAATATAGACATGCCTTATCCCTTTGTCCTCG
>Ga0187770_10000513_pt1 | contig 18918 bp, 18 predicted proteins | sample 0116_SJ02_MP02_2_FD_133154 | JGI IMG/M metagenome (GOLD analysis project Ga0187770, IMG submission 133154) | Tropical peat soil microbial communities from peatlands in Department of Meta, Colombia - 0116_SJ02_MP02_20_MG | ecosystem: Environmental > Terrestrial > Soil > Wetlands > Peat | place...
CAGCAGGCGTTCATCGGCTCGTGTAAGGCCGTACTCGGGCAGGCGGCTGATCACCTCGAACAGGGCTGAACCCACATCGTCGTAAAGGTATTTGGAGGGAAGTTCCTTCTGCCCCGGTCGGGCGAGGCCGGTTCGAACGTCACGGGCGAAGTCGTAGGCGGCATTCGTGGGAATGGCGTGAATCAGCATGATCTAACTCCTTCAGTCAGCTTCGGTCAGCGGCTTACGCAGCGGAACCCCGCATACGCATATTGGTAATGGGCCTGAAACCAGTTACGAAACGTGGGCCGCAGCAGGCACGCGGCCGTGCGTGCCGAACCTCCTTTCATGACGAAGTGCTTGCCATCAAAGAAATCTGCGGAATATCCGCGGTAGAACGGAAATGGCCTGAATCCTGGAAATGGCGCGAACACACTGGAGGTCCACTCCCACCCATTACCCAGCATGCCCTGCACACCGAAGGCGCTCTCTCCCCGTGGGAAAGCGTTGACTGGCGCTGGATCCCAGCGATGGAAATCAAAATTGCTGCGGCTTGCATCAGGCGCATCATTGCCCCATGGATAGGGTCTTTCCACTCCATCCGGGCTGCCGTAGGCGGCGCGGTGCCACTCTTCCTCCGTGGGAAGACCGAAATGATCGTCATGGCGCGACAGGCCCAGCGTCGTCGTGCCAGCGGGGATTTCAACCATACCGTGGTTTACAGGCGCCGTTTGGAGAGGGCGGTGGCGTTCGGGAATGGGTCTTTCGTAAATCGAATGGGCGCGCACCAGGCCTAAGATCGCGTCGCTTTGCCTACGTGCGCTGAACATCCGCTCGAACAGCTGGGAGCAAGCTGTTACGTTCCCCAGGGCAGCGAGCATTCGTGCCGCCTGGTGTACGGATTGGACGAGTGGCAAGGAGTTGTCAGGATTGCGCGTCGTAATCGGAGTAACATACCGCGATCCACATACCCATGTTCCAAGTGGACGCTTTCACCAGCCGCCCCTTTACGGGGAACCCCGCGGTGGTATGCCCGCTTGACCGATGGTTAGATGACGAGTTGTTGCGCAAGGTCGCAGCAGAAAATAATCTTTCTGAGACCGCTTTCCTGGTGCCTCGACGCGCCGATTATGAACCTCGCTGGTTTACCCCCTGCTGCGAGGTGAAGCTGTGCGGCCATGCAACTCTGCCTCGGCATATGTGATCTTCAACCGGCTGAAACCGGAGCTTGAAAGAGTCCACTTTGCAACCCGTTTCAGCGGAACGCCAGTGGGATCCTTAGCCCGTGGGATTTGTCCGTGGAAGTCGGCCTTAATTAGTTGTGGACCCCGCGAGCCGATTTACCATTCGGCCAACTGCGACTAATGTATCAACATAGGGTCAAGCTCGATTCGCGAGAGCTTGTTGCACGGGTTCGAGACGAATCGGCAAATGACGAAGACATGCGCCTGAGGCGGCAGCCGCCTCACCAAGGCCGACCGGTGTTTTCCGTACTTGCCAGAAACTCGATCTCGGCTTCAGGTACGTCGCCCAGCGGAGCACCGCATAGGTATCCAGATTCGTATCCTTCGGTTGGCGTTCCACGAACTCCGATCCCTCATGCAGGGCCATGCTTAATGCCCACACCGCGCCAAGCATGCGGCCCATGACAAAACCCGCCTTTCGCTACGTTCCGAACATGATTAAACCAGTAGCGTCGCAGCGACTCAATTGGACGATAGTATCGGCGATACCTAAGCATCAGCTTGTCGGATATGAGAGATGTCAGTTACAACGACTGTCTGCGGACCGACAGCTGACCGAGCAATTGCACGGCCCGGGGAGGAGCTAGCGAGGGGGCTCCTGCCAGTTCTGCACTCCAACCCCCAAGGAAAGGGAGGCGGCAGGGCGGAAACTCGAAAATTGTACCCCTCAGTGGACGAGGAAGCAAAGACCGCATAGCTTGTCATGGCGCTGTAATGCGGCTTGCGACCTTAACCATCAGGCCGCCATGCTCAGCACGATCTTGCCGCGCTTGTGCGGCGCACCGTCAAGCATCTCGTGAGCGACGCGAGCTTCTTCCAGCCGAAGCACAGTGCCAACGTCGGTGACCAGCTTGCCGCTGTCGAACAATTCTGTGATCTTATTCAGCCGCGCCGTTGTCACATCCACATAAAAGTAGGCTGCACGAACGCCATAGCGCTTTTGGATTGTCTCCGAAACCGGGGACACGACAGAAACCAAAATCCCACCTGGTTTAAGGATACGCAGCGATCGCTGCTGTGTATCTCCGCCAACCGTATCGAGGACCACATCAATTGCACTCACCAAGTCCTCGAATCGCTCTTCTTTATAGTCCACTACTCTCTCCGCGCCCAGAGCTCGGACGTAATCCAGATCAGTAGACGCCGCGGTCGCGGCCACATGAAGCCCAGCCTGCTTGGCCAGTTGTACGGCGTACGCGCCGACGTTGCCCGCAGCTCCGTGGATGAGCACGGTCTGCCCAGCTTTTACGTGGGCATAATCGAAGAGCATCTGCCAGGCAGTGACGGTTACAATTGGAGCCGAAGCCGCTTCGACGAAACTCAGTGTCTTTGGTTTTTGCGCCATCATTTTGGCCGACGGCAAAGCATATTCCGCATAGGCGCCAGTAAATTGCTCGTTCGTCGCCCCATATACCTCGTCGCCGGGCCTGAAGCCTGAGACTTCCGCTCCGATCTCTTTGACGATTCCTGAGAGCTCAGAACCAAGAATGAGCGGCAAGGATTCGTGAACTCCACTCTTACCTTCCCGAATTAGCGCATCCCAAGGGCCCACTCCTGCCGCCTTTACATGGACGAGCAGCTGCCCAGCAGCTGGCTCCGGTCGAGGCAGCTCATCGTTTGTGATCACGCTTGGCGGGCCGAATTGTAGAACTCGTGCTGCTTTCATCTGTTCTCCTCCAGCCCGTTTGACCTTGGGTGGTGGGTTAAGAACTGGCAAGTTGACCAGAGCTGCAAGCTGGCGCGGACCAAAGAACTCTCTCCCTCTTTCAGACGCGCCAACCGAGAGGTCTGCGCTTTCGGTAGCGATGACCCGCCGAGAAATGTCGGGATGATGGGTCCTCAAGTATTCTTTCAAGAAGTCGGCGGCGTTGCTTTTTGCAGTGGCGTGACCGATGAGGACGATCTCATTCGCCGGCGCTATATCTTCCGCGATCTCCTCATAAAACGAATCCTCTTCGGGTACGCGCTCGCCTCGGTAGTGCGCTTCCTTTCGGTGAGTCAGATGATGATGGAAATGGAAAGGATCGTAAGGTTGCACCTTGTGTTCGTCCGCCGGACGACTTCCACCGAAATCCCGGTAAACATGGGCGGTGTGGTGGTCGATGACGACAATTATCCGGCTGGGCTGCGTCGGCTCTTCCACCTGTGAACTCGGTCTGGCTTCCTTCAAGAATTTACGCAGCCGAGAAAGTTTCTGCGAGCCTAGATCATGGGTGTGCGGCCGCTTGAAAAAGACGCGTTGGTGGCCGACGCGGAACACAAATTCATCGTTTCCATGCGATTGGACCTCACCCAGATGCTCGACCAGTTGTACAGCCTCGCTCCAACTCAGGTTATGGGGTAGCCTGCCGCCGAGAAGATTCTGGTACACCGATTCAAGGTGCTTGTTCATCTCACTTTCCCTCCTACGCCACCTTCACTTGTTCTTACTGCTCTGGCAGCACTAGCGAAATACTGGCGTGGCCTCCCTGCAAGAACTCGCTGTTACCAAGATTCTTCCGTTCTGCGACGATGCACCCAATGTCAGCACGATCGTATGCGAACTTCTTTCCGCAGATAAGACACACCTCGTACGTCCACCCTGATAGCGTGAAGGGCCGGCTGAGATTGCGGTGCCAGCAACCAAACAGTAACTCGAAGGCTAGTAGTGCTCTGTTCGCCACATGGGGCCTCTACTTGTCCTCCGTCGCGGAATCGCGCAGATATCTGCTGAGAGTTCTGGTTTCTTCGATCGTCTTTCGCACCGGGGCATTCAAGTCCAATCAGTCCAATCTCGGTTCAACGCTTCTCGTACGGGTGGAAGATGTAGTCCTTCGTTTTCACGGCCGTATGGCATGCGTTTCCGCAGTCTGAGAGACTTTTGGGATCGGGCGTGAACTGGCCCGATGCGGGATCGTAGTTGAACAGTGCGTATCCCCACCCGCCTGTTGTCGGGAACCTCCTGCTGTCCTTCTCCATGACGAAAGCCTGGGTAAAGACACCGGGCACATCCACGGGGAATTGCGCCTCTGTACTCTTCTTCGGCTTCCACTGAAGCTTCGCGATCATGGAGCCATCCGGGAAAGGCTGGCCGTTGCCGGGAGTGCCGGTCTTGTACGCCGTAATCATCGTCGGATTGGCGACAATCACCTTCAGTATTTCGTCGGTCCGGGCAGAAGAGGCCACCGCCCAATCCTCATATCCCCTGAAGTCGGAGAACGCGATTCCGCCCGGCGATTTCAGCGAGTACTTATCGTTGGCTTGGGCTTGAGCGAAAAGGGCTGTGGCGATCAGGACGGCGAGCACTGCCAGGGCTGTGGCAACGACGGTAGAGCCGACGATACGCTTCACGGCGGTGCGTGCTTCTAACTTCTGTCCTTGTTGTTCTTGCGCAGCAGATTTCGTGACAAGTTCACGCATTGCGTGTTCTCCTTCACAACAAAGTTTTCTAAGCTCGATCAACGTACATCTCGAACGATTGCGATTAGGCCAGAAGTTGTCGGAGTAGAGCAATTGGACAATGGTATCGACGATACCTTCGTATCAAGTGTGCGCGAGGTTTCCTCCGCTTTGATCGATTTCCAGGACTAGCCGGATGGAGAAAAGCCGTATCCCTCAGGTGTGACAGTGCGGCCGATACGAAAGTGCAGGCGATACCATCGTCCAATTGCGCGGCCGATTTCGTTCTGGCTGAATGGTACGAGCCTTATGTCGGCGGGTGGTGTGTATCACCCCAGCGACGGTTTCGGATGGAAGGTTTGGGCTGTTCGGGCGGATATCAAAGTTGGTCGTTGCCCGCTTCGGTCACATTTCGAATGGAGGATTTCATGAAAGCAAACGCGAAGTGGACCTTCTTGCTCGCCGCCTGGGCGCTGGCGGTCGCCCTCCCTGGCATGCGAATTTCCGCCGACCCCAATCCGCAAGTCAAGTCTGGAGTGGACCGCCTCTATGTGATCGACTGCGGCGACGGCAGTGGCCTCGACCAATCCCGTTGGACACCAGGAGTCAACGTCGGAACCCCCGTCGGCTTTCCCGACCACTGCTACCTCATCCACCACACCCAGGGCTGGTTCCTGTGGGACACGGGCGTCGATGATGCTTTTGCACAACTACCCAACCATGAAAAGGTGTTTCATGAATGGGGGCCTGGCACCGGCCCGATCTGGCGCAAACCAATAACGCTCGCGGCTCAGCTCGAAGAGATACGCGTTGAGCCCTCGGACATCAAGCTGATGGCCGTGTCACATAGCCACCCGGACCACGCGGGGAACATCGAAATGTTTCCCAACACCCTGATGCTGGTGCAAAGGGTTGAGTACGAATGGGCCGGCAGCCGGCAAGACACGATCGCCCTTAACAAGAAGCACCCCGTAAAGCTCATCGACGGCGACTATGACATTTTTGGCGATGGAAGCCTCGTGCTGCTCTCCACACCCGGACACACGCCCGGCCACCAGTCCCTGCTCGTGAGGCTCCCTGAAACTGGGCCGGTGATTCTCAGCGGAGATGCTGTGCATTTCCAGGCAAGCTTCGAACATCGCTATGTCCCGGACAATAATTGGAGCAAGCAGGCCTCGCTTCAGTCCATGGACAAGATCGCCGCAATCATCGCGAAGGAGCATGCGCAGCTCTGGATTAACCACGACCAGGCCCAAAATGACGCGCAAAGAAAGTTGCCGGCGTATTACCAGTGATGGGCACCCCGCCACCTGCCAAAGAAGACTGACCGACTCTGGCCCAGGAGTGAGCGGACGTAAAGCGCCAATTGACGAGCCGGACACTCTGATTCCGATAAAGCATTTAGCTTGTTGTCAAGTTGGAGGCTCAACATGAGCGACCAACAAGCGCGGGAGCAGTGTTCTGGAGTGCGAGATCGGGAGATCCGCGCGCGGCGCTGGGTCAGCATTGGGCAGCGTCCGATGCCAACGCATGGCGCGCCATGGGTCGAACGGATGGACACATAACCTCGAGGCGCGAGAATTCGCGAACGACACCGTGATTTGGAGGGACAACAGATGGATTGGAAACAGCTGGTCCAGTTTGCGCTGCTGGGCAGCGGCGGTTTGGAACAATACGGCATCCTGCTGACTCGCGTTTCGCTCGGGCTCTTCTTCGCCATCTCCGGGGCAAACAAATTGTTTGTAGCCGGCGGCACGAAACCTGTTTACGACACGCTCGTTAAGGCCCAAATCCCGTTTCCCCGCCAGACGGCTTATTTCGTGGCGGGTGTCGAGCTAGTCTGCGGATCTTTGTTGACCATGGGGTTTCTTTCGAGCCCGGCCAGCGTGGCTTTATTGATCGATATGATTGTCGCCACCCTGACCGAGGCGGTTTCCACCTTGCCTAAAGGACTTTCGCCTCTTAGCTGGCTCGACGATTTCCTCTACCTTCCGGAAGTCTTGTACGTGCTCTTCTTTGTCTGGCTGATCTGCTCTGGTCCGGGAAAGTTCAGTGTCGATTACTGGCTCGCCGGCAGGTTACTGGGGTGATCGACGAAGCAGCTTGTCCATGGTGGGCATTCTTTCGCGTCTGATGTCGGAACGCTCTAAGCGTCAACGGCGGACGGGTTGCGTTTTCTCTCGGCATATGACTGGCTCGATGAATCGGAACTAATGAATAGTCCACCTCGATCGGAAGAACGCGATGGGTGCGCGGTCACGATCGCAGCGGCTGCTCGTTTGGCAAATCGAGTCAATACCGGCCCTGCATCGGCGTCGACCTCTAAGCAGATGCACAACTAATACGAAGGTAACGCCAATACCATCGTCCAATTGTTTGCACGCGACATCTCTGGTGCGATGCTCGCGGAGGCACTTTCGAGAGTAATCACGGATTCACTATCGTTGACTCACACAAAAGGAGATGATTCCATGCAAACGATTACGACAAAAGATGGCACAACAATCTTCTACAAGGACTGGGGTCCGAAAGACGCTCAGCCCATCGTCTTTCACCACGGCTGGCCTCTGTCGGCCGACGACTGGGACACGCACATGCTGTTCTTTCTTGCGAATGGCTATCGAGTTGTTGCGCACGACAGGCGCGGTCACGGCCGCTCCTCACAAGTGGGTACCGGCCATGACATGGACCATTATGCGTCCGATGCCTCCGCAGTCGTAGAACATCTCGACCTGAGGAATGCAATCCACGTCGGCCATTCGACCGGCGGAGGTGAGGTGGCGCGCTACGTCGCCAGGTACGGCCAGCCTCAGGGCCGTGTGGCCATGGCCGTGCTTATCAGCTCCGTTCCTCCACTTATGGTCAAGACCGAAAAGAACCCCGGCGGCACGCCGATCGAGGTGTTCGACGGATTCCGCAAGGCGCTGGCTGCGAATCGGGCCCAGTTTTATGTTGACGTTGCGTCGGGCCCGTTTTACGGCTTCAACCGGCCCGGAGCCAAGGTTTCACAGGCAATGGTCCAGAATTGGTGGCGCCAGGGGATGATGGGCAGCGTGCTCGCCCATTACGAAGGCATCAAAGCGTTCTCCGAGACAGACCAAACGGACGACGTGAAAGCAATCACGGTGCCGACCCTCCTGTTGCATGGAGATGATGACCAAGTCGTGCCGTACAAAGACGCTTCCGTGCTGCAGGCCAAGTTGCTCAAACAGGGCACGCTAAGGATTTACCCTGGCTACCCACACGGCATGATCACTACTTATGCCGATGTGATCAATGCGGACATTCTTGCATTCATCAAAGGCGCGGCGGTCAAGGCTGCCTGACGCTTGTTTTGCCGCTAGCAGGCTGCGAAAAAAGGGAACTTACGGCGTCGCAACGTCAATAGGGACCGCGAGTTCTGCGACGTAAGTTCGTCTTGCGCGTACGCTTCGAACCACAGTGGCCTCTCTGATAAGGCCACTGTGGTAAGCGTGGCGAGCAATTTGCAGCGGCTCCCTGAATGACACCAGCCGCCTCAGGCCACACGCGCCACCGCTTCGGTCGAGGGCTGGTAGCTGTCGATTTGCTCCGCGCCAGAAGTCTTCAACATATCGCGGGCTTTCGCCACTTCCTCGGCGGTTCCGTGTGCGACAAGAACGAACTTGCCGGCTTTGATCGACGTCTCGTATTTTACGACGCTGTTTTTGGGAATGCCGATGCTGTAGAGCCCTGCGCCGAGGGCACTGAGCCCTCCCACGACGACTGCCCCCTCCAGGGCTCGCCAGCGCTAATCAGGACGGCAATCTCCGAACAGATGAGCAATAGATAGAAATTGCAGAGCCTGCGGCCCCCGCACCAAAGCGATTGCCGCGGTAGGGCAATTACAGCCGACGCGCTGGGGCGAATCAATTGGACGATAGTATTGGCGATACCTTGGTATTGGGCCCTCTGAGTCAAGTACGCAGCACTCTACGCCATATGTGCAATCCACCAATGTGGCGATCGATGCGTTCGTTCGATCGATTTGTCATCGTGATCCTTGCCTAATCAGGATTCAGGGCGATCGGAGCTTCCGAGGCTGATACCAACGTATCGCCAATACCATCGTCCAATTGTCTGGTTTTGACGCCTCTGTTTTTATGCATTCAGCACATACGAATCAATTGGTGTGCGCACAGTGAAGTTCTCGGGAGCACCGTATGGCTCAAACTAGTGCAATTGCAGCGCGAGGCGAGGGAGTCGCCGTACCAGCTGCTCGCTGCAGAGTTGGAAGCGACATGCCAGACACTGCCATCCGATCCAAATACCAAACCGTGCGGTCAGCGACGACTACCCTCGCTGAGGGGATTTCGGCCGAAGATCAGATGGTCCAGTCGTGTCCGGAAGCGAGCCCGACGAAATGGCACCAGGCTCATACCACATGGTTTTTTGAGACGTTCGTGCTCCGTCCCTTCCTCAAAGGGTACCAACCTTTTCGCGAAGAGTTTCATTGGCTTTTCAATAGCTATTACAACTCGCTCGGCCAGGAGATTCCGGAAAAAAGCTTGCGCTCGGTCTTCTCCCGTCCTTCTCTCGCTGAAGTTCTCGGTTTTCGTACACATGTTGACCGGGAGATGGACAGATTTCTTGCGAGTGGCGCCGATGAGGAAGCAACGCGGCGCACCGTGCTGGGCCTGAATCACGAGCAACAGCACCAAGAACTCGCCCTGACGGACATTAAGCACGCCTTTTTTTCGAATCCACTTCACCCATCCTATTTGGAGAGCGCTCTTGTAGGAGAGAAGGACGCTCCGGTTTCCAAACTCGCATGGCACAACTTCAATGGTGGATTGGTGGAGATTGGTTGCCCACTTCGAGTAGAGGATCCTTTCGATTTTTGCTTCGACAATGAAACTCCTCGCCACAACGTTTACCTGCAACCATTTCAGATCGCCGAGCGTGAAGTCACCTGCCGTGAGTACCTGGAATTCATATCGGATGACGCGTACGCGCGTCCTGAATTCTGGCTTTCTGAAGGCTGGGATAACGTGAAGCGCGCTGCCTGGCAGGCGCCTCTTTACTGGCGGCGTGATGCGGAGGATAAGACCGGCTGGCGCGTGTTCACACTGATGGGTTGGTGCGGGCTTTCGGCACTGCTTGATACGCCCGTGTGTCACCTGAGTTTTTTTGAGGCCGATGCGTTTGCACGTTGGAGAGGTTGCCGACTTCCCACTGAGGCGGAATGGGAATTCGTTGCGAGCCAGACAACGGTGCAGGGAAACCTGCTCGACACTGGAACGCTCCATCCCACTGCAGCACGAGGTGTGGGTATTGAGCAACTGTTCGGCGATTGCTGGGAATGGACGGCCAGCGCCTATACCGGTTATCCGGGATACAAGCCTCTTCCCGGTGCGCTCGGCGAATATAACGGTAAGTTCATGTCCGGACAGATGATCCTGCGCGGGGGATCGTGTGTCACACCTGCGAGTCATATTCGCGCGACGTATCGGAATTTCTTTTCACCAGCAACTAGATGGCAGTTCGCCGGCATTCGCTTGGCTGCCTGAAAGGATTCATGAATATGGCAACCTATGTTCAGACAGTTGATGTCGAGCAATTCTCAACGGCGGACTCGTGCGGAGCACTGGTTCGCGAAGTTCGGCGCGGCTTGGTCGCGCGGCCGCGCTCGCTCCCACCCTGGATGTTCTATGACGCGGAGGGCTCGTGTCTTTTCGAGCGCATTACGACTCTTCCCGAGTACTACCCCACCCGCACAGAAAGGGCCATTTTATCGAGGTACGCAGATGCGATCATCGCCGCTGCTCACTGCGACAGACCGTTGCCGTTGCGCCTCGTTGAGTTGGGTGCTGGCACAGCCTCGAAAACCTGCATTTTGCTCGAAGCTGCTTTGCGCGTTTCTGACGATGTCGTTTACATGCCAGTCGATGTCTGCCCCGACGCCCTTGAGTCGGCGTGCCAAAACCTCGCATGTGCTTTGCCGGAAGTGCGTATACAGCCCATCGTCCGCAACTATGTGAGTCACCCGCTCCAACTCGAACCCTTCGATGGCACCACGCTCGCGCTGTACATCGGCACAAGTATCGGCAACTTTTCGCGTGAAGAAGCGCAGCTCATCCTGCGAAATCTAGGCTCTCAGCTGCAAACTGGAGATGCACTGTTGCTCGGTACAGACATGGTGAAAGACCAAGCCACTCTTGTAGCCGCGTATGACGACGGCGAGGGAATCACCGCGGCGTTCAACTTAAATATCTTGCATCGCCTCAATAGAGAACTGGGGGCCAATTTTGACGCCGCCTGCTTCCGCCATCGCGCGCTGTGGAATCCCATCGAATCCCGGATTGAGATGCACCTCGAGAGCACGGACGAGCAGGTTGTAAGTATCGAGGGCGCGGAACTCGATCTTCATTTCACGGGAGGCGAAACGATTCACACAGAGAACAGTTACAAGTTCACGGACCAGGCCGTTCGTGCCCTTCTCAGGGAGGTCGGTTTTGAAATTAGCGGGGCATGGAAGGACGGTCGCAGTTGGTACACGGTCACGCTTGCGTGCCTCCGATAGTGCTCATGGCAAGGCGGCAATCGAGACCGAAAACCGCCGGGGACATCGACATATGACCCTGATTCGCGGGTAGCTATTTGTTTTTCTGCAGTACTTACTAGCATCAACCGATACCAAAGTATTTGTCGATACCATCGTCCAATTGTTTGCTTCCCAGGCTTCTGGTCTGATTGCTTTACGTCGTCCGATTCAACCGGACCGCGTACTACGAGGAACAAAGGAGAAGAATCGTGAAAATACTAATGGTGCTAACGTCGCACGATGTGCTCGGGAACACCGGCCACAAGACCGGCTTCTGGCTCGAGGAGTTCGCGGCTCCTTACTTTGTTTTCAGAGACGCTGGCGTACAGCTGACCCTTGCCTCACCGAAAGGCGGGCAACCACCCCTTGATCCGAAGAGCGACTTACCGGAAAACCAGACGGCCGCTATGACGCGGTTCAAGCAGGACCCCGCAGCGCAAAAGGCTCTCTCCCAGACGGTCAAGCTTTCCGACGTAAAGGCAGAAGACTACGACACAGTTTTTTATCCCGGCGGGCATGGTCCTATGTGGGACCTCGCAGAAAGCCCGGTTTCCATCGCTTTACTCGAGTCCTTCTACAATTCCGGCAAACCGATCGCCCTGGTCTGCCATTCGCCGGGCGTGCTTCGTCACGTGACGTACCAGGGAGCACCGCTTGTGAGGGGAAAACAGGTGACTGGTTTTACCAATGGTGAAGAGGAAGAGATGCGCCTTACCCACGTTGTCCCGTTTCTCGTGGAGGATGAGTTGATGCGGCTGGGTGCGATCTTTGAGAAGAAGGCAAACTGGCAGCCTTTTTCGATCATTGATGGCCGTCTCATCACCGGACAGAATCCAGCGTCTTCGACCGTCGCGGCTCAAAATCTTATGAACGTACTCGCTGCCGCGAAGAAAGCCGCTTAGGTTTCTATTTCGATCGACGCCGGAATCGGGTCATCCTCGGTGCCTAATGTGTCGGCCAAGACGATCCAGGTTCTTGGCCGGTAGCGTCCCGCTTCCGCATAGCGGAAGATTACGGTCGCGTCACAGTCCGTCGCAGTAAGCTCCGGTGGCTTCGGGAGGGCTGTGACCGAGGTCGACAGCTCTTGATTGGGATCACATGCGAACCCACTGCTAAATAAGCATTTTGGAAAGGAGCACATCACATGAAAGGGGTTGCTTACGTGTTGTTCGCAGTTGTAGCGCTGACCGGCGTACTCGTCTACATGGCCCACGCCTCTGGGTACGCCGGCGAGGCTGATCCGATTTTTGGAATCACAATTCCTGCCGGATACCGCGACTGGAGGTTGATTTCTGTGGCCCACGAAGAAGGCAACCTAAACGATCTTCGCGCCCTCCTCGGCAACGATCTAGCCATCAAGGCCTACCGAGAAGGGAAGTTGCCGTTCCCGGACGGCACAATCATTGCCCGGCTAGCCTGGAGTTACGTCCCGTCTGAGGAAAACAACAAAGTCTTTGGCCGTTCCCAATCTTTCGTGGCCGGGTCCGCCACGAACGTTCAGTTTATGGTCAAGGATTCAAAAAAATACGCCGCAACCGGCGGCTGGGGGTTCGCGCAATTTAAAGATGGCAAACCTGCCGACGAGGCGCTGCTCAAGACCTGCTTCCCCTGCCACGAGCCTGTTAAGGCTCGCGACTTTGTATTCACGCATTACGCACCCTGATACGCAGTAATCCCATGAAGATGCACCGCAATGATCCCAACGACTCGACGTTGCCTACTATGAAAAAGGCGACGGTGAAGGATGTTGTCGATGCCGTTCTTTACCTGGTACAGGCAGGTCATGTGAGCGGAGAAATTCTCCACGTGGATGGTGCCGCTGTAGCTCGTCGTTGGTAAGAACAAAAGGACCCCAACCGGGCGCTGGACTTCGACAAGGTATGCATGCCCCGATTGCTTTCAGTAAATGTCGGTCTTCCGCGGGACGTGACATGGAACGGCAAAACTGTCCGAACCGCAATCTGGAAATCTCCAGCCACGAGACGGCGAATGGTGCGCAAGCTCAATATCGATGGCGACGCCCAAGGCGATCTCGCCGGTCATGGCGGGGAGCAGCGCGCCGTTCTTGTTTATCAGATGGACTCCTATCACTACTGGGAACGCATCCTCGCACGTCGTGACTTCATCTCCGGGCAGTTCGGAGAGAATTTCACCGTCGAGGAACTTCCTGATAATGAGGTCTGCATTGGCGATCGATACCGCATTGGTGACGCGATATTTGAAGTAGCACAGCCGCGGGTAACGTGCTACCGCGTCGGTATTCGCATGAATGAACCTCGTATGCCATCACTGCTCGTGGAGCATCATAGACCGGGATTCTACTTTCGCGTGTTGCAGGAGGGTGAAGTCGGCGCCGGCGATGACATCGCAAAAATTGCTGACGGTCCGGAGCGAATTACCGTGGCCGAAGTTGACGCCCTCTTGTATCTGCCGGGGCATTCTCGCGAGCAGCTGCAACGCGCGCTGCAGGTTCCTGCGCTTAGCAAGGGTTGGCGGAGTTCGTTCCAGGCCATGCTCCAGCAAGACTTAGGTAAGGCCACGGTAGGGAATCCGGGACTTGCGATTGAGGAACCGGCGCCAGCATGGCCAGGCTTTCGACAGATGCGAGTCGCGAATATTCATAAGGAAAGCGATCGCGTGAGTTCCATTGTTCTCGCGCCAATCGATGGGCAGCCACTTCCCCTATGCCAGGCTGGTCAATTTGTTGTTTTGCGTTTGCATCTCGACCCGGACAAACCGCCGGTTCTTCGCAGCTATTCGCTGTCTGATCTGCCGGCAGCCGACCATTTCCGCATCAGTGTCAAGAGCGAATTGAACGGGATTGGAAGTTCATTTCTGTGCCGCCGTAGGCAAGCCGGCGATGTATTGGATGTTAGTGCGCCGCGCGGAAGCTTTACTCTTGGTCCTGGTCAGAATCCTGTGGTTCTGCTGAGCGCCGGAGTGGGCGCAACGCCCGTCATTTCGATGCTGCACACACTCGCTGCTGAAAGATCGCAACGAGAGGTCTGGTGGATCTATGGAGCGCGCAATCGCGCCGACCATCCATTTGCAGAAGAATCGCGTTCATTACTGAAACAGCTCTCCCACGGCCGAGGATACATCGTGTACAGCAGGCCCGCTGAGAGCGACCAAGTCGGGACAGACTTCGATGCTCCCGGGCACATTGACACAGCTTTGCTGGAGAGAATCGGAGTGTCACTGGGTAGTGACTTCTATCTGTGTGGCCCCCCCTCATTCTTGCAGAACATGCGCGACGGGCTGCGAAACTGGGGTGTGCCCGCCGGGAATGTGCACACGGAAATCTTCGGTTCTCTCGAGGCTATTACCCCTGGTATGGCGCACGTTGATCACACTCCTCACCTGCCACAAGGACCGCCTGGATCTGGCCCCCCGGTTTCATTCGCGCGTAGCGGGATTACCGCCGCTTGGGATGCGAAATTCGGCAGCTTGCTTGAACTGGCGGAAGCGTGCGACGTTCCGGTCAGGTGGTCATGCCGGACTGGAGTCTGTCACACCTGCATGACGGGTCTGATTGCCGGATCGATTGCTTACAACCCTGAGCCGCTGGAAAGGCCCGCTGCTGGGAACGTGCTCGTATGCTGTTCCCAACCAAACGCGGATCTCACTCTGGATCTTTAAGAGAAATGGGAGGAGTCCAATTATGCGTTCTGATATTGTGCCCGGAGGCATTTTCCCCGACTACGAACTGCCCGATCACACGGGCGAACTGCGCAAGCTCAGCGAGCTGCAGGGCGAAGATCCGCTGATCCTCACCCTTTCGCGCGGGCACTATTGCCCGAAGGAGCACCAGCAGCATCTCGAACTCGCCGTGTTCTACCAGAAGATCGCGGTGGCGTACACTCAGATCGCCACGATCGCCACCGACGATCACCATAGTCTGCAGGAATTCCGTGCGTCAGTCGGAGCCGAATGGACATTCCTTTCCGACCCCGACCGAACCGTTCAGAAGGATCTGGACATCCAGGAGTACACCGACCCCGAGCACAATCCCATGATCCCGCATACGTTCGTGCTCAAGCCGGGCCGGGTGATCTACAGCATCTATAACGGCTACTGGTTCTGGGGGCGTCCATCGGTCATCGATCTTTGGCATGATCTGCGCATCGTGACGAGTGAAATCCGCCCAGACTGGGATCTGAGTACTCCTGGGCTCCGCGAAGCATGGAACGCGGGTGACTTGTCGCGTTTCCACGGGTGGAACAAACATGCCAGTGTGGAAGCGGCTTCGATTGCGCGGAAGAGATAACAAGGCCACCAACTTCGATTTACAAAGCTACGCGCCGCCCTAAATTTATCCGAAGGTATCGATGCATACCATCGTCCAATAGATTCCTCTCATTAGTTCTGGCTTAATCGCATCTGCATCCGCGAACGGTTCGCGAGCCTGCTTGCAGTTGCCCAAGCAAAGAACGAGACAAATGGGAGGTAACACGATGTCAGCCGCGACAAACTACGAACTGAGCGATGCAGCGACCGTCGGACCTTCATCCATCGCGAGTGAAGAGGCGACTCTCCTGGCTTCTGCCAGAACCGGTGACTCGGCAACATTTGAGTGTCTTGTCACGCCGCACTGGGGAGCTCTCCTTCGTGTTACCCAGCGGATTCTTCGCAATCGAGAAGATGCGGAAGATGCCGTTCAAACTACATTTCTCGATGCTTTCCGCAATCTGAATGGCTTCCATGGGCGCTCGCGATTCTCCTCGTGGTTCACTCGCATCGCCATGAACGCGGCCTTGATGCGCTTGCGGGTAAGCCGGCGAAAGAAGGAAACATCGCGTGATGACGTAACTGAAATAGGTGAGGTTCGGGCGAGTCATCTAGTGGAAACGAGGCTGAACCCCGAGCAGGAGTACTTGTCGAAGGAGGGCCGAGTTCTCCTTGAAAAAGGAATCAAGAAATTGAGACCACTTTATGTTGAGGTCCTGCATCTGCGCAACGTGCAAGGCCTCGTTCCGCAGCACGCAGGGGCGTTCGTGCCGCTCGAGGCGCCTTTTATTCTGTGGCACGAAGCATCGTCCTGGCGATGAACTGAAATTCGCTCCGACGCCATTTTGTAGGAGATTGGATTCGCAGGATGGTAACGATCGATCAGACTACGGGAGCGAGGCTCGGATCACTCCCGCAGATCCAAAATTGGAGGAACCACGATGCCCGACGAACTTCGAGCGCTCGATAAGCAAGAACCCATAGAGCTCGCCACCGATTTTCTAGGCGAGGATAGGCACGAGTTCGGTCGCAAAACTGGCGTACGAGCTTTGCGCACAAAGGGGTCGCCCCTTCGGTTCGCCTGAAGTTGACTGGCTTGCGGCAGAGGGAACTGTGTACTCAGCGCTGGTAGCCTCGGGTTTGGTTGCCCCATCCGGGATTGCCCCGCAGAACATAGCAGAAAGGATTTACGGGTAGTTGTTCAGGCCACTCGGAAGACATGGATCGCCCTCCTCATGTTTCTCCCGAAGATTGTATTTTGGCATTGGTTTCCGCCGAGATCATGCAGCATCGCTTCTGGAAGGCATCAGAGTTGCGACACTAGTGTCGTCGCTCGTCAAACCCTCCTCACGCCTGCACGGGATAGAGAATGAAAAAGTTGCTCCCGGGCCGTCATTCCTTTCCGCCCACAGGCGGCCATGATGACTCTCGATGATGGACTTACTCACCGACAATCCAATTCCCATGCCGTCATCCTTTGTTGTATAGAAGCCTTCGAAGAGCCTGTCCGTGGCTTCAGGTGCGAAGCCGACTCCCACATCTTTCACGCTGAGGTGCACATGACCCTGCCCATCCCATTTGGTTCTGATGAGCAACTCTCTCGGGCGATCATCGACGGTTCTCATCGCGTCGGCGGCATTCCGAACCAGATTCAAGATCACCTGCTGAAGCTGGACGCGATCGCCTGTGACAGGCGGGAGGTCCTCAGCCAGTTCTGCCCGCACAGCCACCTCGTTTCTCCTAAGCTCAGCCGACGACAGCGCAATCACTTCTTGCGTCGCCTCATTTAAGTTCAGCGACTCCGCCGCGGTACCCTTTTTACTGAAGAGCGCCCGCAACCGGGTAATCACTTCAGAAGCACGGTTGGCATCGCGAATCGTCCGGCGCACCGTTTCGAGAGCACCGTCAATATTCGGAGGCACGGTGCTCAACATCCGCTGGCAAGTGCTGGCGTTGGCGACAATGCCGGACAGTGGCTGGTTAAGTTCGTGAGCGATTGATGCTGTCATCGTTCCGAGGGTTATCACCCTGGCAACGTGTGCAAGTTCCGATTGAGCCTTGTCGCGTGCCTCTGCCGCCAGATGGCGCTCCGTCACATCCTGAATGGCCGCGATGTACTCCAGTTGACCCTCGTCTCCGATCGGATGAACGACGGCATGCAGGTACTTGATTGAGCGGTCAGGCATCAGCAATCGGTACTGCCATTCAAAGTCGTTTCTGCCATTTCGTGCCTGTTCGACCATCTTCTCGTACAAGGTAAGGTCTTCGGGATGGACTCGTGAACGGATCACTTCAAGCGTTACGGGCACGCCGATCTCTAGCTCGTAGATGCGATAGAGCTCCTCTGACCACGTGATTTCGTCCGTCGCTACGCGCCAGGAGAAGCTGCCGATTTGTCCGAGACGTTGACCCTCCGCGAGGAATGCCTCGCTGCGCCGCAACTCGTCTTCAGCCCGCTTGCGTTCGCTAATGTCCCTCACTGCTCCGGAGACAAGCGTACCTTCCTCTGTCTCCAGTGGACTGAGGCTAATCTCGACCGGAAACTCGGTTCCGTCTTTCCGGCGCCCGTAAAGGGCGAGACCGTCGCTCATCGGCCGCACCCGAGGCTGGGCAAAAAACCTCCCGCGATGCCCAGGGTGTAGCGCACGAAACCGTTCCGGCACAAGAATCTCTATCTCCTGCCCCAGGAGTTCTTCTCTCTGGTACCCAAACACATTTTCCATCTGCGCATTGACCAATACGATCTTGCCCTGCCGATTCACCACGACCATTGCATCCGGTGCGGCTTCCAGAAGCCCTCGGAATTTCTGCTCCGCCCGTTTGCGGTCGGACAAATCGAGCACGAAAGCGACACCGTCGTTCCCACTGCCTTCGAAGAGTGCCCCACCATGTAGTATTGGCACGCGGCTGCCGTCTTTTCGGAAGAACTCCTTTTCGTATGGTTGAAAAATGCCCGTCGCCTTTAGTTGAGCGATTGCCCGTTCGTCGGATTCGTGCCATTCGGGCGGAGTGAGGTCGTCCTTCCAACGCACGCGACCGGAGCTAAGATCGTCGCGGTTGTATTGCACCATCTGGAGAAACGATTCATTCGCCCCGGTGATGGTGCCTTCGAGATTCCACATAACAATGCCCACAACATTGGCTTCGACCAGTCGCCGGACCTTGGCTTCCAGGCCACTCGCCAGCTGACGAACTTCTGCTTCCGCCTTTTCGCGCTGGACCACCTGAATTTTGAGGTCCTCGATGTGCATCAGTGCCTGATAAGCGGATGAGGCAAACTTCCCAAGCGAGGCCATGACGCGGTCATCCTCTGCGTCGAATTTGCGACGGTCGCTATGCATGATTCCCCATATGGTTCCTACCGCTTTGTCGTCAACGTAAAACGGGACCAGCAGGCATTCTTCGGCTGCCTGACTGACCGGCACCAAATAGGGATAACGCCGCTCGAAATGAGTGAACAACAGAGTGCGGTTCTGATCGAGCACATCTCCGCAGGGGCCGAAATTACGCGGGGTCCCACCTCCGACG
>Ga0187770_10000515_pt1 | contig 18871 bp, 26 predicted proteins | sample 0116_SJ02_MP02_2_FD_133154 | JGI IMG/M metagenome (GOLD analysis project Ga0187770, IMG submission 133154) | Tropical peat soil microbial communities from peatlands in Department of Meta, Colombia - 0116_SJ02_MP02_20_MG | ecosystem: Environmental > Terrestrial > Soil > Wetlands > Peat | place...
CCGCGGTAACGAAGACCATGTGGGCGCCGGTGAGGAACTGATGGAGTTCAGCGTCGTTCTCTCGCGCCGCCTCCTCCCCGACCTCCGGGCGTCCTCCGGCGCCCAGTCCTTTCGTCGCGCGCCGACCAATGAGGATCTTGCGTGGTGCGTGGATGATCAAAAGGTGTCTCGCGTCGGTATTGATCGCGCACATCGCCGCGCCCTGGATTCCCTCTTCGACGCAGCGGTTGATCGTGTTCGAACCACCGCCGCCGCACCCGACGATCCGTATGTTAACGGCGAGGGTTTCCGCGAGTTTCGCCAGCTCGGCGTCTTCCGCGCTGGCGTACCCCGGTGGCAGCGTGGCTTTCGGCTCGGAGAGAGTCTGGTTCTCTTGGTGCTTCGCTACTGCTTCCTGGATGATAGACTTCATTGTTGGTCCCCCCGCCGGTGGGGCGCAAGCGACCAGTCCAAGGAAGAGAAGTCGCACGAACTGACGATAAACGCTCGCTTTGTCTGGAAAGGGCGGAAGACCGCTCCGGCGCCTCCGCCTCTCCCCCCGGACGCTCGTCCACTTCCCGCCGAGGTGGGGCGGATAACGGCGCGGCGTGAGAGGGACCTTCGGTTGCCGGCTCACGCCTGTTCGATGTGTTCGTCGGCGTGGCCCGCATGGTCAGCGACCGCGACTGGGTCGAACGCGTAGTACGCGGCTCCGCACCCTTCACAGGTCACCATGTTGGTTGGCTCGTCCGTCATGCGGACGGAACGCCCCTCGGTATGAACGAACGACGGGACGATTTCTTTCTCTATCTCGATGCCATACGTCCCAGGATTCGCCTAACCCCTCGGGCCTCTACCCTCACGTAGTAGCCTTGCCGGAATCCCTCAAGGTGGGAGGAGTGGGGCCACCGTAGCCAGGGCGGGGGACCCACGCTAGTTCGTAAGGCGTGCCCGCTCAAGTTGGCCCAGGGCCGAGTTCGTAATTCCCAGGAACCGCCGGCCGTCGATTCTCAGGGTGACCTCTCCGTCCCGAAACACGATGATCGACGGCGTGATCCGGATCCGAAAGGTGTCCCAGAGCGGGTCGTTCAGCTCGGTGATGTCCGCGATCGCGAGCTGCGCGGGTAGTTTCCCGTTCAGCTCTACGAACCGGGGCATGAATCGGCGGGTCACCGGGCACCAGGCAGCCGCGAAACAGACAACGACGGTCCCGGGGCGAGCCAGTCGACTGTCCGGGAAATCCCGGGTCCGAAGGACCTCAAGGCCCGTAGGACCCCAACCGGCATCCGACATGGAGACTCACCCTGTCCGTGCCCGCCGACCGGGGAAAAGGAGCGGGCACGACGCCCCCCAGGACCGGCGTGGCGACTTATCGATAGGACACGACCGAATAAGATGTCCGCATCGTCTGCGTGCCAACGACGGTGGACCCGCCGGATCCATCGTTCGTTCGACGCGGGGCTCGCAAGGATCCCGGGCCGGTGAGGCATCCTTTCTGGAGCCGTCTACACGACGATCTTTCCGCCCTCGAGCAGAGGCTTGCCGTCGATCGCGACATCCGCACCCGTCAATACTGCCCAGGTCCCGAACGGGGAGGCATTCTTCCCGCCGCGGAAGGTGTTCCCCCCGATCGAAAGAAGCACCGCGCCCAGCTCCTGGTCCTCCATCTGAGGGAGATGGGAGATCTCGGGGTTCAAACCGACGGAAAAAAAGCCGAGACGGTCTCGGCCCTGGCGAGGTGCCTTGGCATAGGCGGCTTCGAGGGGCTCCCCTCCCGATTCGTACGATTGAGCGGTGAGGTGGCCGTCACCAAACTCCCATCGGATCCCCGAGACGGGCCCGCTATCGGGGTAGGTGGTGTGATTGCTGATCGCCACGCCCTCCGCCGAGGTGTGGTCGATGGCCACGCCGACGACCCCGCCCGGGATCGTGGCTAGGTTGTTTCCGATCTTGAGGTCCGAAGCATCCACGAGCGCGTCGTCCAACTGAACGGGGAACTTTCCGAGCCGGAAGCTGACCTCGGTCCCGTTGGAGTGGCTCACCGTCACGTGTTTGCCTCGGCGCATCCGCTCACCGACCCGCATTCCCAGCCGGTGCATATCGGCCGGCGGCACGAGACTGGCGCGAAGCATCTCCTCGCGCCACGCGTCCAGGTCCAACTTCCATCGTTCGGCCGCGAGCTGGCCCGTCCGTCCGAGATACATCCGGGCTCCCCGAAGTTTGGCCTTGGCCGCTCGCCGATACCATTCCGCGTTGTAGGCGGCGAGACCGGCTCGCTGCTTCTCCGAGAGACTAGAACGTCGGGGGAATTCCGAGGGTCCGAAGAAGAAGACGTACGCGGAGGTCTTGGCCAACGCCGCCCACTCGTGCGTTCCGACACGACCGGTCTCGCGTGAGTTGCCCGCCTCCAAAGCCTCCCAGTAGGAGGCCTCGTCCTCGTACAGCATCATCGGGTGGGCGCCCAACCGACGGGCTTCGTTAACGAACGGCCTCGCCCAAGGGAGGGATTCCGACCAGGTCTCGATGATGACGTTCTCTCCTCGACGGACCCGAAGGGTGTTCGAGAGGATGTTTCGCGCCAACTTGGTAGCGAGTTCCGGGGACGGGTCGGACATGATGGCGGAAATTCGCCACCCCTACATGTACCCGACGAGCGCCCCCGTTCGACTAGCTGGTCGCGATGGGGGTCGCGGGGCTTGTCACGCGCTCGACTCGACCATGGCCGGTGACTCGGAAGAATTAAGAAGCGAACGCAGGCCTAAACCCCGGCAACGGAGTTCTCGACTTCCATGACAACGCCCATATCCAGTAGCGCAGGCCCGACGGTCCCGACTGGTGCCGCGGGAGAGTTCGCCCCGGCCCCACCCGGTTCTGTTCCCGGCCCGGGGGCCCGGCCGCCCGCGTCTCGGAGGAGGGTCGCGATCATTGCCGCCGTGGTCGCGGTGGCGGCTGTGGTGGTCCTCGCGGTACTCGCGTTCTCCGGAGTGTTCAACGCAAGCAGCAGTGGGTCGGGGGCGAACGACACGCCCGTTGCGTACAGCGCGGTGGCTGCCCTTTCGAGCACCGCCGGCCAGAGCATCCCCGGGGGTCCATGGAACGTCGTTGCCGCCGAGGGCATTGGAGTCCCGAATGAAATCTCTCAGACCAGCCCCGAGGCGATTGGTGGCGGAAAGTGCACCTACTCGACGGTCGACGGGAGCCCCACGAACGTCTCGATTCCGGCCACGCCTTCCGGCACGACACCCGGCAAGGCCGCCGTATGGGTCTTCTTCGCCAAGAACGCCTCCCTCGATTCGGTACTCCTGATCTCTGTGGTCGGCGGGACGGTGGCTCCCCTCACCTTGGTGACGGGCTGTCCCTTCGTTTCGGACTTCACGGACCTCAACACGATCGCTTCGGTGTCTGTGGTCGACTCCACGGCGGTCGCTTCCGAGTTCGACCAGGCCGGCGGTGACTCTTTCCTCGGGAACCACACGCTGGGGGTGCAGCTGTTCATCCTGATCGGAGGATCCACCTTCACCGGGGGTTCGGCGGTATGGGACCTGGAATACTCCACGTGCGTTGTCGCGGCCGCGAGCGGTCCGGGGTCCTGGGTGACGGCCGACTACTATGCCGGCACCGGAGTAGCGATCAAGGCCCCCTCCACGGTCGCCGGCACCTGCAGCTAGCCGCTCGCGGGGCCCACTCGGGAATCTCTCCCGAAGAAAGCGGGAGGCGGCCTGGCGGTTTTCGTCGGAATCGTCCTCTTCCACCGAAGCCCATGACCGTGCGGATAGGCCCTATTCCGCCATGACCCGGTCCAAGAGACGCTTCTCGGCCTTCCGAAGGTGCTCCACGGCCGTCGACTTTCCGAGATGGAGCGCTTTCGCGATTCGAGACGAATCCCCGCGACGGGGGACGTCGTAGTACCCGAACCGGTACGCGGTGACGAGCACCTCCCGTTGTTTCGAGGTAAGGGTGGCAAGGTAGGACTTCGCGCCGAAGCCAGGGTCGCCAATCGACTGCACCCGATAATGGATTTTCAGGCGCCGGATCTCGGCTAAGAAACGTCGGAGCTGGAGGCCATTCCCCACCACGGAGATCCGCCAGCTTTTCGGAGTGAGCTCGAACGGGGGAAGCAGGTGGGCTCCCGACGAGGTGGCAAGTTTTGCCCATCCCGCCGTGGGTTTTCCCTCGAAATAGGCCAAGTACCCGCCGTCATCCAGGTTCGCGAGGGTATCCACCTTCTCGAGACCGGCATGGCCGGCCATTCGATCCGGGGTGGCGGCCGGCAACCGGAACTTGACTTCACAGATCCCCGCCATCCCCTTCGCGTTGAACCGAAACTGGTGAACCACGCGAAACGACTCGATGACCGTCAAATCGGGAAGCCCCTCCAACCGCTCGAGGTCGGACCGGGGCACGACCAGGATCAGTTTTCGGATCGTGAATCGAGGACGTGGTGCGCCTGACATGAACACCCGACCCGGTGCGGTAGCGCCCCCATACGGTGGTCGGCGGTTAAGCTTGGCATGAGCGTACCAAAGATTCCCGTCGATCAAGCGGAACCCCGCACCGAGCTCGCCCTGGTGTTTCCCATCCTTTCCGGGATGGCGGAGGAAGTGGAGCGACTCGCCGCGGAACTGACCGGGCCTAAGGCGGAGGAGTTCGGCCGGTCGCAACGAGGGATTGGGATTCGGGGAGAGAGCTGGTTCCTTAACAAGACCCCTCAGGGGGATTCCGTTACCGTCTACCTCGAGGGGGAAGACCTCCTACGTTCTCTCCGGAGTCTCATCGCTTCCGAGACCCCGACCGACCGTTGGCTGAAATCCGAGGTCAAACGGGTCACGGGCGTCGACTTCGGGAGTTCGCCCCAGCTGAGTTTGCCCCGACAGATCCTCCGCTATCCGAGCTGACGACGTTCGCGCGCGGCCGCGATCCAGGCGAACGGGCGGGTCCGTCCGGCCGGGCTCTCCCCTACATTCCCGGGGCGCCCGGCTTCGGTTGGAACAGACCGATCGGAACGTCTCCCGGGGCGTGGACGACCGCGCTCCAGCCCATGTCCGGTATCTCCATCTTCGGTGCGATGACACGGGCGCCCTCCTTCTGGGCAGCTTTCAGCGACGCCTCGATGTCGCTCACCGTAAGGTAGGCAATCGTGGCGGGGGACTCCCCGGGCTGAAGGGGACGCACCCCCGTGCCGGAACCCCGGGCCACCTTGTCGTTTCGCATGCCGTATCCCCCCATGGCCTCCGTGACGTCGAAATGGAATCCCAGGGCCTTCTCGAGGAACTTTCGGGTCGCCGCAGGGTCCTTGGATGCGTACTCGACGTGGTCGGTTGTCACGGTTTCGTGGTGCGTCATGGTTGCTTCCCACCCGAGAGTCGGGCACCAGCAGAACACCCCAGGGCTCGATAAAACCATACGAGAGCGACCTCCGGGGAGGGCCGGAGCTGTCGGAGGTTTACGGAATCACTGGGGTGGGGTCGGAAACGGTCGAGAGGCCGGGGCGGCCGGCGCGATTCCGCCTCGGACGCGTAAGCGATATTCGGGGCAGCCCTTCTGCGCGCGAAGGGTCCCGTCGGGAGACCAACGACATCCATGGTGCGAAATCAAGGCCGGGTCACCCGCTTCGTCGTGATGGCCGTGCTCCAGGCCGCCCGAGCCGAGACGCTCGGTCTGCCGCGCGACGCAGCGTTCTCGTGGGGGCTCAATCGAGCGATCTTCTATGCCGCCGCGAAGCGGGGGTTCCGCGGAGGCGAGCCGTCCGAGGGGGGAGGACCGAAGGAGGCGGCCGAACGGCCGGCCCGCGAAGTCTACCGACTCGGGAACGACGAGGCATATCGGGACCCCTCGTCGAAGCAGCTCCTCTTCACGATCGGCGACCAGGAGCAGACGGTCGCCGAGTTCGAGCGGTCCGTGATCGCCCGTTTCGGGACGAAAGAGAACTTCCGTGCCGCATGGGAGGAGGCGCTTCGAATCGTCTCGGGGTTCGACCGACCGACGCTGGAGTCCCGAGAGCAGTTCTATGCGGAAGTGTACCGGCCTCGCCGGGACGAACTTTCCGACGCGTGGACCCAGAAGTACTCTCCCGCTCCGAAATCAAAGTAGGCGTGGGTGCAAGAGACATTTCACGTTCCGACCGGCCTGCGCCCGATTCCCACGTATCGGGTCCACCGAGAGGCGGGCCCTCTGCACCGGACGACCTTTATGAATCGCCCACGGCATCCGCTCGGTCGGGAGGCATGAGGGGCCAATGGTAGACTATTCCGACGTTCTCCTGGTGTTGAGCGCTGCGAGCGGGGTCGCCGTGATCCTCGGCGTTCCGTTCATCTACCTCCAGATGCGACAGAACGCCCGCCTTGTCGAGGCGGCCAACCGCCAAACCGAGCTCGTGGCGCAGCAGAACCGATCCCAGGTCCTCCTCAACATCGCCGAGCACATGACCGACCGCGCCTTCGTACTGCAGCGCAAGGCGGTGCGGGACATCGTCGCGAAATATTCCGAGAAAGGATGGGATTCGTTCGTCGATTCGTCCGACGGGTTCGAGGTCCGGGCATTCGCGATCCAGTACGAATCCGCGGCCCTCATGGTGAAGTTCGGGCTGATCGAGGAATCCGCCTTGCTCGAGGCGTTCGGCCCGACGATCACGGTCGACTGGGTGTCCCTTGAGCCCGCGATCCAGGCGTTCGAGAAGGTCTGGGGCCGGTCGACGTTCCCGAACTTCCGAACTCTCGCCGAGCACTCCCGCGACCAGTGGAAGGCGCACGGGCGGGAGGTCCCATCGTTCGAGCGCCTGATGCACCAGCACCGCTCGGCTCGAAACTGACGGGCGGTGGCCGGACCGAGGAAGCCGGTGCTGTAATCACACACTAAAATTACTAAAACAGTAACTTTATAGTCTCATTAACATAGTTCCCCCTCGTGAAGCTCCGGTCGCTCTCGATGACGGAGGCTCGTGTCGTCCTCTCCCTCGAAGCGGAGGGGGAAAGCGAGCTTTCCCTCGACACGATCGAGGCGCGAGCCGGCGTTTCGCGAGGGTTCGCCCGCAAGCTGGCCCACGAGCTGGTCCAGAAGGGCTGGATCCAGCGCGTCGGCCGCGGCCGCTATCTGCTCAACCCCAGCCGCCACGGGCCCGAGGCGATCCCCGATGCCGACCCTCTGCGGATGGGGAGCCACATCGTTCGCCCGTACTACTTCGGTTACGCCTCCGCGGCGGAGCTGTGGGGGTTCCTCCTCCAGGCCGGCCGGGTCTACTACATCGTGAGCCCGGTCCGATCCTCGGTCCGTCTGACGCATCCCGCGCAATTTCAGTTCGTTCGCGTCCCGCCGGACCGGTTCTTCGGGACCCAGGAAATTACTCGTCGGGGCGAGACCCTGTCGGTCAGCGACCCCGAGCGCACGGTGATCGACTGCGTGGACCGGCCGGACCTCTCCGGGGGGCTCGGAGGGGCCGCCCAGGTGCTGGCGCGTGCCAAGCCCCGGTTGGTCTGGAAACGCCTCTCGGAGCATCTTGAGCGGATGAACAATCGAAGCCTCGAGCTTCGGGTCGGATTCTTGGTCGACCAGGTCCGCCCCGCGGTGGCGGCCCCGCGGAACTGGCGAGAACGGTGGAAGGCCCGTCCCGGGGAACCGTGGGTGCCGCTCGGCTCGCCCACCTCGTTCGGCCGACGCGGGCCGTACGACCATCGATGGCACATCATCCGCAACGTACCGGATCGCGTGCTCTTCTCCGAGGTGGAGCCCCCATGATCCCTCGGCCCGTGGCGAACCGGTTTGCGAACGTGATGGGGGTCGACCTGCACCTCGCCCAGCAGGAGATCGTGCTCCTCTACGCTCTCGACGCGCTCGGCGCCCGCGGGATGCTCGACCGACTGGTGTTCAAGGGCGGAACCTACCTTCGGATGATGGTGACCGGGGATGTCGGTCGCCTCTCCGAGGACCTGGACTTCACGAACCGCGACCTCCCCGACGACCCGGAACCGCAGTTCCGGGAGGCATTCGCCTCCGCGCACCACGGCGTTCAGTTCGAGGTCCGGGAGCCGTACCGCACAACTCGTCGGAACTGGGGTTGTCAGGTGGGGTACCGCCACGAGTGGGACGCGGGGGCGTTCCGTCTGGAGGTCAGCTATCGCGAGACCCCGTTCCTCGCCCCGGCACGGTGGGTGCCGAAGGACCAGCCGTACTTCCCGGCGCTGCCGTTCTCCCCGCCCGAGATCCCGTCGCTCCGCGTTGAGGAGGCTCTCGCCGAAAAACTCCGGGCCATTCAGCAGCGCGCCACGGAGCGGGACCTCTACGACGCGATGCGCTACGGGCACAAAGGGTTCGACACGGGACTCGTCCGCCTGCTGGCCGTGGCGAAGCTCTGGAACGACCGAGAGGCGTTCGAGCCGGACCGGATATTAAGCACCCTATCGGAGGGCCGGCGCGAGTGGCCGGACCTCGAGCGCCTCATCGGAAGAAGTCGACAACGGAACTGGAATCGCGATGCCGCGCTCGCCGCCGAGCGATTCCGCTTCCTCCGGGAGCTTACCCCCTTCGAAGTCAACCTCATCGCCGATGCACGCCGACACGCGCTCCGAGCGGAGCTCGTGGACCGGCTCTCGCGCTACGCCCCGGTCGAGAAACCGGTTCGGAACGCCCGGAAAGTCTGAGCCCTCCCCTCGGCGGGACCGCCTGGCCGGCCGTCGGGAGCCCTGCGGCGGGCCCGGCGAGCTCCATCTCTTTACTTCCGGCGTCTCCTACGGTGAGAGCAGAAGGTGACTGCGAAGATGGCGCTGGTTTCGCTGCGGTATCAGTTCCGACAACCTTTCCACGTCCCGGCCTCGGCCGCGTTCGCGTGGTGCACCGATTTCGGACCGGCCGACGGTCCGTTGTTCTCGGCGCGCACCGTTCGATCGATCCGTCGGCTGGGCGAGGACGCGCTGGTGATGACGGACACGACGTATCCCGAGGGGCGGCCTCGCAAGATCCGTCGGCTGGTCCGGATCAACCCGTCCGAGATGGCCTGGACGAACACCCACCTCGACGGCCCGTTCCGACATTCGCAGTACTGGTACCGGATCGTGTCGGACGGGCCGCGGAGTTCTCATCTTGAGTTCCGAGGCCTTCGCCTCGTATCGACGGACCGGCGTCTCTCTGCGTCCGAGACGGCTCGGCGGGCCAAGGAGCAGAAAGTTCACGACGCCGGCGAGTGGCGTCGGCGATTGGCTCCCGCGCTCGAACGGGACCTCCGGAAAAGTTGACCCGTCGCCGAGGTCCGACCTCGCGGCAGATTCCGACCGGGGTCGGCGGGGACTTTATGTGACCGGGCCCCTCCGCAGGGCGTGAGCGCCCCTCGCGTGGCCGTCGTGACGGGCGCGTCTCGCGGTGCGGGAAAGGCGATTGCCATCGAACTCGGCCGAGCCGGTTGGACGGTCATTGCGACGGCGAGAAGTACTCGGCTCGTACCGAGCCGCGAAGGGATTTCGGGCACGATTGACGACACGGCGGAGTCGATCGAGGCGGCGGGGGGAAGCGCCGTCCCCATCCGCTGCGACCACTCGAAGGAAGAGGACCTCGCCGCCCTTGAGAAACGGATCCGGGAGGAGTTCCCGAGCCTCGACCTTCTCGTCAACAGCGCGTGGGGCGGCTACGAGGAGCACGACCTCGAAGGATTCACGCGACCGTTCTGGGAGCAGCCCACCCACCACTGGGAGCGCATGTTCACCGCGGGGGTTCGACCGACCCTGCTCACCTCCGCCCGCCTGGCCCCTCTGTTGATGGCGTCCGGCCGCGGGTGCGTGATCAACATCGTGGCGTGGTTGGAGGGGGACTACCTGGGGAATCTGTACTACGACACCGCAAAATCGGCCATCATCCGCATGACGGAGGGAATGGCGCGCGAGCTGCGTTCCCAGCGGGTCGCCGCGATCGCCCTCGTTCCCGGGTTCATGCGCACCGAGCGGGTCATGGCATCCCACGCCGTCCATCCGTTCGACCTCGCTGCAACGGAGTCTCCCACATATCTCGGGAGGGCGGTGGTGGCCCTCGCCGGCGACCCCGACGTTCTCTCCGAGTCGGGTCGTCTTCTCTACGTCGGGGATCTCGCCAAGGTCTATGGATTTACCGACGTCGATGGTACTCAGCCTCCCCGGTTCCGGTCGGGGGAACTCGAGAAAGCCTACGGGGTGACGGACGCCCGCGGGAACTCTACAGGATGATCTTCTCGTCCTGAACGGCCCGTCGGTCGAGCGACAGTCGGTCCAACCGGTAGGAGTCCCCGGAGAACAGTCGCGCCTCCGACCGGCCCGAGTACTTGGCCGCCACGAGCCGACCCAGCGAATCGGCCTTCATGATCCCGCTCCCCGAATCGCCTCCGACGAAGATCACTCCGTAGGGCTCCTCCACGAGGACCGGTAGTCCGTCCGGACTGAAGTTGTAGTAGCCCCCCCAGGAGTTCTCCAAACGAGCTAGGGAGGTCTCGAACCGGGGTAGATACGGCGTGACCGCCGGGAGCACGTCGGTCGCGAAGGCTCCTCGGTCGCCCATCTCGGCCATGTTGTAGTCGAGTCGCCCGTCCTTCCCGGGGTCTTCCCGGGTCCCGATCGGGTGCGCTACAGTGTCCACGCAACCGACCCACATCTGTCGCTGGCGAAAGATCGGTTTGAGGGTCGCCCCGGTGGGCAGGATGAGGAAAGGGCATCGCGTCTTCCCCTGCGCGGTGTCGACCGGGTCCACGGGGGGTTCCCACTCCAAAAGCTCCTCGACCGCCGGGCCCGAGACCGAGAACAAAAGCTGGGAACGCGGGCTGCAGGCGGTGGCGAACCCGAGCGGATGAAGCAGTTTCTCGGCCCAGGCGCCGGCGGCGACGATGACCTGGTCCGCACGCACGGACCCGCCGTCGCCCAACGTGATGCGAGAGATCCGCAGGCGTCCTTTCACGTGCTCCTGGAACGCGAACGGCATTTTCGTCTGCTCGTGGAGCAGGATCTCCTCCCTCCCTTCGAACGAGAGACGCTGGACGCACGAGTCGAACGCGAACTCCACGCCGAGGCGCTTCGCCTGCTCGTAGTAGAAGCGCGCCAGCATCTCCGGCGCCAGCGCGCCGCAGTTCCGACCGAACAGCCCCCCGGCGATCGGTTCGGGAGGGCCCGTGTCATCACCTTCGTACCACCTCGCCGGCGAGACGTCGAGCCCCGGGCACGACCGAAGAGCGTCCAGGACCACCGGCTCCGCGTCGATCGAGCCTCGGCTTTGGGAGACGATGGAAGCGTACTCTTCCATCTGGCTTCTCGGAAGGAGCCAAAGGTACCCGTAGAGGTCGAGCAGCGGGGAAGGAGCCCGGAGCTCCTCATGTTCCTCCATCAAGCGCCGATAGAACGCGATCGAACTCTTCGCGAGGAGGTGGTTATCCTGCGAGCTGAACACGTCCCGGACCATCGCGTTGCTCGCGCCCATCGACCCTTCGCCCGGGCCCGGCCGGGCCTCGACCACGAGGATCGATAGTTCGGGCCGGTCGAGGATCAGATGATAGGCCGAGGCGAGGCCCATGGCCCCTGCCCCGACAATCACAACGTCGTAGCCTTCCTTCGTTGCCATCGCGTTCCCACGGGACTCCCGGTGCCGTGAGGCGCTCCAGTCTTCAGCACTTTATCAAACGGCGTTTCATCCGGGGATTGCCCGGACGATGGACCCGTCGGCTCGTCCCGCGGGGTGGGAGCCGGATACGTCACCGTGCCGGTGAACTTGATCCCTGCGGGCCGACGCGGATGACCAATCGCGTTCCCGAAGTCGCCTTCGGGTCGTCAGTTCCTCCTCCGGCCCAAACCGTGTTTTCCCTCGGGACCGAGCCCAGTTCATCGCCGATCGGGGTCCCCGCGAAGAGCGGAGTCTCGAAGGCGGCCCGCCGAGACCCACTGAATCCTTAAGGTTCCGTCCGGAATCCTGGCTTCGTGGACCCGAGAGAGCGCGAGCTGCTTACCGGGATGGGGAACTGTTACGAGGCCTGCAATGAGGACTTCGAAGGCACGGTGGGGATGGTCGCGGAGTCTCGGCGCCGCACTCCCGAGGACGTGAAGCAGACCCTTGCCGGAATGGCCCAACGGTACGGCGCGGACCCGGAGTACCAGAAACTGCGACGCCGCCTTCCCGCGAGCTTCCCGTTCTGACCACGCGGGGTGAATTCATGACGAAATGTCCGGCCTGCCTCGTTGGATTCGCACGGGCCGACTTTCCCGCACTCGCCCAACACCTGGTCGACCGGGCCGAGGAGAGCGACCCCGACCACGTCCGCTGGCTGAACCAGAACCTTACCCGCCGAAAGGCCGAGGCCCAATCATTGGTTCCGGCCCTCGAAGCGTTCTTCGCCCTCGGGAACAACACGCTCACGCGCTGGGTCAAGACGCGCTTCATCGCGAAGTTCTTCGGGAAGGCCCCGCACCCCTTCGTGGTCGCCCTCCAGCACCCTTCCCGTGCGACCCTTCTCGGCTACGTGTTCGAGCATCAGCACTTCCTCCGCCAGTGGGTGCGCTCTTGCGCGTTCATCATGGCCCGGACCGACCGACCCGAGGTCATCCGCTACGAGCTCGACAACCTCAACACCGAGTACGGGGGATTTGGCCCCGACCGGCCCGCGCACTACGAGCTCCTCCTCCGGATGGGCGAGAGTCTCGGCGTCGACCGGTCCATCGTGCTCTCCACCGCTCCCCTACCCACGACCCGCCGGACGATCGAGCAATGGAACGAGATGGCGACGCGTGAGCATTGGGTCTCGGTCCTCACGGCCATGCACAGCCTCGAGCTGATCGCGAACCGCAACCTCGTCGACGAGGGAGCCTCGGTGCACTACTTCGACCCGGCGATCCTGAGCGGCAACGAGATCACGCCCGCGGCCCAAGGGTTCCTCCGCGAAGGGTACGAGGCGGACGTGGAACATTCGGACGAGGCACTGGCCCTCGCCACCCGATTTTCGAGCGAGCTCGGGGTCGTCGAGGAGGTCCAGTCGGTATTCCTGCGGTCGATCGACCTGTTCGACGACTACCTCATCGCGCGTCTCGAGCGGGCGGTGCAGTTTGAAGCGTAACTACGACGGCTGTGCCATCTGCAACTCCACCTGGGGAAACGTCTGGGCGGAGGTCGAGGGGGAGCGACTGTTCTTCTGCTGCGACCTCTGTGTGGTGCAGTATCGGGCGCTCATCGACCGGATCAAGCAGGACACGGGGTGGCACCAGATCGACTCGATCGAGATCGTCGGGGACCGTCGAGGTCGGACGTGCGAGGTCGCCTCGGGCACCGAACGGGCGCGATTCGTGTTCGCGTTCAATACGGAAGGTCAGGTCCTTCGATTCCTGCGCGCCGATTCGTCCCGGTGACCTCCGGGGGACCGGCGGGCGCGACGCCCACGACTCGTTGAATCGATCCGCGGGATCAGCGTCGCGAACGGTTCCCGCCCAAGCGAACCTGCCGTCGTCGGGCCGCGATCCGTCGCTGGCGTTCCTTTCGATGTCGTTTCTTTCCGGCGGCCGACGGGCGTTTTCGGGGGGTCACTGCCATCTTCGTTCCTCTCGACCGGGTGGACGCGCCACTCCGGAGGACATCATAACGCCGGCTGGCGTCGCTCGCTGGTCGCCGTTCCACCTTCCCGGTGGCCACGGCTCGTGTGCTACGTTCTTATGCGAAAAATCGAGTCCGCTCCCCGATGACCGCAAGTCCGTACTCCGACGCCCCGTCCGTCCGTGCCCGGGAATTCGACGTTTTGGGTGCCCTTCGACGAAGGGTCCTCGCGTCGATCGGCGCCACCACCGGGTGGCTCTGCCTCGTCCTACTGTACCTGGCATTCTGGGCGACCCGTTTCACGCTCTTCCAGAGCATCGTCGTGGTCGTGGTGTCGCTGCTGGTGCTCGCGGCCATCCTTCTGGGAGCCTGGGTATCGTTCGGCCTGGGGTTCGCTCGCCGCTGGGACCGCTGAGCCACAGAGGGGTGGTAGCGTGAGTCGCTCGCTGCGCAGGTACGAGCGGCCGCGCCGGTCAGGACGCGAACTCTACGGGACCTGAGACTCGAATCCCGACTACCCCGGGACCGCCCGCGCGGAACGGTCGAACCGGGCCTTGAGGACCAGGATCACGAGCGCCAGGACGAGGGTCAACGCGTTCGCAGCGATGATCGGGACGGACGCAACCAACGTTCCGTATCCGACCCAGCCCGCAAGACCCACGGAAAATATCACGAACGTCGGGAACGAGATCTCCTTGGCATCTTTCAGCCTCCAGACACGAATGACCTGGGGAACAAAGGCGGCGGTCGTGAGCGCCGCAGAGACCGAACCGACCAGTGTCACGATCAACAGCGACGGGTCCATCGAGCCACGTCGGAAACTTCGCTGAGGATGAGCTCGTCGGTCCGCCTCGCGCTTCCCATGGGCACGGCTGGGGTTGCCCTCGCTCATCCATGTCCGCCTCCGCGACCGATGACGTGGCCGACGGGGGAATCAACCTGCTAGGCGCTCGCCTTCCGTCGGGAACGTCCCCTAGAGATGCCGCCCATCAGAGGGGCGGCAGTCGACTTGCCCGAAGAACCAGCGAACCGGAACCTCGTGGAACGCTCTGTCGTGAGGCTTCAACCAGCGTCCTTCGATACCAGAAAGACGCAGGATTTGCCAGATGAAGCGGGAGCCGTGCGTTTCCAAACCCGATTCTAATAGGGCACCCATCGCCTCTTTGATGCCGGAAGCGAAGCAGGAGCCGAAACGTTCGGCGCCGGGCGACCCGGTGGGCGATTACCCCTCGACCTGGGGTCGGCCGCTGCGGACGCAAACCACCTCGGATTCCCTCGACTGGTGCGACCGGGACTGCTGAGCTTCCTCTGGTCATCGTCGTTCGCATTCCCCGACGGACCTAAGTATCGGCGTACGCCTCCCAATGCCGCATGTCGGCGGTGTTCTGTACCCACTGCGGGGGTTCGAACCCGCCCCAGGCGGCGTTCTGCCAGTTCTGCGGCAACCCCCTGGCCGTGTCCCCCTCCGGTCCGCTGCCTCCAGCCACTCCCCCTCCGCCGACCCCAGGGGCGTGGGGACCCCCGGGATACGGCGGATCACCCCCTCCTCGTCGGAGTGGAAGAAGCTGGGTCCGAACGGTGGTGATCATCCTCGTGATCTTTGTCGTGGCCATCTTGGTCCTGGGGGTCCTCGCCGACCTTCTCCTGCCCGTTTCCTCGTCCAGCTCGAACGTGATCGTCACCGGCATCAACTTCTACTCCGCGGACGACGCCTGTGGCCTCAACGGCGCGACCGACACCGGGTTCAACGCCAGCACCAACCAGTCGATCGAGTTCACGTACTCGATCTCCGGGAACAACACCACGTCCGGAGGGACCGCCCCGTGCGAGATCGAAAGCATCGGGACCACCACGGCAGGGTTCACGGTCACGGGGGCGAACACCCCCCTCGTGGTTCCGGCGAACTCCTCGGTGGACTTCTCGTTCGCCGTGAACACGCCGCCAGACCCCTACACCGGAGTCCTCACGCTGGTCCTGACCTGACGGCGAGCGTGGTCCCGCCGTCCGGGATGTTCACGAAGCTCCCGGCCGTCTCCGTCGGGCCGTGACCGACCACATGAGGGGGATGATGCCCTCGTTCTTCGTGAGATGCCACCAGCCGGCACGGTCTTCCGTCATGAACGGGAAACGATGCCAGTAGCTGTACGGGAACTCCCGGACCGATTCGATGTCGACCCCGTGGTCGATCAGGGCCGAAAGGACCCTCGACACCGGGCGGATCCAAGAGTAGCTCACCCGGTGTTTCATCTTCGCGCTGGTGGCGTAGGTCCCGTCAAACTCCTCGCGTAACGCACGGGAACTGAAGTATGGGACCTCCAGTTTGAGCTCGGTTGTCGGTCGCTCGTTCTGAAACAGCTCAGCAATCGGGTGGTCCTCCAGCAGGTAAAACAACCCTCCGGGTTTCAGGAACCGGGAGACGACCCCGGCCCATCGGTCGATGTCCGGGAGCCAGCAGATCGCCCCCTTCGCTGTGTACACAATATCGAACTGTTCGTTCAGGACGTCGGGCAGGTCGTAGATATTCGAATGTAGGAACCGCGCGCGGACCCCGGTCTGCCGGGCGAGTCGGCGCGCGACCTGGATCGCCGGCCGCGAGAAGTCTGCGCCGGTCACGCTCGCGCCACGCCGGCCCCACGAGAGCGTGTCCAGGCCGAAGTGACACTGAAGGTGCAGGAGCGACTTCCCCCGGACCGGCCCGACCTCCCCGATCTCGAGAGGATTCAAGGTCGATCGACCCCGGAGAAAGGACGGGACATGGTACGAGTCGGACACGAAATGCAACGGGACGCTCTCGTCCCACTTGCGTCGGTTGACGCTCATGCGCCGACGGTCGCCCTTCCTCACGAAGGCCCCATTCGGCCCGCAGCGGATAATGCGAGCGGAGGGCGTTCCTCACTCTTCCGGGCCGTCCACGTCCGTGGTGGCGGGGCCTTCGCCGAGGATCACGTTCACGACGAGGGTCGCGCCCCGAGCGGGGTTCACGTCACGATGAACGAGCCCCGGGGGAATCCGGAAGAACTGGCCGGCCACGGGTCGGACGCGCCGGGTTCCACCGGGACCGAACTCGAGGACCAGCTCACCGGTGACCACGAACCCGTAGAGGGTTCTGCGGCCGTGGTGGTGCCACGGCGATGCGGCGCCCGGGTCCACGCGGGTTTCTCCGATTCGGACGCTCTCCGTATCGAACGCAGCCCAACGACCGAACCCATCGACCGAGGAAAACCCTTCTACGGGTCCCCTCAGCACCTCGATTCGGTCCACACGAACGGTAGACAGCGAGAGACGTAAGGCTTGCAGCGGCCCCGACGTTCTCGCCTAGCGAGCTTCACCGACCCGCTTGAGGAATCGCACGAGCACCGCATTGAATGCCGCCGGGTTCTGAAAATGCGGAAAATGGCCAGAGTGCGGGATCGTCACCGTCTCGCATCCCGGTATCGCGGATCCGGCCATCTCCGCGATGGCCCGCAGCCAGAGTGCGCTCGTCTCTCCGTGGATCATCAGGGCGGGGACCCGGAGTTTTCCGAGGTCCGCACGGGAGATGACGGGGAACGGGGTGTCGGTCTCCTTCACCGTCCTTCCGTTGTCGAGCATCATCTGACGGACCAGCGGCGGAAGCTCTTCGAGCACCCCCTTCCGATTCTCGATGCCGTCCAGATTGAGCCGCACGGCGCTCGCGATGTCGTTGTGCCGAAGCGCCTCGAGGGCGGGCCGATTCGACGTCCGCAGGAACCGCGAGGCCGAGAGGGCGACGCGGGGGTGACGCAGCAGAAGACGCAACGCATCCGCCCGGCTCCTGGGGTCGTGGAGGAGGAGCGATGCGATCGCCGGTTCCACCAACGTGAGCGAGCGCAGGAGCTCGGGCCGACGGGTCGCGAGATACGCCGCCACGAATCCCCCGTACGAGTGCCCCACGAGGTGCAACGGCGCGAGATCGAGCTTCGCGATCAGACCGGCGAGGTCGTGGGCGTTGTTCTCGACCGTACTGTCGAGCAGGTCTCCCGCGCGCGAGTTTGGGTAGGCGTACCGGCGACTGTAACTGACGGTGCGGAAGCTCCCGGCAAGGGCGCTCGATTGCGCCTCCCAGGCCCGATAATCGGTCGGGATACCATGGACAAAGACCACGGGCGGTCCCGAGCCCTTCTCGGTCCAGTACAGGCTCACGCCGTCGATCTCAGCCGTGGACATCGATCGGCCGGGGGGCCCGGGGGTCTATAAGCCATGCGAGGAGCCAGCGCGGAGGCGCCGGATCGACCCGTCCCCGCGACCCCGACGGGGGAAGGCGACGCTCCGCTTCCGGCGAACTCTCTCGAGCCCACTCTTCTTATCCCGGGAGGTTGCGTCCTTCCAACGAGGCGAGATGAACGACTCGGGGCCTTACTACCGACCCCCCGGTACCGGGTACGGCCCACGCCCGAATCGGGTCCGCTGGCTCCCGATCGTGATCGGGCTCGTGTTCGTGGTCGCCGCGACGATCATTCTCCTCATCCTGCTGTATCCCGCGTCGTTCGGGATCGCCACCCCATCGACCCCGTACCACTTCGGCCTGTTCGGAGGGGTGTTCTTCCTCTTCTTCATCCTCATCGTGCTGTTCTTCATCGTGCGAGTTGCCTTCTGGAGCACGCGGGCGAGCCGGTACGGACAGCGCTATGGCTCCAGCTATCCACCCGGCGGCTACGGGGCGAACCGCCCGGCGATGGTCGCCCGAATGCGCTACGCGAGAGGGGAGATCACGCGCGAGCAGTACGACCAGATCATGAGGGACCTCGGCCGGCCCCCCGGCGGCCAGTAGTCGCGCCGGCCGCCCGACGCCCCGCACCCACCCCGCGCCCAATCGAGCTCGTCCGACGAGGTTCGCCTTCTTGAGGCTCGTCCTGCCGCGCGCGTCCCGCCGAGAGCGATACGGTTCACTTTGCGAGCTCGTTGATGTCGCGCGTGCTGAGCAGCGACTTGGGCGCGCCCCGCTCGGCGGCGTGAATCATCGCCCGGCCCATCTTCTCCGTGGTCGTGATCGTGTCGGGGGCGACCGCCGTGACCAGGAGAACGAACGGCGCCATCACGGCGTAGAGGATGCGGTAGCTCGGCGTCTTCGAGCGGATGCCGTGGAGCGGTCGGATGACCCCGGGACGAAACATGTACGCCGCCTTGAACGGCATTCGGAGGAGCGCGTTCTCCGTCCTACCCTTCACGCGCGCCCACATGCTCCGGCCCCGCTCGCTGCTGTCGGTCCCGGCGCCGGAGACATAGATGAACGTCATCCCCGGGTTGAGGCGGGACAGGGCGTGCCCCACCTCGACGGTAAGGTCGTACGTCACTCGGCGATAGTCGTCCTCGCGCATCCCGGCCGAGGAGACTCCGAGGCAGAAGAAGCACGCATCGTACC
>Ga0187770_10000517_pt1 | contig 18814 bp, 25 predicted proteins | sample 0116_SJ02_MP02_2_FD_133154 | JGI IMG/M metagenome (GOLD analysis project Ga0187770, IMG submission 133154) | Tropical peat soil microbial communities from peatlands in Department of Meta, Colombia - 0116_SJ02_MP02_20_MG | ecosystem: Environmental > Terrestrial > Soil > Wetlands > Peat | place...
ATTCTGGCGCGAAACCCCGCGACGCTACAACCTCAGTGGCTCGAAGTGCACGACCTGCGGCACGGTCTACTTCCCGCCCCGGTCGGTCTGCCCGGAGTGCACGAGCCACCGGCAGTCGATCGAGAAGATGGTCCCGTTCCAGCTCTCCGGTGAGGGAGAGGTGATCTCGTACACGGTCGTCCACGATCCGGCGGAAGGGTTCGACATGCAGGTCCCGTACGCCCTCGCCCTCGTCCGGACTCCGGAAGGTCCGGTGCTCACCGGTCAGGTCGTGGACATCGAGCCTTCCGCGGTGACGATCGGGCTCAAGGTCCGGGCGACGTTCCGCAAGCTGCGCGAGGAAGGCTCCTCCGGCGTCATCCACTACGGCTACAAATTCACCCCGCTCGACGTCTCGGGGCCCCTCCCGTCCGGGCGGGGTCCGGTCGGGCCAGTGCCCGCAAAGGACAACTCCCCGGGTGTTGAACGGTCGACGGCGTGAACGCTTCGGAACGGCGGAACGGCCGGCCCCCGTCTCCTGAGGAGGAGGCGCCGGCGGACGAGGAGTACGCCCGCGCCTACGCCGCCGGTTACGAGGAAGGGGTCCGCGGCGCTCTTCGCGAGACCCTCGAGCACATCGGGCGGGGACACACACCCCAGGAGATCCGGATGCTCACCGCGAGCCGACTCGCCCGGATCTCGGAGGAGGTCGAGCTGAAGCGCAGGAGCCTGCTCGCGCCCCCCCGCCGACCGGCGTGGGGCTCGCTGCTCCGCCCTCCGGCCCCGGCCCGTCCGTGGACCGGGCCGGTGCTCGGCGTCGCGTCCACCACCGCCCGCCTTCTGCCCGGACGGTCGTTGCTCGTGCGCGAAGAGCGGCCCCACCGGGCGATCGAGATCCTCCGGGCGAACGCGGCCGCGTTCCCGCGGCTCGCCGTCGTCTCGATGCGCCCGCCGGAAGTGACCGGCGTGCCGGCGGATCATCGCACCGACCTCGTGGTCGGCGGCCCGGCGTCATCCGAAGCGCCGAACGCGGGCGGCCTCACTCCGGGCGAGATCAGCGGGCGTCTGCGCGACCCCACCGAGGCTCCGGGAGGTGCCCTCGTCTACGTCGACGCGCTCGAGTACCTCGCCACCGAGCACGGGCTCGACGTGACGGTTAAGTTCGTCCACTGGCTCGTGACCCAGGCACAGGAGACCAGCTCGGCGCTCCTCGTCTCGTTCGACCCGCGGTCGCTCGACGTGCGGGACGTGAGCCGTCTCGAGCGCGCCTTCGAGACGGTGCTCTAGCGGCTTACCAGACCATCCGGCCCTTCGGGGCGAGCGCAAGCTCGGATGGCCGTCGACGGCGAACGACCCGCCAGCTGAGGAAGGCGGCATTGACCCTACCGGCAGCGTCCCGGAGGAACCGCACAGACTCGCTCGCGCCCCCGTGGCGGATGACGAACTCGTCGTTTCCGGCCGGTCGGAGTTTGAGGTTCTTCGCGATGGCCTCGATCCCCCGGAAGTCCCCGCGCAAGTACCGCTTCCGAGCTCGGAACTCCACCCAGATCCCTTCGCCGGAGCAGTACCACCCCGCGTACGGGCGAATCGGCTCCGACGCCCGGGACGGACGGGGAGTCTCCTCGAACGGGGTCTTCGGGGGAAGTCTCAGGGCCAGGTTGACCGCCGCGGCGAGCCAGAGACCCGATGGTGCGCCTTCGGCGTTCGACAGGATGGCTCCGGCAATCCCCTTTCGCGGCGCGGCGGCGATGAGCGAGCTGACCCCTTTCAGGCCCCCGCTGTGAGACACGAGGAGCGTCCCGTGATAGTCGGGGCGGACGGCCAGCCCGTAGCCGTAGTAGCGACCATGACCGATCTCGACGTGCGGTCGCATCATCGCCGCGACCGATTGGGCCGAGACAACCCGTTCCCGGTCGACGCGGCCGCCCGTAAGGAAGATCTGAAGGTACCGAAGAAGGTCGGGCACGTTCGTGCGGAGCGCTCCCGACGCGCGCATGCAGGGTTTCTCCCACCACTCCTCGCTCGGTGCGAGCGCGTGACGCCGACCGGTCCACTTCGGAGAGTAGAGGGTGGTCACTTCGGGTTGCCGGAAGAGGATCCCCGGGTCGAACACGGTCGAGACCATTCCGGCCGGTCGAAGGACCTCGTCCTCGAGGAAACGCTCGTACGTTCGGCCGGAGGCGCGTTCCACGATTGTGGCGAGGAGCCCGAACGCTTCGTTCGAATAGCTGAAGACTCGGCCCGGAGGCCCTAGGAGCGTGTACTTCTCTTCCGAGAGGAACCGCATCAGCTCCTCGTAGGTATCGATCGGCGCGTGGTCCGGGTCGATTCCGACCTTCCGGGCGACCTTCGGGTCGTAGGGTGGGTCATGGCGGTGGCTCCGCATCGACGCGTAGTAGATCGCGGGCATCGGTGGGAGTCCCGAGGTGTGCGTGAGGAAGTGGTGGATGCGAATCGGGTGGCGGGTGATCGCCCCCGGTATGCGAAGCTCTGGGAGATACCGTAGGACGGGGTCCGTGACCTTCAGCCGGCGCTCCTCCGCAAGCCTCAGGATGGCGAGCGCGGTGAACGACTTCGTTACGGAGGCAATCCCGTACATCGTCCGGGGGGTCGCGGGCAGTTTCGCTTCTCGGTTGCGGAACCCGTAACCTTTCACGAACGAGGGGTGTCCGGGTCGGATTAGTCCGAGCGTAGCCCCCGGTGTCTTCGCACGGGCCATCCCTCGGGCGACAATCCGGTCGAGCTCTCGCAGGTTCTCCACGATTTCCCCTCGAAGAGCGAGACACCATTGGACCCATAAGCATAGGAACCCCCGCCGCGCAGCCGAGACCCGAGGCCCAGCTCGATGGAGATCGCCTTTTTCACCGACTCCTACCCGCCGATCCAGGACGGCGTTTCGGCGGTGACCGAGGGACTGGCCCGCACGCTCGCCCGCCTCGGCCATCAGGTGCGAGTATTCGCTCCGAATCCCGTGCCGGGCGCCTCATCCCAGGACACCGGGGGCGGGGTATCGGTACGCCGGGTCCGGACGGTCCCCGTCCCTCTCTACGGTCAGTACCGCTGGCCGGTCTGGCCGTTCGGTCTGTTCCGCAGCGCCCGCAGCGTCCGGGACGCCGATGTGATCCACCTGCACACCCCGGGTCCCCTCGGCAGCATGGGATTCCTCCTAGCGCGCCAGTTCGGGAAACCGCTCGTCGGAACGTTCCACACCAACATCCGTGAGATGCGGGAGAGCGTCCCCTCGAAGATCCTGGTCCCGACGTTCTTCCGGGTGGCGTGGTGGTGGAACCTCGGCACGTACTGGCGCTGCGACGTCACGACGGCCCCCTCGACCGCTGCCCGGGACATGCTGATGGCAAGCGCCCGCCGGCCCTTCCGAACGCCGGTCGAGGTGATCCCGAACGGGATCGACGTAGACCGGTTCCACCCCGACTCCGCGGTTCCCGATTGGCGGGCCCGGTGTGGCTTTCCTTCGGTGCCCCTCGTGACCTTCCTCGGCCGCCTGACGGTGGACAAGGGAGTCCACCGGTTCCTCGACGCCGTCGAGGCCGCGCTCCCGCAGACCGACCTCGTCGCGATCATCGGGGGTCAGGGCCCGGAAGAGCTCCGCGTGCGCGAACGCCTGGCGGCGAGCCCGACGCTCGCCGCTCACGTCCGTTACGTCGGGCCCGTAGCCGAGTCCGAAAAGGCCGCTCTCTTGTCTCAGTCGGACGTGTTCGTCCTTCCCTCCACGAGCGACACGTCGAGCATCGCACTCCTCGAAGCGATGGCCTGCGGGACCCCGGCGATCGCCCCCGCCTGTGGCGGTGCCGCAGAGATCGTCCGGGACGGAGTGACCGGCTGGAGGGTGCCCGCGACGGACCCAAGGGCGCTCGCAAGCGCGCTCGAGAGTATCCTCGATGCTCCCTCCGTCCGTCGGGAGGTCGGAAGTCGCGCGGCGGAGTTCGTTCGCCGAAACGCCTCGCTCGAGACGATGGCCCGTCGCTTTATCTCCCTCTACCGGCTGGTGGACGATCGGAGGTCCATCCGTGACGTCGGTCACCCTGCCTGAGCTCGATTCCCTCGCACGGCAGCTTGTCGGGGAGCGCCACGACGCGTTCAGCCAACGGGCGCTCGCTCGGGCCTACGAGGAGTACGTGTCGCGCCACCACCAAGGGGTGGCGCCGGTCGTCGTCTCGGCGGACGGGACGGAGTACCCCACCTTCTACGCTCTCCTCGCCGACTCGAAGGCGAGCATCGCCACGCTCGAGGTTCGCCCCGAACCGGCTCCCTCCGCCAACGACTGGGGGTTCCTGCGTCCGTTCCAACGGCTTGTGCTCCGGTCCGACGGATCGGCCGACCTGCATCCCGTGGTCCCGGGTCCTCCCGAGCGCGGAATCGCCCGGTTCCTGCTGCGGGAGCATTATCTGCCTCGGTCCCGGGACGACGAGGACCGGGGCGCCTCCGGTGGGTCGCGCGTCGAGCTCGAGAGCTACTTCGGGACCCTCGACCGGGGCCTGGGCGTGTATCGGGAGCGCGGGCTCCTCCCGTTCTCCGTTGCGATCCTCGTCTATCTTCCTGAGGAGCGCGCTCGCTACGAGTTCGACCTCCTCGAAACCAGCCTCCTGCCGGACCCGCGGTCCGGCCGCCTTCCGCCCGTGCGGCGCGCGCGCCGGACCGCGCGGTTCAGCTTCGCGGTCGACCGCGTCATCGGCCGGGGCGACTTCTCGCTGCTCGGCGCGCGGTGCCTGGAAGTGCTGAGCGAGTCCGGGGGGCTCACGTCCGTCGAGCTCGCCCACGTCTTCGGAGGCGTCCGAGAGCTGGTCGATTCCGCGCTCCAGGGGCTCGTGGCCCGCAACCTCGTCACGTACGACCGGAGGACCGGCGTCTACCGGCCGCGCATCGAGGCGTTCGTCCCGAGCGGGGCGGAGAACGCCCCCTCGACCGCCAGCTCCGCGACCCGATCGGATGCGATGCTGCGGACCAGCGTCCAGGAACTGATCGCGGCGGCGGATGCCCGCGCCTCGTGCCCGCTGTGCGGGGCTCCGCTCCCGCCGGGCCCCCGCAACATCCTCTGCGAGAACTGTTCGGCCAAGGTGAACGCCCCCGCGTGAACCGGGCGGGCCTGTCGGGAGTTCCCGCCTCGGACGGTCCACCGTCCGGGGCCTTTGAACCCGAGTTCACTGGCTTAGAAGGCCAGGACTTTGTCCATGCTAAGCTACAGGCCCAGAGGGTCGACGACGTCCGACCTCCTTAACCCTTGGGTGGACGGGGACCGCGTCGTCGGCCCGCCGAGGCCACCAGGTGGGCGAGACGCACCGGCTCCGGCCAATACCCCCGGACCGTCGACCGCTGGATCAGCCGGAGCGCGTCGGCCCGGGAACAGCCGACCGCCGCTGCGAGAATCGGCTGGCCGGCAGTGGGCACGGGGAACAGTCGGTGGGCCTTGAGGAGCGACCACCGCGCGTGGGCGGTGCGAGGGAACCACTTCTCGAGGGCCGCTCGGATGCGAGGGAACTCCGGCGCCCGGCGGGTGACCGCCACGACGGGGAGGCGTAGCTCGCGATGGAGCGTGTCGAGATCGAGGACGTTGAACCCACCCACGACGACTCCATCGAGGAGCACGGCCCGCACGCCCTCGAGGGAACCGACGCCCCGCACGAGGGAGATCACCCGTCTCGTCCCGTCGGTTCCATCGACGCGGACCCGCGCCGTGCGCACGGCCTCGACGTGCTCCGGGAGCGTCACGATGACGGCGGCGAGCGGTGCGTACCGGTCGCGGCGGTCGAACGCCCCGTCATCGACGCCCACTACCTGGGGATGCGGTTTCCCGAGCGACCGCCGCAACGCTAAGACCTCCGATGAGGTCTCACGGCCCCGATGGGAGCGCCGACGGTCGCGATGCGATGCCCGACGTGCGGGGCGGAGCTTCGCGCGGTCCTCGCCCCGGCGCCCCCGACGCAGTGGTTTCCGTGCCCGCAATGCCGGAACCCGGTCCCGTTCCTCGTTCCGCGGGACCCGCCTCCTCTCTATAGCTGGGAGGTCTTTCCCGGGCTATATCCCGCGCTCCCTCCGCCCCGGCGCCCCCGAGTGCGGGTCCGGAGGATGGCGCAGGTCGCCCTCGCGGTCCTGGCGGCGCTCGCGATCGTCCTCGCGGTCGTCCTTGGGATCTTGGGGACCGAGGCGCTTGGCCCGGCCTCCTACCAGGTCTCGGGTACGGTGATGGAGCAGGGCCCGCTCCGCAGCGTGCCGGCCGCCGGAGCGACCGTCGTATTGATGGTGAACGGCGGGACCCCCGTCCGAACGTTCACGGGGCCGGATGGGAGCTTCTCCTTCTCGAGGGTGGGCGCCGGAGGGATCTCGATGAACGTCTCCCTCCCGGGGTACGCTCCGGTAACGATCGACACGTTCGCCTCTCCGGTCTACGGAACGGCGGTCACCGGCCTTTCCATCCTGCTCGTCCCCGGGAACGCCTCCAACGCGACGACCGAATCCCTGACCCCGTTCCCGGACCTCGAGACGTTCGTCGCCTCGGTGGGGAGCGGCGCCGTGCTGCTTGGGATCGTGGCGATCCTCGGGGGGTGGGCGGCCGTGGTCACCGGACGCAGCAACCGGCCCGCGGTCGGCGTCGTGGGGGGAGCGGCCGGCGTGTTCGCCCCGGTGGCGCTCTTCTTCCTCTCCTTGAGCGGGGTGTTCCCGAGCTTGCTCCTCGCGACGGCGGCGCTCGCCGCGGTGGGCGCCTTCGCCGCGACGACCCGGTCCCTCGAGATCCTGCAGGTGGGGCCGGAGTCGCCGGCCCCCTAGGGCGAGCCCTGGCTCCGGGCCGAGGCGGCACGGGCGGGCTCCGCGATCGGTCGGCGGCTGCGGAACCCGCCGGTGAGCGTGTGGAAGTAGCCGACCGTCGACTCCCCGCGCTGCCAGCAGAGGAAGACGAGCTCTCCCTCCTCCATCGCGTAGAAATCGACGGTTCCGCTGCCGAGGTCCTTCACCTCGATCCCTTCGGCGCGCAGCGAGCCAACGGCCTCTTCGAGGCGGCGGTTGAGATGCTTCCACTCGGCGTCGAGGCGGGACTTGAGCTCGTGGTCGGGCTGGTCCTCCGCGTCCGCCTCCGCCCCCCAGAACGCAGCGAGTCGCTCGCGTTCCTCGTGCACTTCCGCCAGGCGATGGACCCACCCCTGAAGGCGGGGCAACAGTCCCTCCAGATCGGACAGCCGGGCGTTCGCCTCGGCGACGGTCCACAGACGGGGTGGCCCCACGGGAGGAGGGCCCCCACGCGCGCGCTCCGACCGTTCCATCCGACCTGCCCTCGACGAAGAGTAGTCCCGTCGCCCTATAATTAGGGTCGATAGGGACGAGGTAACCACGCGCGCCGCAGGAGGTTAAATCAACTTCAGTTCGTGACCCGCCTTCGCGAACGCGGAAATCGCGGTCGTCACGTCCTCGTCGGTCAAGGCGGCGTTCATGATCGTCCGGATGCGCGCCTTGTCCTTGGCCACCATAGGGTAGACGATCGGGAGCGCAAAGACGCCGAGCTCGAAGAGCCGGAGGGAGAGCTTCTGGGCGAGCGCACTCTCGCCGACGATCACCGGCGTGATCGGGGTCTCGCTTTTTCCCGTGTCGAACCCGAGGTCCCGCATCTCCTTCTTGAACCGGCGGGTGTGCGCCCAGAGCCGCTCGACGTGCTCGGGCTCCGACTCGAGGACGTCGATCGCCGCGAGGCAGGCGGCCGCGACCGGCGGCGGGTGAGAGCCGCTCAGGAGCCAGGTACGCGACTTGTTGTAGGCGAACCGGACGAGGTCGGTCGAGCCCGAGATGTGGCCCCCGACGACGCCGAACGCCTTCGAGAAGGTCCCCATCTCCACGTGCACCCGGTCCCGGCCGAGACCGAAGTGCGAGACGATCCCACGGCCGCCGGGGCCGAGTACCCCTTCCCCGTGGGCGTCGTCGACGTACACCATCGCCCCGTGTTTCGCCGCCGCCACGGCGATCCGGTCGAGCGGCGCGATGTCCCCGTCCATCGAGAAGACGCCGTCCGTGATCACCAGGAGGCGGCGGTACGGCGGGGTGTGCTCCTCCGCCTTCGCGAGCACTCGTTCGAGGTCCTCGGCGTCGGCGTGGTGATACACGGCGCGCTCGGCGCGGGAGAGCCGGACCCCGTCGATAATGCTCCCGTGGTTCAGCTCGTCGGAGATGATCAGGTCTCCTTCCCCGGCAAGCTGAGGGATGAGGCCGGCGTTCGCCGCGAACCCGGTCTGGTAGACGAGCGAGCCCTCCGCGTGCTTGAACCGGGCGAGACGGCGTTCCAGCTCCATGTGAAGATCCATCGTGCCGGCGATCGGGCGGACCGACCCCGAGCCGACGCCGTGGGTGTCGATGGCCGCCCGGGCGGCCGCCTTGAGTCGCGGGTGGTTGCTGAAGCCGAGGTAATTGTTGGAGCAGAACATCAGGACTTTCTTTCCATCGATCTGACACCACGGGGCGCTTGGGCCCTCGAGGATCCTCAGGCGCCAGTCGAGGCTCTGCTCGACGAGCTGGCGGTACTCCTCGCCCAAGAACGCGGTGGGGTCGCGCATCTTACCACCTCGCCTCCAGGGAGACCTTCGCGGCCTGGAGCGTCGTCATGAGGTCCATCGCCCGCGGAAGGTCTCGGATCGGGACCCGGTGCGTGATAATCTGGGCCATCTTCTCCCGGAACGCGGCGTCGGCGAGCAACCCCTTCACCTGGTACCAGGTCTCGAACATCCGGCGGCCGAAGATGCCGTGGATCTTCGCGGCCTTGAAGATCACCGCATCGTCCCAGTCGAGGCTCGCCTCGTGGTCGAAGAGACCCAGGAGCGAAACCCGACCTCCCGGCGTCAGCGCATCGAACACGAGCTTCAGGGCCGACGGGTGCCCGGACATCTCGACCGCGACGTCCACCCCCCGGCCGTCCGTCTCCTCCCGGATCGTCTTCGCCGCGGGCACGTTCGGGTCGGTCGGATCGAAGACGCGGTCGGCCCCCATCTTGCTCGCGAGTGCCGCGCGCATCGGGTTCACCTCGGTCGCGAACACCTTGCGGGCGCCGAGCGTTCGAGCGACGGCGATGGAGAGGAGCCCGATCGGCCCGCAGCCGGTGACGAGGACCGTCCCTCCGGCGATGTCCTCGAGGTTCTCTTCGGGCAGGAGCGAATGGACGGCGTTCCCGAGTGGCTCCTGGATGGACGCGAGCGCTGGATCGAGGTGACGATCGTTTTTCCACGCGTTCAGTTCGGGCAGGACGGCGTACTCGGCGAAGACGCCGTTCCGGTCGACCCCGAGCACCTGCACGTTCTCGCAGATGTGCATCTTGCCGGTGCGGCACTGGTAGCAGGTGCCGTCGACGATGTGCGTCTCCGCGGAGACATGGTCGCCGACGTGGAGGCTGCGGACCCTCTTTCCGACCTCGACGACCTCGCCCGACAGCTCATGCCCGAAGATCATCGGGACGTGGCGGACGCGGGTCTGCGCCCACTCGTTCCAGACCCAGATGTGCACGTCCGTCCCGCAGATCGACGACGCCCGGACCCGCACGAGGACCTCGTCATCCCCCGGCTTCGGATCGGGTACGGTGCGGATCTCTCCCCCGGGGCCTCGCCTGGTTTTCACGAACGCTTGCACAACGACCGTCTCCGTCGATGGGAAGGCTCGGGCGGTTTAACGGTTGGGGAGTTCCGGGCCGCGGTACGCCCGCGCGACGTGCGACGAGCGCTCTACGCGCGCGTCCGAAACGGCTCGTCGGTGCGCGACGGTTTCTGAGGAGAAATCGCACGTTCTGTCGGTCGCTGCCCTGCGCGCGCGCGAGCCCTTATATAGGGCACCTTTCTCCCCCGCCCGCACCGGAGGCAGGACCCCCTATCGACCCATGGCCCGACGTCATCGCCCGAGGCGAGGATCCCTCGCCTTCTCCCCCCGTTCCCGGGCCGTCCGGCCCGTCCCGCGGGTCCGTTCGTGGTCCCCGGGGGCGAAGCCGGTCGCCATCGAAGGATTCGCCGGATTCAAGGTCGGCATGACGCACGCCTTCATCGTCGACTACCGGAAGCGGTCCACGACCGCCGGCCAGGAGGTCGCCGTCCCGGTGACCGTGGTGGAGGTTCCTCCCCTGCGGGTCGTGGCCGCCCGACTCTATGCCCGGAACCCGTACGGGGCCCGCTCGGTTTCGGAGGTCTGGTCGTCCGGCCTCTCGGAGGAGCTATTCCGGCGTATCCCGAAGCATCCCGCGAGTCCCCCCGAGGCGCTCGAAGCGTTCGGCAAGACCCCGGCGGACGAGGTCCGTCTGGTTGTGCACACGCAACCACAGCTCCTCACGGGAACCGGCTCCAAGACTCCGCATCTCTTCGAGGTACGGGTCGCCGGGGAGAAGTTCGAGGAGCGGCGCGCGTTCGCCCTCGAGCAGCTGGGCCAGGAGATCCCGGCGGACCGGCTGACGAAGGAAGGGGAGTTCCTCGACGTTATCGGTGTCACGAAGGGTTTCGGTTTTCAGGGGCACATCCAGCGCTGGGGAGTGAAGCTCCAGCCTCGGAAGAACTCGAAGCACCGCCGGATGATCGGGACCCTCGGACCTCACAATCCGAGCTTCGTGACCTATCGGATCCCGCAGGCGGGCCAGCAGGGGTACCACCGGCGGACGCAGTTCAACATGCGGGTTCTCAAGATCGTTCGCGACCCGCGCACCGACCCGATTACCCCCGCGGGAGGTTTCCCGCACTATGGTGAAGTCCAGAGCGCCTGCCTCGTCCTCCACGGCTCGCTTCCGGGACCCGCCAAGCGCCTTCTGCGGTTCCGTGCCCCGATGCGGAGCCACGTCACCTCCGTCGAGAAGGTCGACCTCCGCTATCTTAGCACGCGGTCGAAGCAGGGCGCATGACGCCGGACGCCCCGCCGACCGACCGACTGTCCGTCGCGGAGCGAGCGGCCCCGCACCATCGGGTCCATCTGTTCGGCCTCGATGGTAAGCCCGGCACCCAGATCGCCCTCCCGCTGGCGTTCTCTTCCCCCGTCCGCGCGGACCTGATCCGACGCGCGGTCGTCGCGGCGCAGAGCCACCGCCGCCAACCGTACGGTACGAGTCCCACCGGCGGGCTCCGGCACTCGGTGGAATGGTCCGGCAAGGGCCGCGGCGTGGCGCGCACCCCGCGCCTCATGGACTCCATGACGGGAGCGCAGGCGCCGAACACCGTCGGGGGCCGGCTCACGCACCCGCCCAAGGTCGAGCGGATCTGGACGAAGAAGATCAATCGCAAGGAGCGACAGCTCGCGTTCTCCTCCGCGCTCGCGGCGACCCGCGACGCGAAGCTCGCGAGCGGCCGTGGTCACTCAATCCCTCACGCGCTCCACCTGCCGGTTGTGGTGGAGGACCCGGTCGAGGAGATCGCGCGGACCCGGGACGCCCGGGAGCTCCTGGAGCGGCTCAAGCTCTGGGACGACGTGGAACGCGCGCGCGACGGAATCCACCTCAGGGCCTCGGGACGCGCCCGTCGTCGGGGTCGCGTCCGACGTAACCCGCGCAGCCTGCTCCTCGTAACGAGTGGACCGGGAAAGGCGCTCGGCTTCCGAAACCTCGTCGGCGTCGATGTGGTCCCCGCGCGGCGCCTCGCGACCGAGGACCTCGCTCCCGGTGGCGACGCCGGACGCCTCACGGTCTTCTCCCGAGCGGCGGTCGAGTCGCTCCGGGAGCGGCTTGGGGAGGTCGCCCCATGACGACGCTCCAGCACCGGATCATCCTGCACGCCTACGTCACCGAGAAGTCGATGGACGAGATGGAGCGGCAGAACAAGCTCGAATTCGTCGTCGACCGGCGCGCGAACCGTGCCGAGATCCGCCGGGCGGTCGAGGACACCTACCAGTGCAAGGTCGCGAAGATCACCGTGAAGATCGTCCGGACGGGCAAGATCGCCACCGTTCGGCTCGCGAAGGAGTTCTCCGCCGAGGACATCGGCGGACGGGCGGGAGTGTTCTGATGGGAAAGCGCGTTATCTCCCGCCGCCGCGGCGCCGGCACGGGCCGGTACCGCTCTCCGAGCCACCGGCACCACGGAGCCGTCTACCACCCGGCCCCCGAGATCGTCGGGGAAGGGAAGGTCGTCGCCATCGTCCCGGCCCCGGGCCGTTCGGCCCCCGTCGCCGAGGTGCTGGCCCCCGAAGGCTCGACCGTTCGCGTTCTCGCTACCGCCGGCCTCGCGACCGGCGACACGATCGCGTTCCAGGAAGGGAAGCTCGACCGCGGGTCGATCCTCCCGCTCGGGAAGATCCCCGATGGGACGCTCGTCTCGAACCTCGAGGTCAAGCCGTTCGACGGCGGCCGTCTGGTGCGGGTCGCCGGTGCGAGCGCGCTCGTGGTGGCACACTCGGGGTCCGAGGTCACTGTGCAGCTCCCCTCCGGTGCGTTCAAGCAGCTGCTCGCGACGTGCCGGGCCCAGGTCGGCGCGGTCGGCGGCGGGGGCCGGCAGGAGCGCCCGATCATCAAGGCCGGCAAGAAGTTCTGGGCCACGCGCTCGCTCGCGCGTCCGCCGTTCAAGGTTCGCGGGGTCGCGATGAACCCGGTCAACCACCCGTTCGGCGGCGGCGCCCACCAACACGTGGGCCGGCCAAGCACCGTGTCGAGCGGGACGTGGCCCGGCGCGAAGGTCGGCCGGTTCTCGCGCTCGGCCCGGAAGAAGCGCGAGCTCCGAGAAAGGAGGCGGGCGTAGGTATGCCGAAGGCGCGTCGTGCGAAGAAGGTCGAGGCCCGTCGGAAGCGGGAGTTCACCCTCCGGGGAAAGACCCTCCCCGAGCTCCAGTCGATGAGCCTCAATGACTTTGCGAAGTTCGTCACGGCGCGAGCCCGTCGGTCGATCCGACGCGGGTTCAGCCCCGAGACCGTCCTGTTCCTCGAGCGGATGCGCGGGACGGACGCTTCGAAGGTCGTCCGCACGCATTGCCGCGACGCGCTCGTGCTCCCGGAGCACGTCGGCCGAAAGGTGGCCATCCATAACGGGAAGGAATTCAAGGAAATCGAGGTCCGACCCGAGATGATCGGACACTACTTCGGCGAGTTCGCGCTGACGCGACGCTTCGAGAAGCACTCGGGGCCGGGCGTCGGAGCGACGCGGTCGTCGAAGTTCATGCCGCTGAAGTGAGGCGGGAGGTCGGTCGATGAGGGGGTACACCTACCGCGCCGAATCGGGCGTCTCCGTCGCCCGGGCCCGGGGGGTGGAGATCCCGATCTCTCCGAAGAAGACCTACGAGGTCCTGAACGCGATCCGCGGGCTCCCGGTCGACCGCGCGACCACGATCCTCGAGGACGCGATCGCGCTCCGCCGGGCGATCCCGTTCCGCCGGTATAACCAGGAGACGGCCCACCACGTCGGCACCGGCCCGGGCCGGTACGCGAAGAAGGTGGCGAAGAACGTCCTCCAGGTCCTCGAGAACGCCCGCGAGAACGCGGAGTACGAGGGGCTCGACGCGGACCGCCTCTTCATCAAGGTCGCCGCGAGCAGCCGGGGCCGGATCCGCAAGGCGAACATGCCGCGCGCCCACGGACGCGCAACGGCATGGCACGAGCAGACCACCTCGATCGAGATTGTCCTCGCCGAGCGCAAGGAGGCCGAATGAGCGCCGAGCGCAAGGTGATCCAGGAACAGATGCGCCGGGTTCTCCTCAAGGATTACCTGGTCCAGGAGAGCGCCCGGGCCGGCTTCGGGGGGCTCGACATCACGCGCACGCCGATGGGCACCCGGGTCACGTTGATCTGCGAGCGGCCCGGGATCCTCATCGGGCACCGCGGCGAGCTCATCAAGCGGCTGACCGAGGACATCCACGCGCGCTTCCAGCTCGATAACCCCCAGATCGAGGTCCAGGAGGAGCGCTCGCCAAGCCTCAACGCGCAGCTGATGAGCGAGAAGCTCGCCTCGACCCTGGAGCGCGGCTGGCACTTCCGCCGGGCCGGGCACTCCACGGTACGACGGATCATGGAGGCCGGGGCCCGGGGCTGTCAGGTAATCCTCTCGGGAAAGCTCACCGGTGAGCGCCACCGCACCGAGCGGTTCAAGGCCGGAACGATCAAGTACTGCGGCGAAGCGGTCCACCTCTGGATCGACAAGGGGTTCTACCAGGCGCGGCTCAAGCCCGGCGCGATCGGCGTCAACGTCTGGATCATGCGCCCGACCGCGAAGCTCCCGGACGAGATCCTCGTGAAGGGGATCACCGAACGGCCGAAGGCGGCGCCCGCCGAGATCCCGCCGGTCGATGAGACGGTCGCCCCAGTAGCCATCGGGCCGGAATCGGAGGCTCCGGACACCCCATGACGCTCGAGCGGATGAAGGATCTTCGGGGCCTCTCGGACGAGGAGCTCCGCCGCCGAATCGCCGACGACGAGAACACCCTCCTGCGGGAACGCGGGGTCGCCGCGATGGGCGGCGCGCCGCCGAGCCCGGGGCGGATGCGCGCGCTCCGAACGAACGTGGCGCGCGCGCTCACGGTGCTGAACGAACGCGCCCGGGCGGCCCGAACGGGCCGAGGCTCGCCGGGGGCGCGTAGGTGAGCCGATGCCGAAGCACCTCCCCACCCCACCGGACTTCTCTCGTGCCGAGCGCGAGGCGCTCGCGGGCGAGATTCTGGGCGCATCGGTCGTTCTCCCGGCGTCGGCCGGGATCCGCGGGCCCCTCCGAGGGACGCTCGTCGACGAATCGCTCAATACGTTCACCGTTCGTCTTGCGGGCTCCTCCCGCACGGTGCGCGTACCGAAGGCCGGTCTCGAGGGGACGATCACGCTCCCATCGGGCGAGTTACCGTTAAGAGGGGACGTCCTTCGCGTGCGCCCCGAAGACCGCACGAAGCGCTTGCTTGCCGGCGGCTCTCGGAGGTTCACATGACCCCCACCGGTACCGCGTCCGCTCGCCGGGCCCGGGATATTGGCCTCGATGTCCGCGCACCGAAGGCCCGGTGCGACGACCGGCACTGTCCGTTCCACGGCCGTCTGCCGGTCCGCGGGCAGGTCCTCGAGGGGACGGTCGTCTCGGTGGCGATGCAGCGCACCGCGGTGGTCGAGCGGACGCTCCTCCACTATGTCGCGAAGTTCGAGCGGTACGAGAAGCGGCGACGGCGCTACCTCGCCCACGCACCCCCCTGTCTCAACGTGCCGGTCGGGCACCGGGTCCGGATCGCCGAGACCCGTCCGCTCTCGAAGCTCGTCTCGTTCTGCATCGTCGAGGACCTTGGCGAGGCGGCCCACCGCGTCAGCGGTGAGGAGGCCGTTTCCCGGGGGGAAGCGGCCGAGCCGAAGCCGGAGGCGGCATGAAGGGACTCGCGGGCCGACGGGGACGCGGTCTCCCGAAGGGTGCTCGCCTCGAGTGCGTCGACAACACCGGCGCGAAGGTCGTCGAGATCATCGCGGTCCGAAACTGGCACGGCACCCACCGGCGGTACCCCCGGGCCGGGGTCGCCGACCTCGTGATCGTCTCCGTGAAGAAGGGGACCCCTGAGATGCGCCGGCAGGTCCTGCATGCCGTGATCGTCCGGGCCCGCTCCCCCCTGCGGCGCCCCGATGGTACGCGCGTCCAGTTCGAGGACAACGCCGCGGTGATCACCACGGAGACCGGCGAGATCAAGGGCTCTCAGATCAAGGGGCCCGTGGCGAAGGAGGCCGCCGAGCGTTGGCCGCGGATCGCGGCCGCGTCGTCGATCATCCTGTAGGAGGCGAACGAGCGATGTCCGGTTCCCCGCACTCTCCGCGGCGCCAGCGCAAGGCGCTCTACACCGCCGACACGTTCGAGCGGAGGATCCGCATGACGGTCCCGCTCTCCCGCGAGCTCCGCGCCCGCTTCCACCGACGCTCGGTGCCGGTGCACAAAGGGGACACGGTCCGCGTCCTCTCGGGAAGCTTCGAGGGCCGCGAGGAGCGGGTCGCGCGCGTCGACCGCCGCAGCTACACCGTCACGCTCGACAACGTCACGCTCAAGACCGCCGACGAGAAGATGAAACCGCTCTCGCTCGGTGTGGCTCACCTCGTGATCACCCGGCTCAACCTCTCCGACCCCTGGCGCCGCCGCTCGATCCGCGTGCGCGAGGAGGACGTCACGGCGGAGGAACGCGGGGAAGCCCCGTCCGAGGAAGAGGAGGTCGTCCCCGAGGCGGCGACCCCTACCCCCGAGGCGCCGGCCGCGAGCTCGCCGGAACCTGAGGCGAGCCCGGGAGCGGACGAAGCCGCGGCGGCCGATGAGGCGGAGGACGAGGAGCGCCCCACACCACCGTCCCGTCCGACGAAAGCGAAGTCCGCCGAGGAGGACGACGAGGACGCATGACGTTCCGGCTGAAGCGCCGCGCGGCTCCGCGGAGCTGGACCATCCCGCGCAAGGGGTCGAAGTGGCTCAAGCGGCCGGCCCCGGGTCCGCACGCCCAGGAGCAATCGATCCCGCTGTTGCTCGTGCTGCGCGACCTACGGCACATCGTGACGAGCGCACGCGAGGCGCGGGTGCTCCTCCGCTCGGGCGCGGTCAAGGTCGACGGGAAGGTCGCTCACGATCTCTCGCGAGGCCTCGGCCTCATGGATACCCTGTCGCTCGCAGCGCCGCTCGATGCGCACTTCCGCATCGTCCGCAACCACCGCGGGAAGCTCGCCCTGATCGCGATCCCACCGGCAGAGGCCACGGTCAAGATCGGCCGCGTCCGGTTCAAGCACACCGTCCCGGGCGGCAAGGTCGAGGTCACGCTCCACGACGGCCGAAACCTCGTGGTGTCGGCGTCGACGCCCTACCGCGTCGGCGACTCGGTCAAGATCGCGCTTCCGGACCAGAAGGTGGTCGAGCACCTGCCGCTCGCGCCCGGCTCGCTCGCGTACGTGGCGGGGGGCTCGCATGTCGGTGAGCTGGCCCGCGTGGAGCGGGTGGAGGTCCGAAACTCCTCGGCGCCGAACCTCGTCCACTTCAAGGAGGGGTTCTCGACGATCAAGGAGTACGTCTTCGTCGTCGGTCAGAACGCTCCGGAAGTCACCCTCGGGGAGGGTGTGGACCGATGAGCGCCCCGTCGTCCGCCGTCGGCCCGCCGGCGCCCGCGCTGGCCGGCTCGAACCCGCACCGCGCGGTCCGGGTCATCAAGGTCGTGGTCAACGCCGGCGTCGGCGAATCGGGGGAGCCCCGGACGAAGGCCGAGAAGGTCCTCCAGATGGTGACCCACCAGAAGCCGGTCGCGACCCGCTCCCACTCGACGAACCGTGACTTCGGGATCCGCAAGGGTCAGGAGATCGGGGCGAAGGTGACCCTGCGGGGCGACGTGGCGCTCGACTTCCTGAAGCGTGCCTTCGAGGCTCGCGACAATCAGTTCGACGTGGCGTCGATCGACCGGAACGGGAACTTCTCCTTCGGGATCGCCGACTACACCGATTTCTCCGGGCTGAAGTACGACCCGGCGATCGGAATCCACGGGATGGACATCGCGGTCGAGATGGGCCGCGCGGGCCACCGGATCCGGGACCGGCGGCTGCAGGCCCGGCCGCTCCCGAAGGCGCTTCGCTCGACGCGGGAGGAGACCCGCGGCTTCCTCGTTTCCGCCCTGGGGGTGACGATCCTTGAGTAAGCCGAAGAAGCACTTCGGACGGAAGGACGGCTGCCTGCGCTGCGACCGCAAGCGCGGGATCGTCCGGCGCTACGGTCTGCACCTCTGCCGCCAGTGTTTCCGCGAGGTCGCGATGGACCTGGGGTTCCGCAAGTACCAGTGAGGGGGGGACGACGATGCAAATGGACCTGCTGAACGACGCGCTCGTGGCCCTCCGGCATGCCGACCAGGAGGGACGGCCCCACGTCGAGATCGCCCCGACGTCGAAGCTGATCGCCGAGGTGCTGCGGATCTTCCGGGAGCACCACTACATCGAGGAGTTCACGTTCGTCGCGACCGGCCGGGGCGGGAAGTACGACGTCGCTCTCTCCCGGCGGATCAACGACTGCGGCGTGATCAAGCCTCGGCTCGCGGTCTCGTTCGATGGCCTCGAGCGGTTCGAGTCGCGGTTCCTCCCGGCGCAGGACTTCGGGATCCTCGTCCTCTCCACGAACCGGGGCGTCCTCTCTCACCAGAAGGCCCGGGAGCTCAAGATCGGAGGTCGGCTGCTCGCCTATGTCTACTGAGCACGAACGCAGCAGCGAGACGATCGACGTCCCGAAGGGCGTCTCGTTCGCCCTGCACGGACGACGGCTGCTCGCGAAGGGACCGCTCGGGGCGGTCGAGCGGCCGTTCCCCGCGGACGCCCTCGCGCTCTCCTCCGAGGCGGGTCACGTGACGCTCACGCTGCGCCTCCCTTCGCACCGCAAGCGTTCCCAGGCCCTCCTCAACACCTGGGCCGCGCACCTCCGCAACCTCTCCGGGTCGCTCACCGTGGGCGTCGAGGCCCGGCTCAAGATCGTCGCCGCTCACTTCCCGATGAAGGTCCAGGTGAAGGAGAGCCATCTCCTCATCGAGAACTTCTTGGGCGAGAAGTATCCCCGCTCCTCCGACCTCGTCCCCGGGACGAGCGCCCGGGTCGACGGCGAGTTCGTGATCCTGTCGGGGTACGACATGGAGCAGGTGGGCCAGAGCGCCGCGAACATCGAGCGCGCCAGCCGCATCCGCGACTACGACCCCCGGGTCTTCCAGGACGGCATCTACCTCGTCGAACGCGCGCACCTCAAGGAGGCCGCCTGATGGCCGAGGAGACGGCGCCCGAGTCGAAGACGGCGGCGGCGACCGAGCCGACCGAGGCGTCCCCCGCAAAGGCGGCGACGAAGCCGACCTCCCGTCGGCGCACGAAGGCCGCTCCGAAGGAGGAGGCGCCGCCCGCCAAGGCGGAGGCCCCCGAGAAGAAGAAGAAGGAGGAGGAAGGCCCGCGGATCCCCCGAA
>Ga0187770_10000518_pt1 | contig 18773 bp, 17 predicted proteins | sample 0116_SJ02_MP02_2_FD_133154 | JGI IMG/M metagenome (GOLD analysis project Ga0187770, IMG submission 133154) | Tropical peat soil microbial communities from peatlands in Department of Meta, Colombia - 0116_SJ02_MP02_20_MG | ecosystem: Environmental > Terrestrial > Soil > Wetlands > Peat | place...
CAAAGACGGCACTCCAGATGAGAGGCGCCCAAAGCGTGGTTGGCTGTAAGAGGTAAAAGGGAATCGAGATCAACGCGGCCGCCACCGCGAACAACCGGAGCCACAGAATGTCGCGAACGCTGTAAGCCACCAACAGCAGAACGTTCGCAGCGTGAATGAAATAGTTTGGATTGAGTGAGTTCACAGCGGTCTCTCCTTTCAGTCATGGCGTAGGTCTGCGACTCCGAACAGCGGCGGAACTCTATCCAGAGAAACCAAGCTGAGCGCGATCGAAGGTCCGGAACGGCAGGAACCCTTCATCTATTCGACTCTTGCCCAGCACGCATCGGCTTTGCTGGCCCACCTGTTTCGGTATGGCGAAATCGCCTATCATGGCGGCTTTTTCAACCTGGCAACGGGAGCGCCCTCCGTGCTAAGAATCGATCCGCACTACTGGAAACGAGCGAGAAGCTTGGCGTGGCCGAAGCCGCCAGAAGAATGACGTAAGCGCCCTAAAGTACCCTGGTATTTCCGACAGGTGTTATTTACTTTCAAATATCTACGATTTTTTCAGTGATTCCGAGTGGGAGGGAGAAGGGCCGCTCGGTGGTGATGGCCTCGAGCGCCCCCGAGTGCGCTCCTCCGGAACGAACCCGCCTTGGCCGCAGCGTCCGTTTGCTCTGAACACCGCCCCGCCGGGGCAATCCGTCCCAACGGAATCAGCACGCCAGCCACGTACCCACGTGACTTAAGCAGTTAGTGTTGTGCTCCCACAGGCCCTGGTATCATCTGCCATTAGACACTCCGATTTGTAAGCCTCCAAGCATGCGTGCTTAGAATCAAAGATCCGGTTGCTGCCGATCAGGTCAACCAGACCCATGCGCTCGAAATTTGCGTGATGTTTCACTGGAACCTCGACGACGGCAAGGACAATGCCGGCCTTGGCGAGGTCCTGCTGTAATTCCGCCAAGGCACGGCCGGCGGAAAAATCCAGGCCGGTGATCGCCGTGGCGTCAAGAACCAGCCAACGAACGGGCGAGGGTGAATCATCGACCAGTCTGCGAGCCTGCTCGGCAAAGAAAGCAACGTTGGCGTAAAAGAGATCTCTGCCGAACCAAAACATGACCATACCAGGTTCGGCCATCCTGCCGGGCACGGGATCCTCTACGCTCCAGTTACCGTCAGCATCGCGTACGATCACGCCGGTGTGAGGGCGATAGCTGTGATGGACATGTTGCAGCAGGGAGAGAATCACGGCCAGGAGGATACCTTGCTCCACACCGAATACAACAACGGTGAGAACTGTGATGACCGCGAGGGCAAATTCGCGGGGCTCGTGTCGTTGAATCTCAGCAAGGCCGCGAAAGTCAATGAGTTTGACGCCAACCAAAAAGACGATGGCAGCCAAGACGGCCTCGGGAAGGTAGCTCAATGGCCTGGTGAAGAAGAGGAGCACCATCAGGACCACGGTGGCCGTCGTGACATGCGACCACTGACTGCGGCCGCCAGCAGTGTCCACCATGGCAGTCTTGGTGGGGCTGCCGTTGACGATGAATGTGCTACTGCAACCGGCGAAAACGTTGGCAAGCGAGAGACCGACCAGGTCCGTATTCTGGCTGAAGTGGTCGCGATAATGGAGAGCGTAAGCGCGAGAGGTGGCGGCGCTCTGAGCGAGGATGACAATGAAGCAGGACAAGGCAATTGGGAGAACCAAAGTGATGTCGGTCCAAGTCACATCGGGCAAGCCGATCCGGGGAAGGCCGCTGGGGACGGCGCCAACAACGCCAATGCCTCGGTCGCTCCAACGGAACAGCGCGCTGGCCACGGTCATTCCGATCACAGCGAGCAAAGCGCCGGGGAAGCGCGGAGCGGTGATATCGAAGCCGATGATAACGGCCAAGACAGCTAACGCGATGAACAAGGTCGGCAGATGCGTCTCCGACAGATGCTGAAAAGTGAACAGGAGTTGGCGGAGGAATCCGTGGCCGCCTTTTTCGATACCGAGCATCTCGTGCAGTTCGCCTAACGCAACCTGAATTCCGACCCCCGACAGAAAGCCGACAAGAACGGTGCGAGACAGGAAATCAGCGAGGAAACCCAAGCGAAGAATTCTCGCCAGGAGAAGTATGCCAGCAGTCACCAGTGCGATGAGGCTCGTGAGAGCGGCATACCTCGGCGTGTTGGCGGTGAATGACAGGGAAGCCAAGCCCGCCGCCACCATGGCTGCGGTCGCGGAGTCAGCGCTGACGACGAGGTGGCGCGATGAGCCAAATAGGGCGAACACCAGGACGGGCAAAAATAGTGTGTAAAGACCGGTAATCACCGGTGTGCCGATGATCTTGGTGTAGCCCATGACTTCGGGTATACCGAGGGCTGCAAGGGTAATGCCGGCCATGATGTCCGGCCCGATGCGAGCCTTATCGAACGGCAACAAGCCCTGAAGCAGTTGTGGCGACGATGGCGCTTTGCGGGTCGAGTTTTGGCCGGTGATCATAGTTACGGTTGAGAGGCGAACCAATCACCCATTCCCGACTTTTCCCGGTCGGTTATAGTCCAAGGAAGTGGGACGAGTGCTCTCTTTCGACTGCAATCGGGCTTTTTTGCGCTGGCGATCTCCGCGAGTCTGGCATCGTCAACCTTGGGATACACAAAATCGAGAGAGGACAGTGTATCAACGAGCACGGCCGCAACCACCACTCGGGTGGACCATGTTGTCGCCCGGCACCACCTGCCACCAGCGGTCGTTGGTGGCGGTGTTCCGGATCATGTCCTCGCAGGCGCCCTGGTATTCATCCCAATGGTCGCGTTCCGCCATGTCCGATCGCTAAGCCTTGTGGGGAGAAAACTTGTCAAGTGCAGTCACAAAGGCTTCGGCCTCGGCTGGAACCGGGTATTTGCCCGTAAGCACTTCCGGGTTCGTTGCGCTCGCACCGTAGAGCTCCTTGTTGGCCTCGTCGTCGGGACGCATGGTGGACCCATCGAGAGAAACTCCTCCAAAAACGCCCTTCGACCGCGCCCAAGTCAGCATTTCAGCGTGCATCAGGGCATCTGTCTGCGCATCGCCCTCACGCCCCATAGGTCCGGCAGCCACGGTAGCGTCACCACCCAGCGTAAACTTGCTCTTGAGTAGCTTCTCCATCCCGCTCTTGTTCATGACGAGGATGACGACGTCGCTCTCTGCGCCGCCTACCTGCAGGCCGAAGCTGCCTCCCTCAATTCGCATCCCTGCCGGTGCCGTCCAGCTGCCACTGTCGCTCCTGCATGAGGCGAAGCCGCGGCCGTATTTTGCGCCGACAATAAACCCGCCCTTCTTCAAGCCCGGAACGACGATGGCGCACACTGCCTTGTTCGCGAGATTCTGGGAAATCTTCGTACTCAGTTCAGCCAGGGTCTCCGCTGCTGCTGTCAGACGTTCGGCGTCTCCCTTCGCGCCCCAAAGGGGAACGGCAGAGATAGACATCACAAGTACCGTGCTCGCCAGACCGCGTATATCTCTCAACATTTGTTATTTCTCCTTTGACATTGCTTCCGTTCAATGCCAGCAATTGGCCTTCTAGATACATTTCATCTGACCGGCAGCGAATGCAACTGTCAGTACTGTCAGTCGCGTTTGCACCTCTGCGTGCTTCCACGGATCACTTCGAAGGCCACTTCTGGCTCCTCCGAGCGCGGCTACGGATCAAAACTGGCCCTTTTTCGATCGACATCTGCAGCAGCGGCATAACATTTTGCCTGCCCGTGTCTGCTGCCGTGGTCTGTTCTTATCTCTGTTCCTTGAATTCAAAATGCAGATGGTGCCTGCGAAAACGATTAACTGGGCCACGAAGGAGGTTCTTTGTTCGTTGAACTCATGCCGTTTCTTGCCAGCCGCACTGTGCACATCACAGTGGCCAAGGTGGATGACAAGATGCTTCGCGTCAACGTCATTCCCCACGCGAAGGCCGACGAGAACCCGGCACTATCTACCCCGCTCACCTTTACCGGCTCGCCCGAGGAACTCGACGCCGAACTCGGCAAGCATCTGGCCGGCTACGTCCAAATCCAACAGCGGACTGCCAACACGCTGGCCGAAGCCAAGGCCACCATGGAGGCTGCGGCCAAAGCGGCGCGGGAGGAAGCAAAGCGAAAAGCCGAGGAGCGCAAGAAGGCAGGTCAGAAGCAGTCACCAACTGCCACCACCGCCGCTCCTGCCTGTTCTCCATCCTCAACTTCTGCTGAGCCTGCGCCCACCGCGGCATCGACAGGCACACTCGGGTTGTTTCCAACTACAACGCCCGAACCCAAGGCAACTCAATCCAAAGGAGGTGCAGGTTGTCACTGTAGGTGAAAGTCGGTCTATTGTTGCGAAAGGGCTTGAAGATCTCGTGGTCACAATTCGTGGGCATTCTGTGTCACGATTCCCGGCACGGTCCTACCTCATTTTCACGATTGTTGGCACATTCTTACACATGGCCTTTCAACACGCCGCTCGACCCAAATCCGTGCAGAAGCGGTCGCAGGGATCTGCCCAAGGCGATTTCCTTGGCCCGCCTATGCTGGTTGAATTTGCACATAGGTACCAAGGGCGACATGGAGTTTTCTATTAGTTCTTTCTCCGTAAGCACTTGCAGCACATCTCCGGCTCCTAAAAAAACGCCCAGTTTGCGGCCCAAAATCTGGGGGCTTCTTAGCCGAGATGAATCCTTGAGGTAACTGGGCTTGAGGAGAATCCTATGTCGCGTTTGGTACCTATGTGCAAGTCTAACCGCATAGGAAGCTTGCACCGATTGTAAACGCGACCGGGGACTCACGAGCAACGGACGCTAGGGGATCCGTTCTATCGGGCGGGGCTCAGGCCGCGCCTCTGGCCTCCGTTCAATCGGACGTTCCCCAAATGGCTCAGCTTCCGATATTCCCTTGCCCGTTCCCGGAATGGGTGCTCCCCGCGCAGTCAACCACGTGCGCTCGAACTCGTACATGCGCTCATATCGGTCGAAGACGTCTTCCCCGAGCGCTTGGTGCAAACGTTCCCGGACAGAATCTCGTGACTCGCCAACGATCTCCTGGATTTCCGAGGTGCTCGTTTGGTCCAACCGCACCAGCTGATCGAAGGCTGTATGGGGCCACGCCTTGTCCAACTCTTTCAGCTCTTCGTTGAAAGCCCGCAAGGCGGCCGGAGTGCCGGCAGGGTGCTCCCAGCTCTTCATGAAGCGCTGCAGCGCCGCCTGCCGCGCGGCAGCTTCCTTGGCGGCGTTGGCGAAACCACCCAAGGGATTCTCACCAGAGGCTTGAGATTCAAGCTCGCGCACCTGTGCTTCCGTCTGCTCCTTCTTCGCTAACAACTCCTTGCGTTCCGGCAGAGCATTGCCGATCTTGTCGTATTCCGCTTCATGCTGGCGAATTTCGGCAACGAGCCTCCGTATTTCGCGCTTTTCCGCGAAAGCCGCGTCATTTTGGAACTGACGGCGCGCTTCGTGGACGCCGGACTCCTGAGCGTGTAACTGCCGGTCCATTTCCGAGCGCCACGCCCGATCGTTTGTGCGCCATCGAAGCTGAACGCCGCGGGCAAGTTCTGCGGCGACCCGCTTGACTTCAGCCAGCATCGGTTTTCCCCGGTTCGCGAGCATTGTCCGCGTCAAAGCATCGACGCCCGCTTGCAGTCGATCATAGAAGTAGTCGTTCAAAGCATCGTTCAGCATGTCGAGGACACCTCTGAGCAGCGGATTCGAGCTCGCCAACTGGCCCAACTTCGCGGCGCCCTCGGTCGGCAAGCCGACCTTCTTCGCAAGATGAATCAAGCCGCCGGGCTCGGTAACGAACGCCTGGACACTCTTGGCCAGCTCCTCGCCCATCTCTTCCTTCGCGTCGGCCGGCTCCTTCGCAACCTCAGAGTTCGCGCGCGAAATCCGGGCTGCGGCGTCGTTCAGATCGTTGGCCGTAGCCGAGTCCGCGCCATGGTCTTTCTGCTCAAGCGTGACCGCAGGGGCCCGCTCTGGTTCGGCGCGGCGCTCAAGCTGTGCCGCGTATACCTGCGCTTTCGCCGCCGAAGGTGTCCCAGCAAGGCCGTAACGGCTCTCCGCCCAACGCATTTCCTTGAGCAGATCTACTTTTTCCTCCTCAATGCTTTCCGCTCCATGCAGTACGTCGCGCAGGGGTTGCGGCATCTCGCTCCAGGCCCGATTCACCAACTGGCGCTTCGTCTCCATCGCCAGGACTTTCTCAGTCTGGCTGCGGAGCTCTGAATAGTCCTTGTCCATCGTTTTAAGTTGCGCCTGCAGCGGGGCCGGAGGCCCGTCGGCCCGCGTGGCAAGAAATGTGAATGAAGCCGCAATCGCAGCGACTAATGCCAGCCGGTTCATCCACCGCAGCCCGAACTGGCTGACCGCCCAGGCCTGGCTTACCGCTTTCTTCCCGTGTCCCCAGCGAATCGCAAGCACTCTCGCCGCAAACAGCACGGCGATGATCAGCATCGTCCAGAGCTTCGACGGGTTCCAGGTCTCCAGCCGATCATGAACTTCCTCGATCGATTTCTCCCACGAGCGGAGCTGCAGTAATGTCGCCGTATTGAGAGGAAGCCGACTGATTCGCCAGGCATAGATTGAATAGGCAGCCAGCGTCACGGTGAGGATGATCAGGAACTCAATGCTTCCCTTGACGAGATAGTAGGCGAACCGTTTGGTCAGGTTCGCAGCTTCCATCTGCGTCCTTACCAAGAGCAGCGTCGCCAGCCAGAACCCCGATGCCACGAAGCACGCGTACACGCTGCCTCGCATGGCGATGGCGACACCCGTAAAAACCAGCGCCAAGATGAAAACATGCCGGCAGATCAAAACGGCATCGCGGGGACCGCCAGCAGGGGTCGGAGAAAACACCGCGGGAAAGCTCGCCCGCTTCTTAAACAGGAAAAATGCGCAGTACAGAGCGGGGACAACGGCAAGGGTCCACCAGCGAAGCTGTGTAAGCAGAAGAAACAGCAGTGAAAGTGCGGTAAGCCCAACGAGGTCTTCGAGTGCACTCCGAAGATTGTGGCGGAGCCTCGCCGCGACCAAGTCAAGCCTCCGGCGCAGGCGCGAGGGTCGCTGATTCCCGTCATCCACCATGATGCCAACCGCTTCTTAAGTGGACATTATGTCACGCAGACGACGGTTGGGCAAGTACTACTGAGGACATTGCGATTCTTGCGAGTTGACAATGATTACACAACATGCCACGATACGCTAAGGGTCAATAATAAACGTATACGTTTGCGGCCGCGGCAAGGAGTTAAGCCGTAGTTGCGCGGGAGAACAATGTATGCCTGAGACGGCTTCTAGCAGTCGCCAATCTAGGTTTAATGGGCTTCGCCAGATCTGGCACTTGTTAAGGGACAGACTGGTTCAACCCGTCTCGAACGGAAATGCCGCCTGCGAATTCGAGTGCCAAGAACTCGAGTGCAAAACAGGCGAGTGGGAGACTTGCGAGAACCGGCTACGAATTGCGGCACAGAGATCGATCCCTGCCCGGGCTTCAAAACCCACCGGAGCCCAGTGATTGCGGCATGCTTGACCAGGGCGGAGTAGCGTACCTACTGGCGACACCTTGTGCGGTGGGCATGCGCTCAGAAGCCGTGCGGTCGCGGTAGGAAGACCGATTGCCCGGCACTCCCTGCTGCCGGTTTGAAACGAGGCGCGGACTGGTTGAGACTCGCGCCTACTTGCTCAGAGCTGTCATTCCATACTGTCGGCTTCCCCAATACAGTTGGGAGGTTGGCATTTCAGATGAGGCCTTCCCAATATCGCCGCTTCGCGAACAGGAGCCTACCAACGAAACGCCTGTTTTCATCTCAGTTGGGAACGACAGCTCTTGGCCAACTTGGAAAATAGGATTTCGGGAGCCGTCGCGCCGGGCTGAGGCTGCCTGCCGCAGGAACGGTTTCTTGCAGTCTCGTTCGCCGCCGGCTACCCAACGTCGCCACGAGCGTTGCTTCGAAGGATGCCAAAAGCCTCACTGTGCGTGTTGTTTAATCGGGAATGTAAGCGTCAAGCTTCGGGAAGATCATTTCGGCGAAGCTTACAGCCCTTTGTTGGGCCGTGGCGACGCCTTCATTCATGCCCAAAGGCGTAGCAAGTCTCACCAGGCCACCATCCGTCCGGTTCATGCGGATGGCATCCGCTACCAAATAGAATTTGCCCCAGAATTCACTGGCAATCACTCGGCCGTGCGATAGATACCAGTACAAAACCACTTCTCGATCGCCCGCTCGGGCAACGATGTAGCGATTCACAACCACCGTTCCGCCATGGGGCAGCGGCAGCTGTGTGACCCCATGTTCAACAGGAGACCACCCGGCTCCGGGCAGACAATGTTGGGGAGAATGAACCGTGGAGCCGGTCTTTTGTGTGGGGAAGAAGGCAAGGAAAAGATCCACCCCTGGTTCGCCTTCCGATCGCCAGTACCGGCGTTGTACGAATTCTCCTTTTCCCAAAATCTTCCAGACGTCCTCTTGGATCTGCTCGTCGCGTCCCTGCCAATCACCGACTTGCAAGGGGAAACCGCTCAAGGGCTGAAAAGGGGGGAGGCGTTCGGGTCGAGCGCGGGATAATAAGAAGCCGCCGGTCACGGCCATCATCAGAAGCGGGGGCACCAAACGTAGCCAAGAAGCCGCACGATCCGTCATGACGCCTTCCCATTGGGCCGGGCAACTAGGAAGCAGATCAGGGTATGCGTAAAAAGGAGCATGACCATCGCCATGGAAATCATCAACAAACCTTCAATAGAATGAAGGAACCGTTCTGCCATCGCCGGACCCCAGCGTTGCACCAATAAACCCGTCAAGACAATGCGCAGGCCATTGTCGGCAATGGCAATGGGAATGGCTGCTACAGCCAAAGCGACGCGTCGCGCCATGCTCGGCTCGCGAAAGTACCCAAAGATGATCGCCAGGGCCAGCAGGGCAGTGAGCAGTCGTATGCCGCTGCAAGCTTGCGCCACTTCCAGGGACATCGAGGGGAGCAGAAGGATGTTCCCGTCACGCAGAACGGGAATGCCACACGCAACCAGTATCGTTTGTGCGAATCGTGAGGCGATTAATTGCAGCGGAAATGTTACTTGGCTGAGAAGCAGGGTCGGAATGGGGATCATCAGAAACAAGCAAGCCCACGGGAAAAGGACAGCTCGGAAGAAGCGCCTTCCGCGAAAATAGACAAGGAACCCGGCGATGATGATCACGAAGGAGCAGCACGACAGAAAAAGCTCCGCCCCCAGAACTCCAACCGTCAGGGCGCACAAGGCGACAGGAATGATAAGCAGGCCGCTCCATGAAGGCTCTGCCGGCAAGACAGCTAATTGTTTGCGGTTGGTCCAAACGACATAGGCTGAAAACACGGGGATGAAAAACCCGTGCGATGAATTGGGGTCAGACCACCAATCGCCAACGAGCTCGATCAAAACAGGGAAGTATAGACCCAACACTAACACGATGAAAATCCCTGCTTGTGCCCAGGAAGTTGGGAGGTTGACGGTTGGGAATTGTTTGCCTATTGAGTTGTCGTCGGCGACACTGGGTCTCATATCATTCTAATCAGAGTCTGCCCGAGTTTGGGCTTTTTGGCAAATGAATCACATTAGCGCATCCTGCCGTTGACAATGAGTCGCCAGATTCGATCCGCATACGGCCAACTCAATTGCCCAGGGCATCTCCCCAAAGCCCAAAGCACAACTGCTGAGGAGGAATATTAATTCTGCGCGAGCCGCAACAAGGCAGGAAACACGCCCTCAAAGCGACCATCGGCAGGGGGCTGGGGTCGGTGTTTCTTTGCCCACGTTGGCCCCCGAAAATAGGGTATTTAGTCTCTATATGACTAGGGGTGTTTTACTTTCTCACATAGGGAAATTTTTCACTTGAAAAGTCCTCAAGAATTAGCTAGGATGGTTGCAGGGGTAAATCATAAATTTATTAGAGTATGGAGCAGATGCGGTCGGAGCTATGTGACTGCGTCGCACTCCACGGGTGAAAATGTTTTAACTCAGGGTTACAAAAAGATCACAGCAGAGTTGAGGAGGTTCTACTTGCTCGATGAGACGAGACTCGAGAGGCGAGCCGCTGCCCGTTACAATGTTAGAACCTCAGTCGAATTTGGATGGGGCGGGGCGGTTTACAGCGGCTGGTTGCACGATATAAGCGTAAATGGTGCATTCATCCTCTCCTCCTGTCGTCCCCCCGTCGGCGCGGAAATCGACGTCGCGATTCGCTTTCCGGGGTCTAGCGATATATTTCCAGGCATGGTAATTCGCTCCAAGGCTAAAGTCGTGCGAGTGGAAATGGATCACCAGACCGGGTTTGCAGTACTCGCAAAACTGGATCGCCTGGTGCGGCGGGGAAAGATAAGGAGCCCGCGAGTTCCAGAAGACTAAGGAGTCCTGGCGTCATTAGAGGGCACTCTTTGCTACAAGCCCACGGTTGTAGACAGGGCGCCGTGGCTGGTTTTGGGCATGGCCGTTAGGCACATGCTGATTGTAAGGTAGTCAAAACATCGCATGTCGTTGTTCAGGGTTTAGCCGCTTCAGCCCTTTCGTTCGGCTTGGCTAGGAGAACGCGGTTCAGGGAGAGCCGGAATGGGACTGAGAAGGGCGGAGCCATAGCCAAATAACATGGACGAATGCAAATGGACAGTGTGGTCGGCAAGCAAGGGTGAACCCTCCTGGTATGCCATTCAAACCCGCCCGCGGCACGAAAGAAGGGTTCATGAAGGCCTGCGGTCACTGGGATTTTGGACTTTTCTCCCGATGGTGGAGCAGGTTCACCAATGGAGTGATCGGCGGAAGAAGGTGCAAGTCCCACTGTTTTCCAGATATCTATTCATCCGGTCATTGTACAAACCCGAGGTTCATCAGGCTGTAATCAAGCTCCCTGGAGTGAATGGGTTCGTGGGTGTTGGGAGGCAAGCGCTTCCCATACCCGACTCCGAAATTGCGAACGTTCAACTACTACTTTCCCGCCAGATTCCCGTTGAACTTCACCCCTTTCTCAAGGTGGGACAGAGAGTTCGTTGTCGCGGTGGAGCGCTGGATGGTCTCGAAGGCATTCTGGTCTCGAAGAAAAAAGATCATAGCGTGGTGGTTTCCATCGAACTCCTTCAGCGATCAGTGTCGGTTCATATTAATGGTTACGATTTTGAGCCAGTCAAGGAACCGCGTCGCGGTACTGGCATGCTCTTTGCGCTTCGGGAGTGCAGCGCTCCCAGCTTTTAGGTTTCTGACATCGCAGCGGCCAATGTGGCCAAGGGGAAGAACACGTGGGACGAAAATCACCGAATTCTCGTGCTTACTTTCCGCTCAGGTTTGTGGCGGATGCCGGGGGAAGGCGGTCCATTTGCAGGCGAGGCATGGCCGCAATTGCCCTTGCCGGGGTGATGCCATTCCTTCTGGGATTCGCAGTGCCAGGGGTGAGCGCCGCAAAACAACCTGCTCGTGAAACGGCTGGCGCCCCAAGCCAGAAGCCGCTCGGGGAGTACATCATCTCCCCAAGCGACGTGTTGGACGTCAGCGTCTGGAAGGAACCTGACATTTCTCGTACGGTCACAGTACGGCCTGATGGAAAAATATCCCTGCCGCTGTTGGGCGAGATGGTCGCGTCAGGGAAGTCTCCCGTGGAGCTTCAGGCGGTCATCAAAGAAAAGCTCCAGCGCTACATTGTCAGCCCCGAAGTCACCGTTCTTTTGCATGACGTCAAGAACGGCGCCGTGTCCATTCTTGGTAAAGTGTCGAAACCGGGAGCCTATCCTGTGGCCCAACAGATGACGGTTCTGGACTTAATCGCCGCAGCGGGGGGATTCAAGGACTACGCCAAACTCTCCAAGATCTATGTTCTGCGCATCGACACGGACGGGGCAACGGTGCGCTACAAATTCAATTTCAAAGAAGTCATCAAAGGGCGTAACCTGTCACAAAACATTGCCCTCCTTCCCAGGGATACCGTTTATGTGCCATAGGAGTTTTCTCATGCCGTCTGCGGGATGGTTAGATAGGCCCCACGGGCGAAGGGTAGCGAGGGCCGGCAAATGGGCCCTGGAAGCAATGCTGCTGTGCTTCGCGACCGCGTCTCTTGTCCAGGCCCAAACCGGGGCCTTGGGGCAAGCGCCGGGCATGGCTCTCGCGTCTGAAGCGCAAACCGGGGATTATCTCCTCGGGACGATGAAACTATCGTCAGGTTTCACTGATAACGTCCTGCTGAGCACCGCCAACGGCCTCAGTGATGTGTATTATGGAATCCAACCGGGTGTCGCCTTCTCTAGAAGCCTGGGTTGGCTGCACACGACATGGGAGTTTTCTCCCTGGCTTGTAAAGTACCAAAAGATTGATGAGCGCGACCGACTTTCGGGCTCGTTTGTGACCGATTTCACTGCCAGGCCGTGGGACCACTGGACCTTTGATTTGAACAACAGCTTTCAGGTTCGCACGAACCCTCCCTTCGACACATTTGCCCCCCCGCCGGTCACAAGCACTTACTACTACGGGGAGGGGGGAACCATCATAGCGCCTCTCGATAATCTGACCACGGACGAGGCTGACTTTGACGTGTCTTATCAACCCACGGACCGGACCATTTTCCAGGGGAGCCTGTTTTACCAGACCTATGCTTACCACCCTATCCCCGGCTTGAACCTCACCCAAGGATTGGTGGACTCCCGCTCGGAATATGGTCGTCTTCAGTTTTATCGGCAATTCTCGCCACGGTTTCTCCTGGGGGCTTCGTACAGCCTTCAGAACGTCGATTTCTCCTTCACCAACCATTCCGCTGGGGTTCTCGCCCACAGTTTCGTGGGCGTCGGGACGTTTAAGATTACGCCCGCGATCCAACTCCAGCTCTTCGGCGGGCCCGTCCTTGCCCACATCGATAATCAGATCCTGGTGATTATTGGCGGTGCCGGAATCTACCTCCCAGTGAGCGCCGACACGCTATCGGGTACTGGCGGCGCAATCTTTTCCGTGCACAAGGACCGCACTACCATGCAACTTGTGGTGACCCGCCAGGTGAGCGGGGGGTCGGGCTTCACTGGCGCCTCGCAAAGCAACAAGGCAGACCTCTCAATTCGCCGGGAATTCTCCTCGCGCTGGACTTTTGCGCTGAGCGGGCAGTATGCCCTTTATACCCCCATCGGTCCCACTAACAACACGAGCTTTGAGCTTCACGTGAGGTCGGCACAGGCGTCGTTGACCCGCAGGCTCACCGAGAGATTATCGCTTGACTTTCAAATCACCCGCGGCCAACAGTTGGAATTGACGCGAGCAACTCGAAGATATGTGGACGTTGACTTCGCCCAATTCACTTTGACGTACCAATTCAGGCATCCGATAGGCTAAAAACTATGATGGAGAACACTTCCAAGGAAATCTTTCCCTCGACCGCCTCGATCAATTACCTGGACATAGCGCGACGGCGCCGCTGGTGGCTGCTGGGGAGTCTAGTGGCCGGCTGGGCCTTGGCCTTCGGTGCGGCCGTCGTCATACCTCCCACTTACACTTCCCGTGCAGTCGTCCTGGTGTCGCATGCCGCCATTCCACCCAGCTACGTGGAGCTCAACGTCAAGGAGGATATGACAGAGTGGCTGCGGAACATCTCCCAGCGGTACATGGATCGCACACACCTGGAGCATATTATTGAAGAGTATCACCTGTACCCTGACTTATGGGCGGGCGCAAATCACGAGCAAGCCGTCCAGAAGATGCAGCGGGACATTGATATTGCCCCGATGCCCGTGGATGAGGCCGCAAGTCCCCAAGGGGCAAGTACGGAGGACCCCGCGCAGGCTGCCCGGCGGGCGTTGGTGCCGGAGAATGGCAAAGCCCCGGAAGCCATCGCCTTCCGATTATCCTACTCAGCTCCCAATCGCGTTGTTGCGCAACAGGTTGCCACCGAACTGCTTTCGCTCATGATCGAACAGAGCATCCAGGGGAGGCAAGACCAGTCCCAAACCAACACGAACTTTCTTCAGGCGCAGGCCGCCCAAGTATCAGATCAAATGAAACTTCAGCAACAGAAGATTCAGGAGTTCAAGACCCGATACAATCGCGAATTGCCTGACCAGAAGGAAGCCAACGTTCAAACCCTCACCCAGTTGCAGAGCCGTCTGCAAACGGCCAGCGATGGGCTGGCCCATGCCGAGCAGCAAGAAGTCTATCTGCGAGCTCAAGCGGACCAGTACGACCAACTCCAAGCGGGAATCGTAAGCGATCAATCCGCCCCAAACTCACTGGAAAAGGTCGACCAGCAGTTGGAAAAGCTTCAAAACCAACTTAGCGACCTCAAGGCCCGCTATACCGATGACTACCCTGATGCTCGCAGGCTGCAACAGGAGATTTCACAGCTCAAGGCTTCTAAGACAGAGCTGGTTGGGGCGGTTAAGACTCCGCACAAACCGCCGGCCAACGATCCACCCCCAACCTTTCGACCAAAGACTTACGCCGAGCTGCAAGAAATCAGCCCCATCCTCACCATCCAAAGCCAACTCAAGTCTAACGACATCGAAATTGCCAATCGGCATAAGGAAATCCAGGACATCACGGCTGAAATAGGACGCTACCAGAAGCTCCTGGATGACTCCCCGCTACGGGAACAGCAACTTCAAGCGCTAACGAATACGTACGACCAGTTGAAGACCACATACGACTCTTTGGCCACCAAGACCAGTCACTCCGAACTTGCTACAAACCTGGAAAAGCATGAGCAGGGAGAGCAGTGGGCGATCCTTAGCCCTCCCAGTGCTCCACGCAAGCCTAGTTTCCCCGACAAATTCACGTTCATCCTAGTGGGTTTGGGGAGTGGCTTGGTGATGGGAATTGGACTGCTTGTTCTTAAGGAGATGATGGATGACCGTATCTTCGACGAGCAGGCCCTTAAGCCTCTGATCCCTCGCGGCGTCCCTCTCCTGGCGAGAATACCGGCTTTGCCCACAAAGGTTGAGAAAAGGCATCGGTCCTGGAGGATCGCCTCGGAATGGCTCGTGGGAACGGCCCTCGTGATAGCTATTGCAGGTATCACAACCTTGGCCTATTTTCGAGGCTGACGCCGGAGTCAGGGCGCTCGCTTCCCCCTCATTAGGCCTATGACCTGTTTCCGCACGGCCGGTTCCCCGGCCTTTGCCCACGCAGGGAAGACTCGTCAATCATGGAGTAATTCAAATGGACAATCGAGAGCAGCGAAAGCGACCTGTGCTGGCCCAATCCGCTGACGAAGTGCTGCTGGAAGACGGACACGCAAGCCCTGTAACCTCTCTTGGCTCGGTCGAAGGCGACAGCCTTGAAATTGTACCAACCCTGCAGCCCGTATCCAAGCCCGAATCGCGGATTGTGTGCTTTGAGGTTCAAAACCCCGCGACTGTCGAATTCGGATTGCTAGCCGCCCGCCTCCAGACGTTGAAAGCGCAGAATCGGATGAAGAGGATTCTCGTGGCGGGCTGCGGCTTTGGCAGCGGCAGCAGTCTTATCTCAGCCAATCTAGCCATTGTGCTTGCTCAGGATCCAAGCCATAGGGTGCTGCTGGTGGATGCCAATTTGGAGCGCCCCAGCCTCAGTAACATGTTTGGCATTAAGACCGAAAAGGGGCTCTCCGATCACTTGCAGACGGGAGAGCCGTTTGAAAACCTCGTCTGCCAGTTGAGCCCCGGCAGAATATGGTTCTTGCCCGCTGGACCTCGCCCACGAAGCGGGGATGAGCAAGGCCAGATCTATCACTCACAAAGGCTCGCCGATTTGGTTCAGCTCGAAACGGACTGGTTCGACTGGGTCGTGGTCGATCCCCCTGCCCTGGAAACTTGGTTAGCGGTAAGGGCGGTTGCCCAACTCTGCGATGGCATCATTATTGTCGTCCGCAACGGGCACACTCAAAAGAAGGTCTTGCGGCGGGCTCTTGATTTGCTGGAGGGGCTGCCGGTGGTCGGTTTCGTCTGGAATGCCTGAGTATCTTCGTGCCACTGAAGGGCTGGTGCCCGAGCCAAGTGCCAAGAGCGCCCCGAGGCCCGCAGGCCGCAGCACAAGGAGCAGTGCAATTTGCGTCGAGTTTTCAGCGTTTCTTTCCCGGGATGCATTTTGCTTTTAGCCGTGTCCGATGCATTCCTCGTCTCCGGAAGTCAAGCGCTGGCAGCATATTGTTCATTCGGTAGTGATGCTGGCCTGTTTTTCACCTACTACTCCGGCCCGGAGAAGATTGTCATGGCGACGGGCCTCTTTTTGATGTCGACTTATTACGTAGGCTTGTTCGAGGGCGGGAGCTTCATAAGTTACCGGGAGGTGTGGAACGGGCTCATACAGTCCTTGGGACTCTGGATCCTCTCCCTGGCGGTTTTCAAATACGTACGCCCTAACCTGATTCCACCCCTCAGAGTTCTCATCTGGGGAGCCGGCATAACCGCCCCGCTGCTTTTGGCATGGCATCGAATCTTCCTGACGGGCATACAGCGAACGCGCCTCGCGGAGCAGGCGGTGGTACTCGGGAGTGGCCAGTGGGCCATTAACCTGGACCACGAAGTCCGAAAGCGTCCCGACTTAGGGCTTAACTTGGTTGGCTATGTGGACTCGAGCGGGCCTTCGTCCACCAATGGGTTACGGTATCTCGGGACGCCGGATCAGCTCCCCGAGGTGATCAGCCATAACGGGATCGACCAAATCATTGTGGCAATGGCGGACCGAAGGGGCCATCTTCCGGTGGAGCAGTTGCTGGCGCTGAAGAAAACTGGCACTCAGGTGGTGGACGGGGCTGATCTTTATGAAAGCACCATGGGGAAAGTCCCCGTCCAATGGCTCAAAACCAGTTGGTTGCTGTTCTCACCGGGCTTCTGCATTTCAACCGCAACGCGCTTTTATAAGAGACTGGCTTCGATTGTCGGGGCAACCGTAGGCTTGATTGTGGCTGCTCCCTTGATGCTACTTACGGCCATCGCAGTCATGCTGGATTCTCCGGGGCCGGCGCTGTTGCGGCAAGAGCGAGTAGGGCTCGATGGAAGGCTTTTTAAGATATTTAAATTCCGCACGATGCACGTCGGGAACGAAAAAGACCGCAGCTTCGCGCCGGCGAAGAAGCAAGATCCGCGTGTGACCCGGGTAGGTAACTTCCTTCGCCGGACGCGATTGGACGAACTTCCACAACTCTATAACATCCTGCGCGGGGATATGGCCTTCATCGGACCGCGCCCCTTTGTCCCTTGGCAGGAAAAAATCCTCGTTGCACAGATCCCGTTTTATAATCAGCGCTGGGCGGTAAAGCCCGGGGCCACGGGTTGGGCACAGGTCAACCGCCCATATTGCGTGTCAATTGAAGATAACATTGAGAAGCTGGCCTACGATCTCTTCTACATTAAGAACTTATCCTTCGCCCTCGACTTGCTAATACTGGTGAAGACCACCAAAATCCTGGTTCTGGGGCGGGGTGCGCAGTAGCCAATATCCCTCGCAACGGGCTTCGCTTCCCTCAAGTGTTCGAACCACAGGGCAACTTAATATGATTTGTGGGTGCTTGAGGATTGACGGCAAGCAAACTAGACGGTCGGAAGGTATAGGGACTTTTGTACCATCTCGGTGTGAGCTGCAAGACGATCTCGTACGCTCACTTTCTTCATCTTGTGGACATTAAGCTTCTCTAGTACTAATCATTGCATAGTTGTATTTGTGTATTGGGATTGTCCGTCGCCGGGGCTTTAATAGCGTTGGTGGGCTTGATCCTAAGGCAATCGAATGGTTGCGGATGACCTTGAACAAGGTCAGGCAATACGACGGAGGGATGTGGCGATGAGAATCAGCAGGCTGGCTATTTGGACCATCGTGGGTTGTAGCGCACTTTTGGGAGCCGCGCGGAGCGCAAGTGCCCAAACTGAGGTGACTCTGGGGGCGACGACACAGCTTATCACCTTTTTTGGAGAAAGCAAATCCGAACCCAATGAGGTGGGTGTCACCCTCGGCGCGTGTAATAAAGGCCAGTGCAGATTGACAGGGACGGCCCAGGAGTCGGGCAAGATAGGGACAAGTTCAGTGCCTTACGAAATCTTGTCGAAGTTGGGCTCTGTAACCGCCACATTAGTTAATGCCACTCTTGGTACATGGAAGGTTTCCGAATCCGCTCCCATGCTTTTTGAACTTGGTAAGAACGGCAGCCTGTTGACTGGCGACCTGAATCTACTGACCTTGCAGAATAAGCCAGGCTCAAAATCAGGAGAGTTTGATGTTAACGGGGTTGCCGACCTGACGATTACCGGCGGATCCCTGGCAGATGATTTTACAAAAGCTGGCGGCGTCCTCCAAGTTAGCGTGGTGTTCTATAGCACCACGAACATCATGAGCCTGCTCGGGACTGGCAACCACAAATATGGCACTATGGGAGGCGGCGTACTTACCCCCACTCCCGAACCGAATACCGTTGCAATTTTTTTGGTAGGGTCGGGCATCCTGTTGATTGGGACCATTATGAAGCGCAAGAGAGCCTTACCCGCCCGGCTGTAAGAGGCGGCTACGAAGTCTGGAAGCAGTAACTACGGTTATCCAGGAACCTTCAGCCCTCAGGGGAGGATGGTTCCTCGGCTGGCAGCGCCAGTACCCTATTTCCCTCCAACGACAACCCGGGGCCTGAGGCGGCAGTTCGTGCTCCCAAGACTCCTTTGCCCCGACCAGGGCAACTTGGCCTTGGTCAGGTGGCTACGAACTGTGGGCAGGCAAAGGGGCATTTGTGTTGTCCCCGCGGGGAGTTCAGGAAGAAAAACATGAAAAGGCTTTCCGCGATCCTTGCGTTACTGCTCCTTATTGCTCTGGTTTTGGCGTGTTTCATGACGCGGCATCATAGTCCGCAGGAA
>Ga0187770_10000519_pt1 | contig 18732 bp, 15 predicted proteins | sample 0116_SJ02_MP02_2_FD_133154 | JGI IMG/M metagenome (GOLD analysis project Ga0187770, IMG submission 133154) | Tropical peat soil microbial communities from peatlands in Department of Meta, Colombia - 0116_SJ02_MP02_20_MG | ecosystem: Environmental > Terrestrial > Soil > Wetlands > Peat | place...
TATCCCTTCCGTCTCGCCTGCTGAAGGCTTTGCCGAGCCGATATCGAGATGCCTGTATACCTGGACCGAGTCGCAGGAAACGACTTCGCCGTTATGAAGGCGGGAGAGCCTGACAGCCACTCCTGTCTTGCCGGATGCAGTGGGCCCCACGACGGCGAGAACTTTTTTCTTTAAGGCATTCAATGTGTGGACCGTCCGCGCTGAGGATAAAAATTACTGCTTGGTGCCTTTAATGGATTCAATATACCATAGTAATACGCCGTTAGTAATATTAACTGTACCGTTAATACTGGTACCCCCGCTGATGGTTGCCGTCCCTCCCCACGTTCCCTGATAACTTCCTGTGCCGACAATATACAGCGTTCCGCTCCCGCCACCGTTAAACGTAGTTCCGCTCAAAGTATAGGAACCTGACAGTGTCGTCTGTCCATAGCCGTTGCCCGGGTAGCCGTTATCAGTGGCTACAATTGAAACGGTGTTATTACTGTAAAGGGTCATCGTGTAAGTGCCGGGTTGACCGCTGTCATAGGTATCATAATATGTTCCCTTCCACGTTGATACCACTCCCGGGCCGCCTCCTGATGAGGAGGAAGACGCCGGTGAATTCGAGCAGGCCGACAGCATGAATAAAACTGCGAACGCAAGAAAAGCGGTGAAATTTTTAATCATAAATTCCCTCCTTTCTGGATAGATAATTTTATACTTAAAAAACATGAATTTCAATATTGAGAGAGTAAATTTTTTAATGAAGTGAAAATATTGCTTGACAAACACAATGGTGGAGCATATAATAAGGTGGTAATAAGTGGTAGAAACCATTCATCAAATACAATTTATATGAAAATTATATAAAAAAGGCTGCCGACCTCAAGTTCATCCTATCATCGGCAAAATTTAATAATAAGGAGGGGAATCTGGGAAAAAAAATAGTTCATTTCTTGCAAAAAATTTGAAAAAAAAGTAATCTTTAAGAGGAGGTAGTTTATGGGTGTTTTTAAACGCCTGCTGGTAGTTTTTTTGTCTATTTTGCTTTTCTCGGTCTCGGCCTTTACGGCAAAAACCGAGATCAACTATATGGCCTGGTATAACACGACCGAATCTGAAGCAGCGGATATTCAGAAGACCCTTGACAAGTACAACAGCTCTCAGGACAATGTTGAAGTAAAGCTTATTACCGTCAGCCGTGCCGATTATGAAACGAAACTTAATACCATGGCCGCTGCTAATCAGCTTCCTGACTGCTGCATGATGGCAGAACCAATGGCGATCAGATATGCCGCAGCCGGCATTCTGGCTGATGTAAGTGATATGTATACCGCCAAAGAAGCTCCTCTCAAATCCCTGGCGTTCACCTACAAGGGTAAAATTGTCGGATACAGCTGTGCCGACGAGGTTCTTGTGATCTATTATAATAAGAAACTCTTCGATGCCGCGAAGGTCGCTTATCCCCCGGCTAGAGCGGATAAAGCATGGACCTGGAAGCAGTTCGTTGCCGCTGCCAGGAAACTGACAAAGGACAAGAACGGTAAAACTCCGAATGATCCTGGCTTTGATCCACAAAACATAGTAACATATGGTGCCGATTTTAACAGGCTGGGCTGGATGTGGCCAGTGCTTGCCGTATCGGCCGGAGGCGGAATCATGACCCCGGACGGGAAAAAACTGCTTCTGGATACGCCTCAGACTATTGATGCTCTCCAGAAAATTGCAGATCTTTATCTCAAGGATAAGGTCGCTCCATCAGTAGGAGAAAAGGGCAATATGCCAAGCCTCGACGTATCTCTTCTGACAGGCAGGGTCGCCATGGCTACAAGCGGTCAGTGGGAGATAGGAGTCTCTTTGAAGAATTCACTTAAGGACGGCCTGGTGTACGGTGTAGGGGTACTGCCCAAAATTAAGAAAGCTGTAACTTACAACACAGGCGGACCTTTTGTGGTCTTCAATTCTTCGAAAAATCAGGCGGCCGCAAAAGATTTTGTCAAATGGATGAGTGATGAGAGCCAGCCCGGGAGCTGGGGTCTTATAACCGGAGGAATCTGGATGCCTGTTCATATGACATACTATGCAAATGATTCAATTATCAGAAAGTGGGCTGATAATCCAATTCATCCGCCCTATGCAGAATATAAAACGGCAGTTGTCGATTATGCTATGCACAATGCCGTACAGGTTCCATGGTACTACTTCCCGAGTTATGACGAACTCGATACTCTGATCAATTCCGGAATAGATCAGGTCTGGAATGGTAAATTAACAGCAAAAGAATACATAACAAGCATTATGCCCCAGGTGCAGAAATTATTTGATGAAAAAAAGCCGCAGTAGGATTTTATTTGACCCGGGTTCCCCCTTCCGTTTCTGAGGAAGGGGGAATCTTTATGTCAGCCTAGGGGAAGCAGAATGAAAACTCGAACTCAAATTGATACAAGAACAGCTTATATTTTTCTGGCTCCTGCAATACTGGGTCTGATCTTCCTTACTATAATACCCATTTTCGGAGTTGTTATTATAAGCCTGACGAAATGGACCGGTCTTGAGAAGCCGATATTTATAGGTTTTAAGAACTATATAAATCTGTTCACATCGGATTTTTATTTCTTCCATTCGGTTGTGGCGACTCTGTATTTTGCTGTAGGAGCTGTAGTTACAGGTCTTATATACTCTCTTTCGATGTCTCTCCTGCTAAATCAGCGCATTGCCGGGCTTGGCCTCTGGCGTTCTATTTTCTTCATTCCGTATATTGTGCCGATCATAGGTTCGTCCATTGTCTGGTCTTGGATGTACGAGTCTAATTTCGGGATATTCAACTGGTTCCTGAGCTTCCTTGGAGTAAACAAGATACAGTGGCTTCAGGATGAGAGGTTTGCCGTACCATCCCTTATTTTGATGACAGTATGGGGAAGCGGTAACCTTATCGTGATATTTCTTGCCGGCCTCCAGGGTGTCCCTAAGACATATCTGGAGGCTGTGGAGATCGATGGGGGGAACAGCTGGCATAAATTCAGGCATATTATTGTTCCCATGCTCACTCCTGTCATTTTCTACAATTTTCTGATGAGCCTGATCGTAAACCTTCAGTGCTTTGCTCCCGTTTATACATTAACCAAGGGTGAACCGAACGACTCCACATTGTTCATGGCCTTTCTTATGTACAGGGAAGGGTTCATACACAATAACTTCGGTCATGCCAGCGCTATTTCCGTGGTCTTTTTCATCTTTATTATAATTTTAACGGCAATACTCTTTGCAACTTCAAGGTACTGGATCTTCTATGAGGGGAAGTGAGGTAATGCAGCATGAGAAAACCCGGTATCTTTTTTAATGCTGTATTTACCATCGTTATCGTTATGGTAGCCATAGCTGTTATCTTTCCATTTTTCTGGATGGTGAGATCTTCCCTTATGTCGAATATAGAGATCAACACTTATCCGCCGATTTTACTTCCAAGGTGGCGTTTTGGGAATTATCCTAATACATTGTCTGTTTTTCCATTCGGAAGATATCTGCTTAACACATTGACGATTACACTCCCGTCTCTTGCGGGCGTCCTTATAACTTCATCACTGGCGGCTTATACTTTTGCCAGGCTGAATTTTCCCTTGAAAAGGTTCTGGTTTACCATGGTAATCAGCAGCATGCTTATGCCTGTTTCCGTCACGATTATTCCGATCTTCATAATGTGGAGTTCTATCGGCCTCGTCAATAGCTATATACCGCTTATCGTTCCGGGATTCCTGGGAGGCGGGGCAATCAACATATTCCTTATAAGGCAGTTCATGCTGACTATACCCAAGGAGATGGACGAAGCAGCGCTGATGGACGGCGCAAACCACCTGCAGATTCTGTATTACGTAATTTTACCGCTCATCCAGCCCGTTTTAATCACTGTGGGCCTTTTTACCTTCATTCTGTACTGGAATGATATTCTTGGTCCGCTTATATATATATCGAGCAACGATATGAATACGATTTCACAGGCTCTTGCCAACTTCAAATCGGGTTTCGGAGTTGACTGGAAGGCTATAATGGCCGCATCAACCATGTCCATCATACCGAGCGTTGTCCTCTATTTCATCGGACAGAGGTATTTCCTGGAGGGTATCGTACTTTCCGGTTTGAAGGGTTAGAGATACTATGCAGGTAAAACTTGACCGGGATGATCTGATTATGTATATTAAAAAATTAATTTTGTTTAAAGAGATTATTTTTATAGAATAAAAAGCGGGGATTAATATGATTAAAACGAAACCCTCTATCATAAAACAAAGTGAGATCACAATTCAAAACCAGATAAAAGGAATCATTCTTGATAAAATAAAATCCGGCGAATATAAAGTGGGAGATAAAATTCCTTCTGAAAGGGAAATGAGCCAGGTATATCATGTCAGCAGGACTGCTGTAAGGAATGCTATTTTGTCGCTGATGAACGAGGGAATTGTTGTCCGTGCGACCGGGCAGGGAACATTCGTTAAAAAAGAAATAAATTATGTTAAGGATAACACGGACAGAACCTTCAATATCGCCTATATAGTTTGTAAAAAAAATGATGCCAGGAATCCGATCGATCAGGAACCCTTCTATATTGAAATATTCAACGGCATACAGGAGGAGGCGATAAAACATAATTATCACCTGTTTTTTTCATATCTCGACGAGTCGAATGAAAAAGAACTTAAATTGTTCAACGAATTGGTGAAAAAAGTCGATGGTCTGATAATGGAAGAAGTCACTGACAGGAATTTGCTGATCTCCCTGCGTGAATCTTTAATACCAGTAGTTACTATTCTTCCATCTGTTTTCGAAAAAAATATCGACAGCATTATTGTGGACCTGGAAGAAGGAGCTTATCATGCTGTTAAATATCTTACAGACATTGGCCACAGGAAGATAGGTATTATAAACGGCCCTCTGGAATTATACACTGCTGAAATAAGGTTTGAGGGTTACAGAAAAGCGCTGGAAGAAGCCGGCATACCCTTTGAAGAAGCTCTTGTTGACGGAAATGAAGGCTGGAGAAATAATAACGGATACGACGCTATGAAGAGGCTTCTGGACAGGAATCCTGACATAACCGCAGTATTTGCCGCAAACGACTGGCTTGCTGTCGGCTCTATGGCTCTCATTTATGAAAGAGGGCTTGCAATACCTGATCATATCAGCGTCGTCGGATTTGACGATACCATACTTGCCAGAAATGCAATACCTCCTTTAACGACTGTTAGAATACCTAAGAAAGAATTGGCCCAGTATGCCGTGAAGAGGCTACTCGATATCATAAATGATAAATCCCTCCTGCCGATGAAGATGGTTTTGAACACCGAACTTATAGAAAATAAGTCAAGCAAACCGTTATTCGTTGAAGCATAAATTGATAACTTTTTTTAATAGCTGACTTTTAGAGTCCTGTCTGCTTCAGCTGAAAATTTTTTGCCTTTTACTATGAATCCCATATCGTTTTTCGAAAGATTGGCCACTTCAAGCTCATTCGCTGACACCGATACTTTCACCCGGCTGCCTTTCCAGTTTATCTCAAAGATGATGCGTTTTATTTCCTCCGGCATACAGGGATTGAAAGTCAGGATGTCTGTATTCAGCAGGCTGACCATTCCCGCGAACCCGAACACTATCTCCTGCCACATGCCGCCTATATTAGCGAAGTGAACTCCTTCTGAAGCCCTCGGCCTGGAACCGAAATCAATATCAATTGACTTTTTCCAGCTGCTGTAAGCAGTTTCTGCACGTCCTATGTTAGCTGCAACTATCTGGTTATGGCAGAGGGAATTGGATGAATCATGAAGGTGAACGGTTCATAATAGTCAAATGAGGCAGTCTTTTGTTCTTTTGAAAAGGATCCGGTAAAAATACCCATAAGGGCTATGACGTCGGATTGTTTCAGGCATTTTGAACGATAACGCTTTTCCTGTGTAGTATATCTTCCGAAAAACTGGCCTTTATCCAGCCATAGGCCTTCAATGTCGATCGTTGCATAGGCCGTATCAAAATCCTCACACTGCAGTACAATATTACGCTTTTTATCAACAGGTATGGAAATTCCTTCTGCAATTTCATTAAAGAGTTTGATCTCATTCTCATTAAAGGATATCTTTTCGCATAGTTTTTTATAAGTATCCGGAGAATCCTGCTTGATCATTTTCACTACCTTTCCCGCCAGTTCGAGGTTGAACCTTGCTGTGAAGTTGGTGTAAGCGTTATTATTGGAAATCGGCTTGTATTCATCAGGTCCCATAACGCCGTATATTTGATATCCAGCTTTTCCTTCGATCCGGTCTACTCTCGATGTCCAGTATCTTGCAGTTTCAATGATTATCTCCAGCCCTTTATTGTAAAGAAAATCCTTGTCGTTCGTATTCAAAAAGTAATGCCATAGCCCGATGACGACATCAGCCGTTATGTGGATCTCGTGATCAGCGTATTCCCAGAGGGGGCACACTTCATCACCAAGAAAATTCGTCTGCCATGGATATCTGGCACCTGAATAGTTCATACTTCGCGCGCTTCTTCTTGCACCATCCAGAACATGATATCTGAACATCGGCGTCATTGAGGCAAGCTGAGGCTGTGTATATATATAAAACGGCTGGAAAAAGATTTCCATATCCCAGCAGACTGAACCGAGGTATACTTCGCTTGTCGTCCCTTTTGCACAGTTTAGAGCCCTGCAGTCCCCGGATCTTGCCCTGAAAAGATGGTAGATCGCCTGCCTTATCGCCAGCTGGCTGTTATAGCCGTCACTGTCAACAGACTCAATGGAAATATCCGATTTTTCCCAGTTCTTAGCCCAGACAGCTTTATGCTCTGTATGGAGTCTTTCCAGTCCTGCAGATGAATTCTCGTTCAATATTTCAACCGCTTTATCAAGGAGTTTGCCCTCAGGATAATAAGCGTCCGCTGCTTCAATCGAAACCTTGAATATATCGGCTTCTTCATTTTCATTAAGCGTGAAATCGCACATAGAATTTATCCTGTTCCTGTCTTTTTTTATCTTGTAACTGTTTGCTTTATTATTGATGAGCTTGCTGGCCGTCACAACCTTTCCATCCAGATTTGTTGTGATTTCGGAATAAATTATATTACCGCTGTGTTCTCCCAGTTTTCTGGTTTTATATTTGTCAAAACCATTTGTCCTGACATCATTGTCAATGTAGCTTGTAATGTCAATAACAGAACTCCCGGAAGTCATTTTAATTATACAGGCCTGAACGCATACAAACTTCTGTTCGGGATTCATGAATCTTTTAAATAACAGATCCATTACTTTGCCGCTTTTTGTTTCCCAGGTTAATGAACGGTAAAGTGTAGCTGTTTTCAGATCAAGCCAGCGTCTGTATTTTGAAATTTTTGATAATTCCATATCAAGTTTTTCGCCATCTGCATTTACTGTCAGACCCAGATAATAGGGAAGATTGACAATGCCGGTCCTCCAGAAGGGATGCCTGGCCTGAACGATCTGTATGAATGTGCCCCAGCGGCTCTTTTTCGACGGTATCACCTCCAGGGATACGTTGGTCGGGATACGGTCATATTCCAGATTTTGCTCGTCGTCAGAAAATCCCTCTTCAAAACTCGACCTGGTTGTCATGTAGCCGGTACCGAGGGCCATAATGGACTCATAATGCTTGATCTTATTTACATCGAATTTATCCTCCACTACGCACCAGTTTCTATCAATTTCATCATTCATGTCAAAAATCATCTTCTTCTCCCCGGTAATTTCAATGATCCTTCGACATATCGGCTTAAGAGTGTTTTTCGATTATTCTTCTATTGACATCTTCAAGAGTACCCTGAAACGGACCATAGGTTTCCATCTTAATAGAAACAAGAGCTGCTGCAAATTTCAGGGAATCCGGTTCATTATGTTCAAGTCGCCATGACAGATAAGCCGAAAAGACTGTATCTCCCCGCCCTGTCCTTCCCACGTTGCTGCTGTTGGAGAATTTTTCATAATATGTTTTGCTCTTAAATCTTGCCAGTACGCCACTGGAATGCGTGATCATAATTTCCGGGCAGCCCCAGCTTTCTACAATAAGCGCTGCTTCCTCAAGGTCATCCGTTCCTGTTAAAACTTTTGCCTCGACGATGTCAAGTTTAACTTTATCCATTAGTCTTACTATTTCCTTTTTATTCTTCACATCGCCGAAATTTATTTCATGTGTCACAGGGGTTATCTGGCGTACAAAGCTCTGCATATCTGTTGAAAGGCTGTATCCCCTTGATTTCAGACCCACTATTAGATCCATATCAAATTCGGAATCTGAAATTCCCGCCAGGTGAACGCACCTGGAATCGAACTGAGGTATATCTTTAATTGATATCAAACCGGCTGTTCTGACAAGAGTAATTTTTCGTTCGTCCAAATTTTCAGATTCGTGCACCACCTTCGAATAGGTTGTGACATCGCTCGGAATGAGATATGTATCTACACCTAGATTTTTCAAAGGAGTTAGAATATCTTTATCTTTTGGAGACATTTTTACAACCGCGGCGGCTTTTTTCCCCACCCTGGCCGCAACCATGGCTCCGCATAATACTGCGCTCCCCGGAGCTACGGTAGGACTTCCTCCGTATGGAATTACCTCGTCAAAGCACATGTGACCCACAAAAGTAATATCATAATTCATAATAAAAAATTTTCCTCTTGATTATTAAAATTCATATTTTTAACAATTGGATTCTACCACTTATTACCACATTATTATAATATTGCCTGCATTACTTGTCAAAAATTTTATCTTTACCACTTGACAGGAGTGTTCTGAAAATGTAAAATTATGCAAATGCAAATCATTCGCATTTGCATAATAGGAGGTATCAAATGAAACCACTGAATTTTTTTATTGCAGCTGTATGTTTGCTGACACTGGGATCTACAGCCATTTCCTGCGCGGGAAAAGGTTCAGCAGCGAATGCTGCCGGCAGTAAAAAACTTCTCGTTTATTCAAGTTTTTATGCTATGTACGATTTTTCAGCGAAAATTGGGGGCGACAGGGTGATTGTCTCTAATCTTACACCGACTGGAGTAGATCCGCATGACTGGGAACCGACACCTAAGGATATGGTCAATCTTGAAAAATCGGATATTCTTGTATGTAACGGTGCTTCTATGGAGGGATGGCTTGCAGCGATTACCAATTCAATAAATAATAAAAAGCAAATTGTAGTGATAGCATCAAGCGGCATTTCATATCTGCCGAATAAGGATTCTGAAGAAACAATGCAGTATAACCCTCATACCTGGCTGTATCCTCAGTATGCCATTAAGGAACTTGAAAATATAAGGGATGCCTTCATCAAGGCCGACCCTGCTGATAAGGCTTACTTTGAATTGAATTATGAGGCTTATTCAAATAAATTTGAAGCGCTTGATAAGGAATTTAAAGATGCAGCAAAAAATTTCAAGAAAAGGGACCTTGTTGTTTCCCATCAGGCATATGATTACCTTTGCCAGGCTTACGGTTTAAACCAGCTTCCTGTCGAAGGCGTCGCAGCAGAAAGCGAACCATCGGCAAAAAAGATGGCGGAGATCGAGGATTTTATCAGGGCTCATCATGTTAAAGTTATATTCGGGGAGGAGCTTTTAAGCCCGAAGATTGAAGAGACTCTTGCTCATGATACAGGAATCACCAATATTGAAATAAATCCGCTTGAAGGACTTTCTCCTGCCGAGTTATCCAACGGGATGGAATACATATCGGTGATGCATGATAATCTTGAAAAAATAAGATCAGCCCTGGACTGAGCCTTGACATAAGAAGCTCTATTGATATTATTTAAGCTTATAAATTTACATTATTCATTAAAATAGCCTATAATAGTTGAACAAATATTATTTTTAAAGATTGGAGATAGATTTGCAATCCAGCGCTAATAAAAAACAGATCAAATTTCTTAACGATTCAAGCTTAAAAATTACAAAACACCTTAATGAAATAATTTCAATTCTTGGAAATTCCAGTTTTCCGGTCACGGCGGAAGAAGTCTATATGATCATGCAGAAAAAGAAAATTTTCATAAGCCTTTCCACAATTTATAGAATCTTTGAAACTCTTTCTGAAAAGGAAATAGTAATAAAATCAAATTTCATTAATGACAGAAAAGCGAGATTTGAAATAAACAGAAATGAACATAAACACCACGTTTTATGTCTGAAATGCCATACGATGATCGATATTTTTGATTGTCCGTTTGATGGCATTGATAATAAATTAAGAAACGATCTTGGTTTTAAAGTTACCTCTCATAATCTTGAAATTTACGGTTTATGCAAGAATTGCCTTAATGAGATTCCGTCTTAACATTCGTAAATTTCAGCTCAAATTGTCCGACGGCCCTTTAGTTCAATTCCACCTCGAATTCCACCTCGCTTTGCACCTATTGCCGTTTTTAACTGCAGAAATTTAGAGTAGTTTTATTATGAAGCAAATCGGCTTCTTGACATTTTGATATTCAATAATTATTATAATGACAAAATAATTAAAGGAGGATAAAATGTATATCGTTCATATTATACTTTTGGTAGTTTTTATATTGATCATAGGGATCTGTGCCTATATTGGCACCAGGCGCGGTTTTTTTCTTACTATTAACTCTTTTTTAAGGGTAGCGCTTCCTATGCTTTTATCGGGTATAATAGTCTTTATAGCCTCTTTAATTTCAAAAGATAGAATGGGACCGATTTCTTATATTATAGGATTTATAGGGACCATAATATTTTCCCTGGTAATGAGAAGCGTAATCAGGGACGGAAGGGCTTCCGGTACTGGAGGAAGTGCTGGAGGAAGTGCAGGCGGGAATGCGGGAATTGTTGATTATTTTCTCGGATTCATACTTGGCATCCTGCAGGGATGGCTTATTGCCGGTTTTCTTATCGTGTATATAAATTACTTTGAAAATAATTTAATTAATTATCATCCTGATTTACAGGAAGTTTTGCTGAAAATAATTAAATCTCCGGAGCTTTTCCAGGCTATCAGAACTCCTATAGATTGGCTTTTATTTTTAAGTTTTATTAAATAATAAGTTAAATGCCTGGGGTACACGTGTAGAATTGGATATTTTCGGGTTCTTTATCCATTCTTTGGGATTCCGATCTCTATATGGAATTGCCTCTCTCGGGTGGTACTTGTGTACCGTCATCAGGGAAACTGGAAGTATAGGTAAGAATCCCGACTTTAAAAAGGGACCGAAATGGTTTCTTACGGTACCCCGGGTTTTTGTAACATTTTTTGTATCAGGGGGAATTATGGATCATAGTTCGATAGCGAAGATGTATATTGACGCAATCAAGAACAACTCTATCGAAGCATCGACGCTGACAAAACTTCCCGAGCTTGTTTCATGCAGCGATTGGATGAGGGTTGAGATTGTTGGCAGTGTCGATTATATTTCTAACAGGACCAAGATAGTTTATAACGGCATCCTTGTTAAATACAACGGAGGCCTTTACTATATGAGAAAAAATGTCTCTGACGCTGTCGGCACCTTAGACAGAAGATTCAGAAATGTCAGAAGAATGATAGATATCATCCAGGAATAAGATACACTTTTACTCATCAAACGAATTCACAATTTCCTTGAATTTATTGCCTCTTTCTTCGTAGTTTTTAAACATGTCGAAACTGGCGCATCCCGGCGAAAGTATTACAACATCACCTGCATCTGAATTATCGCGTGCGTATTCGACCGCCGTGGTAAAGTCTTTTGCGCAATAACCGTCAGAGAAATAAAGTTCTTTTTTTATTTTTTCTGAGGCCTCTCCGATCACAACAAGTTTTTTTATTTTTTTATGGGCGAGTTTCCTGATCTTCCTGAAAGACAGCCCTTTATCCCGGCCTCCCGCTATGAGGACAAGAGGGGATTCAAAGGAGAGCAGCGCTTTTTCAAGGGAGTTGACGGTTGTCGACTTGGAGTCGTTATAATATTCGACGCCCTTGAATGTCCTTACGAATTCCAATCGGTGTTCAAGGCCAGAAAAGCTTCCCAGTGTCTCCATCACGGCCTGTTCACCAGCACCCGCGGAAACGGATATCAGAACAGCTGCCATGGCGTTTTCCAGATTATGTATGCCTTTCAGCTTTATATTTTTCCTGTCGATGAATGGGCGGCCTTTAAAATAAACCATACTGTCTTTTGAGAATATGTCCGCCCCTGTATTATTAATGCTGAAAGTCAACAGTTTTGATTTCAATCCCTTCTTGAGGTAGTTGAAATATGGTGAATCCAGATTTAGAACTGCAATATCTTCTCTCTGCTGGTTTGAAAAGATATTTTTCTTTGCCCTGATATATGAACGCATTGAGCTGTAACGATCAAGATGGTCCTGAGCGATATTAAGGCATGCTGCGATTGAAGGCCTGAATGATTTTACAGTCTCTAGCTGAAAACTCGATAATTCAAGAACCATTATGGATGTCATATCTGCTTTTCCGAAATGCTCAAAAACAGGTATGCCCACGTTCCCGCCGATGAACACCTTTTGTTCTTTTCTGATCATCTCATAAACAAGATTGGTCGTTGTTGTCTTTCCGTCGGTCCCAGTTATTCCTATATACCTGCTTTGGGGCAGATAACTGTAGAATAATTCTATATCTCCTATGACAGGAATATGCCTTTTTCGGGCTTCTCTGATAAGAGGTATCGAGAGAGGAACTCCGGGACTTGGAAGCAGAATGCGGACATTATAATCATCCAGTATATCAGGGGATTGCCGCCCCAATAAATCGACCGTTGACCCTATATTACTGAGTTCTGAGATCATGGATTTTTTTTCGGGGTCTGATACAGTATCGGAAATTATTACACTTTCTCCCATTCCAAGAAGGGCCTTAGCCATCGAATATGAAGTACGCCTTGTAAAACCTGCTAAAAGCAAATAATCCTGGGGCATAGGTTCAATTCCTCAGGTTCATTTTGATTTTTTAGATATGATCTTCCATTTATCATTGATTTTTTTCAGGAGGTAATCAGTAAAGACTATAGATTCCTGCTTCTGGTACCTGCCAGTGGCTCCATTCATTGCTTTGAAAGGATCATTTTCAATAGGAGCCTTTGAATCTATTTTCAGTGTCCACTTTACAGTGACGACCATAAGCTGATTGGTAACGTCATTTGTAAAATCTTCGATTCCAACCAGTTCATAACTGATTATTTTCCCGGCTTCCTTGAGCAGAGCATCTCTTGTCTCGGCGTTGGTGGTTGCATCGAGAGTCTGCTGGGTCCTTTTCTTCTCCATCAGATCAGTTATGTTGAGCATCTCGGAGTAATCGGAATTCATAAGCATCAGGCAAGCTGAATTTACAATTGACTGAGGATCGGAATAGTCGTATTTGTACCTGCCTTCATCTGAATATATGATTCTCTGCAGGGATATAGTGCTGAAAGTGATTAAAATCATATAGAACAGATTTTTTATCATGAACGGACTCCGTAGTATGTGGTAAAGATTATATCATAATATCGTTAATTCTGGCAAAAAACTTGATTTTTTAATACTGCAATGATAAACTTTTATACTTTTTATATGGCGGAGTAATAAATGAAGAATATTTGGTTGTATATAACGGTAGCCCTGATCGTGGGTATTTTGATCGGCGGCGGAGTTATTTATTTCCTGAACGGCGGTAACGGCGGAGCCGGGATGCTGAGCATGTATCCGCCGAAATCGAGCCCGGACTGGCTTGCTAAAATAGATGATTATGTTATTACCAAAGCTGATTTTGAGGCGGGTTATCAGGCACTTCTCGCACAGATCCCTGCGGATAAGAAGGCAAATCTTCCTCCCGATATGAAAAAGCAGTATTTTGAAAGTCTTCTCAAAGAATATATACTGAGCATAAAAGCACTGAATGATGGCCTTCAGAAAATTCCCGAGAACCAGATATTGCTGAAGTCCTATGTAAGGCGTTTCCTCTCGAATATGTATCTTCAGAAGTGTGCTCCGCAGGACAGATCGGGATTTATCCCTTCCAAAATGGAGATTGAAAATTTTTACTCTCAGCATAAAGCGGATTTTGATAAGTCCGGGATGAAGGGTGATCAGATAAAGCAGGTTATTGTCCAGGAGCTTGAAAGGCAGAAAGAGCAGGCCTGGATCGAGTCTTTAGTCAACACTGTTAAGGAAACGATTAAAGTCGAGAGAAACAAATCCGGTCTCTTGCTGGAAGGTGTTTCAAGCGACAATCCGAACCCTCAGCTATTTCCACAGCCTGTTTTACCGGGAAATCAAACAAATTGATCGTCATTTTAATATAACGAAAACCCCGCTCTTTTTTAAAGGCGGGGTTTTTTTAAACCCTTTGCTAATTTTGTGCTTTGTGAGGGGGTAAGGACAGTGAATTTTAAGGAGGAAGCGGCGATTTACTCTGTTAATACACCGATGATGGTTGAGGCCTCGGCGGGCAGCGGTAAAACCACGCTTCTTGTAGATAAATATATATCTATCCTGATCTATCTTACAGCATTTCTTAATAAGAGCCCCTTTGAGGCTGTCAGGGAAATTGTTGCTATCACTTTTACCAGAAAAGCGGCAGAAGAGATTAAAGACAGGATCAGGAAGATGATCTCTGAAAAATTCACTGTCTCTTTTCTTAAAAATTCCATTGAAAAGATAGAAGATTCAGGTGATGCTGAGCGAATTGACAGTGAGTCAGGGGCTTTGAAAATCGTTTCACAAAAGGATATTCTGCTGGGAGCCCTTTCGACCGCTTCTGTTTCAACGATCCATTCTTTTGCGCTGGATATACTGAAAACACATCCTGTAGAGACTTTGCTTGACCCGGCAGCTTCACCCGATGGCGATATGACGGACAGTGAAGCCTTCATTACAGGACGCGATGCTCTTTACTCAACTCTGAGAAAGCTTATCGATAGAAATGACCCTTTCCTTGCCGGTCTTATAAAAATAATAGGGTATGAAAAGACCCTTTCTCTGCTTGAAGAATTGATGAAATCTGTCGATTCATATGGTATTAATTCCCTGCAGGAAATGGCGGCAGCAGGAGGATACCTGGATTATAAGGGAGTAATTAAGGATACTGACTGGCTTTCTGGAAAGGTAATGCCGCATTTTAAGTCCCTGCTTTTTAGCCTTGAAGAAGCAAGGCCTGATGTCGGAAAAACCGGTCTTGCAGGGCTTGACAGGGTCATTGGAAAGATCAAATCTGCAATGATGATAGAAAACGTACCTGATCTCTTTCATGCTGATTTTTATTATGATGGCACCAGCGGCACTATAAAAGATGCATCCTGCAATGCATACGAATCGATCTCGACTGAAATGCACAAATATGTCTTTCAAAACCTCTGGATTGTATTCGAGTTTGTTTTTGCCTCTTATAAGGATTTGAAGAAAGAGAGAAGGGAAATCAGTTTCAGCGATATAGAGACCATACTCCTTGATTCAATAAAAAAAGACAGGGAATTTACAGATGAAGTAAAAAAGAATATACATTATATTCTGATTGATGAATATCAGGATACGAGCAACATACAGAAATCCATATTTGACGCCCTTATCTACGACGGGAGTGGAGGACTGGCGATGATACCTTTCATTGTGGGCGATCCGAAACAGTCTATCTACGGCTTCAGGAACGCGAATGTCGAGATTTTTGGAAAAACAAGGTTGGAGCTATTAAGATTTCAGAGCAGCTATGAAGAGCCTGTTTTCCTTGAACTTGACAGGAATTTCAGGTCCGGTGAAAAGCTGGTGGACGATTTTAATGAGATATTTTCCGAAGTGTTTAAAAATGAGGAAACCGGATACAGGAATCAGACTTCGGGAAGTCTTTCAAGTTCCGGTACGAGAGAAGGTGTATATTTCGTACCCTCGGAGGGAACTCGCTCGGATGAAATAATGTCATCTTCATGCCGTAATGCTGCATATCTCATTTCCGAACTTGTGAGTTCAGGCGGATACAGACCCCGGGATATAATGGTGCTCATTCGTAAAAAAACGAAAATTCCTATTCTCCGTGAAGTTTTTGAGGACATACTCGGGAAAAGGGGAATACCATATTATCATGTTGATAGCTCAAATATTCTCGATACAAGAGAAATTCAGGATATCATTATATACCTTCAGGCTCTTGAGAATCCTTTCAGCAATTACTATTTTTTACCGCTTTTGAAATCCCCTTTTTTCAGAAAGACCGATCCTGAAATTATTTCATTTATGATGGAAAATGAAAACCTCTTTGATTCTTTGAACAAAGATTATAATTCAGATGAAATGGAACTTTTTAATGATATAAGGTTTAAAAAAAACCGTGTCAGTATTGCTGATCTCGCAGAAGAGATAATAAACCGCAGCGGATATTTCTCTTTTTTAAGTTCTCTACCTTACAGGAAGGAGGCGACCACTAATGTAATTGTCTTTCTAGATTATCTGAGAAAACTTCAGTCTATGGAGATGTTCAACCTCACTGATTTTCTTTATTATATTCAGGAATATGGAGTATCTCTGTCGAAGCCAAGGGTGATTGGAGAAAAAAGTGACGTTGTAAGGGTAATGACTGTTCATGCCTCGAAGGGCCTTGAAGCAAGAGCGGTGATTTATATCACTTCATCGTCTGGAGCATCCGAACACAGGAGCATCATCTTTTCAAAGGGGGGCGGGAAAGGCAGCATGGGTATAAGGATTATAAAACCGGATATAAATTACAGCGGAATTACGGATTCAGTCAGAAAATCTGAGGCGGAGGAGGAAAAACGCCTGGCTTATGTTACATTTACAAGGGCCAGGGAGCTTTTTTACTATATCGGAACTGACGGAAACGATGGATGGAAAGCCTTCATTAATCTTGGTAAGAGCTTTGCATTGAAAAGGAAAGCATCAATAGACTGCAAAACACCTGTCAGTGAGAGCAGGGGAGTAGACACACTGGCAGCCATGAGGGCGGCGAAACAGTATGGAATTCTTAAAAAAAATTCTTCGGTGAGGGATTATGTCTCTTTTCCGAGGGTTATAACCGTTACCCAGCTGCTGGATATGGAGTACCTTGAGAGTGCGTTCAGGAAGAGGTATATAGAAAAATCCTTCCCTGTAGAGGAGGCTCTAGGAGAGATAGCCTCCTCCGAGGAAATCCGGAATGCTGGCCCGGCAGCCGATGAAGGAATATTTCTTCACAGGGTATTTCAAACGGCTTCGGCAGATGATTATACGGATTTTATCGATAGAGCTCTCTTGCAGGAGGGTGGCGAACTTAAGAGCAGGAGGGAATCTCTGATCGGATCAGCCCGGGCTTTTTACGAAAGCAGTTTTTACGGCAAGTATAACAACAGTCAGTTTAAGCAGAATAAGGAATGGGAAATTAACTACACTTTCAGATTCGAAGAAAAGCCTGTCCTGATAAAGGCAGTTGTAGACCTCTACATAGAAAGAGGCTCTGACGGCGGAACAGTAGTGGATTATAAACTGAATTATAATACAAGCAGCGGCAGATATGACAGGCAGGTTAATTATTATGCTTATTTTTTGAACGAACTCGGATATCCTGCCGATGAACTTTTCATTTTTGACATCAATGAGGGAAGGGAATTCCCAGTCAAAAAAAATACCTCTGACATACATGAAATAATTCAAAAAAACCTCACAAGCATGAAGAAAATTTATTCAGCCTTAACCCCAGGCAGATAATACCAATATAATATTGACATATTTTTTATTTTGCTGTATTATCTCCCTCAAATGAGGCAGAGATATGGATAGCAGCATATTATACAGCGAGAAATGGGTCAGGGGAACCCGCTTTATTCCAGAAGAAGAGTATAACCTGCGGGTAAGAAAAGATATGAAAAACTCCGGTATAAAAGGCCGGGGAATAATGATAGGGAACTGTGTTCTTCCAGTGCAGTCTGAAACAGAGCATGTATTCATCATCGGGAAGCCGGGGGTCGGAAAATCGATCCTTATTTATACCATTCTGAAGCAGCTAATCGATAGTGGCCAAAAAGCCATTGTTTATGATTTCAAGGGTGACTTTCTCTCAAGATTTTATGACGATAAAATGGACCTGATATTTAATCCTCTGGATGAGCGTTCTGTCAAATGGAATATAATCGATGAAATCACCAATGGGGGAGGGGGTAATGTAAAAATATCAGCATCGGCGAAAAATGTCTGTAATTCACTTATTCCTGAGAGCTGTGATGGAGGAAATGAGAAATTCTTCAGGGATGGAGCAAGGGCTGTTCTCAAAAGCCTTATAGAATATCTTGTCTTTATACGCGGACCAGGGGGATGCAACAATAGATGCCTTCTGGAACTGATTAGTTCTTCCGGAGCGGATTTATATGAAAAGGTTATGTCTGTGAGCCCCATAGCCGCAAATTTCATTTCTATTCCGGGTTCAAACCAGTCAGCAGGAGTGCTTGCCGTATTATCTCAGTTTACCGAATCACTGCTCTGCATGAATTACCCTGATGGAAATTTTACAGTTAAAAATTGGCTGTGCGACGGCAAATCAGGAGTACTTTATGTTACCGGTTTTGCAGATGTCCGTGAAACGCTGAGACCTGTATTATCTCTTCTGATAGATACTATCGCCGTGAATTTACTTTCACTTCCTGACTCTGCCGACCGCAGGGTTTATTTTATCCTCGACGAATTTGCCACACTTCAGCGGCTTAATTCGCTTGTAGAATTGCTGACCCTTTCCAGGTCCAAGGGAGGCTCGGTTTGGCTGGCGACACAGGATCTATCGCAGGTTGAGA
>Ga0187770_10000520_pt1 | contig 18716 bp, 18 predicted proteins | sample 0116_SJ02_MP02_2_FD_133154 | JGI IMG/M metagenome (GOLD analysis project Ga0187770, IMG submission 133154) | Tropical peat soil microbial communities from peatlands in Department of Meta, Colombia - 0116_SJ02_MP02_20_MG | ecosystem: Environmental > Terrestrial > Soil > Wetlands > Peat | place...
CCAGCGGTATAATTGCCTAAAGAGAACCTAAATATCTCTTGTAGAGATTTTGTGTCAATTTCCCACTTCATTGAGAGTCCATAATAGTAAAGTACGGGCGTGGCGAAGAGTATTGTCGCTAAAAATGCGACGTCCCACGATAGAAAGACGCCTAATGTACCGAGCGATGCGAAAACTAATATCAATGGTACTCGTATACCGAGAATGGTATTTTGGATGAAATAGAGATGGCCCTGCCTCGCTGCGATGAGTGCAGTGCCCTGCATTGTAGAGATTGCGGTAACGGCTGCGAATGCAATGAGTACAACAAGGAGCCACCCTTCACGCAGGAATACGAGCTGCGGCGAGAAGGCTCTAAGACCACTGAGGAATATGGCCATGAACGCGAGTGAAGCAAGTAATGTTATAATTACGGTGGTCGAATAGAGTCCACATTTATTGTTCGAACCCGGCAAGAAACGCGTGAGCCCGGCGTCCAAGCCTAATGGTGCGAGGTTGATGATAAGAACTGTCGACGAGAATGCGGCAGTCGCAAGTCCGACTGCCGTTGACGACATAGTGCGCGCCACGACTACCCAGAATATTAGAGCGAAAAATATCCCGAACACTTGAGTGAGCATGATGGAAAGTGAGTTACGATAGAGCGGTTCACGGTAGTATTTCTTCAGGTCAGGGGACATCTCAATGATCTAGTATCTAGCACCTCTTAAAGTATTCGTTAAATTATCTCAAGCTATAAGTGTTTACATGACGTAGTACGTGCGTGTACTCGTTTATGCTTATAATTCAGGAGTCGGTATGAAACAGGATAAAATAAAGATTAATTTAAGTGGCGTATCGGAAACCCTGCTAGGTCCGTTATGGGGTCGAGCAAAACTAAGTAGAGAACGTAATCCAGTGCTGAATGACATTAAAGCAATCGAACTCGTTGAACAGATTGATTATGATTTCTCAACAATTAATCATAAAATTCCTCCTGAAGTCGATCTACTCATTGTAGCAAGAGCAAAGCAGTTTGACGATAAAATACGGTCTTACATTGCAGAACATCCTCGTGCGTCTGTTATAAATATAGGTGCTGGGCTTGACACGACATTTTATCGTGTCGATAATGGGGCGATTCAGTGGTACAACCTCGACCTTCCTACAGTCATTGAAATTCGACAACAGTTAATTCCAGATTCTCATAGAACGGCGTGCATTGCAAAATCCCTCTTCGACCCAAATTGGTGTAAGGACATCAAACATACCGAAGATGGGGTATTCATGGTAGTTGGAGGGGTGCTTGTTTACTATGAGGAGTCGCAAGTTAAACAGTTCTTTTCGTTGTTAGCGGACAACTTTCCTAGTGGTGAGATTGTATTTGATGCCCCGTCAAGAAAAATACGAGTAGCTGGACTCTCGGCTGCGTTTAAATGGGCTTTGAGAGATGCGAACAAAATAACAAAATGGGACAAACGCATCAAAGTGTTAGATCAGTTCCCGTTGTTCAAAAACATCCCGCGGGATCCCTCCTGGAGCAGAGGATTGTTTGAGGATGTCCCGCAAGATTTCTCATGGAATATAGATATCCAAAGATTAATGGATTTCAGCGATAGATGCAGGGTATCAAATATCTTTCACTTACAAGTTTAATACGAAATTTTCTGGAGATACGTCCGGATGTGCACCACTCACGTACGAGATTATGGTACTTAAAATTAAAGACGTGTATTAGTCCATTTACTATCCACTTCTGCTTATTCAATAATCATGGAACCTTCGTAGTTGAATTTAAGATCAACAAGCACGTCGACATATCTTTCTGTGAACATAACCCTTAAATTTCAGAAGATTGGGGTTTGTGAACGATGAAACAAAATAGACCTAAGAATGTTGAATCCAGTTCCTATCCTCGCTTTAGTGGGAAGTGCTCAGTAACTTTGACCGTACGTGTCGTTCCGTAATATTTGCATTTTCCGTACTTGTTGATTGATATGTTAGTTCCAATTCTTGTTTTGATGGGAAGTGCTCTGTAATGTCCAGTTCTATATTGTCTGACTCCCTAACTTCTTTTAGCAATGAGTTAATCCTCGCGTCTATTAGCTCCATTTCCAAATAAAAGTCTATTTGCAACTAGATCGCCCCTGTTTTGCTCCATATAAATTACCTAACATTCTTTCAAGTAAGAGTGCAACCAGCCATCACTAATTGATGCATTGTAATTTTCGTAATGTGAATGAGATTTTGAAAAATTGGTTAAAATCATGCTTTAACATTAACTTCAAACCAATAGTTAGATCATAAAAAATGGTTTTGCGTCCTTGCGATTTGGTTAAATCTTTGTTTAATGTTTGGCTTTCTGTAATCGTAACTCTATACAATATCATATGCTATTTATAATATTTTAATAATATTAATGATTTCATATAATATTATTTGTAACAAAAATATTCTTTGCGGTAAAGTTAATTTCACTAAATTTTCTATTCAATAGTTTTTTTCTCTGCAATTACTGTACCTCATACCTGCGAGAGTTTGTCCTGAAACCTTTAAGTGTAGTTTTAAAATGGAGATAAGGGTTTGCGACTTGTATTTCTTATTCTCTCATTTTTTAATTGTGCGGGATAATTTTCAACAAGCATAAAAATCGCAGACACAATTGTTAGTAACCGAGAGGGTATACATGATGATAGTCATGATACTGCTTCTTGTGTAACGATGACAAACGGTGTACGATTACGAATGATGAACTTAACGTATAAAGTGAACATTGAATGCCAGAATGAGAAGATAAGGAGCATAATTTTAACGTAAGAACCCATGCTCTTCATACCTGATTCAGGCCAGTAGGTAGGGTTCAATTGACTCAGAAACGCAGCAATTTGATCAGCGTTTGCAAACCACTGCTTATTGCAGCATCGAACGCAGTACTATTTCCAGTCTTGGCTGCGTTTATTACGCCACCGGCGAGCAGCTCGTGTTGCTTGAGTAAGTCAGCTAATTTGTTGCCAGCTCCATCACCATAATACGGCTTTATGGCGTTGCCGATATCATCCTGATTCCTGAGGAGCCGCGCTACTGTGGCGTCATTTGTAGTGTTCGCAACTATTTCTACGACTACCATCCGTGTATACATAATGTGGTCTTCCCAAAGCTTCCGCATCTCCATGTTTAAATCCACTTGTGCTTTTGTAATGCATATCTGTCCTTGAGAGGACTGCCCATTGGCGATTATTGGCGGGTTTAGGATACCACCTACTATAGCCCCCATCATCAGGGTTGCCAAAAAGACGCCAGCCAAAGGTTTTTTTGACATAACGTATCACCGTGCAACATTTCGGCATAACGTTGATAAACTTAATCTTGCATAAAGACATTTTTCAAGGGAATTAAGAGTTTAGAGCGCAATTTCAGATCCAATCATCGTGTTTAAATCAAAACGCTGTGAGAGTGTACACAAATATCCAGATCCGGACTATTGAATTGTGCTTTGATGTGTTGTGTTACTGCTGCTATGATCTCGTAGCAACTGCCTTTCCATTACAACGTAACTTAAGTCTATATTATAAATCGCTCGATAGAACGAGGAATTAACACTACACATGTAACAAGTAATTTTACGCCAAGACGTGAGTCATTAACTCCGTTGATGCATCAGTTACTCGAGTAACCAAGTTCTTCCTGCTGTAAAATTCCACTAACACTGCAAATAGTTATTACCACTGCAACTTAGTTGTTTGTGAATAACCTGCTAATTTTATATATTATAAGAACGTTAAAAAAGTGCTAAAACTTGATTTTAACTATATTCTCCTAAGTACAGTATAGAGATAACATTTTAACATCATCATTCCTTTATCAAGTTGGAATCGCAAGATGTAACGCAACCGACTAACAGTTCGTTAAAAAGACTAAGTTAATTAAATGAATAAGAACAAGAACGAACACGCACAATTATGGAGCGAGCGCCCTCCTTTTCCCTAAATTCACGGGATTGTTGGAAGATGATGTTTCTACGTGCCATACTTTTTGCGATGAGCAAATCGTCGATAAAGCGAATGCTTAACCACATTTTAACACAAACTGAAAGAAGTATATAGGGACCGAGAGGTGCAGGCATGAAAGAGAATGAAGGGTACATCAAACCCCTTAATACAGCAATTAGAAGTTACCTTAAGGATGCGGTGCGAATTACACTCAAGGACCCATCACAAGCCCGTTTTTTCCTCCGTATGCTTCGATCACAGAGAGAAGCTGCTCAGACGCGGCAGCAGTGGGGGATAGAAGGTCTCCATGTCCCCCCATTCCTCATCGTCAGTGTAACGAACAGGTGCAATCTCCAGTGCAAAGGGTGTTACGCGCAAGCCCACGCACAAAACAGGCCGCTGGGAGCAGAACTGAGTGAAGACAAATTGCGGAGCGTCATAGCAGAGGCACGGGAACTGGGAATCTCGGCGATACTCTTGGCTGGCGGCGAACCATTCGTGCGTAAGGAGTTAACATTCATCACCAGAGATTTCCCTGAAATCATTTTCCCTGTAGTCACTAATGGGACACTGCTCGATGACACATTAATCCAGAAATTAAAAGGGCAGAGGAACGTGTGGCCGGTTCTCAGCATTGAAGGACTTGAGAGAGATACCAACGGGCGTAGGGGCAATGGCATCTATCAGCGCGTTCAAACAGCAATGAAAAAGCTAAAGGATAACGGGATCTTCTTCGGGTGTTCATTGACGATAACACGTTCAAACGTTTCGATGATAACCGATGAGCGTTTTATGCAAGACCTCATTAAAGCAGGTGGCAAAATCTTCTTCTTCGTTGAATATGTTTCGGTCAACGAGGGAACTGAGGACTGGGTGCTCACCAATGAACAACGTGCAGATCTGTTGTCTGCTACGAATGCATTTCGCGCGACGCTTCCCGGCCTATTCATTGCGTTCCCCGGTGACGAAGACCAATTTGGCGGCTGCCTCGCCGCTGGGCGCGGCTTTGTGCACATTAGTCCGGAGGGGAATCTCGAGCCATGTCCATTTTCGCCATATTCTGATGCTAACCTCCGAGATGTATCGCTTAAAGAGGGATTGCAATCCCACTTCTTGCAGACCATTCGTCAAAACCATAGTCAACTCAACGAAACAGCGGGAGGCTGCGCACTCTGGACAGAACGCGAGTGGGTTCATTCCCTACTCCCGACGAAAATATCTTCTTTCAGAACTGCGAACGAACATGAACAAGATGCATTTCCTTAGACGCTATATTACCAACTGCTACCTGACATAATTACGAGAAGGCGTTTAGAAGTGTCAAAAAAAGGTACATTAACAAGTCGATTTGGATTCTGATCAGAGATACTTGCATTTACAATGGCGGTGGATTCAATCGGACAGCTTGCCGATTATTTTGTCACTTCGGTAAAACCAGGGCAGCTGATAACCTTCATTTGTCTGACATTCCTTACTTGCTTATATCCATAACTTTCATCTGTTAAATCGTGCGCAAGGAAAACGAGTTAGACAGTCACGTACCACAACTCCAAATCATCGCCGCGTATGGTTTTACACGCAACGACACATTTGACAACACCGTTAGACGCTAAGTAATGTAACCGACGTGACATTCCCCTTGACAATACGTCGCACTTTTTTGAGAGTTCTGATGCGGTGAGCCCTGGTTCTTTTTTTAACTGATTTACAATTTTCCAATTATCGCTGTGATAGCGTAATTCTTTGAGTTCAAATGGGATGTAATCCGACAATGTTGATTGCCTTGTTTTAGTTATGGCTGTTCGTTCTTTGTGCATTAACTGGGTCTCTTGAGTGATATCATCCGATTTTGCTTTATCCTGTGATAGCTTTAGAATGTTGGGAGTAATATAAGATATTTATACTATGCATATTTATAATTTTATTACTATATAAGAATCAGAAGATCCAACTGGCTCAATCAATTTCCACTTTTGGCGGATAGATCAGCAAAGAGGAGATTGAAAGTATCATGTCTCGAGACAAGCCCGAGAACTATACATGTCCGTCGGTGGTGCAAGTCTTTGTTTGAGCGTTATGATAAAAAATGCGTAATGTAGTTTCAATATTTGGTTCGAATAATTTTGCTACTTTAAGGATGCGCGATGCAATCAACAATATTCTCAAAAATGGTATCTGTTTGATAAATTAATTCAAATAAACTTGTTTTGTTATTTAAAGATTACACAGCTTCTTTTCAAATCTGAGCAATTAGCTTCTAAAACCGACTATATCGTGCACTTTCTTTCGGTTGCTATCATGGAATTAGAAAAATTGAAGCCCTATACCTTCAGCGACATATATCAGATACGATATTTCAGGAGCGGAACTTCTTTCCAATAAATAGAAGCAAAAGGGCACATAGAGATACTGTTATAAAAAGCAAAAACTACAGAGCCTAATCTACTGTAATGCTTTTTTGTTCTTTTAATGTTGATTGCTGCAGACAAACAATTGCAGTTGTAGTAAAAACGACTCAAAGGATATACGTAGTACTCACGTTGTTTAGCTGTAGCTTTAGATCGACATGTTCCACTCTTTAAAGTCTCCCAGGTTATTTTATGGCTTTCCAGTACACCCTATGGTTGGTAATATCATACGTGACCTTGTATGCGCTGACAAGTCCGCTCAAATGGCCCTTGATTGTGGTGACGGAAAGCCAGTATTTGGCAAGATTATCTTCAATGTTGAGTGCTTTAAGCATAAGGCAGATCAGCTCTTCTGTAGATCTCGGCTTGTTCAGTAGTCTGAGTATCATGTCATCTATCGCTTTGAGTCTGGCGAGGTGGATGTCTGCATTCAGATCTCCCTCCTCTTTTGATAAGATCCTGCCGTGCGCGGGAATCAACCACTCATATTTTACGCTCTTGATAACGTCAATCGACCGACGGGTAAGCTCAACATCTATCGTATAGGGCAGTGTATGTTTTTCCCACACTTCCTCTGGATATAACGCATCACCAGTGAAAAAGACTCCATGACAAAGATATCCTGTATGTCCAACAGTATGCCCCGGTAAGTGAATTGGCGTAATCCCCTCATCAAATGCATACTCCTCGACAAAACTATCTACCCGACAAGCTTCTCCAAGAAAGAATTTCGTTGTCATCTCTACTGGAGGCCGTGCCCAGTTGAACAACCCGCGCACATTTATCTCGGGATTTTCAATTAACATTGAATCTTCTTTGGGGGCAACGACAACCGCCCCCGTTCTCCTTTTTATCGCGCGTGCCCCCGTAAAATGGTCACCATGTCCGTGAGTTATGCAAATGGCCGTTAGGGTGAGCGGAAGATCTGTAATTGTGGTATCGATCAAATAATGCTTAAAAAGGCCTATATTCGTGCTTCCTAGTATGCACTTAACATCGTCGAGGTTCACAACTTCCCGCGTCATAAAAGAATTCCACTCTCACTTTTTCAGGCATGACGTCGTTGCCATACCTTTGTATGTGTAATATGGGACAACAAGTCCTACTTAACTATGCTCCAGCACGAAGCACTCACAGTGGGCGCTGATGGCACCTTTACTCAGCCACCTTGTGCTTGCAGATGTCGTATTGAATTAAGTGCCGAGCTTGGGTCTACCGCCCTGGGACCTTACCAATTGCCTTATTCAGACATCGTCTCTTCGATATAATCGACGCCGGCCGGGCTGATGCGAACATTATAGAAAAAGCGACCAAAACCCTCGGTCTGGAGGAATCCTTTTATCCGGAAATACACAATGATGGTATCAATTGTAGCCTCATCAAACTCTAGTTCCCTCGCAATATGAAACGCATCTACCCATTTTCGTACATCGCCGTCTGCCAAATCATATAGTCGATAAAGAAATTGAATTCGTTTTTCTCTCATCTTTTTGGCCTTTTTCTTTACGTCTTCCATCATGGATAATCACCATACTACATTTTGAAATACTTTATATAAAAGCGGCTTAGGTAAATTTACTGAACGATTCAAAACCTCGGTGTGGCAATACACTACAAGCATGCGATTCGCTTAACTTTAACGTTTAAGGCTGCACCTTCTCTCATTACTCGAAGGAAATCAATAAGATGGGAGAAAACGGCAAACGTCAATCATTTCACGATGGCCCCCGGTGTCCCCCGCCCTGCTAGGTGACTACATTTTTCGGTGCTTCATTGATCCGTTCTCACAACGCTACGTCATATTGTTGACAGTAATGTCGATGCTAGGGGGCGAATTGACGGAACTTTGCCCCTCGACCGAATAGGAGCGGTCAAGTTTCGTAAAGACCACATCGCTCCTATTTTTAAGGTAGTCGAGATAATCCTCGAACAATTGCACTTTAGTGGCGTTTTCTGGGTTTCCTTGTCCACTTCCCCTTCCACTTCCACTTCCACTGAAACTCCAAAAATGATAGAATACAATAATGGTGTTAGTATGGTCATCGTTAAATAAACGCTCTGTGATATCCTTTGCTGATGGAAGCGTCGTATCATTGAGTACAATTGAATACGAGTCTACCCACATGCCGTCTTTATATCCGGCGTCTATGTTGAAATCGTCAGAAGACGAACTGTACTCAGTAAATCCAAGGGATTTTAACGCTTTTAGGGTGTTATCATCGGCTTTATTCCATGGAGGGATAAAGGTGGTAGGCTTCACCCCGAAGGCATTTATAAAGTCTAATTGCCCTTTCTTGATCGTTTGATACTGGTCAGAATAATGGCGCCCATAGAACTCGCTTTGGTGTGGTGGGCCCGAGTTATCATGGTGCGTGTACCCGTGTTGAGCGAACTCAAAGAGTGGGTTTGAGGAGATCGATTTCATATACTCAAAAAACTTTGAATCCGCGTAGAACAAATTTCCCGGATTAACGAGCGATGGGTGAGGGACAATACCCAATGTTACCGGAATATTCTTATCTATGTGAATCTGGTTTATCCGTTTTAATGTATCCAGTTGATTCCAGGGAGCGGCGTCATCGTCCCGAAATATAACATACTTTTTCGGTGTTTCGCTCTGCCTGTACACGTCAACATATTTACCCCAACCTGGATACAGCCAACTGTGAAGGGTCCCATTGTGATAGAGCCATGCGTTGTATACTACTCGTGCAACATCGATAGGGACAACTGCCTCGGAGTAGATCATTACGGAGGTATTTGGCAGAACGTCGACCCAGCCATATCCTCCATATTGCATCAAATTGTCACCTGTATCGTTTCTATAAAAGCCAACAGTTTCGTCACCCTTAATGTCTGCTGATGGCGGGGCAGTTCGCTGATAGAATACTGCATAGGGTGCGACCCATGCATCGACATCTCCTGTATTATTTACACACCACTGGAGATAGTTTGGGTGGCCGTCTACCGGTCGAACGTTGCTTATGGACAGGGCCGGGATGAGTGATGGATGTGTTGGTGTGGCGAGAACACCAATCATGGGGAGGACCAATGCCGCCACGAAGAAGATTCCGAATAATTTTTTCATTTCTTGTTTAGTTCACTCCTTGGTTGTCCAACGTCGCTGTACGGTGTCTGCATAGTTAATTAAGTTTGTGTAATGTGAATGAAATTGTAAAATGGACAGCCACACTACGGTGGTCAATCGGTTGCCAATGTTCAAAAACGTTTCGCGAGACCAGTCATACGGCATAGAAGCCTTGAAATTAATGAGAGATAGTGACGGAGATGAGAGCTTAAATAATATTCACTTGCGAATTCGACATGTAGGGGATAATTACTGCGCATGTCTTCCAAGTCCACGTTGCTACATTTACTGCTAAGGTTCTCAACTAGGCTAGAGTCGAGTGCTCAAGCTTTCACACCGCCGCACGTCCAGTTTTTTGAACATACTGAGCTCTTTTCGGCCCGCATTTGGGTTCAGGCAAGTTCTTCCGCACCACTTGCAACGAGCCTCTGATTCTGTTTGTGGTCCACATCATACAGTTTTTCGCTAGGATAAGGTGGGCGGGCATAAAAGGCCTGTCAGAAAATCTCAAACAAATTTTCGAAAGTTAAAAAATGCAAATATATCCAAGTACAGTTAACTTCGAGTTGTTTTTTTTGAAAAATCTTGCCTCTAATGAAAGTAGGCAAGACTCGAGAGCGCCATAAGTTGCAAAGGCTCAACAGCTTCTGCAAGCTTGATCGTTGATAGAAGGCAACTTTTCCTTGGAAGCGGAGATCATAAACAAGTGGATAGCCACCGCGCGCAGCGGAGGTGTGTTGTCCATAAGACGGGAGAAGTTAACTGGTGGGGGCACACTGCCGAGTCTGTGGTAATGGTCGTTTGGGTGATACCTCCACTGGAGGCTAAACCTAGTTGGTACTGTATAAAAAGAGGATTAAGCGGTGCTAGGGATGGTATCTGCCGGAGACTCAGCGCTTGCCCCCATGGACGCGGCGGCACTGCGGGGTGTGACGTAATCTAGAGACTAGGATAGGATGAGTACCTTAAGAATACTATTAAAAGGTATATCACATCTTTTTCATGGTGCATCTGACTCTATATGGAGTGTGGGCTTAGAATACGGCGCCACTCAATTGTCATTTCGTAACGTGTATCAACGCAATACAGAGCAAGTAATAAGCTAACCCAATTCGTACAGCTACCCCTTTTTCACTATAAAAAATGAATATCGAAATAGACGTTAAAGTGCGAGTTTGACCGACGATTATTAAGAAATGGGGCTCGTTATCTTGTTTTTGGTGTTACCTCATCGCGTTCTTTTTAGCGTACTGTAATAGTATATGTGTCACTACCAAAGGATGAGACGCACCCAGTACTATGCGTTACCCCTTTCATTTCTACGTATTTATAAAGCAATGTGATGACAAATTACTATCACGCACATTTTTATATATGTCGCACATACCAGTGATATAACAGCACGCGCGGCTAACAAAATTTAACGTGATCACATGTTGACTGACACAAACACGACGCAACTAATGATAACACCGACAAAACAAGTTATAGCACTATATGCTGAATATGATGGATTGCTGGATACACTTGAAGCAGCACAATTACAGTTAAAATCAAAGCACTGCCGTAATCAAATTATACACAACAAATTACGAACGCAGATACATGAAATCTGTGAGGCCCTGGCTGATGTTTCCGAAAAGATTGCTGATTTTGCTATAATATGATGGAGCGATATATTCAACTTAGCGGAGCTTAATTATTTCATCATTATCGCTGGCTTGGTTTCGACCTGTTGCTACACTGACCCCAGTAGTTTGCCATTGAACAAGATCATCACACAACTAGTGATGCCTCATCGTATTTTTTTATGTTTGTAATAATGCTGTCTCTGGACAATAAGGTTAGCATAAGCGGGCGTTTTTATTGTATTAAATGAGACGTTCAGACGAATAGTTCATGAGGATCTGGATGACGTGGGCTGGCCGTCCGCTGGGAGAACATTGTGCTGTGCGCAATCAAGATTAAAACGCTTCGATAGACACCTCGCAGATCCTTTCGTCGAATTATTTAAAAGAGGTAGCGAGAAGTCGTTCAGCTCGACGCACTCACCTGTTGCTCAACTCGCATTAGTTAAAATGGTACAAGTATTATCTATAAAAAAGATAGTAAGATTACCCGAGACTCGCTAACGGTGAAGTAAATGAAAAAAGCTAATCAAAAGACTTACAATTGGAATGCTGCCGAGTATGAGCTGCACTCATCATCACAACAATTGTGGGCGCGGGGGATGATAGAGCGCCTCGACCTTCGTGGAGATGAACGGATATTGGACATTGGCTGTGGCGATGGTAAGGTGACTGCTGAGCTTGCTGTTCGCGTGCCAACTGGGCGCGTTTTAGGCATTGACACCTCTGCAGAAATGATCGAGTTTGCTAAAGCGAAGTTTCCCCGCACGAGAACCCCTAACCTTTTATTCCAGATGGGAGACGCCACAATGCTTGACTTTGACAACGACTTTGACCTCGTCGTTTCGTTTTCCTGCCTTCACTGGGTAAGAGACCATGTTGCTGTGCTGAACGGCGTAAGAAGGGGTCTCAAGTCCGGCGGCAAGGTAGTACTACAGTTCGGAGGTAAAGGAAACGCAGTGTCAGTGCTAGACGCCACAGCAGTCGTGCTGGTACGTCCACAATGGAGTCCATATTTTGAGGACTTCGGTTATATATGGACGTTTTGTAGTCCTGAGGAATATGAAATGCTTTTGTGCCAAGCTGGTCTCGTTCCGCAGCGAATTGAACTGGTTCCAAAAGATATGATATACGAAGGAATAGGTGGGTTCGAAGGGTGGATGCGAACGACGTGGCTTCCTTACATTGAACGAGTTCCTGAAACTCTCCGAGACAAATTCGTTGCAGAAACCGTTCAAAGGTACGTTGAGCAGTACCCTTTGGACAGCAAGAGCCAGATCCATGTGCAAATGATGAGACTCGAAGTAGAGGCAACATTATAAGTTTCACTCGAGCAGCTTTAATATTGCTAGCTAAGAGGGGATCCTAATAAACAAGAATTAAAAAAATTAAATGCGCTAAGTAATTGTGTAAATTGAATGTCTTTAGAACTCACTATTCTAACTGGGTAAAAACAGCTGTAAGCTTATGTAACATCGCCGATATAATTCAATATTTTTTTAGTTAATGCAGTTGATCAGTATAATGTCGACATAGTCGCGTTATCGATGGAAAGTGTAAATATCAAAAACACCAATGAGAGGGGCGCACACAATTCCTCTACTAATAATATGAAGTGCGGATGGCAATGTGCAGAGATTACTTTGCGGCTTCGCGCCGCGCAGGAGTTTAATTACTGCTAATCTAGGTAATATGAGTATCGTCCGTCGTCATACGTCTCTCTCCCTACAGATCATACCAGCTAATACCCTTCTGAAGCGCCTTGAATAACACGACAGTTCGTTGTAGGCAGCGCGAAAATCGTCATCTGATATATCTTCCAACAGAAAGCGGACTGTCTTTCTAATTTGAATGCGGTTGTAGAATCTATCGTCGCATCTGTTAAGTTTATAAAGTGCCTCCATGATGCGTGCCTCCACAGGCCCAATAATAGCCCGGTTTGGGGATTTTCTCTTGTGGTCTACTTGCCCATTCATAGTTACTCCCGTAGCATACAAACCCTCATATTGTGGTCGTAACGAAATATAAACTTCAACGGACCCGACCCAACACCGATAGAAATGAACGATATTATATTTGATGCGCCGTTGGAATCTAAAAGACGTGAAAACATCGTGATACACCTCCGTGCGCAAAACTTGAACTATAATGAAATAGCGTTATCAGGTAGCGTTTTGAAATCTGATTTTTTAAAAATTGATGGAAAGAACGACATCCGTTACACACCGTTTTAGCGCAACTGTATAGCAGCAAGCAGTTTCCCCATCGTCAATTTTTCATATTTCTCTCTAAAAACCAAAATTATACCGCTTCGCCAATTGCACAGGTGCGCTTAACAGCTTTAATTTCAATCTTAAGTTCGTCATTAATCTCCGTGCTCGGCACGAAGATTACAAAACCTTCTATACGGGCAATCCCATCGCCCTGTCTCGCGATTTCTTCGATCTTGACGTCGTACTGCTTCCCAATTTCAACAGGAGCTTCACGCGACGCCGCTCGATCGAATGGGTTGTACCCGCCGTTAGAACTGCTTCTAAAATCTCTCTTGTACAAAATTTCACCTCCTTTTCTTTGTTCTAACGTACTATAAGTATAGGTGGTATATATGTGGTCGTATTGATTAGAGAACTGTGCCCGTGCGCATCCAGGGAAAAATGTTCTAAGAGCGTATTCTTAGCTGTAGGTGCATACAGCCGGGCAAGGGCTGAGCTCCGACGAACGCCGGATACGGGTGGCGGACTTCGCATTGACTCCACTGTGGCCCATGTGTTAATCGGTATCTCCTTTGTGAGCCTTTGTCAAGCTGAGGACTCGTGGATCCTTATTTCTGTAAACATCTCTTTAACAATCTCACGTCTCACTTCAAACGAATATGAGTAAAGTTTGCTAAGTTTGTGCAACGTCGAAAGCGTGATCTGAAACTCTTTCTAGTGTTTAACGGTTTTGCTATATTGTGTTAGATGGCATAAATGAGGGAGACAGCTTCGTGGAACCCTAATTTTACGAGGAGCTGATGGCTATATTGAAAACAATATCCGCAAACCAAACATCTGAAGAGATGATGGGATTTCTCTAGATGGATCCCTGTCGTAAATATAGAAGGGCGCACCTATTTTCTGGTTGCTCATACTTATACACGCCAGAGGCGTTCCAAGCAGCTAGTACGCTTGCAGAAAGACTCCTCAGTGCCGAGGACTCGCAACCTTAAAATCATGGATCGGGGTTATACAACGGCTTTCTAAGCAGACGGGCGTATCCGTATAAACTAGTCTTCTGTTGAGTTATGAAAGAATTAGCTAAAACTGCTTGAGGGTGATACAAAAGAAACAAGGTCGCAGAGTAGAGAATCTACAGACAGACTGTGGGAATCGGACTTTGGAAACATAATTCAGGATCTGTCTAGAAAATCTTAGAGTTCTATCGCAGTGATTTATTACTGCATCCTTACTATTCAAATATTTGTCTCTTTGTGCATTATGCTAAACAATACCCGTCTGAAGCGCCTTGAATAACGCGACAATTCGTTGTAGGCCGCGCAAAACTCTTCATCTGATACGTCATGCAACGAGCGACGTACTTTTTTTCTAATTTGAATACGGGTACAAAGTGTTTTATCGCTGAGAAGTGCGAAGAGTATCTCTATGATATGTACCTCAATAGGTCCAATAATAGCCCGGTTTGGAGATTTTCTTCGGCCATCTACTATTCCAGTCATAGCTCTTCCTTCGGCGTACGATTTCTTAGACGGTGATCGCCACGAACTGTAAACCGTTACGGAAACTTGTTTCCCCTAAACTGAAACGAACGTAGCATCATGTCGATCCTTTTCTTATATGTGTTGCCATAGTCCACCTTTATGTTTGAGCAAAAAAGTTATAGTGAATAGTTATACTGCGAATATTGTTTACTTGTTGAACCTACTGACATATCTCTGTTGTGCTAGTAGTGCCACGAATAGCAAAGGTATGCTCGTAGTTTTACGAAGAAGGAGGGGCAATGGCTGATACCGTAATGATAAGAATCAACCGATTGAGTAGGGAGCGCTTGCTTAAATACGCAGCAAAATTGCAGAGTGAGACAGGCGAGCACAAAACAGTAGACGATGCATTGGAGTTTGTATTAGATCTAGCAGATCTTACAGATTCGTACTCGTCTACAAAACGCATTAAACGATCATAGAAAAGGAGGGTATGAAAGAAGCACTATGACAGAAGCGAGGCTGCAATTTAGAGTCTGAGTAATAGTATGACCTTACATAAGTGAAAGCTTTTTAAGATCATGGAGAGGTCTTAATACAAAAGAGGGCGTACAATTACACGCCCTACAAGACTTCAATAAAGCGAAGGGAGGTGAATAAAAATGGAGACTGCCTTTGAACAGGTATTAAACCTGAAAGATTCTGTCGAATATCAACCAGGTGCAGTGATTCGCACGACAATTATGCAGCGTGAGGGGAGGTCGGCGACGCTCGTAGCCCTCGATGGAAAAGAGGGAGAAGAGCATTCCACTCCGCTTGCCGCGATGGTTGCAGTGGTTGAAGGTGAAATTGAATTTACCATTGAGGGGATCCCTCACCGCGTGAGAGAGGGAGAATATATCCTCATGTCGCCGAACAAAAAGCACATGGTGCGACCAGTTGGGCGGTCGAAGTTGCTAAGGATTTTGCTCCGTGAATGAGCAAAGAGAGTACCTTCTCTCACATCGCTTTTATATCTTTTTAGTTTTTGCTTCCATTTACCTCTCGAGTTCGTAAAACACTACAAATCGTCTTTAAGTAAGTTAAAAGGCTCTTATCCGTCAGTGACGTCAAACCTGTTCACGCTAATATCTTCGGGAACTTTTTAATTCCTCACCAACCCCATGCCTAACGATAATAACCAATCACACACATACACTCAGTCCTTTCAAACTTTAATCCTTAAATATTAAAAGACTATCCTATGCTACAAACGATACAATGTATGCAGTCGGGGCAGCAGAAAAGATCGTGTAGCTATCAAGAGTGCCCTTTACGCAGCTGCGCGAATATTCATGCAAGAAGTGAATCACGCTAAACTATAAATGTCCGTATCGCGTATTATACGGTTCGTATCTCTTCAAGTCCACACTGTCAGCGGCAGTTATGCACCAAGACAAAATAAAAATTAAGTTAAGTGGCGTGTCGAAAACTTTATTAATTCCGCTATGGGGCAGAGCACAATTGAGCAAGAAGCATAGCACATTAATTAACGACACTAAAGCTATTGAAATCGTTGAGAGAATTGATTAAGATCTTTCAACTTTTGATTATGATTTTTCGACATTCGGCATAATTCCCTTTGAAAGCGATTTACCCTTACTACTCGCGCTAAAAGCTAAGCAATTTGATGCTGAGATAAAAGCGTACATTGCAGAACACCCTCATGCATCAATTGTGAACATCGGAGCTGGACTTGACACGACCTTTTACCGCATCGATAATGGATTGATTCACTGGTACGACCTCGACCTTCCTGCTGTCATCGAACTTAGAAAACTGCTGATCCCTGAAACTGATAGAACAGCGTGCATCGCAAAATCCTTCCTCGATTCGAGTTGGTACAAAGACGTCAAAAACTTCAAAGATGGAATATTCATGACAGCCGGAGGGGTATTCCCTCTCATTCAGAAGGCACAAGTAAAACAGTTTTTCTCGATGTTGGCAGATAATCTTCCTAACAGTGAGATCGTATTTGACGTGCAATCAACATTAGATGGTCACTTTGATGTGTGGATTACGCAGTTGCTTCCCGATAAGCAGAAAACGTTGAGAGCAGCGCAGACTGAGGCGTTGAAAAGCTGGTGGCAGAAAGCGCCACAGAACCAGAAGGATGCGCTAATAGCCACACTGAAAACTCACACCACACCACACGGCACAGAGTGGGCCCATCTCAAAGCATGGTAGGAACACCTCAGCACTCCGGAAAAGGAGGAGACACTACGTGAATTCAGAGCCTTCTCTAACCGAGGGCTGCGTAAATGGGCGCTAGAAGATGCAAGCGAAATTATGAAATGGGACAAACGTATTACAGTGATCGATCAATTTCCCTTGTTCAAGAACATCTCACGAGGCCCCTCGTGGAGCATAGAAGCCCGGAAATTCATGGATTTCAAAGATGGACAAAGAATGTTCTACATTGTTCATTTAAGAGTCTAATAAAAAGAAGTTTTTGTGATGATGGGTTGACGCGTGAGACTTCAATGCTTTGGTATCTAACTTTATTTTTACCCTCAGCTACGGGTGCGATAGCAACTCTTGTTGACTGACGTCCGGCGAATGGCTGATTATCGTAAGGGAGCTTATTCTTATCTCCATTTATCTTAGCAGGACTTGCATTACCATTCACTGCTATCCCGAAAATCGATCTGTTGAAGGCCAATGTCGGGATGGGTGAGAAAGCAACGAGGGCTGGTTGTCGCTACGTATGGATTGCTTTATCGCCTACAAAAACAATAGCCGCTACCAGAATAACCGTTGCGAGTAATATGAGTACGAAATCCTGAAATACAAGGGGCTCATACCCGACAGTGATAATTTTCCGTATCATCGCCGTAAGACCAGCACCAATCAGAAGCCCAAGACTGATCGTTTTCGTCTTCATGTAGCCGACTACCGTCATTAAGAGTTCTAGAACAATTATCGTGGCAAAGAGCTCTTTTAACCCTAATATTGGTGTTTCATTAGCGATGTAACTCGAGATAGTTCCCACCTCACCAAAGAGAGAGATAAGCGCAATGACGATGAGTAACAGTCCTACTGCCCAATACAGCGCCAACTCAGCGGTTTCAAAAAATGCTATCACAGGATCGTGTACTTTAGGGAAGCGAGGGCCTGTATCCATTATGTCTGCATAAAAAGCGTTATGGTAATTAAGCGTTTTCCAATTGTTCAGATATTGCACAATTAGCGAAATGGTACCTTTTCAAGGGACATCGCGTGTCTTACTGACTATCTAGAGAAGGTTGCTCTCCGAGTGCATTTTTTGATGAAAAATTCCCGGAAGATCGATCTAACTTTAACATCAAATATAGATGGATACACAGAGTTGTATAATGATGTGGAGAGACTACCGTGCAGACACATACCGCATACAGTATGGCATATTTCTTACATTAACTCATAACTAAGCCTCGCGACTGTTGCATAGAAGAATTGTATCAGGATGGGCACAAAAATAGCAACTAAGCCACATTAGGAATGATAACGTGCGAATAGAAAGCAGAGTGTGTGCTTTACGATTTTTTTTATTATTGATGTAATGGTGCTGTTAAGAGTACGCTCGTTTGCGTGCGAAACGTTGACACAAGAAAGTCTGACTGTGTGACTAGCTGGGTTCGCGGCAGTCTCTTATTATAGGAAAACTATCTCAGTTTGACGCCGCCCGAGCACTGTATCACTCCTCGAGCGCCTTCGTGACCCGTTACCATAAACTTACGACCTGTCAGTTGCTCAACGATCATCATTGAGGTTAATGCATGAGGCGTTATTTCTGTGGGCATTATCGCTGAGGGGCCCACAGCCATCGCCATCCAAATGATGAGTTGATCACCGAGATGCCTGTCGATAGGTGCTCCTGTTCTAAGCTGTCCTACAAGGTCAATTGCG
>Ga0187770_10000521_pt1 | contig 18665 bp, 21 predicted proteins | sample 0116_SJ02_MP02_2_FD_133154 | JGI IMG/M metagenome (GOLD analysis project Ga0187770, IMG submission 133154) | Tropical peat soil microbial communities from peatlands in Department of Meta, Colombia - 0116_SJ02_MP02_20_MG | ecosystem: Environmental > Terrestrial > Soil > Wetlands > Peat | place...
GTCGCCGAGCAATACTGGCACTTCACGAATCGACCGTTGGGCATCGGGAGCGCCGCCCCGCAGTTCGGGCACTTCAATTCAATGGCATCGAGACCCCCCTGGCGTTCCGGCGGGGGAAGGCCTGAGCCCCTGGCCTCGTCCTCCTGGAGAATCTGCGCTGAAATCTCGGAGATCTTGCTTTCCAAATCATTCTGGAGCGATTTAACCTCGGTTCCATGCATCTCCATCTCGCTGTCCTTGTGCAACTTTGACGACAGGGACAGGAGGGCGCTGCGATGGATGCGGCTCTGCTCCCCGTTCAGCACTTCGGAGATGGCAAAGAGGTTGCGCTGTATCTCGGCGAGGTTGGCGACGGCCCGCCTGTTGCCAGGGGACAGGCCCTCCTCGCTTACCGGGTGGCCTACCCTGGCCTCCAACTTCCTCAGTATTTCCTCTTTCGAAGCCTGGGACAGCATCGCAAATTACATGAATCGCATCATTTGCTGATAAAGCGTTTTGATTTCCTCCGCAGGCCCGGACAGGTCCATCTCCGACTTGAAGCCCTGCACACGGATCGTTCCTCTCTTGGCTATGATACCTTCCTCTGTGTACCTCACTCCTTGCAGGTCGTCGAGCCTCTGAACGATGACATCGTCGTTCTTGAACAGGGCCCCCCTCTCGGCGTACAGCAGAATGCGCCTGTCGCTCAGTATGACCTGATACCTCTTGGTGCCATAGCGTACGTTCCGCCTGCTCGAGAACTTCACTTCCTCCCCCGGCATGAGATAGTCTCTCAGCGTCAACTGATTTCAGCTCGAGGATGAGAGGAAACTCCAGGCCAGCACGGACAGCACCATCACCGTAGACCCGAAGAGACCTGCGATGAGGGCTTGACTCGCGTCGGAACCGAGGCCGATGCTCTGGACGAAATTGAGCACGGGCGTCTTGACGATCCATGCGAAACCGCCTAGCACGAATCCTACTATCCAGAAGCCGAACAGCACCGCTTTCCTACCCAAGCTGATTCTATATGATTGGATGTCGGGCGCCGGTAAATCCAGACATGATAGAATTGCTTTACATGAAAGTCGAAAGTTCTAGACGATTTTCGCGGGCAGATTGATGAAACAGGAAGGTCAACTTCGGAATACTTTCACGGAGAACTATAGAAACAGTATTCGCATGCGCCCCGTCTTAAATAGCCGGCAGCGTCAGCCCCCATATGGACCCAGTAGTCCACTTCGAAATCCCTGCCAAGGACGTCAAGAGGGCTTCGGCCTTCTACTCCAAGGCGTTCGGGTGGAACCTAAACCAGTTCCCGGGCTTCGAATACTGGAGCGTCGTCACCACCGACTCGGACAAGAACGGGATGCCCAAATCCCCAGGCTCGATCAACGGAGGCATGGGGAAGCAGGGCGTGATGGCGCCAAAGGCTGTGACGGTCACCATCAGCGTGCCCGACATCGACGCGGCTCTGAAGAACGTGAAGGGCCTCGGCGGAAAGCCTGTAGGCAAGAAGACCCCCGTGGGAGACATGGGCTGGTCGGCCTACTTCGAAGATACCGAAGGAAACGTCGTCGGCCTCTGGCAGAACGCAGGGATGTAAGACAGGTTCGGGGCCAAAGGGCCCTGAGCTCCCCATTTGTGCTGGTACTGTAACCTCTGTAGAACACGTTCTCGGGGGGCTCGGAACGGATAAATCAACCAGGTGACGAAATGGCATGCATGAGTGTGTGCCCTCGATGCAGCATGCCCATTGAGCATGTGGAGTTTTATTCTCAGACGGGGAAGTTCGGGTTGTCTGGAATATTGCGCAAGGATGGGGATGCTGTGATCAACTTTGGGGGTGATCTAAAGAAGGAGCCTGGGTTCTACTGCCCCGTTTGCGGTGAGCAGCTCACGGAAGACGTTCAGACAGCAAGAAGGATACTGAGCGTCTCTGACTCGGCCTCATCGACCTAGGAGAGGCCCGGGATCCTAGTATGTGGAGCCACCTCAACGTGTGAAAGGCATGAACCTCAGGAATGAATTCACGAGCCGATAGCATTGTAGCTTCGCGGTGAGGAAGCCGAGAAAGACAAGCAGAGCGAATTCGGAAAATGCGAAGTTGGCCATCGTCGCCACGACCAAGGCGACCGCGAGCAGGAGCCTCCCTGCCCTGGCGGGTGGGAGGACCGAGGCGAACAAAGCGCCCGTCGATAGGTAGAACCGAGAAGCTTCGGAGCGCGTTTTCTCCTTCCACTTGTCAATGGCCCTAAGAGTCGCGGCGGTGCTGATCCTCAACCAAGGGGCCCTGGTTAGGGAGGTATTTATCGCCTAATCACGTATTGCATAAATGCCACCCTCTCACTGGCAGTCTGTCTTTGAGCGCCCCTTTCCCCGACGACCTGCAGAAGATTCTGGGCCCGAATGAACAGGCCCAGCTCTACATCGCTCAGAAGATCTACCACCCCAAGATAAGCATCGACTCCGTTCTCATCACCAATCAGAGAATCATCCTCAGGCACCCGCACGCCATGGGACTGAAGAAGGATTACACCGACTACAACTACCAGGACATAGCTAACATCGTAATGGACAAGGGATTCACGCGTTCCACCCTCAAACTGGACCTCAGGTTCGGGGGAGAGCCACTGGAGCTGGAGAACCTGCCCAATTCAGACGCCGAGAGAGCCTACGGCCTCATCCGTGAGAACTTGGCGAGGTACCAGCCACCCTTTTCGGAGGGTATGATGGGCGCCCCCAACCATCAGCAGGCTCCTCCCACTCAGACTCCCACCAGCGCCGGACCTACGACGGTGGTCGAGAGAGAGGTGGTGAAAATCAAGTGCAGGTACTGCGGGGCTTTGAATGACGAGACCGCGAAGGTCTGTGTCAGCTGTGGGGCGAACCTCTGAGATAATTCGATTTCACCCTGCCATAGATTCAAAGCATGCCTTCTTCCGTCGGTCCACGAGTGGTTTTGGAGTCGCAACCTATGGTCCAGAAAACCTGCATTGTGACAGGTGCGAGTTCGGGTATCGGGAAAGAGACATCCAAGAAGCTGGCAGAACTTGGTGCAACAGTGGTCATGGTGTGCAGAGATCAGAAACGGGGAGAAAGGGCGATGTCCGAAATCAAGGCTGCTCACAACAATGCCAGGGTCGACCTTCTGATTGCCGACTTCGCGAGTCTCGACTCCGTCCGAGCCCTGGCAAAGGATTTCCTGACGAAATACGACACGTTGCAGGTGTTGGTCAACAACGCTGGACGAGTCAACGTGATGCGCTCAGTAACTGTCGACGGTTTTGAAGCCACTTTTCAGGTCGACTACCTGTCGCACTTCCTCCTGACCAATCTCTTGCTGGAGGTACTGAAGAAGAGCGCACCATCCCGCATAGTCAACGTCTCGTCGGCATCGCATTACGGGGGCCACTTAGCCTTCGAGGACCTCCAGATGGTGAGGGGGTACGGAGTCATGAAGGCCTACTCCCAGGCCAAACTCGCGCAGGTGCTTTTCACATACGAACTGTCGAGGCGGTTGGAGGGGACCGGGGTCACCGTGAACTCCCTTCATCCGGGTGCCGTGGCGACCAACATATGGAAGAGCTCGATGGGTCCTCTCTCACCTCTTGGAAACATTACTAGGCTGTTCCTGATAAGCCCCGAGAAGGGGGCAGAGACGCCGGTATACCTGGCTTCATCGTCAGAGGTCGAGGGAGTGACCGGTAAGTACTATGATCACAAGCTTGTGAAGCAATCCTCGGCAGAATCGTATGACGAAGCAACGGCAAAGAAGCTCTGGGATGAAAGCGAAAGGATGGCAGGCCTCTCTCCCTCCTGAGTGGCCTGGTCGTCCATACTCATGACCAATAAGATATTTCTGCCGATTAGTGAGGGCCAGCACGGGATGTCGGTCGCCAAGGGAACCAAGAAGCCGTATTCCTACACGTTCCGGACGCCGCAGAAGGACCTGCTGGGTCCCGGCGGCACCAGCCCTGAGACGCTCTTCTCGATCCGGGACACCCTGCTCCTGCTGACCGAGGACTGCCTGGTGGTCGAGCGCCCCGAGGGTCTCTTCTGCGAGAAGCACAGCCTCCCAGTCATGAAAGGAACGACGAGGTGCAAGTATCTTGCTTCCCGTTTCGCAAACAACGAAGGAGAACAGCAGTCGAAGGCCCAGGTCCAGCGGTACGTAAACGAAATCCTCGGGATCAAGGATCCAAAGACGGTCAAGCGGCTTACTGGGGTCTGACGGCGTTCAGCCCTTTTTCAGTGAGCCCGCCGTCGTCCCCGATGTACCCGCCAAGCTGAAGCTTCGCAATCTCCCTCCCAAGGGTAGCCGGGGGAATCTTCGTGACCCTGTCCAACTTCTCTACGCTCCCTACGTGCGGAAGGGCACGGAGTATCTGCAGATCCAGCTGAGAGAGCTCTTCGCTGCCTGCCATCGACGGCAACGGAGGCTTGGCGGGGCTATTGAACCCTCCAGAAGAGCATGATTGGCGTCGAGCTCTGTCGAGTCTTCCATCGCGGAAGTGACGACAGAAGACTTCTAAAGTAACCCGAGAACCGAAACCTCTCGTGCCTGTCTTCGACGCGAAAGGGATTCCCTTGTACTATGAAGAGACGGGAAGTGGCGAACCTGTCGTCCTCGTTCATGGCACTCTGTGCGACCATACCGCGTGGGGGCCCCAGAAGGACGCGCTCTCTGCGAAGTACAGAACCATAGCCTACAGCCGGCGCTACGCGCATCCCAACAACAGGCAGGGCGACCTGATGGACAGCACCGTCCAGAACAACGCTGAGGACCTCTCTGCTCTCATAGACGGGCTCGGGCTGGGGAAAGTACACCTCGTTGGACACTCCTACGGCGGGTTCATAGCTGCCTTCTTTGCGCTCAAGCATCCGGACAGGGTGGGTTCTCTCACCCTCGCCAATGCAGCGGTCGCCACCATGCTCATCGGAAGGCCAAGCGCGGCTGCCTCACTCTCCCTGCTGCTAAGATCGCCAAGTGTAGCGACGTCGGCCCGCAACCTGGTCAATGCGACCAGAGATACCGTCAGGGCCGTGGACGGCGGCGACGCCACGGCGGCTTTCCGGATCTTCGTGCCGGCCCTGTCGAACCGCCGGACCGATCTCCCTCCGAAGCCCCCGTCCTTTGAAGCGATGGTAACCCGCAATGCGAGAACACTGCGGGAAACGACGACTCCATTCCCTCCGGTCACGAAGTCGGAGGTGGGAGGAATCAAGGTTCCAACTCTTGTCATTTGGGGAGCGCTCAGCGCTCCGTGGGACTACAGGGTCAGCCAGCTGCTCGCCCAGTCAATCCCAGGCGCCGGGGCGGTCGTGGTGCCCGGCACCGGTCACTTCTTCTTCCTGGAGAGCGCTGCAGCCGCCAACGAGAAGATGCTGGAGTTCTTAGAAGCCCAGAAGGTCCGCTGAATCCCCTGCACTCTACATTTTTGGAGTCGCACCGGAGATATCGACTGCTCAGGACGCCCGCGTTCCGTTGGGGACCTGCCTCTCCGGGACGGCGAGGACGGGGGTTATCCCGTCTTCGTATCCCAGGTCGAAGAGCATACCTTCGGAAATCTCTCCCATCAACCTCCTCGGTTCTAGGTTTACGACAAAGAGAGCCTGCTTTCCCTGTATCTCCCGCGGGTCGGGCCGCTCCGTCTTCATGCCCGCGAGTATCGTCCGCTTGTGATCTCCGAAGTCAACCGTCAGCTTCACAAGCTTGTCAGAGCCTGTGACGTCTTCTACCAACACTATGGTCCCGACGCGCACATCGACGCGGTCGAGGTCTGCCTTGGTAATCGCAGGTTTGATCGGGGTCATCTTTGGTGCAGACCTGCCTAGCGCTGCTAATTGGTGTTTTGTTGCGTGTGGGAGAGGCGGGTCGAGAGTTCTAGGAGGATAGTATGCCCGAATACTTTTCCCTCAAAGGCTTCTTGTCGAGCTTCCCGGTGCTTGTCTTTGGGAGCGCCTCCGGCAGGATGATAAATCGCTCTGGAATCCAGAACTTTGCGATCTTCCCTTCGTCGACGAACCTCTGGAGGTGACTTGAAAACTCCGCCTCGGTCGCCTTCTGTCCCTCCCTGAGCGACACCACAGCGACCGGCCTCTCACCCCAATGCGCTTCGTGTGCACCGATTACTGCGGCCTCCAGGACTGCAGGGTGACGCATTATCAGATCCTCTAAGATGAGGGTGGGTATCCACTCTCCTCCGCTCTTGACGGCGTCCTTGATTCTGTCCACTATGGTCAGATAGCCTTCTTCGTCCATGACCGCCATGTCCCCCGTGTGCAGCCATCCGCCCGCCCAGAGGTCCCTGGTCTTCGCCTCGTCCTTGTAGTATTCCTTGGTTAGCCAGGGCCCCCTCACCACGATTTCCCCGGCAGTCTTTCCGTCCCTGGGGATGTCCTTCATCTCTCCATCTACCACCCTGATTTGCACAAGCGGTATCGGGATGCCAGTCTTCAGCAGGACACTGTCGAGCAGCTCATCGTCGCTTAGCGTCCTGAGCCTTTCGTTGGGGTTAGCCAGCGTGAGTATGGGGGCGGTCTCGCTGAGACCGTACCCTGACATCACCCTGATTCCCAGATTTCTCGCCCTGACAGCCAGCTCCCTAGGGAGAGCGGCACCTCCTATGACCACCTTCCAGTGCGAGAGGGCCCCCCTGTGCTTCTCTGCTGAGGGATGGTTCACGAGCATGTTCAGTATGGTGGGGACCATGTCCGAGAAGGTTACCTTCTCGCGGTCAACCAGCTCGAGGATGCTCCCATAATCGTACCTCCCCGCGAGCACGAGTTTCTGGCCGTTCATCGCCACGCCGTATGGGATTCCCCAGCAGTGGACATGGAAGAACGGAACAAGCGGAAGGACGACGTCGCTCGGGTCCATCCTGTTCTGAGGGGAGGAGCTTCCCAGCCCGACAAGCGAGCTGAGAGTGTGAAGCACTATCTGCCTGTGGGTGAACCAAACTCCCTTCGGCATCCCGGTGGTGCCTGAAGTGTAGAATATAGTCGCCTGCGTGTTTTCGTCCAGCTCAGGGAACCTGTAGCTCCCGTCCGCCTGAGAAAGCAGGTCGTCGTAGAACTTCACGTTGGGGAAGGGGAGGGACGGGGCGGACCCGGTGTCACTCATGGTTACCACCCCCTTGATAGACGTAACCGCCCCTGCCAGCTTGGACGCCATCGGGACGAAATCGTCCCTGAGAAGCACGAAATCGTCTCCCGCGTGCGCCATTGTATACCCTATGTGTTCCGGAGGGAGCCTGATGTTCACCGTGTGGAGCACGGCCCCCATCATTGGAACCGCGAAGTATGCCTCAAGGTACCTGTTGGTGTCGACATCGATGACTGCGACCGTCGACCCCTTCTTCACCCCCATGCTTTCGAGGCCCGCGGCGAGCTTCCTGATCCTCGAATAGAATTCGACCCAGTTGTAGCGCGTCTTCCCGTAGACGATCTCTGACTGGCTTCTGCGATGGATGGTCTGGCTGAGCAGCTTGTCGATTGTCAGCTGATAATCCGGGGACTGTTGCCCCTCCAACGCTCGCAATGGGGAAGATTGTCTATTTTAGACTGTCGACCCCTGCGCAGCGTCTTTGGGCGCTAGGCCGCCGTGGTCCCGCCATCCTCTCCGCGGGCCCATGGGAGTCGTCGTTTTCGGTGGCGGCTCGCTCCGTTCGCGGGTCCAGCGTAAATATGGAGTCCTGACCCGCTCGGCGGGATGCAAGTCGACGTCGGGCGCCTCAGAGCGGAGTACAATGGTCCCCACGAGCTTGTGAGCACGTCCGACGGCAAGTCACTCTTCGTGAGGCGATGGAACGCAGGGAGGGAAGCGAGGGTCTCCGTACTCATCTTCCATGGCATTACGGGATACAGCGGCCCCTACGGCCCGATGGTGGCGGAACAGTTAGCCGCCTCCGGGTACGACGTGTTCGGCCTGGACCTCCGAGGGCATGGCCTTTCTGACGGGCGGAGAGGGGACTACCCGAGTGAAGAGAGATTGAGGGCTGACATCGACGAGACAGTGGCCCTGGTGAAGTCGAAGTCCAATCGGCTCGTCGTGATGGGGCACAGCCTTGGTGCTCTGCCGGCAATAATCGCGACGAAGAATCATCCAGAGGAAGTCAGCGGCCTGGTCATCGTAAGCGCCGCGAAGAAGGTCAGGACGGGGGTGTACCCTAGGCCCAGCACGGGAGCGATGTTCAGAACTCTCATAGGAGTGGCGATTTTCAGAGGGACGCCCCTGATAGAATACCGCAGAGAGGGGCAGATTGGAATCGACGACCCGCTTTTCAACTTCGAGTATTCGGCCAGGTTCTATACAGTCCTGTACGGAGCGGGCGCCCTCAGGGTCATGAGAATGCTCAGCTCGGGCATGATCGACTCTCCAAACCTCAGCCTCGACGGGAAGCTGAAGGTCCCCCTCTTCGTCGCGGTGGGGGACCATGACGAACTGTTCTCGGCTGAAGGGGTCAGGGAGTTCTGCGACGGAATCGACTGCGACGACAAGGAGTTCCAAGTGATTCCAGGAGCGAAGCACGCACTGTGGCCGAAGGGGGCCTTCGCTCCTCTGGTCGATTGGCTCGCAAGGAAATTCTGAATCGTCGCATTCGAAATGTGCTCCAGCCCTGGGACAAGATTTGTCTTGACGAACTTTATCCCCGCAGGGCGAGAGCTTGAAGATTAGCAACTGTGAGTTTCCTGACGGACTCCTTTACGACGTTGAACTGGGAACCTGGGCAGACTTGAAAGGGGACGTCATCCGGGTAGGTATCACCAGCCTCCTTTCATGGTCTTTTGGTGTCTTCTCTGCAATCACATTCAGGAGCATAGGTACAACCCTGGTTAGGGGACAGGTCATGGGCACCATGGAAGGGTCGAGGCACTTCGACGTGTTCCGCTCACCCGTGGCCGGGACCCTCTCTGCCGTAAATGAGCGCCTCACCGAGGAGCCTGGGCTCCTCAACAAGGATCCCTACGGAGAAGCGTGGTTCGCCGAAATCAGAGTCAAGGATAATGATGAGCTCGGAGCACTAGGAAGGTTGCCTCAGGCGGAGCACAGGATAGCAGAGCTCCTCAAGGAGCGCCGCGTTCACTGCTTCGCCGCCTACCCCGACTTCGAGATCTTCGACACGGGGGTTGAGTGTCAGGCGGTTCTCGCAAAGCTAAACGAACTCTTGGAGAGGAGCACTCCGGGGACAGTAGTCCACCTCGTCTCCGACGACAGCAGCGCCGAGATTGAAATGCAGCGATGGTCTGATCAGACGGGGAATTCCGTCCTAGACGTACAAAAAGAAGGAAGGATTTTCCATTACATCGTCAGGAAGGAGCCCTCGAAAGCTGGGGAGGTCTAGCGCTCGATGGGGAGCATAACAGAGTTTCCCCACTCGGTCCAGGAGCCATCGTAGTTCCTTACGTCGGGGTATCCCAGCAGGTACTTTAGGACGAACCAGGAGTGAGATGACCTCTCACCGATCCGACAGTAGGTGATTACAGTCTTCTCCCTGTCGACCGCCTTCGAATGGTACAGATCCTCCAGCTCTGCCCGGCCCTTGAAAGTCCCGTCCGCGTCGTTCACAGCCTGACCCCATGGGATGTTCTTTGCCCCCGGTATGTGCCCTCCTCTTTGGGACTGTTCGTCCGGATACTCTGGAGGGGCGGTGATTTCGCCCGAGAACTCCTTCGGCCCCCTCACGTCGACCAGTACCTTGTCATTCTTTCCTATTGAAGACCTTACACCGTCCCGGTAGATTCTGACTTTGATGTCTGGACTTCCGATGTGATATTCTCTGGGCGGGTATGCAGGCACCTCCTTGCTAAGTGGCCTGTCCTCAATAAGCCACTTCTTCCGACCGCCATCCATCAGCCTGACGTTTTCGACTCTGTAGTACTTCAGGTCCCAGAAGGCGTAGGCGGCGAACCAGTTGTTGAAGTCCCCGTATAGGATAATCGATGTTTCGGGGGAGATGCCACTCTTCTTCATCAGACTTTCAAGCTGCTCTTTCGAAAGAATGTCCCGGGTTACGGGGTCGTTCATGTCCTTCTTCCAGTCAAATATCACCGCGCCAGGGATGTGGCCCTGAGCGTAGTTAGAGGCGGGGTCGTAATCCACTTCAACTATTCGGACGTCGGGGTCTTCGAGGTGCTCGGAGACCCATTGCGTCGTGGCTAGGACTTCGGGGTGAGCATACGCTTCGGCCATATTATAACATATGTAATAATACCGATATAAGGTTGGCCCTTCGCCTGTCTTAAGCCCGAGCACGAATTCAAGACACAGCCGCCGCTCCCACTGCCGGGAAGGATTCGATTGAGGGTGAGAATCGGGTTGAGTCTTACCTGGGTGGGCTCAAATCCCAGATTCTCTTTTGCTTCAACGCTGCCAGCGCCTTGTCGATATCTGAAATCGCCACTACCACGTTAGCCCGTGCAAACGGCGCGGTCGTGGCATAGGCGTACTTGATGTTGATCTTCTTCTCAGCGAGCTTTCCCGCGAGCTCCCCGAACGCTCCGGGCCTGTTGTCCAGCTCGACTTTCAGCACTTCTTCCTCGGAGAAACGAATCTTTGCTTTCTTGAGTGCCGCTCTCGCTCCGGCCACATCGACAACCATCACCCTTGCCTGTGCCGTCTTCTTGGCCTCTGGAGCGAAGACCCCGACGATGTTGACCTGGGCGTCGCCTAGTATAGAGCAGAGCCTCGCCAGCGTTCCTGGTTTGTTGGCTAATGGAACCACGAATTGTGTGACCTTCGAAATCATCGGGCCGATTAATCGCGTGATTTGTAATAAGGATTGCCGGCCCCTCGTGGGTGAGAGAGCAAACTCAATCTAGCTCCGAATCCAGACCTGGCCTACGAACAGGCTCGAAGCAGGCCAGAAGTCAACCTACCAGAGGACGTTCACAGCGGAGGACGTCAGTACCTTCGCAGAACTCTCCGGAGACAAGGGGATTCAGCACATAGTAGCTGACATTCAGGGGAGGATTATGGTCCAAGGGCTTTTGACTGCCACCATACCCACAAAGCTCGGAGGGGACATGAACTACATAGCAAGGCACATCGTCTACGATTTTGCCCGCCCTGTCTTCGTCGGCGACACGATAACATGTGATGGCACGGTCGAGAAGGTTGAACCCGCAGAAGGGCGCCTCAACGTCTCCCTGTCATTCGTGTGCCGCAATCAGGATGGAAAGGAGGTCATGCGCGGTACCACCAGGGGAATCATCCGGACATGAGTCGGACCACGCACACTGCGTCGCTCCAACGGCAAGGGCAACAACTCGTTTTCTATTGAGGAGGTTCGCCCAAGAAAGTCATGACTTCCATGAGGCCACATGATACACCATGGGCACCCTTCTTAGCCCAGTGCGTTTTCTTAGACAGATGAATGGACAATCTGAGAGGGGCACACTGCCCTAACTGCGGTACGCCGGTCGACCCTGATTCTGCTGAGTTCATCCTTTGTGAACGCTGCCGTCGAATCCCGAACCTGCTCTTGGGCTGAGACCCTACAAGCCAGTGTCTGGCTGGCTCGCGGCGAAGCTGTACTTTCACATGTTTGTCTGGTCCGAGCCTCTGCTGATGCCAACCATGTAGCCCAGCACCAGCCCAAGCAGTGCGCCCCCGGCGTGCGCTATCCAGTCCACGGATGCGGACAGGGTACTGCTTACAATGAAGACAAGCGCGAACCACACCATCAGACCAAGGTTCACCTTCCTGTTAGTCACCAGGTCAAACGATATCACCCCCGCGAGCAACCCAAAAATTCCGCCCGAGGCCCCGAAGCTGGACACATTCGGACCGTTGGCCAGGCTGAAGATATTCCCTGCAATGCCCGTGGCCAGGAATACCGCGTAGTACTGGTTCTTGCTGTAAGTGTACGAAAGGATGCCGTCCAGCCAGGCCAGGGCCATAGCGTTGAAGGCCACGTCGGCGATTCCCAGAAAGCCTGGAAACACCACGATGATCGACGTGACGAGCTGCCAGATCCATCCCGCCATGACGGCCGCATTGTACTGGATCAGGAAGTCGGTCAGGGGGATGCCGTCTATCGGAACCAGGTTTAGGGCGGCACCTATCAGAAGCCCTCCAATGACCGCGTAGATTAGATTCCTGCCCTGGTCGGAGAGCTGCAAGTCTGAAACTCTGGGACTAACAGCTCACAGACGCCGTGCTCTCTTCTGTCAAGCGATCCCCCGTCTTGACCCGCCCTCCTTCGAGGACTTTCGCATACCAGCCTCGCCTCCCCAGCATGACCTTGAGGAAGCCCGGTCCCTTTGATACTCCGACGTAGGGAAGTAGATACAGATTATCGCAAGGATCGCATGCTTTGGTGATTTGAAAACGCACTCTGCCGGCCGTGAAGACCTTGCCGACACCGAACGCATGGTAGGGGACTCCGCTGGTGGTAAAGTTCTCCCCAAGGTCCCCCGGCTTGATTGGCCAGCCTTCCGAGTTCAGCTCTCTGATGGTCTCGACAGGCATTATCAGAAGCGCTTGGTCGGGGTCGTCTTGGCGTTCCTCGTGCCTGTAAACGTTGAAGTCCCCCTCGATGCCGGCGCGAACCACGAACGCGGAATCGACGCGCTCCTTTGGAAGGCCGTGTTCTCCCTTGGTCTGGGGTTTCACGTTAATCTGCTCGATCTCTCCGGGCACGTCCCCTCTGGAAATGGACCGGTTAATTTGGATTACATTGCCCGCCCCGTCGTGCCGTGCGTGCCGTCCCTGTCCTGCTCAAATAACACAAGAGCGCACGATTCGAGGTTGACACGAAACGACAGAGGGACCGGTTTGGTCCTCCTGGCAGACTTGGCGGCTGCCCTGGGAGTCATCATCCTCGCCTGGGCCTTCCTGGATCTGAGCGAATGGGGCTTCCTCCTTCTGACCTGCATAACGCTGGCTTTGGCACTACTCGTGGCACTCTTGCTCCGGACGTCACCGAGTGGATTGGAGCACCCAGGGGCTTGAAACCAACACGCATGGAGAGCCCCGTTCGGTAATGGCAAGCCAGAGTGAATGAATGCGGAGTAGTATCACGGCTCTGTAGCGCACGTCCATCTTCGTTATTACCCCTGTCTGCTCCTTTAATCCGGCACGGTGCTTGCGCACTTTAGCGCAACATCGCAGCGGACTGGGGCCGGGCGGGACGTTCGTCTAGGGTCATCCCGCCCCTCCCACAGCCTCTGTTACGTCACTCTTTTCATCAAAGAAGGATGGTCGAATGTGACCTACAAGAGTCAGAACGGGGTGTTCTCGGGACTAGTCTTAACCACCAAGTGCTTGGACGGCACGCCCATGGACCGGAGCATCCCCCTTTTCGCCGGAGTTGCGATTCTTGCTGTTCTCGTGGTGGGGGCTGCTGTGGCATTTGTGCCCATGAATCCGACTACAACCCAGCCCAGCTCGTCAACCTCAACCACCTTGACCACCTCAACAAGCACCAGTTCTACAAGCAACCTCGTCCTCCGCCTCGTTCTGAACACCTCTGTCGTTTCCCAGGGCGGGTCGGTCTCCTTTACCATGGGGGAGTGGAACAGCCTCGACGCCCAGAACGTTGTGGAGGCATCTGATGCCTGGCAGATAGGGGGACTTGGCGTCGGTCCATGCGGGCCGACTAACTATCCGTTTGGTTTCGAGGTGTTGTCGGGGTATTACAACAGCTCGGCAGGGCTGGATTCAGCCCAGAAAGTCGAGCTCTACGGCCCCGGGCCATACTTCTGTCCCATGATCTTGAGTAATGTCAGCTCCTATTCGTTCTACCCGCTGAGCGACCGGGCGGATGTTAAGGGAAGCTGCGAGCAGGATCCTTGCTTTACTGAAGATATGAACACAACCGCCGTGGTTAGAGGGAACTGGAGCGGGAGTTCTCTGGAACCACTTCCCCCTGGGGTGTACACAATTGTCGCCGGGGACGAATGGGGTGCACTCCTCCTCGGGCATTTCGATGTCGTTTCCACGGAACCAGGAGGGACGGTGATACTCTCTGCGGGTACCGTCATTCAGGTCTCATCCAGTTACGACTGCGTCGCCGGACACTATTCGTTGCCCTTCAACACCGGAAATGAGACCGCGCTTAGCGGCGGGTTTGCTGCCGAAGCTCCCGGCGTGACTCTTTACGTGGCTACCCTCCAGCAGGCATCGGTCGTGTATCAGGGCCACCCTTCGAGCTGGGTATACTCGACCGGCCTTCAGAACGAATCCCGCTTCACCGTCAGCATCACTGCCGGCAGCTACGTTGTCTGGATTGAGGGGGCCAACCTGAACTGCGGAGCCCACATCGTCATGCCTCTGGAGCGGCTGACAACGGTGAACATAACCGAGGCGTTTGAGATCAGTGACGCGGGTCTCCCTTAGGACGTGCGCGGGTAAGTTACTGAGAAAGGCTTAAGCCGATTCGGGGGACATGACCATACCGAGGGTAACCGATGGCAAGTTCCAACCGTCTTGAATGGTTCGAAGAGGTTCCTTGTTCGGTCATAGTCTGCGACAAGAAGTACAAGGTCATTTACATGAACGACAAGGCCGCGGAGGACCACGCCGACGACGGCGGTAGGGCCCTGGTCGGAAGAGACTTGATGGACTGCCACCCTCCAGATGCCCAGGCTAAGCTCAGGGAGGTGCTCGCCTCGGGTCGACCAAACGTCTACACGACGGCGGCGAAGAGGAGGAAGAAGCTCGTCTTCCAGTGCCAGTGGAAGAAAGGGGGCCGGGTGGGTGGAGTTGTGCAGCTGGTCATCGAACTTCCAAGAGACATGCCGCACCACGTGAGATAAACGGCTAAGCTTAATCGTGCAATTCAGGCTAAATCAGTTGGCAGGATAAGTTTCTTCTAGAGGAATGCCCTTCGAAGGAGAAGGGTGTTGTGTCCATGAGTTTCTTCAACGAAGCATATCGGGGTGTCCCGCCCTGGGACATTGGCAGGCCCCAACCCGTGTTCGCAAAGCTCGCCGCAAGCGAAGACCTGGGAAACGAGATAATCGATGTAGGCTGTGGAACGGGCGAACACGCTATCCTTTTCGCTTCGGGCGGGTACAAGGTACTGGGGGTTGACTCGGCCCCACTAGCAATAGAGAAGGCCCACGCCAAGGCGTCGCAGAGAGGCTCGAAAGCAGAGTTCGTCGTTGCAGACGCCCTCCATCTAGCCGAGTTACACCGGAAGTTCGACGTCGCTATCGATTCCGGCCTGTTTCATGTCTTCTCCGACAGAGAGAGGGCAGCTTACGTCAAGAGCCTCAAAGACGCCCTCCGGCTCCAGGGGCGGTATTACATGCTCTGCTTCTCGGACAGGGAACCCGTCGGTTGGGGAGGACCGAGGAGAGTGTTCAAGCGGGAAATCCTGACAAGCTTCTCTGATGGATGGCATGTGGATTACGTCCGTCCTGCTAAGTTCGAGTCAGCCTTCCATGAAGGAGGAGGGGAAGCATGGTTCGCGAAGGTTACCAGATCGTAACGTGCCAAACAAAAGGCCTCGGAATCTCGTTCTGTCATACGGCAGCGATGGAACAGACGCTGTTCACCCTTAATTATCTCCGAATCCGGTTGCGAGCAAATGCCTCGAATAGAAATCTACGAAGGCACTCAGAAGATAGCAGACGTCGGACTCCCGGAGAAGAAGTTCAGCACAGGCTCCGTCGGCTACTGGGCCACTCAGAAGCTTGAGATAAGCGGGAAGAGATACCAGTGTCAGTTCCAATTAGTCGAAATTGGATCTCGCCCTAAGCCAAGCTGATTCCTCTTCTTCTCAGCTCTTCGTTAACTTCGTGCCGAATGTCGGCGTAAGTTCGCCGACGTTCAAACTCGTAGAGCATCTGATGGTTGAAACACCGCAAGTCGTATACATTCTGATTGACTGGACTTTCGAAGACGCTCTTGTAGAGTTCCCAGCCACCTCTTGAACCGCTCTTCGGTTTCTCCCTTTTGTAGCCGTCTATGTGGTTCACCGTGAGCACCAAGGGGTTTCGTTCACCGCAGACTATGCATTTGCCTCCAAGTTTGTCCACGGCCTTTAACTTGGCCTCGAAGTGGTAGTGCTGGAGACGCGTCTGGTATTTTCGTCCCAGCTTCTTTCTGTATTTCGCAAACCATGCGTTAAGATACTCGTGACTTCGGCTCGGCCAAGTTGCCCTCTTCTTCTTGCATTCGGCGCACAACCTGAATCTTGTTGCATTCGGTTTGCCACAGTAGGTGCATAAGCCGCGTCCTATTCTCCTTTCACGCCATTGCTTCATGTACGCTCTCTTCTGTTCCAGTGTTCTTTGGGGCAACTTGACGGTTCTCAAGAGTTCTCTTCGCAATTAAACCCCATGTCTCGATGAAGAGATTGGTAGTGGGAGAGCAGTGTGAAAGTGGTTTATGAACAGCTCCCAAACTGGGTCTAAGCAGAAGAAAGAGTGACACTCCCGTTCGGCCCTACAACCTGAAAGCCGAGGTAGGAATGAAGCCAGTAACGTTCTATAGGTTCCCCGCGGCCATAGGGCCACCAAAACAGCGGAAAATGGTGGAATAGAGGAAGTTGGGCAGGATCCGCGAAAAGACTGGGACGGGAGTATGCAACTGCCGGCACATGGCCGAGGCTCACGAGATCCTGTTTCAGACGATCTACGCCACCAAGCGAGGGAGATGCACGGTCGAAGGCTGTTCATGCCAAGCCTACATCAGAAATCCGAACTATCACGTAGTTAGCACGTGAAGTACCGAGCGACCTGCCCAGTGCTGATGACACGATCGTCGACTAGGAGCGTCTGAAAGAGTCAGGGGTAAGATGGCGAGAGGCCGAGCTAATCGGGTCGCCGCGTTCATCAGCCGCCCGACCCTTCGGGAGTCAGGAGAGACGACTGCACCAGGATCGGAGCGTCGTACAGGACGGCAAGCGCAACGCAGTCAGATGCCCTGTACCCATGAAGTGTGATCTGCCCGTCGCGGCTGTCAAGGTAGATGTCTCCCCGCAGGACGTCGTTCGAGCTGAAAATCTGGACTCGGGCCAAGTGAAGGCCGTTCCTTTCGGCAAGATCCTCAACAACGTTGTAGATGGAGGGCAGTGACGACCTGTCTCCCCTCGAGAACCTGTCGATGTGGGTCGCCACCTCTCCGGAGAACGCCCTGATGTACAGCTTCCTCTGCTCGTCGGAAGCGGAAGTCAGGACGGCGACTCCTTCGACGCCGTTCTCGTCGGCGAAACCCACCTTCTCCAGTTTGACTGGCTGGAAGTCTACGTGATCGGACATCTGGTGTCTCCGGATGTCGAAGCACGTCGCCTGTATATTAGACTGTGAGCCAAGGGCGTCATACGACCTTCGTCCCCGTCAAGGCTCAGGAGCGGCGTACAAATTCGGTGATCACGAGCAGTTCGGCCGATGCAACGGTGACCATCGCTCCCGCTGCGAGGGCGTGATTGAAAGTGAGGATGTAGGCCACCGCATAGATTGTTGCCGGGAGAAGGACCACCCCAGCTCCGGCCGCCATCCTGGCAAACTCCTGCAGTGCGAACGCTGCCCGCCCGCCTGGAGCGAATCCCAAGAAGAGCCTCACCTCGAGTAGGCTCGCGGCAGCCACGGCCAGAATCGAAGCGAGAAGAATCAGAATGGAGAAGGATGAAGTGAATGGCTTCAACGAGCTTTCGATTAGCACGACGGCGATAGCCGGGAGGAACACTGCGGTGGCGATGAGCGCCTTGGAGGAGATGATGGTCCTCATCCTCAGGGGCATCGTCTTGGCGAAGTCGAATCCTGTTCCTTCGGAGCTTACGAGTACCAGGGGTAGGATGAGAGAAAACATTCCCCCCAGGACCAATGCCACTAAGAGGGTTGACGCCCCCAAGGTGGGCAGGAACGCTCTGATCAGGAGAATGACGAGCGTCTCGAATGCAGGCAGTGCGAACAAGAAAGCCGAGGACAGGTTCGCCGATGCGGCCCTCAGATCCTTGAGTGCATAGGCAGCCACTGGTTTATGCAAAGACACCGAAGTATCACGAGTACGCCCGCCTCCCGTCGTTCTCGACACGCCCTCCGGAAAGCTGGCAACGGAGCTCATGCTCCACCTAGACACCGCGACGGCGACCAAGAGATACCCCACCGTCGCCCCGAGGGCTATCCTCCCGACCACTGACGGCGCGAAGCCGTGCGCGACCGACCCGACGCTAATCCCAAAGGAGAACGGGAAGAACAAAGACAGTATTGACCCGGCCAGGGCGTCAGGGCTTGCCAGAACGCTTTGCACCAGGGGGATCAGGTATCCTGCCGCGGCGAACAGGACGCCGATACCCAGCACGACAATTCCCCAAGCCAAGAGCATGGCAAGGCGCAGCGCTTCGCCGCGTCTCCCCTTTTTGGAACCCAGGATGTTTCTGTAGAAGACACTGGAAAGCCAGAGCGAGACCCCGACTCCCATTACCGAGTTCGTAGCCCCTGCAAGGAGCATGAAGAGCGCGGACAAGGCGGAGCCTGTCACGAGAGATACGAAGAAGACTTGGCAGATGACAGATCCGACCACCAGGTAGTCGCTAGTCCTCACAAAGGAGAGCAGGTTGACTAGCGAGACTTCGTTTCGCTTCAGAGGCAGAGTCGACAGGACGGGCGACGGACCGCTAGTCACGAAAGAAGAAAGGGTCTGGACGCCGTAGAGAACGATAAGAGCGAAAGAAACCGCTAGGCTCAAAGTCACTGAAGCCGATATTCCGTACGAGGCTCCCAGAGCCTGA
>Ga0187770_10000524_pt1 | contig 18661 bp, 16 predicted proteins | sample 0116_SJ02_MP02_2_FD_133154 | JGI IMG/M metagenome (GOLD analysis project Ga0187770, IMG submission 133154) | Tropical peat soil microbial communities from peatlands in Department of Meta, Colombia - 0116_SJ02_MP02_20_MG | ecosystem: Environmental > Terrestrial > Soil > Wetlands > Peat | place...
CGCTCCCTCGTCCTCTCACGGGAGCTTGAGCGCAGCGGAGCCGAGGTCAGGTTCTTCTCGGGGGGCAAGGCTGCCGGGTTCATCCGGGACAATGGCTTCCAAGTGGACGACATCGTAGAGGACCCTGTGCCTCACGTTTCCGGCGGGGAAATGAGCAGGGTGACCATCTGGTACGTGAGGTCGTGGATTGCGAACAGGAGGACTGTTCCTCGGACGCGCAGGTTGCTGGACGCCTATTCGCCCGACTTGGTGGTCTGCGACGAGGAGTTCTCAGGGATAGTCGTTGCCGGCGAACGCGGGCTGAAGCGTGTGTTCATCACTGACGAGCTGGCACTCGGGTTCGCGCGCACCTGGCTATCGCGCAAGGTAGAGGCAAGGGTGAACGGGTGGTACAAGAGTCTACAGGAATCTGTAGATCTTCTGATAGTCCCCGAGCCCGGGGAGAGCGGGGGGAACAGGAGGTTCGTGGGCCCCATCGTGAGGGCGGTCACCAAGTCCCCCGCCGAGGCAAAGGCTTCCTATGGCCTCCCTGAGAATGGGATGGTTCTCTTCGCCATCAGCGGTAGCGGCCTGGGGAGGGAGCTAGCGCTCCGGGTAAGAGACGCCATCGCAATCGCTGGGTTGCAGGGGGTTAGCCTTGTCGTGACGGGGAACCACGGCCCGAGGATCGATGGAAACGAGGTCTACGACCTGGGGGTGGTGCATGACAACCAGAACCTGGTCGCAGCGGCTGACCTTGTTGTCTCCACCGCCGGCAAGAGCACGATCGACGAGGCAGCCGCGGCGGGCACACCGATCATAGTCATACCCATCCGACACCACGCCGAGCAGGAAAGGAACGCAGCGGCCCTAGGATACACCGGCGGGGACGTTTCGAGACTCCCGGAGCTCGTCAGGAAAATGTTCGGAAAGAGGCAGCAACCGAGAAGGTTCAACGGTGAAGTCGAGGCTTCTAGGGCAATCCTGTCTCTCGACGGGGCGGGCGGCAGCCTAGGGGCGCACCCCGGAGAGGGACTCGATTATCGCCTCTTCGTTGGGAGCGGCGGATAGGGCGAGAACAAGGCCCTCCCTGCGAGCGAGGTCGATGGCCAGAGGGTCGACTTCCCTCGGCCCGTGGATGACGACCACTCTCGGCTTCAGCTGAGACACCCTTATGGCAACAAGGGGGCTCCTCCCCATCCCGACCTTCGTGAAAATAAGCGCCCGCTCCGTCGTCGCGCCGAATATCCTGTAGAAGTCGTATCCCGACAGTGCGTATATCGTCTTTATGCTGTCTACTACTGTGTACCCGTAGAGCTTAACGGCATTGGGGTCACCGACAAGTACCTTTGCGGAGAGGGCGTCCAGTATTTTGGGTGCCCCCACGGGGGATGTGAATTCCCCGATCGATAGAATCGCCTCGTCCTTGTCGCTTGACAGTAGACGCGAGACCAACCTCCCCTTACCTTCGTCAATCCTGACCAAGGCTTCAATGTACCTCTTGACGAACTGTACGCCCGGGGAGGGCCTCCTGCCGCTCTCGTAGTCGCTCAGTACAGATGCAGAGATACCGAGGGCATCCGCAAGGGTCACCTGCTTTATCGAAAGCTTCTCTCTCCACGCCCTCATCGCCCTCCCTGCGTCAGGGGCGGCCACCACGTTGCCTGCTATCTTGGCCAAGGCGTCGTTGGTGCTTTCTTCCATCGCAGTTAGGCGATTGTAGATGATGTATAAGCCTTTAAACGAAGTTTTACAGTCGGCCACATTCAGCTCTTTCGAGACAGAAGGGACACCTGTTGCTTGAGAGCGTCGAGTCCTGATCTCACGGCACTCTCGCTCCTGGCCAGGCCAAGCTGCCGGACTAGTCTCTCCCCCAGTAGTCTGTCCCTCCCCTCCGTCAATGACCTTAGCGTCCGCTTAGGGTGAGCCTTCAAGAGAGTGATCATGCCGTCCACTAGCTCCTGGCCGAGGAAGGAGTAGCACTCCGCGAGTTCCGCCCTGGTGACGAGCTCCTCCGCTTTTGCGCCCACAATTTCCGTCCTGGCCTTTGGCCATTCCGACTCCGCCGTGGCCTCCTTCGACCCCTCTCGAAGTACGTCATGGAGGACTGTCACTCCCTCGAGCCGCGCGCCGCATCCCGCGCGCCCAGCCGACTCGAGCCCGGCTCCTATTGACATACATTCGAACCCCTTCGGATTCCCTTTCGACTCTTCGCGCAGCTGAGACAGCAGGTGACTGGGAGAGGGGAGGGCCTCCTTTGACAGGAGGAGCGCGTACCCGAACTCATAGGACGCGGCCAGGAGCCAGAAGTCAGCGTCAACCAGGGCGCCCTTTGTTAGGGCCGACTCCGCCCGGCCCAGTATCTTTAGAGAAGACGCTAGGCGAATCCCACTGGCCTTCCTGGCTGACTCTTCCATGACAGCGAAGTTGGCGGCCGAACTCGTAGAGAGGATCAAGGAGGTGTCCCTGACAGGCTTGGAGACGGCCATGGACATCGCGTACTCAGGGTTGGCGGGTTTCAGAACATCCTTCTCCGACGCGAACCTCAGGTCCACGAAAACGTCCCCAATCCTTAGAGAGGTCGAGGGACGCCGTTCACCCGTGACCACTAGGACGTCGAGCTCGCAGGAGTACCTACCAATGCCTCGGGAGTTGCACCCGACTACTGCCACTGCTGAGTCCATGTACATGTCCAAGATTGGCCTCAGTACCATGGATGCCGGTCCAGCCTTTGCTTTCATTTGGTCCGGGCGCCCTCCAAGCTTTGGACGGGGATTGCATGAGGCAAACTTCCAGTTCGCCTCTCGTTTGTAATCCTTTCATCCGGGCCTACAAGGCGTTTATTGAGACATGGAATATCCGCAAGACGGCCACAAGACATATATATCGGGTGGGGAGAGAGTTGCTTGTAAGTATTTCGCTAGTGATTGTTATGTTCGGAGAAAAGGACTTCGCCAGACTGATGCGCCTGCAGAAGGCCATGGACAAATGCCCCCGGTGCGGGAAGGGACCGATGATTGTGGACTCCGCCGGTGGAGAGCTCTTTTGCGGTTCGTGTGGTTTCGTTGTTAAGGAAAAGATCGAAGAGGTGGGACCCGAGTGGAGAGCCTTCTCGAAAGAAGAGAAGGACGACAGGAGCAGAGGAGGCATACCGACCTCCATCGCAATGCACGACATGGGGCTCGCCACGGTAATCGGGGAAATAAACAAAGACGCGTCTGGCAAGTCCCTTTCCGCTTCGATGAAGGCGACGGTCGAGAGGCTAAGGACATGGGACTCTCGGAGCCAGGTCCATGAGCCCGTCGACAGAAATCTCAGACAGGCGTTCAGCGAGCTCGACAGGCTCTCCGACAAGCTCTCGGTCTCGGACGCGGTTGTGGAAAAGGCGGCCTACATCTACAGGAAGGCTCTCGAGAGGGGTCTGGTAAGGGGGAGATCCATTTCAGCAATCATAGCAGCCTCGCTGTACGCCGCATGCAGGGACACTCAGACGCCGAGGACCCTCAAGGACCTGGCGGCAGTCAGCAACGTGAAGAAGAAGGACATTGCGCGGTGCTACAGGCTGCTGCTGAAAGAGATGGACATCAAGATGCCAGTTGTCGACCCGACAAAGTGCATCTCTCGCATCGCCTCGAAGGCAGGGCTGTCAGAGAAGACTAAGAGGAGGGCGCTCGAGATTCTAAAGAGGGCGGAGGAGACGAGGATATCGGCAGGGAAGGACCCCATGGGGCTTGCGGCGGCCGCTCTCTACGTCGCCTGCACCCTCGAGGGCGAGGACAAGACCCAGAAGGATGTGGCGGAGGCGGCTGGCGTCACGGAAGTGACGATAAGAAACAGGTACAAGGGACTGAGGTCTGCCCTCGGCATCTAGGCCTATTCTTCGCGGACCAGCCTGTTTCTAGTCTCTATCTCCAGTTTGTCTCTAGGGTAGAGTGACGGGAAGTTCTTGGACAGTATGTCTACGTACATGGCCGTCTCTCCTTCGTCCATGAACTGAAACATATACTTCCCCTTGTAAGGCTCGGGGGCTCCCTCCCTGCGAATGAATTCGATGTGGATCAGCGGGTCGCCCTGGCGGATGGTTATGGGGGTCCTCTCGTTACTGAGGTTAACAAGCTCCAGGGCGAGCCTCCCAACGAAGCCGCTGTGGACCTTCACTGAGTTCAAGAACGATAGCCCCAACCTTCCGAACCTGCTCTTCGACGTGAGGTGCGCAACACAGTCCGGGGGAGCGAACACAATCTCCCTCGAAATCATGTTCCTGTGCTCTAGGTAGTGAAGAGTCCTGTCCTCCCTCACTGTGAGGACGTACCCGTCGCCGTCGAAGGCCGCCTCATCCGATGGGTAGATCACGCTGTACTTCGCCACCATTTCCCTGAGGATGGGGGCGCCGAGAACAGTCATGGTTCGACCCCTCCCCCCTTCAGCGGGCCTTTATCAAAGTCGCCAGTCATCTCGCGCGAACGCTGCGCCACCAGCTTCTTCAACCACAGATAGACCACTAGGAGGAAGCTCGCCACCCCGAAAAGGGAGAGCATGTCAATGTCGACGAGATACTGTCCCACGTATTCTTTCGTTGCCGAGTTCCATGGAATCCCGTAGGCTGCCTGACCGAAGAACGAGTAGACACTCCCGAGGAAGTCGACGCCCCAGTGTGCCAAGACCGCAACATGGAGGCCATACCTCACGTACAGGTAGCCGAGCACGAACCCTCCATAAATCGCCTCCGGGAGTTTGCCGATGTCCCAGGTGTTGCCGCAAATGACGTGGCAGGCACCAAACGTCACCGCGCTGAAGCTGGTCGCCGCCCAAATTATTATCGAGGCCCCACTCCCGACGGCAACGCCCTCAATCGCCCGCGAGGGCCTCCAGAGCGCGGACAGTGCCACCCTCCACGGGCGGCCCAAAGACAGGATGAATGCCACCGTGCCTATGAGGAACACCCTGAACCCAACCTCCTCTACCAGCGGTGCGAAGGCGAAGCCGAGCAGAAGAGAGAGGGGATCGCCTGTCGGTCCCCCTATGGGAGCGCCGGCCGACGACACCAGGCGGTCGATTTCGCTAGAGGTGAAGTTCAGGAACCCGATTGAGATGATTATCACGACGAAGGGGCTTGACGTCAAAGCCCCAAAGCCTGTCCTGAAGGCCGCCCTTATCGCGTTCCATAGGTGTTCCTTCTGTAGGAGCGCGTAGAGGAAGAAAAGCAGGTAGATGGCTGTGCATATGACGAACAGGGCCCCCGCGCCGACGACGAAGGGGGCGAACGCGACTGCAGGTCCTATCCAGAAGTAGGGACGGATGACCGTGTTGTATGTCACGTTCTGAGAAAGCCTCCCCGAGAAGACCGAGTAGACCCCCGCGGGGAAGGAAAAAGCGATTAAGACTATGGTGAACCCCAGCAGGGCCACGAAACATAGCATCACTATGGCCGTCCCTGGCTTTGTGCTGCTTTCAGACGACGATTCCAAGCTCAGCTTTTCCCTTTCTCCGGCTGCTGCTCCTGCTCGATAAAGACCGTCCCCCAATACCCGCACTTCTGGCAGTAGTAGTTCATGGGTACCAGCCAGCCACCGAGGCCTCCGCCCCTCTGCAGGGGGGACAGGCATTTCGGGCATAGCTTCGTCGCTGGAGCGAACGGGCTCCGCCTTGCTAGCGTTGGTTGCTTGTCTTCTGGCTCGTCCTGGGGTTGCACGGGAAGCGCGAGTATGCCAGCGCCCTTAAAACCGTTCTAGACGCAAAGCTGGTCCCGGCTACGCTTCTAGCAATGCCACGCCTGTGGTAAAGATGGTGGAGATCCAGACATGCAAGTTCTAGTCGCTGGAATTGTGGGGCCACGCAATTTCGCGTGGGTGTCACCGGACTCCCGAAGAAACAGGTTGTCGGGGGTTCCGGTCACTTTGGCGGTTTCTCTTTCTCGAAGGCTTGGAACGCTGAATCAGCGTCCTTTCCGTGATGGACCACTGCCCGTACCGCCTTTACCATTCCCACGGGGTTGGTGGATTGGAATATGTTCCTCCCCATGTCGACGCCAACCGCACCATCTGACACTGCGTCATGGGCCAACTGCAGCGCCTCTCTCTCGGGGAGCTTCTTCCCCCCCGCGATGACAACCGGGACGGGACACCCCTCGACCACCTTTCGGAAGTCTTCGCAGTAGTATGTCTTGACCACGCTCGCCCCCAGCTCGGCTGCTATCCTGCATGCAAGCCCGAGGTACCTAGCGTCCCTTGTCATCTCCCTCCCCACCGCCGTAACTGCGAGCACGGGCATCCCGTATCGCTCCCCCTCGTTTACCAGTTCAGCTAGGTTTGCCAGGGTCTGCTTCTCGTTGGGCGAGCCCACGAATATGGAGACGGCCACAGCGGATGCGTTAAGGCGAAGGGCCTCCTCTATCGAAGTGGTTACGACTTCGTCCGACAGCTCCTTCAAGATGCTTGTTCCCCCCGAGACGCGGAGAACGACCGGGACAGTGCTCTCGGGATCCACCGACGTTCTTAGCACGCCCCGGGTCAGCATGAGCGAGTCGACGTAGGGGAGAAGGGGAGCTATGGTCCTCCTCGGGTCCTCCAGGCCCGTCGTCGGCCCCTGGAAGTAACCGTGGTCCACAGCTAGCATGACCGTCCGACCACCGTTCATTATGCGCGCAAGCCTGTTCTTCTTTCCCCAACCCATGCCAATCTGTCCCTGTGCGATGCACGCGGAGATTTTGGCGTATTAAACGTGCTCCGGAGTCTAAGGGGTGAGGACCACCTTCATCGCTTCTCCTCCCGACGCGACTGCAACCGCCTCGTCGAACTTCGAGAGGGGGAACCTGTGTGTCACCAGCCGAGCGAAATCCTGGTTCGACGCGATTATTCTCAGGGCTGCCTTCGTGTCGACATCGTTGGCGCCGTAGCTCGTCACTATCTGCTGCCCTGAGTTGTACAGCGCGCTGATGTCGTACCCAAGAACGGAGCCCTTGGGGGGTACCCCGAACAGGCAGACGCGCCCTCCCTTGCGTATGGAACCGAGGGCCTGCATGATTGCCGCCTTGCTTCCCGAAGCGACGATGGCCAGGTCCGCTCCCCTCCCTTGGGTCTCGGCTTTGAGCCTGGCCGGGACGTCATCCCTGGATGCGTCAAGGACCAAGCCAAGGCGCACGTGCTCTGCGAACTCGAGCCTGGGCCTGCTGATGTCGCTTATGACCACCTTGACCTCCATGGGCTCCAGAAGGAGGGCGTGCATCAAACCCACCGGTCCCGCTCCCACCACCAGGACTGTCTCGCCCGCCTTCGCATGCTTCCGGATACCCCGCAGGCAACAGGCGGTTGGCTCGATGAGGGCTCCCTCCTCGAAGGTGACTTCGTTTGGGAGCGGGAGGACGCCCCCCTTTACTATGTTCCACTCGGGCACCCGGAAGTATTCCGAGAACCCTCCGGGGAGTATGTTGCTCTTCCTGTACATGTCACACATGGTTTCGTCCCCCGCCCTGCAGACGTAGCATTCGTAGCAGGGGACGTGGTGGTGGGGGAACACCCTGTCTCCTTCTTTGAACGCTGTTACTCCCTCTCCCACGGATGAGATTATCCCCGCAGCCTCGTGGCCGAGCACAGGCATGGAGGCGGTGTACTCACCGCGCATCTTCTCCAGGTCTGTCCCGCAGAGGCCGCACGCCTCCATCCTCACCACGAGCTCCCCCGGGCCAGGGGCAGGGACAGCCATCTCCGCCAGCTCGGGCTTGAAGCCCTCTCCCCCATCCCCGGATTTCAGGACGATCGATTTCAACTTCGGCTTTGCCCCGCGCGCCCTGGCTCATAGGTTCTGTTAACTTCTCGGCTCACGGTCGAGTCGTTCAACTTCCCCCCATCTGCTCGGGGGATTAGAGCCGTCGTCGCCTCGTTCCCCTTCATAGCTTCCCTTGGAGAGCCGAGCCTGCGGAACCGCGCAGGCCATTATGCGCTTTGACGCAAGGTCGTCCCTGTCCCATATGATGTCGCACTTCGGGCAGTACAGCTTCCTGTCCGCCCTAGGCACGACGCGGGAGCCACAAAGGCAGTTTGAGGACGTACCCCGGGGGTTGACGAAGTGGGTCGGTGTTCCTACCCATTTCGCCTTATAGTCGATCTGTCGCTGAGTCTCCCCGAAGACCCAAGTGTTCATCCGTCCCCTGTAGGACCGACTCTGGCCGTTCCCTTTACGGTAGAGCTTCCGTATTCCCTTCAACTTCTCAATCTTGATGCCCAGCCTGTGGTCCCTGGCGTAGTCGACTATCTCGCTAGAGACCTTGTGGAGCCGAGACGTCGTTCGGTCGCTCTCCCGTCTTCCGTACTTCGCAAGGAGTTTCTTAGCAGTCCTCCTGTCCCCCCTTGTCTCCCTCGCAATGTTTGCTCTAATCTCCCTGTACCGCTCCTTGAGCTCGACTACCTCCCCTAATTCGTCGAACTTGTGATGCCAGCCGTCGGTAGCTGAAGCCGTCGCATTCCTCTCGTTGACGTCCATCCCAACGTATCCGAGGGGATTGAACAGTTCGACTTCCCTAGAAAAAGCGATGTTCACAGACCTCTCGGTTATCGTCACCGAACCCCTCTTCAGGGACGCGTCGTCAACGAAGGAAAGGTGGTAGTCCGAGCCTTGGAGGGCTAGGAAGACGAAGTTCCTGGGGGTAGTGGGAATCCTCAGGAGAAGGTGGTTGAGCTGGTATGTTTGGTTGTCCAGTTTGAGAAATGGACGGCATATGCGCGGGTTTGATTTCCGCTTCTTGTTCCTGTAGACCGAGAAGGCGATCTCGCAGGCCGAGAGGATGTAATGCGTATGGAGACCGTACTCCTTCAGGCGTTCGTATGCCAGCATGACCAGCTTGAACCTGTTCGTTGGCTTCCCCTGAAGAGCGATTTTGACTGCGTGGTTGCACATCTCCCGGAAGGAATTGAATAGGGAAGAGAGTTCTTGCGAGGCGTCATACCTGAAAGAGACTGACTTCACTGCGGTTACTCGGCCGGCTAATGGAGGGACTTCCGATAGGCATGCCATCTCGTCGCCAAGTCGGCTGGTCTCATTAAAGTGCTGAGCCAATTGCGAACAAAAACGGAGGGGAGGCGTCCGAAAGTGTTCGAAGCGTGCCACTGCAACCGGGATGAGCTGAAGAGTTAGCAGACCAGGGTCTGAAAATTCTTATTCAGACGTGGAACGGGGACGCCCAGGTTGCGTGAGCCATGGGCCTCCCCGAGAAGATCAAGAAGATAGAGGACGATATCCACAGGACCCAGGTCAACAAGAAGACAGAGCACCACATAGGCCTCCTGAGGGCCAAACTTGCCAAGCTGCGGGCTGAGCTGGAAGAGCAGCAGACTCGAAAGACTGGCTCCCGCATCGGCTACGACGTCAAGAAGTCGGGAGACGCGACGGTGGTTCTGGTAGGGCTCCCGAGCGTCGGCAAGTCCACCCTCCTAAACAGACTCACGAACGCGAAGTCGAAGGTAGGGGCCTACCAGTTCACGACACTGGAAGTGGTCCCAGGAGTGATGGAGCAGGGAGGGGCGAGAATCCAGGTGCTTGATCTCCCTGGGATCATCAGGGGGGCGTCCTCAGGGAAGGGGCTGGGGAAGCGGGTCCTGGCCGTGGCAAGGAGCGCCGACCTTGTCCTCTTTATCGTAGACGTCTTCCACCCGGAAGCTAGGGACATCCTCGAACGAGAGCTCAGGTCGACGGGCATCAGGGTGGACGAGTCCCCTCCAAACGTGGTCATGGAAAAGACCGACACGGGCGGAATCAGCGTCACGTCCCAGGTAGGGCTGACGAAAATAACCGAAGCACTGGTTAAGGACATTCTGAGGGTCTACGACGTCAACGCCGCGCGGGTCGTGATACGCCAGGACATAGACGACCAGCAGCTCGTCGACGTGCTCGCAGGGAACAGGGTGTACGTGCCCTCCCTGACGGTCATGAATAAGATAGACCTCGTCAACGCCGGGTTCACCACAGAACTGTCCAGGAAGCTCCCCTACGACTTCGTGCCTGTCTCTGCCGAGGCGAACGTCAACATGCAAGCCCTGAGGGAGGAAATATACCACAGGCTCAATTTCGTCAGGATCTACATGAGGCGCCGTTCCGGGGAGACCGACTTTGACGAGCCGATGGTGGTCAGGGGAGGGGCGACTATAGGAGACGTCTGCGACAGGGTTCACAGGGGGATGAAGGATGATTTCAGGTACGCCCAAGTCTGGGGGAAGAGCGTGAAGTTCGGAGGCCAGCGGGTAGGCATGACCCACCAGCTGATGGACCAGGACGTCCTCACTATCGTTACGAAGTAGCGGAAAAGCTGGCCGCAGCAAACATAGAGTTCGAATCCAGAATTCAAATGAAAGAATGCGATGGGTCAACTACTTGGAGGGGCACACTTTTATACCCAAACGGAGTTCAGAACCTTGTACCATGGCGCCGCAATCGAGCATGGAGCTGATACAGAACCTGCTCCAATTCATCGGCGTTTTCGTATCGTTTTCCGTCGCATACGTAGCCTACAGAGGGGTCAAACAGACGGAGAGTTCTTCTCTCCTGAGATTGGCAACTGCGTTCATATTCCTCGGATTCGGGTTCCTCGTCGAGGGACTGGTGGGCCTGGGCCAGGTGATTCCAAATGCGCCCATCTCGGCGACTGCCGTAGTGGTCGGCGGCCTCCTCCTCGAGACGACGGGGTACTTCTTCCTGGCGTTCTCTCACGTGGTCGACGTGCTCATCTCGAAGCGGCTCGGTGTCGCTCTTCTCGTCTTCCCCGTGATCACTCTTACCGGTACTCAGCTTGCAGACGTACTGAGCATTCTCTCCTTCTACTTCGTGCTTTACGGGGTGGTAGAGACGGTGTACTCGTACGCCCGCACAAGGAAGCCGGACACGCTACTGATCGCCATGGGACTGTCCCTAATTGGGGTGGGAACGTTCTTCCAGTGGTTATCACTATTGTACCAATATGTCGGGGTTCTTTCACTATTGCAGATTATACTCCAAGAGATGGGTCTTGTGATGTTGTTCACGCCAGTTCTGAGGTTCGCAGCCGGAGGAGTGAAGGTGGATGGCCCAGTATAGGACCCAGGTAAGGATAATCGCCGACGTTCTCAGCACCGCGAGGGACCAGAACACGGAAGGGACTGGCGTGGGAGTTACCACCCTTCTCCGCAGAGGAAACATGTCTTACTCTAGAATGGCGAAGCTCCTGTCGGAGCTGGTCGGTTCAGGGCTCCTGCTGGAGCTCAACGGGGAGAAGATCTCGAAGTACATGATATCTCAGAAGGGAATCGAGTTCCTCAAGGCCTACGACGCCTTCGAGGACTTCGCCCAGTCCTTCGGACTCAGGCTGTAGGCGCCGCTTCTCCTCGAACCGCAGGGAGAATTTCATTTATACCATACACCGTTCGCCCCGGCGCGTTGATTGGATTTGCAGGCGCAGGCAGAGTCGGGGCGGCCTCGGCTTTCGAGGTGGCTTCCATGGGGCTGGACGACGTCTCCCTCGTCGACATAATCCCCGGACTCGCCGAAGGGGAGGCCCTTGACATCAGCCACAGGCTCTCAGACGCGGGCATAGACGTTGACGTAAGAGGTTCGACAGAATTTTCGGCGCTGGCAGGAGCAGACTTGGTGGTCGTCACGGCCGGTCTTGCGAGGAAGCCAGGAATGACAAGGATGGACCTTCTCGCAAAGAACTCCGGCATAATAGCGGAGGTGGCGAAGAGCATAGCGAAGCATGCCCCCAATTCGATAATCGTGATGGTCACAAACCCGATGGACGTGATGACTTACGTTGCTCTCAAGACGTCGGGGTTTCAAAAGACGCATGTGGTCGGCCAGGGAGGACTCCTCGACAACTCCCGCTTCAAGTACGTTCTTTCGAAGAAGCTTGGCGTATCAAGGGGATCCATCACCTCGATGGTGATGGGGGAGCATGGAGAGAACATGATCCCCGTCGCAAGCCACACCTATGTGAGCGGTGTGCCGCTAATGTCTCTACTTAGCGAGGAGGAAGTGCAGCAGGCAATCGACGACACCAGGAAGGTGGCCGCCGAGGTCATTGCCAAGAAAGGAGCGACGATTTTCGCCCCAGGGAGGGTGGTCGCAAGGATGGCGAACGCCATAATCAACGACACCAAGGAGGTAATGGCGGCTTCGGCATACCTTGAGGGGGAGTATGGAGTGACTGGACTTTGCATCGGGGTCCCTTTGAAGCTTGGCAGCGGCGGCATCGAAAAGATCTACGAGGTCAAGCTCTCTGACAGGGAGAGAGACTGGTTTAACAAAGGCGTGGACACGCTCAGGGAAGCACTGGCCACCCTGAACGTACTGTAGCCGACTCCGGTTTAGCGCCGGGCAACTGTTAGGGATAGACCCAGGGGGAGTGGCAGGAACATTCCTGGCCGGAGGGTCGAGCCCCGACAAGAAAGCTAAAGAACCGACGGAATCGGCGGTCGCACCTGTTTTGCTCATCGTCGTGCTCTTGAAGGGTGTCCCCGCGAGGACCACCCAGGCCATCACTGTCGGTGGCGTGCTCAACAGGGAAGCAATGGACCTGGTGCTGAACCCTCACGATGCGAAGGCCGTCGAGGCAGCGGACTACCTCAAGCGTCGGGTGGGAGGTAAGACCGTGGCGCTCAGCATGGGGCCTGACATGAAGCTCGTCCCGCTCATGAAGCCCCTTTACGACTCGGAGGTCTTCGGTGTGGATGAAGAGTATGTCCTAAGCGACAGGAAGATGGCAGGATCCGATACTCTCGCTACATCATACGCCGTAGCCCTCGGCATCAAGAAGGTCGTCGAGCGGCACCTGCACCCCATCGACGAGCTCGTGGAGGCCATAAGGAGGTGGGGCTATTCCGATGCGGTCGGGGCTAGGGCAGCAGAGTTCTATCGATTGAATCTCCTCCCGAACAGGGTTTACAGCGAGCTCCCCGCCCTGAAGGACAGCATACTCGCGAGGTTCCTTTCCGGCAAAATCACTGCCGAGACGGCAATCGAAGAGCTGGCCGCTGAAAGAGAGAGGATCGCCAGGTTCATAGTCGTCGCAGGAATCAAGACCACAGACGGCGAGACGGGGAGCGTCGGTCCACAGGTGGCCGAAGGGGTTTCGGAGCTCCTTGGCAGGGTGCTCCCGCACGCCACGTATGTGGAGGACTTCGACATTGATCCCGTCCGGTCCACGGTGAACTCAGAAAGAAAAATCGGGTACCTCTCGCAAAGGCTAGAGATGCAACTCCCCGCCCTCCTCACTGTTTCTACCGAGTATCGTCCGAGGTCCGCGCCTGCCGGGTCTCAGGCCGAGGTGAGGGCAAACAACTACAGGGGGAAGGTCTTCCAGGCGCTCAAATGGACCGCCGACGACCTCGGTGCCGACCCAAAGCGATTGGGGCTCGCAGGGTCCCCGACGATAGTGGGCACAGGCGTAGACGTCGGGAAACCTCCCGTCCAGAAGACCTTGGGTTCGACCTTCGTCTTTCTGAAGGGGGCTGAACAGATCGAGTTCGGGGGAAAGCAGTACGGCCCGTTTTCCAGGGGGGACCTGACGAACGGCCTGCCGCCCGAAGTGGTGGCCAACCTCAAGGCGAATGGTTCCGTAGGCGTTTTCACCTATGAAATGTTGGCAGGGGAGCTCTTCTCTTGAACGAAGAGCCCACCGGGGTCTGGGTCTACCTCCAGCACACGAAATCGGGGCTGACCGCGGACTCTCTCGAGCTCATCGCCGCCGGGAGGCAGGTTGCCGACAAGCTAGGGCAGGAAGTCGTTGGTGTGATGCTGGGGAGCGGTCTTGACGAGTTTGCCAACGTAGCCGTCAGCCGAGGGGCGGACAGCGTCCTCGTCGTCGACTCCCCGCTCTTCGAGCAGTACTTCAACCTGCCATACGTGGACGCCATCTACTCCCTCGTGAAAGAAAGGAAGCCCTACGTCTTCCTGTTCGCCGCAAACGAAGTGGGCAAGGACATAGCAGCGAGGGTCGCTTTCAAGGTTCCCACCGGACTCGCCACCGACAACGTTCAGCTTGCCGTAGAGGACTACAATAATCCGGCTCTTGGCCAGTTCAAGAACCTCCTCATCCAGGTAAGGCCGGATTTCGGGACGAGGCTCGCCCGCATCTATACGCCGAAGCACAGGCCGCAGATGGCCACCGTGAGGCCAGGCAGCTTCTCCCCCCTCCCTGCGGATCCGAAGAGAAAGGGAAAGGTGGAGAAGGTGGACTTCGAGCCGCCGACCTATCCTGCCAGGGTGACAGAGGTGGTGGAACTTCCTCCCCCGGTCCCGGACCTCAAAGGCGCCGATGTCGTAATTAGTCTAGGTCTCGGGATACTGAAGGACGGCTCGGGGCATCCACGGGACCCCAGGGAAGCCTACGGGTACGCCAATGAGCTGAGGGCCGTCTTGGAGGAGCGCTACCATCTGAAGACGGAGATCGGGGCGTCGCGCGCCCTCATCTACGCCGAAATCAAGCAGCTCGAAGGGTTGATCAGCAAAGCGAACCAGGTCGGGCAGACCGGCACCACCGTGAGGCCGAAGGTGTACATTGCGGTCGGGATCAGCGGGGCGCTCCAGCACAGGGTGGGGATGCAGTTCTCATCGAAGATCGTTGCAATCAACACGGACCCAGATGCGCCCATCCTGAAGTTCGCCCACTACCCAATTGTGGGGGACCTCTATGAGGAGCTCCCGAAGCTTACGAGGGCCATAGGAGGCGGCAGTGCGGCCTGAATATGACGTCATAGTGGTCGGGGCGGGTCCAGCGGGTTCCGCCGCTGCCCTCTCCCTCGCGCGCAAGGGGGTCAACGTCCTGATGCTCGACAAGGCCCGGGTCCCGGGGGAGCGCAGCATGACCGGGGGAGTGCTCTATGGCGACTTCCCCGACGGTTGGGGGCTCATCAGTCTGGTCCCCGATTTCGAGTCGACAGCACCGCTGGAGAGGCGAATCGCCTCGCATGAGGTCATCGTCCTAGACGGGCCCGATTACGAGCGCGGCAGGAGCAGGTTCTACAGGCTCTCGAAGAACTCCTTTCCTGCCAGAATGGGACTCGTCCAGATGTCCTTCGAGACTGGGCATGACTACTCTGTCCTGCGGCGGCCATTCGACAGGTGGTTCGCAAACCTTGCCGTTCAGGCGGGTGCCATGCTTTCGACGGAGAGCACTGCGGAGGGGCTCATCAAAGAGGGGGAAGCCGTAGTGGGGGTCAGGACCACCAACGAGGAGCTCAGGGCGAAGCTCGTGATAGACGCGTCGGGTGTCACCTCGACTCTGGTGGCCGAAGCTGGTCTTAGGGAAAAGCTGACGCCGCGCCAGCTGTACCACGGGATAAAGAGGATCTACGGACTCGATTCCGATACCATCGAGAAGAGGTTCAGGGTCAAGCCGAGGGAGGGGAGGGCTATCTTCTTCCTCGGAGAGTTCATGCACGAGGTCGGCGGCGGGGCGTTTGTGTACACCAACCGGGACACACTCTCGGTCGGACTTGTCGTCTCGATGGACTCGTTAATCAGACGGACGACGGAGCATTTCGACGAAATCGGCAAGCTCATCGATGTCCTCGATGACTTCGAGGCGCATCCGATGGTCGGGGAGCTCCTGGAGGGGGCACAGCCTCTGGAGTATTCGGCCCATAACATACCCAAGGGGTACAAGGCCATCCTGAAGCGCCCCTATGCCGACGGTTTCTTGGTGGCCGGGGATGCCCTGGGCTCCTTCGTCAAGATAGGGCCCATGATAGATGGGATGCGCAGGGCAGTGACCTCCGGCATGATGGCTGCTGCTGCTTACATGGAGGCGAGCGGTTCGGGCTCTTACAGGGCGAAGAACCTCTCCAGATACAGGGAGCTCCTCAACCCGATATACGAGGACGTCGGCCGGTCAGGTAGGGACAGCTTCATCTCCGAAAGCTCCTTTACCTACCACACGCTCCCGAGGCTCCTGTTCGCGACTGGCCTGTTTTCGAGCGTCTACAGGTTCGACACGCCCTCAAGCCACGGCGGGCCAAAGGACGCCATAGCCAGGGTCCAGGAGGGGACGGGACTCCTGGCCTACGATGAGGACGAGGCCTACTCCCACATCAAGGTGGACGCGGAGCTCGCGTCCAAGTCGCTGACCAAGCCCTGGGTCCCGGCGTGCCCCACAAACTGCTACACCATCTTTACCCCGAAGGGTGTCTTCGCGTCCTTCAAGGACCTGTACGAGCACAACCTTGAGGCCTCAAAGGATTCGTCGGGGAAGGCGGACGACAGGAAGGCTTTCGCCCAGACACTCGAGGACGTGGCGTCGTCGCAGCTGCGCTTCGACCACATCGCCTGTGTCGCCTGCGGAACTTGCGGGGCCATAGGTCCCCCGGAGATGGTGACGTTCACCCACGAGAGGGACGGCCACGGGGTAAGGTACAGGTTCGGCTGAAGAGCGTCGCTCCCTCCAAAAAGATAATACCAACAGGGGGCGGCCTCGGGGTGGCTGATTCGGCAAGCGGGGAGAGACCCAAGATGTCTTACAACTATTTCGATAGACTGGACAGGATTGTGAGGCTTCACCAGGAATGGAGGACAAAGGAGTGCCTCAACCTGATACCGTCGGAGAACCACGGAAGCGCCCAGATGCGTGCAATGTTCCTGGCGGACCTAGGCAACAGGTACAACGCCCCGGACAGGTTCTACAGGGGTACGAAGTACGCCGATGAGCTCCTCTCCATGACCGAGGACTTGGCGAGGAAGGCATTCGGGGCGAGGTACGCCGACGTCAGGGCCCTTTCTGGGCACACAGCGGACATGGCTGTGCTTCTTGCCCTGACCCAGCCGGGGGACAAGATACTTTCAGTCCACCCGGACAACGGTGGCTATCCCGGGATTACCCACCTGGGCCTCGGAAACCTCCTCAGGCTAAAGAACCTCTACTTCCCCTATGACGACAGGACTGTGAACATCGAGCCAAGGGAGTCCGTGGCCCTGATCAGAAAAGAGCAGCCCAGAGTCGTCTTCTTCGGTGCCAGCTTCATACCGTTCCCTCACCCTGCCAAGCAGCTTTCGACCGTCGCCGACGGAGAGTGCGTCTACGACGGATCACACGTGCTGGGCCTGATAGCAGGGGGGGAGTTCCAGGATCCTCTCAGGGAGGGGTGCTCGTTGATGATTGGCTCCACACACAAGAGCCTGCCCGGCCCCCAGGGAGGGATGATCCTCTCGAACAACGAGGAGGCCTTTGAGAAGGTGGCCGGGAAGATCCACCCCGGGATAGTGGACAACATACACCTGGACAGGGTGGCCGCTCTGGCAGTCGCGCTCATCGAAATGATTCAGTTCGGGCGTCCCTACGCCCAAGCGGTGGTCAAGAACTCGCAGGCGCTCGCGAAGGCGCTGGCGGCGGAGGGGGTCAGGCTGCGGGGTTCCACCGTCGGGTACACAAAGTCCCATCAGATCCTCCTTGACTATGAGCCGGCGAAACTGGAGATGCTCGCCGCCCGGCTCGAGCAGGCGAACATAATCGGGGACAACGGTGGGAGGCTGGGGACGGCCGAGCTCACGCGGATGGGGTATGGCCCGGCGGAGATGGAGAATGTGGCAGAGCTCGTTTCGATGGTCATTCTGGGGAAGAAGCCCGTGGACTTCGTTCAGAAGCGTGTGAAGACCCTTGTCAAGCAGTTTCAGCAGCCGAGATTCGTGCTGCAGTCGGTCCCGAAGCCGCTCTAGTTACCTGTGGATTATCCCCAGGGACTCGTCTGTCATGCGCATCGATTCCTCTCGCGAGTAGCCACCCGTGAGTGCCCTTATGGCATCTATGTCCTCCGGTACTACTATCGCTTCCTGGTGGACGCCAAGGAACATGTATGCCTCTCCGTCAACGACAGTAACCGAGTCCTTCCAGACGTTTGCTTCGTAGACGTCATTCCTGTCTCTGCCCCGCTCCCGCGCCCAGTCCATTATGTTCGCTGTGGACTTGAACCCAGACTTGCCGTCCACCATGTTGAGCCTAGGAGCGCCCTCGAGGGCCTTCACGACCTCCTCCTTCGTCACCTCCTTCTTCAGGCTGAGTATCAGGCTGTGCAGGTGCATGTGTGTGGTCGGGACCTTGAATGCCATCGTAACAATGGGGATGTTGGGGAGCACGGTCTGGACGTCTGGCCCGTGGTGAGAGGGCAACGTCGTCGGGTCGAGAACCACGGCATCGATTGGCCCCTTCTTCACGTCGTCGGGGTCTGTCGCCCTCCTGGCGAGTACCGCTCTCGCCCTCGACACTCCTATCGCCCTGTCAACGGCCCCGAGAGTCCGGCAGAGCCCAGTCGTGTTGCAGGAGACCACCCTGATCATGTCCTTCCCTGCGGCCTTCTCGTAGTTGCACTGGGCTACGAAGGAAGTCCCGGTGAGCTCGTGCTCCTCCCCTCCCTGGAATATTGCCTTGACCTTTGCCTGCTGGTAAATCGCCTTGTTCGTGGGCCCCATGTCATCTGGCGCGCCATCGACCACCACGTCCACTCTCTGGAGCAGGTCGTTGAGTGTCCCCCTTAGACTGTATCCCGCCCCGTTGAATGCTTCCAGGCTCTTCATGTCGAGGGCGTAGAGGTCTATCCCTTTGTCCCGGGCCACGCCATACTTGTAGTGTGGGTGCGCAGCTGTTACACCTACAAGCTCCATGTCCTTCTGTTTCCTGACGGCGTCAGCGACTCGGCGGCCTATGGTGCCGTACCCGTTGACTCCTACCCTAATC